>WBZN01000278.1_pt1 | contig 54672 bp, 44 predicted proteins | sample 5204281 | NCBI WGS metagenome assembly WBZN01 (sample SAMN12344347, study PRJNA552823) | activated sludge metagenome | biome: Activated sludge suspended growth; feature: Nitrification reactor; material: Wastewater; isolation source: activated sludge from nitrification reactor of wastewater... | reverse complement strand
CGCGACTAAAACCCATCACTTTACAGGCCTGCGATACGTTACCCAATGTTTCTGACAGTTTTAACAAACCAATCTTATTCTTAATGATTTTATGTCCAGTTTCAATATTCATCTGACTTCCTTTCAATAGTAAATTTAAACAGAAATGTCAGATTAAATCTCGTTCTTTACACTTAATTGCCGTTGTTTACATCTTCTCCAACATGCGTTTCTGCCGCCAAGCAGGCGCAATGATCGGAAATATCGATATTTCAGCATCAAGTAATCGCAAATATAGTGCTGCTGCAATACGTTGCCTCTGAAAACCTTCTTTCAGTATCTGTATGCAGTGCTCTCGAAAAACAGGTTTGCCCATAAAATAGCGTTCGCCTTTGGTAAAATTGACACTATTTTTATTCCACCACATTTGAATTTTTATAGAATCAGGCCAAGGTAAATTGTCATCCTCATCCATTTGTACGTTATTATTTTCCGGATCATCGTTGGGACCTAATTCAATTCCTTCCGGTGCGTCCCTTTCAAGATCAAGATAAGCCAGATCAAGTCCGGTGATGAAACTGAATGACTCCCCTGCCAATCGAGAGAGTTTCGGATCTTCCATCTGCTTAATCAACCATGGTATGTAGTAAGGATCACCAGTAATTCCTGCTCCGAGAATGAGATTACGAATATTTGCAGAATCTACTGCTAATTTCTTTAACAAATCATGCGCCTCAGCCACGCATATTACTTTAAGAACCAACTGCAAAGCATGTTGCTGAAATGGATTCATTAACTGTGCAAAATGTTTTAGAACATCAACTGCATTCGCGCGATTTCCAAGCAAAACTGCTGACCAAGCGGCCCAGAAACGACAATCTATATCTTTATCAAAGAGATATTGTTCACATTGTGATCGCAAATTGCGCTTTGCCATTTCCCCTGCCGCCCGTATTGCGCGAGTTCGCAATATGACATCTTCATGGCAAACAAGCGAGGTAAGAACCATACCCGGATCAACGCGGTGTGCAATACACGCATCAATACCCGTGTACTGTTTGAATGAATCGGTGGATGCCAGCAACTTTGTTCCTATGCCTTTCAAAAATTGTGCCGAAACCCAATTAAAAGCAGAGGTTAACCCAGGCCGCAGCTTAGAAACAGCACTGCCCAATGCAAATAACCTATCTAATTGAACATCATCATTTTCTTCAATGGCTCGCACTGTAGCAGTAAATACTTCACCCATGCCAGCATTTTCCAAAGCTTCCTCACAAACTTTCAAACCATACTCACCAGCTACTGATAATCCATCGAGATGAGCCGCTATACGGTCATCAATTCGGCGAAGATGGTGAAGTTTTATATGTGGCGCAAAAACTTGCCGCAATCTAATATTGTGCAAAATTGCTGATTCTTCAGCGTGCTGATGTATGATGTGAGGGATCGGTTTTAGAAAACTAGTTTGCATAGCAAATTAAGTCCAATTAATGTACTTGCATCTTTGTTGCATAAAATTTACCGGTTTTTACACTAAAAATTGTCATTCTTCCAAAAACGCCCGAACAAAACGCCATCGACCATTTCTTTGTTCAAATTCAAATTGCTGAAAGCTGATTGTATTAGTATTTTCTGTCTCTTCAGAAGATAAACTTTTTGTTTCACAGATTAGTTCACGCATGGGTTTCGGCACGATTTGATCTCTCACAGGCAAAAAAATTGTTTGAGCTAACAAGCGTTCATAAATATTATTGAACGATTTTTCATCTAACAATTGAATGGCACTACTATCATCTACACCACGCATTTCAAATGGAAAATAAGTCAACGAAATAATCTTCGTTTTATCATTATTGATTACAGCTTGCCTGAATTCGATCCAAAAAGTCGCAAATTGGTTATCAGCTAACTCTGCAGAACGAGCGCTACCCACAACAAAAATAAATTGCAGTAACGCAATCAATATATATAAATTTATGCTCTGCGATATTCTCATGAATTTGGCCATCTAAAACCCTTTAATTGCCAAGAAGATTTTGGAAAAGATGAAATTTTAACCTGATTACTTTGATTGCCGCCCAACAGTAAATAGTGAGTTCCTGTCTCTTGGATTAGAAAACCGACATGATTACCTGAAGCAGTCAAACTACTATTCGCAGCTTGTAAATTATGGATAACAGTAATTGCGCCACCCCGCGCATGAGTCGATTGTCCCCACCTCATCCAGCTTGCCGCAGCAGCAGAGTTTGTTCCGGTTATATTTACCTGTTTGAGGCACCAATTGACAAATGAAGAGCACCATGCTGTTTCATCATTAGCAGCTCGAAAGGTTGTCGTTGCATGATAACTCACAATATGTGGATTATTCTGTACACCAATTATTTCTCGTTGCCCTATTTCTTGCTTAGCTATATCCATCCACGATGCATCAGGAAAAGAATTGGGAATAGCAGTATTTATAGCAGGATTGGTTACAACTCCTGTTTCCAAAGCCGCCCAAGTACGAGGCCCCACTACTCCATCAATTCCAAGTCCAACAGATGCCTGATATAGCCGTACCGCAACTTCAGTGCGGACACCAAAGTCACCATCCACTTTCAAGTTTGGGCTTGGTATAAGACGTTTATTCAAAAACTGCTGCAATCGTCTCACTTCTTCCCCATTTTTTCCTTTTTTGATTACACCCGACATTTCATCTCTCCTTTCTCACTCAACCTAAAATAGAATACTACTCAAAGTGTGATTATTCAGTGAGAAAACACACGTGAGCTCAATAAAAAAACCATCATAAGAAATTACTTAGAGTTTGAGTTTGTCAGGAAAATTACTATTCGAAATGATTACATCAAGTGGCACGATAGCTTCCCCCTTCATCCAATAATCAGCAGCACCTTTCGATTTTAGCTCTACTAAAGCTGCGTGGAGACAATTTGTCGGGCGGCTAACATCGTCAGAAAAATATGAATAGATTCCAGGATAGTAAGGATGCCACTCATATCGATCCTGAAACCAAACATGAATGGTTTTAGCATCGAAATTGACTTCAAACTCCAAGATATCTATTCCCCCAAACGCATACCGAAAATCTTGATTGATATACTCAGACTGAGCAAATTCATATTGATTTTTGTATACTCCACTTTTCCGCTCAGTTGGAATGATTTTTGCTAAAACACCTTGAATTCCCCTATCCTGTTTCAACCATAGCTCAATATTTTTATTTTCGTTGAATTCAATTCCCCCTCCAAACAAATAATGATTAAGATGCCTTAGAGCAATGGATTTATCACGAAACTCTTTAAATTTTGCCAAGAAAACAATCTGCATAGGTTCAAATCGTCGGCACAAGAAATCCAAATTCCGGTCGCTACTATTAGGTTTATTTTGAATATTCTCCCAATGATAACTCTGACTATGGTTATGATTAATCCCAGGATTAAATTGCGTTACAGACATATTTTGGCGCGCAAGTGTACCAAGATCAATAGTTGGATTATTTGTTTGTGTGCCTAGTGGTCCTGACATACAAAAGACTCATATGATTATATTTTAATAGGATAAGTATTATAATAATGCAATCAGTTTTTAATTACTGTGCCTATTCTCACATAAACTCTCTATCATAAATATTAGTATCTAGTTCGGGATTGACAGGCATTTAAAGATTTTTTTAAGCTAAAAATCGAGAAATCGTATAAAAATGACAATATCTCATCTGGAATAACAGGTTTAGTGTGTCATTCTAATTTTTGATCACACGCACAATGGGACTAGACCCCATTTTTCACCCCTAGGTACTCTGGTGAGATTCAGTGGACAGCACTTCAATAAAATAAAAGGAGTAAGGCAATGGCAGAACCGGCAAATGAGCGTTGCTTTTCGGAACCGCACTGGCGCGTAATCGCACAAGGGTTTCAAACCGAAACATGGTTTAATGATGGCCAAGGGGTAGGTACAGGAGGAATCCTAAATCCACAGCCGATCCATCTTCCCAGCGGCAACTATTATTACCGGTTTGCATCGAGCAATTCACCGAGAGAGGCGCAGTTGGGCGGAGGGTGGTGGCTTGATTTCGAGAATTATAAAAAGATTGAAACCTTTGCCCAGCAACATGGCTACACCCTTCGTGAAGCTGCGCGCCTGATGCTGGCACTGCCCTATGCGTGGACACGCGTCGATCTGAAAATTAAGGCATTGCTGGCTGTCCCCCTGAAAGCCTATGCCGGTGAAGGTAAACCAGCCCAGGGTGCAAAGCATGGTGCGGATAAGGGAACTGTTTGGATTCCGACACAACATCTGAAAGTCTGTCAGTTATACATCCCTGGTCTTTACATCAAAGGCAGCCGGCCACGTGAGCAGCTTTTTGAAACAGCATTTTCGTCACAAGTAATGAGTCTTTGAGGTAGCCCACATTTCCACTCGCATATAAAGTTATCTTTCAAAGCATTCAAAAGCATAGCTCATATGGAATATTGCTGAACGCGAAACCACCCTACCAGTCATCCATCTCACCAGCGAAATCAACAAACGAATCGACTCCATTGATGTACATTGATTTTATAACTCTGCAAGCCTACCTCGTACACCATAATCAACACGGCTTCCAACAGCCGTTCGGCTGTTCCCAGATAAAATATCGTGCCATCATATACTGTAAGATTCAAAATAAACTGTGACTTTTCGCACAAATTACGATATTCGATTACATTGGGCGGATAGTCACACAACTACTTTCTTCGTTCGCGACCTAACCTCTTCATGGTCTCCGCTTTAACGGTTCTGGTTTGCAGGTGGGATATTCTCCAAAACCCTTGCCTTACTCTTCGACTAAAGCACCAGTCCAATCGATAGGTAAGATTCCGTTCTGGACATAGCGATGGAATGTGGAATAGGGCCAGTCTTGTACCCGGGTGACATAGCCATGTTTTACGGGATTGACGTGAATGTAATCGATATGCCTGGAATAATCCAATTCTGTTGTAATGGTATGTTCCCAGTACCGCCGTTGCCATATGCCTCGTTCCGAGCGTTTGCGCCGTGTCGCTGACAATCGTTCCGTACGAGGCAATCCTTTTGAAAATAATAATTTAATTAACCGCAACCGCACAGGAAAATCGTCAGTATCCGGCGGCAATGTCAGCACGCAATGCAGATGATCCGGCAACACCACCCAGGCATCAATATGGAATGGATACAATCGCCGCACCCGCCGTACCGAATCGCGCAACAGATCAATATGATCCGTCAGTAAGGTTCGTTGCCGCTCCAACAAGTTAACCGTAAAAAAATAACAACCGCCGGTGACAAAGTTGCGTCGATAATTGGACAACGACAAACCTCAAAAATGATCAAATGGTGTAGGGTGGATTCGGAGCGAAGCGACAATCCGTCAATAAATTCGACACCTGCAGGCACAAATCATGGTAATTTGCAAACAATTGAACGATTGTTGGTTATGGTGGTTTGCTTGCGCGAAACCACCTTACAGTTATCCACCCTACGGGCTTGTTTGCCAAGAAACATCGATTTTTCTATGGTTTGATACACAGTCTCGCAGATAAAGATTGATCAGGCTCTGATACGGGACACCTTTTTCATCAGCCATTTGTTTGAAATAATCAATAACATCCTCGCTTAACCGCATAGTGACAGATTTTTTGAGCTTAGCGGCATAAGGATTTTTGCGAGATTTCATTTTTGACAGGTCGTATTCAGTTTTCATGGTCTAATACCTCGATAATAGTTAGTCTCGTTTTTCGTGGCTTTTCTGGCTGAGATAATCCGAACAATGTTGCCTAGGTCGCGCTCGCAATGGCAGACGATCAGAAAACGAGCTTCATCACTGAAACCAAGCATCAGAAATCTGTCCTCTGATTCGGAATTATCTTCATCAAAGAATTGCACGGCGAACTCATCGTAGAAAACCGATCGGGCTTCCTCAAATGAAACACCGTGTTTCTTTTTGTTTGATTTCGCTTTAGCTGCATCCCACTCGAATTTAACCATAAATACATTGTATGTACGCCAAGCAAATTGTCAATGGGAAAATGTGGCCGGTACAGAATTATGAATTCCAGTATAGAAATGTATATTCCTTAAGAGCAACTCTACTAGAAATTCGAAGTTTTAAACAAAACGAGGTGCAAGCAAAAAAAGGGGCTATATGGGGTCTGACCCCTTTCACGCCGCCATAACAGCGCTTCGGTATCTTTACAGGAAAACGTCAAAATCATCAACGCAAAGTATAATGACAGTCGTTAAATGTCAATTATCAAACAAACCACTGTAATACTAACGCTGGAAATCCGCCAGCGGTTCAGTGGTCAGTTGCAAGGTATCGCAGATATTCAATGCCTTGGAGCGAATCGGTTCAATCAAACAACGATAGCATTTTGCAGTAAACTGGTATTGACAACACCGGATTCCAGCGCAAGCTCACAGGCTGTTTCGAGCGCATCAAGACCCGCTTCACGGGTCAGTAATAACAGATCAACGGATACAATCGCCGCACCCGCCGTACCGAATCGCGCAACAGATCAATATGATCCGTCAGTAAGGTTCGTTGCCGCTCCAACAAGTTAACCGTAAAAAAATAACAACCGCCAGTGACAAAGTTACGCCGATAATTGGACAATACCAACCCTCAAAAATGATCAAATGGTGTAGGGTGGATTCGGAGCGGAGCGAAGCGACAATCCGCCAATAAATTCGACACCTACGTACACAAATTATGGTGATTTGCAAACAATTGAACGATTGTTGGTTAGGGTGGTTTGCTTGCGCGAAACCACCGTACAGTTATCTGCTGTACGGGCGTACGGGTTATACAATTCTTGTCCAGTCTATACCATTGAAAGACATCACGTCTTTTCCCCCAATTGACCACATTACATCCTTTGCTGCGCTCAAGTGATAACACGTTTTTGGAGTATCATCACCGAAATCAACTACCTCAAGCCTATTATTATTTAGTCGAAAAATATTGGACATCGTCGAAAGATAAATTTTTCCCTCAAACCATTCGAGACTCCAAATATCCTTCATCGTTTGTCCGTGGTCTACAACTTCCCATTTATCATCCCTTCCGCAAATCAGAATACCTTTATGTCCACCGATATAGACTACTCCATCCCCAGAGCATTTCACAGTAGTAAGATTCAAATTTGTGGGTAATTGAAGTTTTCTCCAATTCTCGCCATTGAAATGCCAAAGCTGACCTGAAAAACCGGCTGCATAAATGTCATATCCATTGAAACCATGAATAGCTTGAATATTGAATTCGCGTGATAAATCATCATCAATTCTGGTCCACATTGATAACTCATCAAGTTGGTAGACCATGCCTCTTAAACCAACAGCATATGCTTTTCCCCCAATTTCTGATACTGCTCTTAAGCTACCGTATCGAGGTTCATTAGATTCAGGTTGGCTATCTACGAAAATATTACCAGCCATACTGATCTTGGAATTAACACCATAGAATCCTTCCGAAGAAACGAAAACAAGCGCATTTTCTGGATTAGTAATTCGACAAATACTATGAGCATTAAATTTTGCCCAGCTTTCCGAAAAGCTTCCCTTATCCCACATATATATCTTTACGTGTGGATTATTTTCCTCTGTGGTAGGGTCGCAAGCTAAAATATATCCTGTATCAGCCTGCCACACGAGACCCGTGCGAATACTTAACTGTTTAAATGGATTATCGTTCATAACTAACTCCCTAATCTATAGTTAACCCAGGTAGACAAACCTCACTGCTGATCAATTTACGAAAGATTGAAAATTAATTTTGTTTTATTACAATATTTAGCATTCGTTTAGTGTTTAGACGGCATGAGATGAGCAGGGCCGGTCTGAGCCTCACCACCGGCATGCGTAGGTCGAATCATCTCGCTCCGCTTTATTCCCATTTTCTCATTTCCAGCCCTTACCTGCGCTTGCGTACAACTTTTTGGGCATCCAGTTGATGCCTCAACAGCTTCAGCTCCAATTCTTTCAGCAAAAGTAACAGGCCAACGTTGATCAGGAATCGCTTTCCCTGCAGCCACACCTAGAAATGCTCTTGTTCTAGTATTTGTTTCTCCATGAATTTCACCATGTTTACCGACTGAATGACTTGTTCCTTCAGCACAAACGCAAGGCGCTTTGTTATAACTGTAAGACTGCTTCAACAACTGCCCATTCGCATCGTAAAACTGAGCATCGGGAACAACGTGATGGGGGGTTGGTTGAGTGCCGTTCTCATCGGGACAACAATTATTTGGTTCTTTCTGTGTAAGAACACACTTAAGTGCTTCTTTACAATTACCATCCGCACACATGTTTTTCAACGATGCCTGTCGTGTACGCGAGGTTACCTGTCCCTTCTTGTTTTTCACAGCTTTATCCACACAATGATCATTTAGAGCCTTGGCTACATCTTTACATGGCCCTTCTCCAGCGAATGCAGCGGCATCCAAAAAAGGCCAAGTTGGAGAATTACCGGGAAATGATGCATGATTATGAGTTGTAATATCCAAGTGTCGAACAACATTTTCCCCTTCAAATTTCACATCTGATGACCAAGCATTGAAATAAATTTTTCCCCGATTAACGCTGGTAACTACTGCTTTTTTCGCTGCTGCCCCTGCTTCATCGCCACTACTTGATTTAAAATACGACTTATTTTTTAACATAGCCTCTTTATTAGAGATTTTGACGTTCTTTGTACCTTCGGTTGCGTCAGAATCCATACCAGTATTGGGATAAGGAATAGGAACACCGGGTGGTGTTGCAGGATTTTCTGGCGGAGTGAAGCAAACATCAGGAAATGCGCAAATTGTTTTTCCACTCCCAGATTTACAAGAAATTTCTCGTCCATTCGCATACACTTCATTCGTCATTTCTCAACCCTTTTGCCATGCAAAAATTATCGCTGAACGCTTACCTTCATCGTTGCCCACATGCGCTAAGATATGATGCCCTTTGGTATAAACTTTTTCACAAGCCGTTTTCAGAACCGCGATCATCACCACGCCAATCACAGCACCTGTCTCTCCAGTACAATCCGCTGGATGCCAAATATCAAATTCTTCTTTACGCTTTCGTAAAATACGAGTCAGCGCCAAACTAGCCTCCTTAAAATAATACTGATCCCCAGAAATATCCGTGATGCGAAAATCCAAATCACCCATTTCACAACTCGCATCATTCAACGACTCTTTAATCGCCGCCGTCAATCCATCGGCCCGTAATGGTTCTTCCGAGTCAATATGTGCTTGTTCAACGCCAAACCCGAGTCCGGTGCAAACCAATTTATTGCCCGGATCGGCAGTAATTGGTTCAACCAGTAAAGCGGCTGCTCCTTCGCCCGGTATAAAACCATTCGAATTCTGACTGGTTAATAACCGCTCTTTGTCTTCAAAATACGCGAGCGTTGGGCCAACCAGCAGGCTGTCGGTTGCAGCGATCAGTACATGCGGCAGGTTCAATTCCTGAATCAATTCGCGCGCATGCTTCAGCGCGACAGCAATCGACACATGGCCTTGCGCAATGACGCGCGATTTCGGGTGAAATTGCAGTTGCAATGCTTCCTGCAAATCGAGAAAGAATTGATTGTCATCGTCAAACACCCGACCGGGACGGTCTTTTTCCGATAAGCACAACAGCAAAGGTGTGGATTCTGGGATAACTTTCCGATCACCGGCAAGGCACTCCTGGATTGCGGCAGCAGCCATTTTGATCAGTTTAGTTTTGCCTCGCCACGGTTGTTCCAGCGGCACTTCGCACCCCATGATCCACTCCCCGCCGCTATCCATAAAACGGGTTTCCTGGAAATTGTCGATGGCGCAACGGATCGCTGCACAGGATGCCGGGGCACTTAAACCGACACCGGTGACCATCCCCACCCCAGTAATCGCCAAAGGCAGGCTTTTCACTCGGCTTCTTCCTCTGTCTCAGTTTTTTTTTCCATTGCCAACTGCGCCAGCGAAGGATAATAAGTTTTACCCAACTCACGCGCCCGCCACCAGCCGCGAGACATTTTACCCACCAGCACTTGCGGAATCTCAAACATGTTTTTCTTGAGCGGCAGACAGGCGCGCCAGGTCATGGTAAACAGGTTCTTGTCCGGTTCAAGCACCAGGGTATCCATCTGCGCTTGCATTTCAACACGTTCACCTTTTTTTGGAAAAAAAACCACGGGCACTGCAATCGTTGGCAATACAAATCCGGTTCGCCCTTGCGACGTTAGGTTACCCAGCATCACTTCTTCCCCACCATGCAGGTAAGGAACCTGCTGATCCAAGGGTGCAGCTTGATAGTATTCATCCTTAAAATCTGCTGGCAAAAAGGGAAAGGTATTATCAATCCAATTTTGATCATAGGTACCGGCATACGGCAGGCGCGATGCCCAGCCACGGCCAATTGGTCCCAACGCCATTGGTGCATAATCTCCATCCGGTTCATCAATGGGTTGATTCAGTGCTTCGGTGTGCGGTAACGGTGTGCCATCCACCCATTCTTTCTTAAGATGTTTATGAAAGCCACGCCCGATGGGATTTGGCATGAAGGCCACATGCATTGCTGGATCTTCGGGGTAGTTATCGACACCACCAAAGGCGACATCATAAGAAAACGGTTGCGTGACAAACGGTTCTGGCGATGTAACGCGAATACCGGTCAAACCACAGTCCCATGATCGCTTACCACACACAGCAAAGCTTTTTTGCCAAGCACCCACTCTCAGCCCAACTGGAACACGTTCGATAGGTCGTCCTTGCGGCGCATAAGCGCTGCCTTGCAATAAGATATCGCATTTCAATTTACGCGGCGCAAAATCGATTTCGGAATACGGCGCAGAATAACCCGGTTCGCCGGTAAAAGTGTCCGCCATGATCAGCGGCACTTGCTGCTCGTGCAACCAGGGTGCTTCACCCAGCTTAGTAGGTATATGAAATGTCCCTTTGACTACGACAACCAGCAATTCCCGACCCGAGGGTTCCATCCCCATCGTGTAGCCTGCGATCATGTTGGTTGCGTTGATAAGATCCATTGTTATTAATGCATTAAGGCGTTGCTATGTCAGGGTTTTATAAGTTTGTCATATTCTGCATGACTGCCAGTCCAGAACCAAAGTAATCCGTTTTCAACTTCTACTGCCAAGGCTCGATAGCCAATTCCTACACGGACAGACCAATAACCATTACTTTTCTTAAAATGCAGCGATGGGTGTTTTGGATTTGTTTTAAGCATCTCAAAATTTCGATCGGCAACTCGTTTCACTGTTCGGTAATGCTTCATAAGCTTCCCAGAACGCTGGGCTCGCAAAATGAATCACAATTTCCTTGATTTCCCTGCCTGATGATCTGCAATTGCTGCTTGTGCGAGCGCATCCAGCTTTCCGCCTTTCATATCTTTTTCTATTTGTTCATCCCATGCTTCTGAATCAAATTCTTGGAACCAAGCGCGAAATTGCTTTAATTGATCTTGTGGTAACTGTTCTACAGCCTTCACAACTTCTTCTATCGTCCTTGTCATTTTTTCTCCTATTTCCATTTACCCAAAGAATCTATAACCTTGCCTAAAAATCACGATGCCACAATTGGCATCCTTACAAGTCAAAATCTGCCATAAATTCTTCAAATGTACAAAAACCTTACCACGATGATACTTAGTTTATTCTCGCTCTAGCCAGCAGCCATTTTTTGAAAGACGACTAGCTTTCTCCTGACAGGATTCCAACCAGTAAATTTCCAACGCGGAGTGTATCTTCAAACACATGAACATTCATTGCCTGGGAAATTTTTAGCTCAATGTCCAAAGTATTCATGCCATACCTCCGTACACAAAATATCATCAGTTAAGCTGTACCGAACCACCTTTGATACGGTTCACGCCACTGGAACGGCTAAGCACGTAACTGCCTTTGATCAGTACCTTACCAGCTTTCGTCAAGGTAATGCTGGCTTTGCCGCAACGCAGCACCAATTGCTCTTTGGCGCTGACGATCATACGTTCTCCGTCAGCATCAACCTCTACTTGATTGGGTTGTTTATCCAGCGGCCAACCCGTTTTTCCTTGGATTACCCCCATGATGATGGGTTTTGCAAGGTCATTGCCTTCAAACATTAATACCACTTGTTGTCCAATGTGTCGCCCTTGTAGATCTATCGTTGTACGCGCAGCAATTGCCGCTGTACCAGGTTGATCAGGATAGCAAACCAAAGGAGTCTGCCCTTCGTCGCTAATAGCAATTAATTCACCAACAATCACGCCTGTTTGTTGTGTCGGCGATACTTTCCGTGAAGACGGAGTAACTTCACGTTCAATGAGCGGGCGCAAGATATCATTATTCAATTTCTCTTCGAGCATCACTTCCACTTCCGCTTCAGCCTCGATCAAGTCTTGATTACTCATTTCGTATTCTCCCAACTGGCTAATTCTGAAGAATTTTGGTTCCCTTCATCACAATATCCCCATCAGCCTTAATATTGATCTTACCTGAACCATCCACAGTAATATTCTTACCTTTAATCACAATCGTTCCATCCTTCTTCATACTGATAGTAGCATCACCAGTTTTAATAGTAATTGAGTCGCCGGCATCGATGACCAGATTTTTACCAATCTTGGCGGCATCATCACCTTTCACATCCGCGCTGCGATTGCCATCCACACCCAGTGAATCATTACCTTTGACGCTTTTGGACGCATTACCTGTAACCGATTCACTCTGATTCCCGCCAACATCCAAGGACTGATTCGCGCCTACCTTTGTGGATTGATTCGTACCAATGGTATTACTTTGATTGGCGCCGACATTGGTACTTTGATAGGCCCCAACATTGATGGTTTGATAAGCACCCACTGCAACCGCTTGGAACGCCCCAATACCGATTTCCTGAGCACCACCGACACCAATGGTTTCATTGACTCCGACTAAGTGTGTTCGCTGTAACACAACCGAAGCCGTTTCACTGGCTCCAACCGTTTTAGTTCTATTGGAACCAATCGTGATACTTTCGTTAGAGCCGACAGTTTCAGTGCGATTAACACCGATGGAAATTGTTTCATTATTGCCAACTGTTTCTGTGCGATCATGCTTGACCAGGGTGGTTTCATCGTTATCGATAGTTTTTTTGCGGTCATGCCCTACCGAATGGGTTTCATCATTTTCAACTTCGATATCCTGATTTTTTTCAGCATGCAAATAAACTTGCTCAGAACCTTTCTTGTCTTCAAATCGCAATTCATTGGCATTGGCTGCACTGCCTCCTTTGCTGGAGCGCGTCAAAATACCCGTTTGCGTCATGTTGGCAGGTAATTCGTAGGGCGGCATTTGCTCGGCATTGTAGACACGCCCGGTAATGATCGGTTGATCAGGATCGCCTTCCAAAAAATCGATAATGACTTCCTGTCCGATGCGTGGAATGGCGATCATGCCCCAATTCTTACCTGCCCAGGGATGCGATACTCTTACCCAGCACGAACTGTTTTCATTCTTCTTGCCCAACCGGTCCCAATGAAATTGCACCTTAACCCTGCCATATTTATCGGTATAAATTTCTTCACCGGATGGCCCCACCACAACCGCAGTTTGGGGTCCTTGAACGAAAGGTTTCGGGGTCAGTCGTGCTGACCGAAATGAAGCGCCACTTTCTATGACTGAAAAGCTATTGCCATAATGACTGCTGACACTGTTGGTTCCATCAAAACTGTCTATTCGGACATTGTGGGTAACGGAAGTAACTAGGTATTCCCGATTCTGATCCTTGCGGGGAAACAGATCCAATTTAAACAATCCACCGCAAATCAATCCGCGTACATTGCCGTTACCTTGCATACGCGCATACTGACTCTGCAATTCCTGAATACGAAATTTGACGTAATTACTACCCTCATCATTTTTGACATACTCGCCCGGATAGTCATAGATTTCAAAACTGGCTCTGTCGTGATCTCGGATGATATTGGAATTAACATGCAAATCAGCTTTCGGATGTTCAAAATCGTAATCATTCAAGCAATAAGTTCCTGGTTGCAATTGCTTGGTGATATGCCAACCCGAAATACACTCATCTTCTCGGACAACTGCCTGATCCGGAGGATAATAAGAAATTTTGTAGCAATCCGGCATTTTTTCGTGAGATGCCATATCATTAGCTAAGCAAAGCGTGTGTTTGCCTTGTTCATGCTTAAAGAAATAATAAATGCCTTCTTGTTCCATCAATCGGCTAATGAAATTAAAATCAGTCTCACGATACTGTACGCAGTAGTCCCAAGTACGATGATTTCCTTTCAGGTGATCTTCGATATCAGAATAACCTTGTTCCCGAAGCACATCTTTGATGATATCCGGCACGCTTTTATTCTGAAAAATCCGGCAATCTGAAGTTCGGGTTAAAAACCATAACCAAGGATGAATCGTCGCATGATATCGCGCATAACGCCCTTCGCTAACACCTTGCGAAATGCTACTGACATAGCCATTGAAATAGCGTTTATTTTGTGCAGAATTCAGTCGGACAGAGACATTTTGTCCGAGCAAATCTTCAAAATTAATGTCTTCGGTGCTGCCCAACTCCACATTGATTGAAAATAACCGTCCCAATTCCTCTGTTATTGTCATTTCTCGCAATAACAGCACATCAGTCCCCAAAGGAGTGATGATTTCAATTTCACGATTTTGTTGAGTTGAGGACATAGTTTTAGCTCTTCAATGAATTAATAATTTATCCAAATTGATAACTAAATTCATCATTCTGTACACCAATATTAACCTCAGAAATCGTTTCCCCTTTCACCATCCTTGTTAGAAACTGGTGACTGATCGTTGGCAATACCGTATTAGTCAAAATGGCATCAATCACTCTAGCGCCACTTTCCAGTTCATTACAACGATCAGCAATCAATTGAACGACTGCATCGTCATATGTGAATGGGATATGATGATTAGCTTTGATACGTTTTTCAATTCTACTCAATTGCAACTTGATGATAGATTTAAGCATTTCATCACTAATTGGATAATAAGGAATTGTCACCAACCTACCCAGTAGCGCAGCAGGAAAAACTTTTAACAAGGGTTCGCGCAAGGCTTTAGCAATTCCGTCAGTATCTGGCATCAATTCAGGATCCTTGCATAGGTTCATAATAAGATCTGTGCCTACATTGGACGTTAGAAGGATGATGGTGTTTTTGAAATCAATAAACCGACCTTCGGCATCTTCCATCCAACCTTTGTCAAACACTTGGAAGAAAATCTCGTGCACATCCGGATGAGCTTTTTCTACTTCATCCAACAAAATCACACTATAAGGCCTGCGCCTGACAGCTTCCGTCAAAATTCCACCTTCGCCATAACCAACATATCCAGGTGGAGAGCCTTTTAATGTGGATACAGCATGGGCTTCCTGATATTCGCTCATATTGATGGTAATGATGTTTTCCTCACCACCATAAAGCGCTTCCGCCAACGCCAGACCTGTTTCAGTCTTCCCTACGCCGGAAGGTCCGCATAATAAAAATACTCCAATCGGTTTTCCTGGATTATCCAGGTTGGCTCGCGATGTCTGCACTCTTTTGGCGATCATATCCAATGCATGCCGCTGGCCAATGACCCGGCGATTCAAGGTTTCCCCCAAATTCAGAACAGCATCGATTTCGTTTTTAACCATCCTGCCAACTGGTATTCCTGTCCAACCTGCTATCACGGATGCCACAGCCTGGCTATCGACTGTTGGAAACATTAGTGGCCGTTCACCTTGTAGTTCGGTAAGTTGTTGCTGAAGCTGTTTAAGTGTAGTCAACGCTTGTGAGTCGGAATGGTGATGAGGTGCGGCATGATCTGTTTGCGAATCCGCGTCAGGCTGTTGATTACGTAACTGGGCACGTAATTCAAGAATCTGATCAATCAATTGTTTTTCCTGTAACCATCGCTGTTCAAGTTGTTTCAGTCGTTGTGTTTCTTCAACCAATTTGGCATCAACAATCTGTTTTCTATCTTTAATTTCTACCCCAACCATCTGCTCCCGCTCGATAATATTGAGTTCCGTTTTAAGCGCATCAATTCTTCTACGACTATCTTCTATTTCAGGTGGAACTGCGGATTGACTGATAGCGACACGAGCACAAGCCGTATCCAGGACACTGACACATTTATCCGGAAGTTGGCGGTCAGGAATATAGCGATGTGATAATTTGACGGCATCTTCAAGTGCTTCATCCAGAAGTAATACCTTATGGTGATTTTCCATCACATTTGCCAGACACCGCACCATTTGAATCGCTTTTTCTTCATGGGGTTCGTCAATTTTGACGACTTGAAAACGCCGAGTCAGCGCGGGATCTTTTTCAAAATATTTTTTGTATTCCGACCAGGTCGTTGCTGCGATTGTTCGCAATGTCCCGCGGGCCAATGCCGGCTTGAGCAGATTTGCTGCGTCTCCCGTTCCAGCTGAACCACCTGCGCCAATCAAAGTATGGGCTTCATCAATAAACAGGATAATGGGTTTTTCTGAAGCTTGCACTTCATCAATTACTTGGCGCAAACGATTTTCAAATTCGCCTTTCATGCTCGCACCCGCTTGCAACAATCCCAAATCCAACGTTCGGATACTGACTCCTTGTAACGGTGGAGGCACATCGCCGTTCGCAATTTTTAGAGCGAACCCTTCAACTACTGCCGTTTTTCCAACACCTGCTTCACCTGTAAGAATGGGATTATTTTGGCGACGGCGCATGAGAATATCAATCAACTGACGAATCTCGTTATCGCGACCTACGATGGGATCAATTTTTCCTTGACGCGCGGCTTCCGTTAAATCAACTGAAAATTGGTGTAATGCTTTTTGTTTTCCCATTGCAGCAGATGGCATAGCACCTGAATATTCTCCAGGTGAAGCATTACCGGCCAATTGACTGCTATCGGTTGCACTCATCTGATCTTCTGGCGATCCTTGTACGATTGCGTTTAATTCATCGACAAGCAGATCAGCGTTAATTTTTTTGAATTCTTGCGAAATCATTAACAATTTATTGCGCAGTTCAGGTGTTTTAACTATACCAACCATCAAATGACCTGATCTTATCTGATTGCTAGCATATTTAAGACTAGCGTATAGCCATCCTTTTTCTACTGACTCTTCGACATCGATGGAGAAATCGGACAAACTGGAAGCCCCTGCTGGCAAACGTTCTAACAATTGAACAAAATCATTTGCTAAACGTGATGGATTCAGTTCAAATCTTTTTATGATGCGATGCAAGTCAGAATCCGGCAATTGAAGGATTTGATGCAACCAATGCACAAGTTCAACATAGGGATTACTGCGCATCTTACAAAAAACAGTCGCACTTTCTATACCTTTGTACGCCAGATTATTCAACTTTCCAAATAATGCAGTGCGACTAATTTCTGTCATGAATTTTTCTCCAAGTCGATAAGCATATCTTTCGCATCGTCATTTCTGTTTCTTGCCGAGAGCCAACTGTTCCACCCCAGACAACCATATTTGCCAAGTTGAGTAGTAGGGATCTCATTCTTTTTTAGGATAAGATTTAAGTCCCATTTAAGATCAAAACCGATATAATTTTTAACCAAATCAACGAATGCAGTTATTTTTTTGCCGTTTGGCAAAAATGACTCGAACTGTTGTAGGTTAAGTGGTCCGACAAGAATTCGAAATTTATGCATGCATTGCCAACTGCGCAATCCTATCGTGGCAGAAACTCCCAGTTGCCCTGTTTGTTGATTGGCATTCAGATAACACAAACTATCTTTGGGTATCGTAAGCCATTCACCTACGAATTCTTTGATTGTGATAGGTACTTGGAAATAAGCTCGCACCATCGTGATCAATCCATCCGCATGTTTGGTTTGACAACCCAGGTGTGCCGCAAAATGCAATTTTGTATGATCCGAAATCTCATCACGCTTCTGTTGAGAATCCTCCGCGATTCCCAACAAAGATCCTACATAAAAACTGAAGCGGTCATTATGGGGACGATCCAGCTGAACGGTAGGTTCCTTATCTGCCCAGGCACGATAGAAAAGACTTAATAAACGGTGATGAAAAAGATCGGCAAACTCTGCAAATGTCGGATCTCTCGCAATATTGATCCGATTCCTAGCAAATTCCGTGAGGTGAGTAGGTAAAGGGCCATTAGGACCAAATAAACCAAAGAAAAATACCTTTAATACTGCCGGATAATCATTATCAATTTGGAATGATGCGAGCGCTCCCGGAGCAAATTGCAACGAAGGCAATTGTCCCATGCGTATAGCGTCATCACTAGGTTTTACAGAGTATCCAAACCGCTGCTTATCAGGATACATACACTCAATTAAGCGTACGAATTGATAAAAATCATACTTATAGGGCTCTTGCTGAAAATTACTCAGCATGGCTACAGTGCAACCCTGGTTCCTGATCTGATTGGCCATTGCATTATCTCGCCACGTTCTTTAGTTGTAATTTTGACCTGTGTGAAACTATTAATTGATGCATATTTGCAAAAAAAGCGATCCAAAACAGCACCCATCAGAAAGCTGCTTCCTCCTGCAAAAGCTGATTCATCAAATGTCACCGTAATTTCCAATCCGCGCCCAAAAGTAATAGGGCCTTTAAGTGGTATCCGGCAAGTCACCGGACGACATCTGATCGACTGTAATCCTTCAATTTGCTTGGCTATGGCATGCTTTGCATAATTCGCATACAACGCTAACATATCACGCAAAACCTTGGCGCCTTGCTGATGATCATTGTCCACTAAACTTAAATAATTTAATGACAAATGATTAATCAATCGCCAGGCATAGCTGCTCTCAGTAGCCGATGGTTTGGGGTCGGTAGGCCCAACCAAACAGGTAATGCTCTCGATAGGTGCACTTATCTCCCAACTAAAATCAGATTTATTACCTTCTAATAACAACAATTTTGGTAAATCTCGATTCGTACAAAGAGCCCGAATTCCAAGTTGCTTCATTTCACTATTGAATGGCATCTGACCAGAGTCCACTAAAGATAAATACATTTCGCTACCGGTATATTCGGTTTTTAAAAATGTTGAATTAGTATTGACCGGAAACAAGGTAGGTTGGCGCCTGAGAGTATAATACGCAAAGGTGCTGCTACTATGATGCTCATGATAATTCGAATAAAAAGGACGAAATTCCTGTTCAGATTGCGTGTCGTTTCCAAAACCAATGACTTCGAGAATGCTAAAAACCTCAAAGTCATTCGGCTTGGTTTTATCAACAACCAGATGATGCTCCGCATTTTGCGGTTTTAAATGAATGCGATCGGCTTGTTTTTCAAACAAATTGATCACCGGCGTACAGTTTAATTTAAAGTTTTCTGCCTGAACGGCATGCTCGAGCTTATCCTGAGATACATCAAGCAAAATCAAGATTTCGATTTCTTCAGTATCGCATTGTTGAATAGCCGAACAAAGATGATTCAATTGAAAAAATAAGAATCTCTCTGGAAGTGCAAAATATTCCTGCAACAAACGATAACCTTGGAAAGTTTGAGCTGTTGCAGGTAGCAGTGCATCTTGCTGATCATACCCTACTGATTGCAATATCGATGAATCAAAAACATAGCTCTGTTGATTTGATGGGTTGTGAATAACAATAGAAAGGGTATGCCCCATGATCAATTCATAAAGTTGCACCGCAAGACTACCTGAACCATGCAAATAAAACGTCAATTGATCGATCTTTAGCTGATTGAAGTGATATTTCGCAACTCCCTGTAATCTTATTCTAAAACCGGACTTTATTTGCTTGATATTCAATCCAGGATAATTAGGGATTTGCCCAAGTGGCAAATAAACAGCCTCTTTGATTTGAATTGGTCTAACGTTGACTTCGTGAGCAATTTGAAATTCACACCGACTCCGCCCTCCCCCCATAGTTTTGCTAAAAATCTTAGCGCCTCGTGGCAGTATAAAACCTTCTTCAGTGATACCACCTTGAAAATCTGGATTAATCTGCACGATCATCATTGATGGTAAAGGTGCGAGATAGTGAGGATAAACAATTTCCAACAAGTGCTGTGTAAAACGAGGAAACTCCGCATCCATCTTTAACTGAATGCGCGCTGTTAGAAATGCAAAACCTTCTAACAACCTTTCTACGTAAGGATCACTGCATTCTGTACTTCCTAAATCAAGATTAGCCGCAATTTTAGGGTAGCGCTTAGCAAATTCAACTCCCATTTCACGGATGAATCGCAATTCTTTTTCGTAATAATCAAGTAAGTGCGGTGTCATTTTATTAATCGATTAGTGCACATCAAAAATCGTCACTTGGCTACTTTCCAACTCAAGCTCAGTTCGCAAATGTAAACGCAAAGGCTGTGGGTTTGCTGATATTTCTCCCTCGATTTCAAAAACAAAAACGTTGTGTTCCTTTTTTTTCTGATCTGAAATTACCTTGACGGTTAAAGTTTTTCTGATAATTCTCGGTTCGAAGTTGATTATGGCCTGTAATAACAAACGCTCAATTTGCACCATATCCAATCCAGAAATTGTTTTTCCTGAAAAATCCGGTATGCCAAAATTAATGACTGATCGAGCTGACTCAGGTAATTCATCGAGGCCCTCATTGGGAACATACTGAATGGCGTTGAACAACCATTCAAGATCGCGTTTAACGCATGCCTTGATATCGTGCTTTGCGCTGACCGAAGCAATTAATGTATTATGCTGCGCTTGCAAACCCATCAACTGCTGTTCTAATTGATATTGCCGGTCTCTTTTTTTCTCGGCGTTTATCTCTTCCTGACTACTGCTCAAATTATTCAGATCTTGCTGAGCCTGCCTAATTGTCTGCCTAACTTCGTTTATTTGTTGGTTGACAGAATCTTCATTGATCAACCGATCCAGCAACGATGGCAAAAACAGGTCTTTTGAAAAAGTAGCCAAAATATCACCCTTTGGAACTACTTGAAGCAGAATTAATAGTAATTGTTTCAGTTTCCATAAGGGAAAATTCTGAATGATTGGTTAACAGCATTTTCTGCCCAAAACCGATATGGATATTACTTGGAAGTTCTTGCCATACAGTCTTGCGCGACAGTGCTAAAAGTGGGTCCATTTGATACGATTGGGGATAACGAGCTGGCATTAAACCATAGTTTTCACCACCATTTTTCCAACAAAAATGTGTAGGAAGCCAGATCACGTCGCGCAAATCGACAGGCTTTTCAATAGTAAGCGATTGTAAGTTTTCCCAACTCGTCCATATATATCGACCATCAATAATAGCTTCCATCACCGGACCAATTCGTTCATCGCAATCAGCCAACCATTGAAACGACGCATCGTTTAGTGATCCACTGACACCTGGTGCTTGTTCAAAAGCTTGCAAGCGAAGCGCTTGAGAAGGTTCATATTTTCCTTCTGCGGTCAATCGCAGGGATTGAATCATCAATGCAATCCACTGCTCAGGTGCTCCGATAACTACAGGTTCTTCTTGACCAAGAAAAACTCGCTCTCTGATTTTCTCGCAAGCAATAACTTGTCGATACATCAATACCATCGCAATTGAACTGTCATCGAGTTCCTTTAAGACGGCCAATTGCGCTAAGGCTCTGTCCCATTGCCCCATTACTGATAGCAATTGAAATAGAAAAACCCTATCCTGAGGATTCGATGGTTGTCTCTTGATTCGATCCTGCAGCAACAGCAATGATTCGTCTAGGTTACCCAACTTTAAGCAATCTTCGGGCGTCATGCTTTATATTAATTAAATTGAATCTCATTAAAGAAGTGAAGTGCCGACTCATTAACTGAATAGCTATATTCATAAAGAATCAGCACTAACATTTACTATTATGCGTGTTACTACTCAGCTTTATTTGTTTGCAAATTCCATTTTTTAGGTCCCACAGCGGTACCTGCTTTGCCATCATTGCCCACTGGTGTGTAAGTCCAAGATATTTTGTCATAGACAAATGTTACCGATTCATTAGGACGCCCAGAACCACCGCCGCCAATTGAAACAGATTCAATCATGGCATTTTCTAATTCATACTTGAGATAACACACTCTTTCTCCAGATTCTTGGCATACTTCCAGTTCTACTTTGGCAATATGCGTTCCGTTGGCACAATACATATTGAGGTCGACACTTGCGTTGTCAATACTTTTCTGAACAACAAAAGAACCAAAATCAGCACGAGCGGAGGCACGTCCTCCAGTACCGCTAGGACCAGACATAGGTTGACTCAGCCCATGACTGAAACTAAATACTTCGATCCAATCCTTATGACCTTCATCCGTTGATTCACCTTTAATTGGATCACAGTGCAGATAGGTATTTGTAGCCATCTTTTTCTCCTTAATTTACTGAAGTTAATTAACAAAAAACAACGCTTAATATATGCTTCGCACCTTACTCTCGAAACCAAATCCAAATAATCCAAAATTAAAAAATCGGTTATTTCTTCTCCGAAGGCAATCTTGAAACTAATCGTAAAGAAACTGTTAATCCTTCCAATTGATAATGTGGCCTTAAATAAAACTTGGAAGTATAGTACCCAGGATTGCCTTCAACTTCTTCAACCACTACTTCTGCCTTCGCTAAAGGTTTCTTAGCTTTATCGATCTCGCTAGCGGTTGCTGGATTAGCTTCAACATAATTGTTTATCCATTTTTGCAACCACTTCTGCATGTCGTCCCGTTCTTTGAAAGAACCAATCTTATCCCTCACGATACACTTGAGGTAATGCGCAAAACGGCAAACGGCAAACAAATAGGGCAACCTGGCCGATAAATTAGCGTTAGCGGTTGCATCCGGATCATCGTACTCAAAAGGTTTTTGTAACGATTGTGCGCCAATAAATGCTGCAAAATCAGAATTCTTCTTATGCAACAGTGGCATAAAGCCATTTTTAGCAAGCTCTGCCTCACGTCGATCATCGATAGCAATTTCAGTTGGGCATTTCATGTCAACGCCGCCATCATCAGTTGGAAAAGTATGAGTAGGTAAACCCTCGACAGCTCCACCGGATTCGATACCGCGAATCCGTGAACACCAACCGTATAATTTAAAGGCACGATTGATATTGACACCCATCGCGTATGCTGAATTACTCCAGGTATACTTATTATGATTCGCATCGGCGACATCTTCCTCAAAATCAAATTGTTCAACTGGCGATGTTTTGGCGCCATAAGGAAGTCGAGACAAAAAGCGCGGTAGTGTCAAGCCAATATAACGAGAATCTTCGGACTCTCTCAATGATCGCCAAGCAGCATAATCTGGTGTACCAAATATTTTGGTCAAATCGCGGGGATCTGCAAGCTCTTGCCAAGAATCCATATTCATGACCTTGGGAGATGCTGCTGCAATAAAAGGCACATGTGCTGCTGCCGAAACTTTGGCAATTTCTTTCAGAAACTCTACATCCTGTGGAGCATGATCAAACTCATAATCTCCGATCAAGCAACCAAAAGGCTCGCCCCCAAACATACCATATTCATGCGTATAGACCTTTTTAAAAATCGGACTTTGATCCCAAGCCGTTCCTTGAAATTTTTTAAGGGTTTTATGGGTTTCTTTTTTACTGATGTTTAGTACCTTGATTTTTAGCATTTCATCGGTTTCGGTATTATTCACCAAATGATGCAAACCTCTCCAACTACCTTCCAATTTCTGGAAATCAGCATGATGCAGAATTAAATTTACTTGATCACTCAGACATTGATCAATTTTTGCAATCATTGATTGAATCGTTTTAATAGCATCATTTGATATGAGCGCTGTTTGTTCCAACGCCTGTTCCGCCAGAGTTTTTACCGCACTCTCAACGGCCTCTCGAGCCCTGTCGGTTTTAGGTTTAAATTCCTTCAATAATAAAGCAGAAAAATCATCTGATTCTTGAACTTTTGTTTCCGCAACGGGTGCTTGGACTTCTGACTCAGCCATTATTAGTTCTCCTAAGTATTGCTATATTGTTTTATTTGGATTCGTTCTCAGAAATCTCGGAACCTTCATCTTGAGGTTTGGGAATAGCAACTAATGACTTAAGTAGAGCTGGATCATTGAGTAATTCATTAATTTTTTTCTCCGCGCCGCCTTTACCATCCATATAGGTAATTAAATTGGCAAGCTCAGTTCTGGTTTGCAAGAGCTTGTTTAATGCATCAACCTTTTCAGCAACTTTTGCTGGAGAAAAATCATTCATATTTTCGAAGGTAATATCCACACTGATATTTCCATCATTAGTTAAAACATTGGGTACCTGAAAGGCAACTCGTGGCTTCATTGCTTTCATCCGATCATTGAAATTGTCTACATCAAATTCAAGAAAATCTCTTTCGCCAACTTCAGGTAAATCTTCAACCGGCTTTCCGGACAAATCTGCCATTACTCCCATGACAAAAGGTAATTGGATTTTTTTCTCGGCACCGTATAATTCAACATCGTACTCAATCTGCACACGCGGCGCACGGTTTCGCGCAATAAATTTTTGACTGCTGTCGGCCATCATTTTCCCCTTACTAGAAATAACTGAGTTTCTTAATTGATCAAAATTAAATTGATTTTAGGAAAGAAATCAGTGAATCGATAAAAAATTCTAATTGCTAGAAACAATTTAATCTGTGATAAAAATCACATTTTGTTAAAGAGACAAGTGTTCAAAATATTCGTAGCTTAAATTCGGCATCCTCGCAGCCTATTCACTTTATGTTATCAGCACCTCCTAATAATAAAATCAATGGGTTATTTTTTCTTATCAGAATCAATAATTTTCTTAAAAACTTTCATGTCTTCCGGTGGTATCGCTTCGATAATTTCCAAGAAATTCTTTGTCATTAAAGTTTGCGCTAGACGAATTATTAAAGAGACAGGATTGGTTGGTTCTGTTCGTTCAATATATTTGCAAACTTTTTCAAGAACTCGAGTCACATCTTCGCGATTGCAAACCTCCTCATGTGAGGAAATCTTATTATCCATCACCCTGCCCTCCTCAACCAATGAATGTTCCACTTGATTAACATTCTGATTCGACGTCGTTAAATTATTACACAAGAATAAAATGGATTCTAATGTGGCACTCAGTTTTTTAAAATCTGGTAATAATGCTTCATTGATTTTTTGTTTAAGAAATGCTTGTATCTCTTGAAGAGTTTTCAGTATTTCTGTTAAATCATGACTCAAGCTCTGAATTACTGGTGCATTATCTTGCGAACGAAACATTTCCTCGATTTGTGCTTGCGTGTATTCTACGCTGACATTTTTAGTTGAAATCTTCCCCAAGATTATCAATATGTCGCGTATTGATATTTTGACAAGAGGAAATGTAATCATGATGCTTTGAACATCGCGCACGAAAATTTCATAGCTTCCGATTTCAGATAACACATTCAATCGTCGTGTCGGGTCATTCTCATCTTCTATATCAAGACAGGGATGAATTTCCTGCCAATACAATGCCAATAAGTCATTGACTAAGTGTAGCCCTGAAACTAATCCGGTTAACCCACTCTTATGCGTCCAAGCACGACTAAGAGCAATAGCTACGCGTAAATCCTTAGTGCGTAAAAATAAGGCTTCAGCAAGAGAAGCAATTTCATTCCAGTTAGGATCTTTTTGAGTGACTCCACCCACAATACTTTCTTGTGGACTTTCCAAACTCTGACTCATTTTTAGAAAATCATGGTCATACTCAAGGTCTGGACCACAAGGCGATTCAGTTGATATCGATTTAAGTAAATTTTGAATGTCCATAATCATCTTTCGATCAGTTCGTTAGAATGCGTCTTTAAGAAATCCAACCTTATTGAAACTAAGAATCACGCGATTACGCGATTCTTTAATATCTCTCTCATTTTTCTTCTAAAAATTGCAAATCCCACTTGCAGTCGTTTTCATTAGAAATTGAAGCTATTAATCATTTTTCGAAAAAATCTATTGCACGAAAGCAATCTTGTATTGATTGTCAATTTTTACAACTTTGAAACTACCGGATGTTTCTTTAACTAGACTTTCATTTAGATAAAGAGCCTTCTTAAATCGATAAGCTCCATCTTCAAGAGCATCATCAACTTTAAACTTTAAAGTTGATTGATACGCTCCTGAATTATATGGATCTGTTTGTACTTCTTTTTTCTGCTTTCTGGGAGGAAGCCCCGCTATGTCATTATAAATAACCAATTCTTCTTGCAGAATGTCTTTTTTCGCTTGCTGATTCCTTCCTTTCACAAGCTCTATATCCGAATAAAAATTTAAATCCTGCCCCCTTCTGACTGAATCAGATGGACCTATACGAGTAGCGTACTTACTTACTATCGTTTCGACTGGAAGTTTTCCATCATGTTGCTTTTTAAAATCTCTTTCCACTTCTGGTGCTTTTTTTGTTTGCTGCACATGATAATCATATGCAAATCCTGCAACCAAACCAGCTCCCGCTCCGATCGCAGCTCCAACAGCAGGGTCCAATCCCGCCGCCTGTGCGATAGCAGCACCCAGCGCAGCACCACCCAGAGCCCCAATTGCCTTACCTTGATGATCTGTCGATGCGCATCCTGGTAATAAAGAAAAAAATAATACTGAACAAACAATCAATGCGTTAATGCGTATAGCGATAATCATTTTCTCCTCCTTACAAGATGTTATTCAATCGTCGATTCTTCCCAAGCTTTTTTTTGCCCTACCTTTGCAAGATTAATAATATTTTCTGCTTGACTGTTACCAGGTGCCATATTCAATACTATTTTTGCTTTCGATAACGCACAGCTATATTGAACATTTTTCAAGCAAGCCTCGGCCTCACGCAAATTTTTCACAATTAGTTTATGTTGCGCCAGACCCTTTTGAGCTCGCTCTTTAAGTTTTTTTGCGGAAGAGTTACCAGGCGAAATACTCAAGATATCCTCCGATTTCTCCAGCGTGCAATTAAAATTCTGCTTGTTTAAACAAATTTTTGCTTCATGCAATTTATTATCAATTTCTTTCTGAAGATCAACTGAGCTTTGGTTAGATTCTTGTGGCATTTTTTTAAATTCAGAATTTGTCTTAGAAAGCAAAGTGTTAACGACACAATCTTTATCGTTGTCACTTGAACAATCTGGAGTTACATGCTTGTCAGCTATATCTTGAAGATGGGCACTCTTCGTTTGGGAATCTTGTATTATTTTCTGCGCTAACAAATTATTTTTATCCAACGCTAATACTCTACCAGCCTTTATAGCAACACATTCCAATCGATTTGTTTTTAAGCATTCTTCTGCTTCTACAAGATTTTCGTTAATTTCAGCATCATTTCTTTGTGCATCTTTAAGAAGATCGGATGCTTTTTTATGCCCCTGATCAAGATCTAAAATAAATTGGGTTTTTGCGATTACACACGTGTAATTAAAAGTATTCCAGCAATCTTCCGCTTCTTTAAAATTCTCTTCAATAACGTGCAAAGTATTAGATGAAGGTTCATCAGCGAAATAAAGGACACTCAAAATTCCAATCGCGGCAATTATTATTGCCCAAAGGGAATAAGCTAAAAACTTCGAATGCTGCGAATGATTTGAATTTTCATTGGAACTTCTATCTAACCCCAGCGCAGATCGAAACTGTTGGATACTTTGAGGACGATCACTCGGTTTAAAGGACAGTGCCGTATCAATCGCTTTTAAAAATGAGCGACCATATTTGTCCTGTAATTGTTTGTTCTTACAAAGCGGTTCTAGCCCATCAAATACTGCTCTGGAAGTTGCCGGAACAGGTTTTTTCCCAGTAATGGTGAAATATATTGTCGCAGCTAAGGCATAAATATCTGTCCACGCTCCCTGTTTTTGGGAATCATGAATTCCCACTTCATTGTACTGCTCTATCGGCGCATAACCTTCCTTGAAGATTGTAGTAAGTGCGCGTGATTCATTTTGAATGACACGCCTTGCTGCACCGAAATCCAGTAAAAGAGGTTTTTTGTTTTCCAGTATTATTATGTTATCGGGTGCAATATCTCGATGTAGGCAATTTTCCTCATGAAGAATAGACAGAGCCTCGAGTAAATGATCCAAAAGATTTTTAATCCATTTTTCTTCAGGAGGATCTTTAAGTTGATTTCGTATATTTTTTAAAGTATCCCCTTTATAGAAGGGCATAACCATATAAGCCGTTCCATTGGCTTCAAAAAAACGATGCACTTTTACCAAATAAGGATGATCAAACTTAGCAAGTAATTTAGCTTCATTAATAAAGCTACGCAAACCTAGATCAAATATTTCTCGATCTTGCTCAAAGACACTAACAGTTAGTCCTTTTTGTCTTTTTGCAAAACCCTTTGGCATATATTCCTTGAGTGCTATTTCACGATCAAGAACGCCGTCATAAGCACAATAAACAATACCAACCCCCCCCTGGCCGATTAATCGATTAATTTTATAGCCCTCAATGAATGTCCCATTGGCCAATATATCAATCGATACATCCGCTTTCGCAATGGTGCGATCATCAGCAAAATCAGAATTATTCGCCATAATCGATTAAATAATCATTAACAATATTTTTGCAGCCTCAAACCAATTTAATGTTACAAGGGTATGATACCCTAGGTATTTAAATACTTAGCGATAAAAAATATTTCATATAAAGAATGAAAATCAAATTTATAAAAATTCAATAATCTGTGACTCTTGAATTATGGCTATAAATTAATTTAATTGTTGTGAGAATTCGCACATACTTTTTAAACGTAGTTATCATATGCTGAAAAGTAAAACAACCTTTACCTAGATTGAATAAAACTCTTAAAATGATGCTTAAACTACGCTCTTTAAAAATTTTCGCTTCTTTCATATTTTTCTTGCTTTTAATCAGCTGCTCTAGTACCCCCAAGCCTCCGATAGCTACTGTATCTCTTAATGTACAACCGAATATCAATCCTTTATCCACAACTACAGACGAAACAAAAGCTTTAGAAGCCAGGCCGGTTGTGATTAGACTTTACGAACTTACTTCACTGTCTACATTCAATTCTGCTGATTTTTTCTCACTTTCGAATGATTATAAAAACGCTCTTGCGAATGAATTAATTACCAGTGAAGAATTTAGATTAATACCGGGTCAAAAACAGAAATTTAATCGAACGTTAAACATCGACACACGTTTTGTAGGTGTTGTAGCTGCATATAAAAACCTTGAACAATCGCAATGGCGTGATTCTGCAATTATTTCACCCAAAGAAAGTGCTCCAGAAATCTATATTTTCTTGGAGGGAAACAAAATTCAAATCGGTGTAAAACCAGAATGTGGATTTTTTTGTCAGTCCCCCAAAGCGCCACCAGGAACATTATATGAAGTTATCGAATAGGCTTTTGTTGATGGTTTTTTTAACTCGGCAGCTTAAATATTTCAACTAAATAGTCAGAGAAAATCTATGTCCTGGGATAATAAAGTTATTTGGTCAGAAGGAATGTTTCTTCAACCTCAGCATTTTCAACAGCAAAATCGTTATCATGAACAACTATTGGAAAATCGCGTTTCGCCATTACTTAGTTATTACTGGGGATTTAGAAATCTCGAAATCAATTCAAGTGCTTTAAGTCTAGGGAAGGTACAAATAACCTCAGCGCGAGGAATATTCCCTGATGGCACGCCTTTTAATTTCCCGGAACATGATAGAGCACCTCTACCACTTGAAATTCCTACTAATTTACGAGACGAAATCATCGTACTTGCACTTCCCGTTCAGCGTGCCGGTGCAATTGAAGTTGAACCAGATGACAATAAAAATAACCTTGTAACACGGTACTCCTTAGAAGAAATAGAGATTTCCGATAGCAATACACAGAATCCCAGTACTGCATCTATACAAATCGGTCAACTTCGCCTGAGACTTATGTCCAAACGCGATACAACAGATGCATACACTATTTTAGGTGTTGTACAAGTTACCGAACGCCGAGCGGACAATCAGATCGCTCTACAAAAGGAATTTATTCCTCCCATGTTGCATGTTGGCTCTGATGTCATATTAAGCAACTATCTGCAAGAATTGTGTGGAATGCTCCATCAGAGAGGTGAAGAGTTGTCTTCCTTAATCACACAACCTGGTCACCGTGGAATTGCTGAAATTGCAGACTTCCTGATGCTACAAACGATTAATCGATACGAAACACTGTTTCTACACCTGATGAAAGTTTCATTACTGCACCCAGAAAGACTATATAGTTTGTGCCTCAGTTTTGCGGGAGACATGTCTATTTTTGATGAAAAAAACTCTCGCCGTCCTTCCCATTATATGGAGTATCAGCATGATGCACTTGCACTATGCTTTAGCAATCTAATGTTGGAACTTCGTCGATTACTTGCACAAAAAATTATTTCAAGCGCAATTCCGATTCAGCTTGAAGAACGCCAGCATAATATACGCATCGCTCTGATTCACGATAAACAGTTATTCAAATCCGCCAATTTCATCCTCGCAGTTAATGCACAACTACCTACTGAAACAATTCGAGCAAAATTGCCAGTCCAAGTAAAAATTGGCCCTTCAGAGAAAATTCGTGATTTAGTTAATCTCGCATTACCGGGCATACCTTTATCTCCTTTACCTGTTGCCCCAAGACAACTACCGTTTCATGCTGGATTCAACTATTTCGAATTGGAACGCAAAAACAACTTATGGAAACTGTTGGAGCATTCGACCGGGTTAGTAATTCATATCGGGGGAGAATTTCCCGGACTTACCCTTGAACTTTGGGCAATTAAAGAATAGCGCAGACGCAAGCTAACTATGTTTGATTTTTCTATCAATCAATTTTAATTAAGATTAGTCTAATTATGAATCAAAATGATCCATTTGCATCACCCGATGTAGACAAGACAATCATCATGCCATCACCTGGCAGGCGCACTCCTACCATCCAGAAATCCTCTTCCTATTCGCAGATGGGTGGGCCTAGCGGTAGATCCCAAATTGATTTAGCGCACGCTCCAACAAACATAGGACTCAATCCTTTAATTACTGCAGCCAATCCTTTATTCAATGCCACAATGGCATTAAGAACAACTTTGAACAATCATGATTTGGTCGGATTGCGTGATTATTTTGTTCAGGGTATTAAATCATTTGAGAGCCAAGCCAAGACGGCGGGGATTTCGCCGGAAAAAGTTATTGCTTCGCGATACGCTCTATGCACTTTCATTGACGAAAGTATTTCTTCAACTCCCTGGGGAAGTGAAGAATGGGGAAAACACAGCCTACTTATTCAATTTCATAATGAAACAGTTGGTGGCGAAAAATTTTTCCACTTATTAGCAAAGCTGGCAGAGAACCCAAAAATGAATCTTGACATGCTTGAGTTTATGTATGTCTGCCTTACGTTGGGATTTGAAGGACGTTATCGTGTAATAAATAATGGTAAAAGTCAGTTAGAAATATTACGTGAACGTCTCGCACAAACTATTGCGAAAGAGCACAACAAATTCGAGCGGGATTTATCGCCTCATTGGCAATCTGCCACTTATAAACGAAATAAATTTTTTCTCTTTATGCCCTTGTGGATTTTGACTTCTTTATGTGGATTAGCACTACTAACGACATATTTAAGTCTTAGTTTTCTACTGAGCGATGCTTCAGATCCAGTATTTGCACAAATACAATCTATCCGTACCACTGATACTATTAAGCATCAATTACCAATTTCGCAACCACCCGTTAACCCCTATCTAACCGAATTTCTTGCTCAAGAAATTAATGCGAAACTTTTAACCGTTCGATTTGAAAATAATCAGCACATTATCACTTTATTGGGTGACAACATATTCTTACCAGGCAGTACGGTAATTTCTCAAAATTTTGGGTCGGTATTAAAACGTATTGCAGATGCTTTACACCAGAGGTCAGGTCAAATTCAAGTTATTGGCCATACCGACAGTAGCCCCATCCGGACAGTACAATTTCCCTCCAACTGGCATTTATCGCAAGAACGAGCGCGTTCCACCATGCAACTGCTCATCAAATTAGGAATTTCTAGTAATCGAATACGCGCCGAAGGCCGTGCAGATGCTGAACCTATTGCGTCTAACACCACACCCGACGGCCGTGCAAGAAACCGACGTGTTGAAATAATTGTTGATTAAATTTTCTTCTAATACTTAATACTACGAGTAGTAGTATCATTTAAAATCATTAGGTTGGAAAAATGAAAAAGATTTTTAAATTGTTTTTTAATCACTGGACTTTAACAATTTTGGGTTTAACAGCCATCAGTGCTCTGATATGGTTTATCGGTCCATTAATCGCGTTTGCAGAATATTATCCCCTGGCTTCAGATACATATCGCATCATACTAATCGCACTTATTATCATTTTTTATGTTGGCAAGTTAATTTGGAAATTCATTCAATCAAAAAATCTGAATGTGCGTTTTATGGAGGGATTGCTGCAGCAGACTCCCGCTCAACAAGGCATCAGTAGTACTGTGGGTAGTGAAGAAGTGGCAATGTTGCAAAAGCGCTTTGAAGAAGCGGTTAATGTACTCAAAAATGCTAATCTTGGTAAAAAACATGGCTTCTTCTCTAAGTTTAATCAGCAATACGTTTATGAGCTACCTTGGTATATTTTCATTGGTGCACCCGGCTCAGGAAAAACTACAGCTCTTGTCAATTCTGGACTGCAATTTCCACTTGCTGAACATTTTGGTCAGGAAGTTATTCGTGGCATTGGTGGTACTCGAAACTGTGATTGGTGGTTCACTAACGAAGCTGTATTACTTGACACGGCAGGCCGATACACCACACACGAAAGTCATCAGGAACAAGACAGTGCTGCATGGAGTGGATTCCTAAAACTTCTTAAGAAATACCGCCCGCGCCGTCCAATCAACGGCATCATTGTTACCCTAAGCATATCCGATTTACTACAACAAACTTCTACGCAAAGAGAAGCACAAGCCAATTCCATACGTAATCGTATTCAAGATCTTCATTCTGAACTAAATATTCGTTTTCCCATTTATGTACTTGTCACCAAAATGGATTTAGTAGGTGGCTTTATGGAATTTTTCGGCAACTACGGTAAAGAAGAAAGAATGCAGGTCTGGGGAACGACTTTTCCGCTTTCTGAAAGCGAAGATGTTATGCCGCTTGCAAATTTCGATTCTGAATTCACTTTACTGGAGCAGCGATTGAATAGCAGGCTCATTGACTATCTCGAAAATGAAAGAGATCTTCAGAAACGTGCATTGCTTTATACTTTCCCCCAGCAATTCAGTGCACTAAGAGAGAATCTTAGAGACTCTCTCAATCAAATCTTTTCGTTATCGCGCTTTAACCACCCTCCATTATTGCGAGGCGTTTATTTCACCAGTGGCATACAAGAAGGAAATCCCATTGATCACATCATAAATAGTTATGCACGGGCATTGCATCTTGATACTCGACAACTCATTCCTAACAAACCCAGTGGAAAAAGTTTTTTTATCTCTCGCCTTATTCGAGACGTTATATTGAATGAAACAGAAATTGCGGGTACAAATCTTCGCTGGGAAAGACAACGAACATTATTGCAATGGGGCGTTTCTCTCACTGCTCTATTTCTCACTTTCAGTTTAATCGCATTATGGTTTATCAGTTTTTCTCAAAATCAATCTTATATTGCAGAAATAGCAGCAAAGGTACCCGAAGTTTCCAAACAAGTTGAGAATCTACCAGTAGTTCAAAATATCAGCATACCAGACCTCATTTCCGCACTTGAATCTTTAAAAGAACTTGCAATTGTTCCAGGTAGTAACACCGAATCATCGCCGCTATCGATGAGTATGGGTCTTTATCAAGGTGACAAGCTGGCAGCGGCATCGAACAACGCTTTTCAGCGACTATTGCAGGATACTTTTCTTCCTCAATTGATACTGCGCATCGAATATTTGCTTAGCAATGCTAGCTCAAATAATACGGAATTATTATATGAGGGTTTAAAAGTTTATTTGATGATGAATCAAGCCGAGCACTTTGATCCAGTTGCTCTAAAAGCTTTTATTATGTTGGATTGGGAGAACAGCTTACCGCGCGAATTTAACAATGATCAGCGTAAAAAACTAGAATCGCATCTTGATAATTTACTTGACCGAGACTATCTGTCGTCTCCTATTCCAGTCAATTCACAACTCGTTAACAGAGTACGTACAATTATCGCTAAAACGTCTCTGGCACACCGAATTTATAATCGCCTGAAACTTCAAGGTATCAGTATCAACATACCAGAATTCACTCTCGCAAAAAGTGTAGGGCCTACCGCCGCTCTAGTATTTGAACGAAAAAGTGGGATGCCCCTAACCAGTGGAATATCTGGTTTGTACACTTATGACGGTTACTACAATTTTTTCCCTCAAACCGTCAAAGAAATAACTCAGCAGCTTTCTCAGGAAGAAACATGGGTGCTAGATCTCCCTGAAAACAAGCGCAATTCAATATTGGATATTCATACTGAATCTCCGATCATCGAAGAAGTTCGCCGTTTGTACCTAGAAGACTACGCAAAAAACTGGGATACCTTTATTAACGACATAAAGTTAGTTAGTACCAATTCCCTACAAAAAAGTATTGAATTAACACGACTTCTTTCTGCCGCAGACTCTCCGCTTTTAACATTATTACAAGCCATTACTAAGGAAATTACGTTAATTAATACTGATCCTACTGAAAAAGATATCGTTGAAAAAGCTACCGATAAAGTAAAAAATGCAAAGACAAAATTAGAGCAGTATCTTGGCAAAGTAAACGAGAAAACACCAACAGCAGTTTTAAGATCTCGTCCAGAAGAAATCGTCGATGATAAATTTAAAGACTTGCGTCGTTTGGTGCAAGCTTCTAAACCTGGCCAATCGGCACCAATTGATCAACTGCTTTCCAAGATTAATGAGCTCTATTATTTTCTTACCGCCACTGAAGAAGCGCTCCATACAAACACCGCACTTCCTGCTAGTAAAATACAAACTGAAATGAGAACCGAAGCTCGGCAACTGAATGAGCCTTTACGCACAATGTTTGTTACTCTCTCATCTAGTAGTCAAAATCAAACTGAAGGAATGACACGTGGCAACTTGAATCAATCACTCAAAATAGCAGTTACTGATTTCTGCTTACAAGCCACTTCTGGACGTTATCCTTTTGTAAAAAAGAGTTCGCAAGATGTCACGCAAGATGACTTTGCACAACTATTTAGTTTTGGAGGGCGGTTTGATGAATATTTTCAAAAAGAACTAGCACAGCTTGTGGATAACACTAAACAAGCATGGCATTTCCGCCAAACAGGAAGTGCTCCTCGTGACCTTCAAGAATTCAAACGTGCGCAAACCATTCGCGATATTTTTTTTCGCGGCGGAGCTCGTGTCACCAATATCAATTTCACATTTAAACCCGTTGATATGGATCCTTCAATCACTCAGTTTATTTTAGACATTGATGGGCAATTAATAAAATATAGTCATGGTCCACAAGTTCCTATTTCGGTTCAATGGCCTGGCCCAAAAGGCAGTACACAAATCCGCCTACAAATTTCTCCTGCTCCACAAGACGGAGTATCAGGTCAAGTCTTTCAAGGTCCTTGGGCATTATTTCGAATGTTTGATAATGTGCAAATTACTTCATCGCCACAGTCCGAGAAATTTTTTGCAACTTTCAACGTTAATGGCAGAAAAGCTCAGTTCGAAGTGACTACCAGTAGTGTGCAAAACCCATTTCGTTTGAAAGAGCTTCAAGATTTCAAATGTCCTTCAAAATTATGACCGATAGTAAGGAAACATTAACTATCGGTTGGTATGGAAAAATACCGTCTCTTGGCGATTTCATTTCACGCCGTATACCTGCTAGTTTTATTGAAATCTGGGATAGTTGGTTGCAAAAAGGAATGGCAACAAGTCGTACTCAACTGGGGGAACATTGGTTAGATTTATATCTTACCAGTCCGATGTGGCGCTTTATCCTGATGCCAGATACTTGTAGCAATTCTCAAGTATGGACCGGTGTTCTTATGCCCAGTGTCGACAAAATAGGACGGCATTTTCCATTAACTATCGCAACTCAAATTGAGCCACATCCACGAACATTAATATCCCTTATCTCCGCGCAAGACTGGTATGCAGCTATAGAACAAATCGCACTAGCATCACTAGATCTCAACATATCACCCGACGATCTGGATCAAAGCCTGGCATATCATCCTCTACCTAAACTTTACAATGAAAGTTATTTAATTGACGATCAAAAATTGAGTGAATGGTGGCAAACTTCTTCGGTTATCGGTGATAACAGCAAATCTGTATCATTACCGACATCAAACGCTTTCATTGAAATTTTTGAAAATATAAATCAAGATGCTTTTAGTAGAATGGGAATCGGCAAAAGTATTTGGTGGAAAGTTGACTTTGAGACAAACCAAACACAATTGCATTGTTTTGTCGGGCTTCCCCCCGAAAATCGGTTTACAACGCTATTGGACGACAATACACAATGACATTTTTTAATTTTACCGTTAGTCTTTGATAAGAAGAAGATAATGAACGAAGACCAGCCACCAGTTAATGACGATTTGACGATTCTTGCGGATGAAACACGCCTTAATACTCTTGCCAACATAACGGAAAACATACAACGTGAAGAATATATTCTGCCAATTGGTACTCGGCTGGGAGAATTTGAAATTACGGATATTATTGGATGGGGAGGATTTGGTATCGTTTATCTCGTGTACGATCATTCTCTACAACGCAAGGTAGCACTGAAAGAATATATGCCTTCAAGCTTTGCTAAACGAAATTCTGATGGACAAATCACCGTAAAATCGGAATCCAGTAAAGATATATTTTCGGCCGGGTTGCGAAGCTTTATTAATGAAGCGCGATTATTAGCACATTTCGATCATCCATCACTAGTAAAAGTTTATCGCTTTTGGGAAAGTAATGGTACAGCCTATATGGTAATGCCGTTTTACCAAGGAATTACACTCAAAGACGAAATACTCAGTGCAGATAATAAGCTTCCTGATGAAAAATGGCTGAAGAATTTATTGTCTCAACTACTCGATGCTTTGAATGTTCTCCATCAAGACAAACCTCAATGCTTACATCGCGATATCTCTCCAGATAACATTCTAATACTACCCAATGGTCGGGCATTATTATTAGATTTTGGGGCCGCTCGTCGAGTGATTAGCAATATGACACAATCACTTACCGTAATTTTGAAACCTGGTTATGCTCCTATTGAACAATACGCTGATGAGACAAATCTCATGCAAGGTCCATGGACAGATATCTATGCTCTGGCAGCAGTGGTCTATTTTGCCATTACTCGCAAAGCGCCTACTCCCTCGGTCAGTCGTCTGGTTTCAGATAAACTCATACCACTGAGTGAATTTGCACAAAATAAATATAACCTCTCTTTCCTGAAAAGTATTGATAAAGCACTTGCAGTAAAACCAGAACATCGCCCACAAAATACGGATGAATTTCGTAAGCTTCTCGGCATTTCTGAGACACAAACAACCTCCGATAATTTCAATACACAAAACAAACCGGTCTTAAGCAAAGGCAAGATTTTTGCCGCCCTTTCGACCATCATCATAGTTACTTTGATTATTGGAATTATATTAGACCCCGATATTGCAAATCTTCAACCTACAGATCTTCAACCGAAGATCTCTGACATTAGACCTTCTGAAAATGCCACTAAACCCTCTGAAAATACCATTAAATCAGTTGAGTTTAATCCTATTCATGAACTGGAAACCATTTTCGAGGCTCGTGACCGATCTCACGCAATCACTATATCGATAGATAAAGCACAGGTAATTATCAACAAAGATCAACTGAATTTTAAAATCCGCTCTGCAAAGTCAGGATACGTATACATCCTAGCTGTAGGCACCAATCCATCAGATTTTTTGTTACTCTTTCCTAATAAACGGGATCAAAACAACCGCATAGTAGCAAATCAGCAAATAGAATTACCTAGAAAAGAATGGCGAATGATCGCAGGGGGACCACAGGGCACCAATCATTTTATCGCGATTGTTTCCAACCATCCTCGCAATTTTGATCACACTGGTTTTGAAGATCTAGACATTTTCAAAACATTTTCACTTAACCGAACCAAAGAATTGTATGGCTCTTATAATAAGACATCACCATTCTTCGCCGGTCAAGCAGCATGTACCTCTGATTCACCATCAAGCTGCTCTGAATCTTATGGAGCAGCTTTATTTTCTATAGAAGAAACTGGAATCTGAGTTAAAATCAATCAGTCGCCGATTCTGACAAGAGTTACACGGCGATTCTCTGCTGCCAATGGATTGCGTTTATTAATTAGCTCTGTATAACCTTTACCAATTGCTGTTAATCGATTAGGTTCAACATCATGCATACTAATGAGATAGTACATCACTGAGTCAGCGCGCGCCTTTGATAAACGCTGATTTAACTGGTAGGAACCACTCAAATCTGAATGTCCTTCAATGACGAAACTGAATTTAGCCAGTTTATCCATATTAAGTGCTCTACCGACTTTATCCAGTGCTTGCTTTGCACTATAAGTAAGATTCGCAGAGTTTGTATTAAAAGTAATCAACATAGAAGCGCTTGCGGGCTGACTCACAACTGAATTCTGCTCATCCATCGGCCTAAAAGACCGGGTTCGGACACTCTTTCCAGGTGCAAGTGCATCAATAATCGATGCCTCGTTAATTTCATTCTCATGCAGCAATTTAATCTCTTCTGCATTTACCTGAAATACGAATATTGATGATAAACCTACCAGTAATGTAACAATAAAATTTGCTTTCATAATCAAGTTCTCCACATAAATAACGACATCCGTTTTAATTCAACTCACCTGGCATCAAAGTCCTTTCATCATCCGAATCCTTGCACCATACTACAATGGCTGAATAATTATCTTGTGTAGGATTTCCTCGTAAAAGTACTTGTTTCTCTAAAGTGCTTAGCCATTCCGAAGCCGAAGATGATGAATGCAGCGTTGATTCCATCTCATGTTCTTCGATACATTCCCATAATCCATCGGAACACATCAAAAAAACATCGCCATACATAATGGGAAATTCCTGCTGCAAAATATCCATCACAGAAGCATCCCCATCACCCAAGGCTGCATATAATTGATTTCGAGTAGGTGATGAACGTAGTTCTGATGGTTTCAAGTAACCTGCCTCTACCATATTTTGTGAAATACTATGATCGCGAGTTTGTGCGCTAATCCGCCCGTCACGAAAGCAATACAAGCGAGAATCGCCAATATGTCCCCATGTCGCTATATGATTGATCGTATCAATGAGCAGAAGAACAGCAGTAGCTCGCATCTCTTTTAATCTAGTATTTTTTTGCTGTTCTCTAACAATCGCGCCATCTGCTTCATTTAAAAGTAATTCGATCGCTTTGGCACTGCATTGCGGTTGCTGTACAAATCTTACGCCTATACTACTAATAGCGAGTTGCGATGCAACATCACCGCCATAATGCCCACCTAATCCATCAGACAAGACACAGCAAGATAAATTGGAGCTAAGCCAATAATCGCATGCATCTTCATTTACTTTTCGCCTTCCTATCTTTGATAACTTAGCAATTTCTAGATACATATAAGTAGATTATCTTGTCACTTTGTAAATAAGGTAGATGCGATTTTAAATTAAAAATAATAACTTAGGATTAAAGATCTGATTTATGTTTTTTTATTTTCCATCTCTAACTTAGCAATTTGTGCTTCATACGCACGCAAAAATTCTTTACCGAATAAAACATGAAAATCCTCTTCAGCTTCCTTAGATATATCATCGTAACGATCGGTAAACATATCCCAAAGATTAGCTTTGCGGTTTAGTGAAAAAACAGAATCAACCAATGTTTTCTGCCCAAGACGTTTTTCCAATTGATTGGGATTAAAGCGCCCGAGTATTGCAGATAAAGCTACACGCATTCCAGCCATAAAACCAAATTGATGGGAGCGCAAGTCATTATAAGCATCTTTCATTGCCAATAATGGCGGCATAAAACCTTGCTCTTTTGCCTTGGGAAAGAGTAAATGCATTAAAGCTGCTTCTACATTTGGTGAAAGTTTCAGTGGATTATTTTCTCGCGGTTTGATCATAGTTAGTTCTGCGCGCATTTCACGCTTCATTAATGCACGAGCAAGCAACAAGTCCAATGTGCCTTGTGTCGACATACGCAATAACTGTCCAATCTCATTCATCATTTGTGGCGTCAATCGAATGGGTCTGTCTAGATTCGATAATCCAACTCCAGAAAGAAAAGCCTGCAACAATTCTTCTTCACTAAACACCGAAGATTCATGAGGAACTGTTGGTTCAGGTGGTAATTGAGATTCAGGGGATGGTTTGTAAACATGCATCGGTGGCAATGCGGAATTTAATTCAGAAACGTCATCCCGTTGCGTTTTATATTCAAGCTTTCGATTGTTCGCTGCATTGTCCAAAGCAAGCAATGGATCGTCAATACTACTTCTATTTGTAGATTCTGGTGGATCCAGTAATGAAGGAGCAGGATTAATCACATCATCAATATTAGGCTGCTTCTCTTGTGATTCTAGCAAAGAATGAAATTCATCAGGATGATTGAAACTGATGGAAGGAGTCGTTTCAATCAACTTGTTTTCTTCCACAGCAGACATCTCAAAAGGGTTAAAATCTTCTGGTATGATTTGTTTTTGCGGAATTTCTACTGCGTGAGGGGAAGAATCCAGGCTATTTGTTGCCATTAAAACTGATGGCTCAGATTTTGACATCAGTTCACTTTGATTTACTTGCGATTCTGGAAAAGCAAGTAACTCAGCTAACGATTGATTTTCCGAATGCTTTTGCATTGATGCCGATGATTGCTGCATGGCTGGTTCATACGATGTACGGATCGATGCATTATCATGATCCATAACCTGCATCACATAATCTCCAATACGGATCATGTCGCCATCCGTTATGAGCGTGTCTTGACCATTATTGAGCGATTGCTCGTTCAAATAAATCGGCATCGTACTTCCAAGTCCGCGGACAAAATATTTCCCCCCACGACACACGATCGATGCGTGAATCCTTGAAATGCTTCGCCCAGGATCACTTAACACTAGGGCATTGCCTTCAGCACGGCCAATATTTCCACCCAATTCATCGAAAGTAGCCGAAATCAGTTGTACTGACGGCGCACCATTGTATAATAATACTTTGATTTGAATCATATTTAACCCCAATCTTCAGCAACTAATTTAATTTTTATAAATTATTATGTCTGAAATAACAGTTTCTATTTACCACTACTCTCTAATTTCCTAAATTCAAACAAATAATCCCCACCTTGCTGATGTCCTGCCGAAACAACCGCGCCGTATTGCGGTACCTGTGGAAAACTTTTCTTAACATCATTCCGAATTTGCTCAAAAACATTGGTGCCTATTTTCCAGTTATCCACATTTTGGAGCGCTTGCATCAGAAACCAAGCAAAAACTGAATGTCCCCCTCTACCTTCATCAGATACGGGCTCATCGCCTCCCGAAGCCATCACTACCACTGAACGCTTATCGAGAATACCATCTGGCTTAGCATTTTGGATATTCAACCCAACTTTTTGCTCTTTGGTAAAGGCGCCAGAATAACAACTATCTGAAATTACGACCATTTGCTTTGAAGTAATGGTGGTCAACATTTCTGAAATACTGGTGTTGGATATCCAACTTTGAGGATCATTCGCAGAAGCATCAGATGGAATCCAGTAGCCATTTCCATTTTTTTCGTTCATATAGCCGTGTCCAGCAAAATAAATCACTACGCTGTCATCGACTTCCATTTCTAATGAAAGCTCATTTAATGTGCGAATAATGTCTGCTCTAGTCGCGTTCTTGACAATACGGGTTTCATACCCTAATTTATCTGCGAATAACTCACTAATTGCTTCTGTATCTGCAATCGCATTCTCTAATGGCAGAATAGTTTTATCGGTATATTTATCAATGCCAATCAATACAATAACTTTTCGCGTGATCTGAGGAAGACTCGCCATCCGTACTTTATAAACATTCCTGCCAGTATTTCGTTGTTCTCCAGCTAGTCTCGATTTTATTTCCTTACGCTGCTCTTCTGTAATCCGGCAACTACTCAAATCTTCTTTGCTAGAACCAGTGCAAACCATCACGTCGGACAACTTTGGATCAATTTCCAATTTATAAATTGCATCAGAAAACAGTTTTCCCTTGAATTCCCTCCTGAAATCAATTATTTGCTGCATGTCGGAAAAACTCATTTGCGCTAAACTTATACGACCAAAATTGATTGCCGGAGAAGTTACAGGTGATGCTGATGCTGATGAAGTACTATCAATTACTTTACCCATTGGACCGGAATCTGTGACAGACTGAGCAGAAGAAGCCGCCGAATTCACAGCCTGAATTGAAGTATCAGTATTTGCCTGCTTAATAGAAGGAATAACATCAAGTGCCGCCAAATGGAGCGCAGTATAATTATGCGGATCATTAATTAAGTCATAATTCCTAGCCAATAATCCACCACCTAAAATCGGGTACCGACCCACCGGAGAATTCTCTGTTGCTGAGGTCGACCAAATCAAGTCACCTGTAGTAGCATTCGCCAGGTTTTCACCCAGCACAAACCCTGTAACTCTGCCTGACAGTCCAGTAATGGATTCTCCTCTCACTTTTGTGGTTTCATCAGCGTAGTAAGTCAGTAAAGCTTTTTCGATATTGGCATGCGCGGTGTCAATTTTAATGATTTTATAATTTTCAGCATCCACTCCGCCGAACGAAAGATTAGTTGCGGTAACCGTCTTGCCATCGCCACTATCTTTAGTGTCAAAAGTCCCCGTGCCAGTGACCGAAACAAAATCGCCCGCAACCAAATCATCTAACGAACCGCTGACAATATGCGCAATACCATTGCCATCATAAATTTTATTTTCTGCAACGATATGAACCGCGGTTTCTTTAGCGATGATATCAGCTAATGTTGTCAAGTTAATGCTTTTAGTAAGGTTATAATTGGTCCAATCTGCGCCTGCTAGTTCACCTCCCGCGAACGTTACAGTTTTACCAATCCCTGCCATTTTAGTATCAAAAAACCCCACTCCCTTCGCCAAAAAAACGTCATCACCTTGAATTACACCATCTAATGTACCCTTTACATTTGCATCGGGTTTGCCATCATAAATCTTGCTATCAGCAATTAAATTGCTTAATACCAAATCTTTGGCAGAGATATCAGCCGTAGCGGTTGCAGTATTGTTGTTACCACTTAATTGATAATTGTGACCATCAGCACCAGAAGGTACGATATCGGTAATAGTCACTGTCTTACCTATACCTGCGTTTTCGTTATCAAATGTAGCCGCTCCAGCAGTAAAGAAAACAGTATCTCCTTCAATCACACCTTGAGGAATATTTGCATTCGCCACCAAAGTCGCATTCGTATTGCCGTCATAAACTTTATTTTCTACAGCAAAACCGCTTGTTGAAAGGTCTTTTTTGAAAATATCTGCTGTTGTGGTACCAGTTACAAAATCAGGTTGCAGTAAATAATTGGTTTTATCTATTCCTGTGAATGAGAAATTACCCGGTAAAAACGTAACAGTCTTATCACTACCTGCATCTTTACTATCAAATGTACCAGTACCTGTTAGGGACACTATGTCCCCAGGAATGAAATTTAATGATGTGCCGTTCAATTTCGCCACAGTGTTACGATCATATGTTTTATCTTCGGCAATAATATTTGCAACGCCAATATTTAGAACCAAAGGAGAAACAGTTGCCAAGTCAGTTAGATTGCTAATATTAGCAGTATCAAGTACATAATTATCTTTATCTGACCCAGCCAATGAATTACTGGTTAGCTTTACTACCTTATCGTTACCTACGTCCTTAGTATCAAACTCACCAGTACCCGACAATGACACATCATCAGTGACCTGAGCCCCAATACTGATTATACCGTCAAGCGCACCACCAGTAATCGTGGCATTTCTACTACCATCGTAGACTTTATCGCTCGCAGTAAAACTGGTCGCAGTAATCGGTTTCGCAGCAACCGTTAATTCGTTAACACTAGCCGGATTATCAATGAACTGATAACCTAGATTATTGAAAAACCCACGTGCATAACTGACATCATGAATACCTGCAGTAATATTGCCGGTGGTAGAAAGCGTACCGCTAATGTTCCATACAGTACCCCCTTCATCATCTTGAACAATATCAACTGTATCGCCATCAATAAACCCCGTTAATATTGCCGCCTTTTGTGCAGCTGTTAGCACAACATTCTGAGGATATGCTTGACCGTAGGTTAAATTAGCAGGGTTTGGAGGTGCACTTACTTTTAATTCTGGTGCTTTGCTATAAAAGAACCAATTCCCTGCTTCAGCATACTGAGGAACACTATCTCTAACAAAAGGTTGATTATAGTGCTTGCTATATTCCTCAGGAGAAAAACCGTTCCTATCACTCCCCGTTGGTGCGTATGCATAAATCAACCAACGCCCCCCCCCCCCTCCACAGCAACCATCATAGATCGAAATAGCTGCACCGCCGTTGTTATTGACGAAATTACCATCTACAGCAGCTAATACCGCTGTCCCCGACCCGACACTCAGAGTAGTATTTTCTGCAATAGTCAGCGTTGGTGTTCCAGTCTCTTTGTTATTTGGATCTGCATTAGAATCACCGGCTATTGCAGTCAGATTGCCATTATCCGTCGTGACATTAGCATTGAATGTAATATTGCGTCCTGCTTGTAGTGTAAGATCACCTCCTTCACCATGCGCATTTGCTTCAATAGCAGATTGCACTGTGATATCGTTATTGGCTTGCAAAATCACCTCAGTACCTCTATCCAACATTGCTTTGAGTGAAGCTGATGTAATGTAGCTAGTGTCTGATGGGTTGGCTGCAAAAGTAGCATCACCGATATTAATTCCACCAATTCCTTTCAAACCAGTTAATAAAAATGTTCTGCCCAACAATGCAGTTGAATCAACTTGCGGAAGCCCGACCACCAGTTGATTTCCGTTTAGATCTAATGAAAAGCCAAACATGTCATTATTTTCAAGTCCTCCTAATATATCAGTAGCATTGGTTAAGCTTTTCTTGAAAGTGGAGGTTGAAAAATCTGGACTCATACCAAAAATATAAACTCCGCCACGATCTGTACCACCAATATCACTGAATGGCGCACCTACAATCAATTGACTATCATTTAATGAAACAGCAAATCCAAATCCATTAACGTTTTGCATTTCAGGATTGTTATTATCAACAGTTAGTGTTGATCTATGAATCAGATTTGAAAAATTGGTACTATCAACTCCTGTAAAAATATGCACTTTGCCAGAGCCTGGGCTATTTCGATCAAGGCCAGGCGCACCGACAACAAGTCTATCTCCGTCAAGATCAACTGCACGCCCAAAGACGTCTTGATCGTTGATTGTTACAAGTCCATTTGTTGAATCAAGTTTGAATTTCTGTATTGGATTAGGAGAATTTTGATTAACATTATCAAAAAGATATACTGCACCTCGTTCTGTATTTAAACTAACCCCACCATCATCGCGGTCTGCCCCAACTGCTAGGTTATTGTTGTCTAAAGAAACAGCAAATCCAAAGTGATCACCATTTATCAGAGGACGAGTATCTGGATCAAATCCCACTGTAGTAACAAGCTTCAGATTCGATAAATTGGCACTTTCCATTCCATTGAAGAGATAAACCGCGCCTTTTCCTGAATCAGTTAAAGGTGCTCCAACTGCTAACAAATCGCCATTTAGAGAAAGTGATGAACCGAATTGATCACCTCCAGCTAAAATGGGGATACCCACAGTCGTATCATTGGAGGCAAGAATTTTTTGCCAGGTCAGCCCTGAAAAATCATCTCCAACACCAGTAAATAACTGCACAGTACCTCTACCATCATCATCACCAGCTGCTCCAACTGCTAAATTATTTCCATCAAGGGCTACAGAAAAACCGAATAAATCTGAAGGACTGTCAATAATAGGTTGCCCCCCGCTTAAGCTTCCTGCAATTAATTTTCTGGCTAACGTTAATTTATCTGGAGGGCTGTCAGTAATAATCAAATTCTTGGGATCAAACAGTATCATCCCGTTTGCTCCAGCCTGAATATCGCCAGTTTGCTTGATTACACCTTGAGAAGAAAACTCAATACGCCCACCGTCTTTAGCTTGCAATGAGCCATAGTGTTCACTGCTCTGTGTCGACCACACGGCAATTTCTCCACCTTTTGCAGCAGAATTTATATCTGTCTTGCCATTCGCTTTAATCTCACTTCCCACTCCTACTAACACTTCACGTGCATGGGATAAATCACCACCACCTTGCCAACCTCCACCTAAGTGCACGATACCCCCTTGTGTACCTCCAGAAGTATCGATATCGGCGTTAAGCAAATACACACGATCTCCCGTCACTTCGATCTTGCCACCTTGCGTGTTGCCCGTTGCTGCTAGTGTCGATGAAAATGCCAGCAAACCGCTGCCATCTATTCGAATATTTCCACCTTGCTTACCATCAGCGCGAAAAGCACCGTGTGCCATGCCTTCGAAGTTGTTCGTGGTAAGTTTGATATTGCCGCCTGTGCCTTGTGCATTCGAAACGTCGACGATGCCATCAAGATATGTGGAAGTTTGCGCAGCCAAAACCACATTACCTCCCATCGCAGTAATATGACCTTGTTGCAAAATTTCATTAGCGCTAAGTGCGATATTTTTACCGCTGATTGCACCCCAATTATTTAGAGTAGCGCTAGCTTGCATATTTACCGCACCTTGGTCGGCCTGAGTTTGGCTATTCTTTGCCAGTGTGACTTGATCCGCTTTTAATACAATACTTCCAGCTTCATCGGCACTCACACTATTGGCACGCACGATGCCTTGTTGATTGACAATGCTGCCATGTAAATCCACTTGTCCGCTTGGTGCAACCAATGTTCCTAAATTCACGACTTCATTCTCAGGCGCTTTGACACGTACCACAACATTAGGCGCACCGGAGTCGACGAATTCAACGCTTTTCCCCGCCGCAATAACAGTTTGGCCACCCGGAGTTTGGATTAAACCTTCATTCTGAACACGATCCCCCATTAGCCACACACGTCCACCAAAACTGGTACGGATTTCACCCTGATTTTTTATTTCACTGGGAATGCCTGTTGAATTGAAGTGATATTTTTTTGCAAGAAAATCGATATTGGCAATATCCATCGTTGAAGCCATCAATCCTGCCGCATCGATTCGCGCATGCTCACCGAATAGTACCCCGTAAGGATTGATCAGCCAGATATGACCATTACTACCTAGGCTGCCTAAAATATGTGATGGATCATCACCTGTAACGCGATTAAGCACCATACTATCTACACTTTGTTGCTGGAAATAGACACTGCTATCGGCACCAACAGAAAAGCTTTGCCAATCCAGAATGGTATTAGGCGTGTTAATGATGGTCATTTGGTTACCAACCGTATCGATAACTGCACTCCCATGAACTAGAGACGGATCTACCGGCAATTGCGCATAACTCGTGAATGAATGTCCGGCTAGTGAAAGCGTCATCCACAATGCCACAAAATATTTGATGACCATAGCGATAATTCCTTTTCTTACAAATTTCAAAGTCAATGTTGATACTTTACTGATAAATCATGCTCAACTTAATAATGGAAATTGATAGCCAGGTGTCCACGCGAAGTACCTGCCGCCTTCTGATTCCCATCCATTAACGCATGCCCAAAATCCAAGCGGCCAGAAAACTTCTTGCCAATAGCAAAACGAATGCCTCCGCCAACTCCAGCAATTTCACAGGATGAATTTTGAGCATGGCAAGGTGCATTATGATTATTTCCTGCCCAACCGAAATCAAAAAAACCAAGTGGACGCAAACTTAGACTTTCAGAATTCACTAATCTGGCAAAATCCGGGCCAAGAGCTTCAATATTAAAAGAAGCTCCGTAATCACCGACAATTTCCCGCTCGCGATAGCCTCGTACGCTAATAAATCCACCCATTGCACTACCGCCACCACCAATGCCGAATTGTTCGCCAGGAATCAGCGCATGGGGGCTATATTGTGCTAACACTCGTGTCGACAGGCCAAAACCTGCTGGCAAATTCCAATTTGTGAATCCAAAAAAACGCCATACAACATAATGCTTTTCTGCATCAAGACGCGCTGTATTAAAGGTTGCTTGACTACTACCACCGAAATTGCCGGATATGTTGGTATTAATTCCCCAGGAAAAAATTGATCCCTCTTTTTGACCAGTATAGCTAACACTCACCGGCGTAATCGTTACATCTGCCGCGAGTCTATTGCATGCAGCAGGTCCTGTGTTGCCCTGAAAAGCACAATTGTTATTAAAATGCCGCCAATCCCAACCCAATGTCACGCGGTGATCGTATTCACCCAAGCGCGGCAAAAAACGATGAGCTCTAAAACCTGCAATATCACCTTTACCGGTGAATCCAAATGGACCAGCTCCAACTGCAGCTGCTGAGGTTAAACTTTCGACATTGGAATGTGCATAGAATGCATCAAGCGCAGCAAACTGATTGTAAAAAGGAATTCGGTAACCTACGCTATAAATCTGAGCACGGCTGGGTTCAGTCGGGGAAGTTTGGAATTGAAATGTCCCGATGTGATCGCGATTCCATAAATTGGCGTGTTGAATTCCGACATTGGTTCTAAAGTTGCCAGTACCTGGTGTACCTGCACTATCAACTCCAAAAAGAAGCCGAAGCGGTCTTTCATCTATTACTTTGACATCGGCATCGATTGCACCAGACCTAGCACCCGCTACTAACGTAACGCGTATTTTCTTTGTGGGATTTTCATTAGACATTTGAATATTGCGATCAATATTCCTGACAACCGGTGTCTCGCCCTGTTTTAGATGCGGTAAGCTTCTAAGAAGATTAGTTTCATCACGTTCGGTATTACCTGAAATTTGCACTTTGTCAATTTTTCCCTCGACCACTTGAATGATGGCATCCCCGTCTTCTAATTTCTGTTCAGGTACAAAAACAACTACTCCACCATACCCAGCTTGACGATAAGCCTGCTGTATTTCAGTTGCACCCTGCACGAGATCATTTAAAGTGCGGCCATCGCCAACAAGATGAGCAACCAATGCCATGAGTTCTTTTTCTAATAATAATGTATTACCCTGAATTCGAAGTGATTTTACAGAAAATGATTGAGATTTAGTTGATGTGGCTGGAGGCAGTGACTGACTTTTCACACTCATACTGAATCCGATAACAAACACTAGTAGTAGAAACAATCCAAGATTTTTCACTGCTTGCTCCTCTTATTTTTATTCGCTAGCTGCGGCTGATTATTTTTTAACATAATTACATCTAGGAACTGCAGATTATCAATTATTTTTCTTATCCTTTGCAACACCTTATTTTATAAAAGGTATATTTAACGCAAACGATTGATACAATTTAACACAAGGTTTTACAAGGCCTCATTCCATGCACGATAACAATACAAAATAACGATGTAAGTGAGAAAAATCACATCATCAAAAAAATTTGTTACAGGGTTTGTGCTTTGGTAAGAAATTACAAAATTTATTGATTGCTACTTTGTGCCTGAGAAAGCGAGAGGAGGATGGAAGTTAAATCCAAAATGTTTGGGGTCTTCTGCAATTACCGCCGCAGAAAAAATATAAAAAACATAATCATAGGTTTCCTTTGGAAGATTATATTGTTGAATAAATTTCCAGAAGTTTTTATCTCGAGGATCATCTTGCATTTTACTAATCAGGCTTTTTACTCGTGAATGCCCGTAGTTGTAACTCGCTATAACAAGTAGCCCAGATGCCTGGGCTTCGGTGCTATAGATATGTTTGAGGTATTTCACCCCAGCTTGAGTCGAGCGTATAAAATCAAAGCGTTCATCTTTTTCATCAAAAACCCTATCGTTAATTAAAGGTCCTGGTGAAAGCCCATATTCTCTAGCTGTTGTCGCTAAAAATTGCCAGGCACCTTTGGCAATACCAAAGCGAGTTTCAGGGCCAATAGCATGAGCATCATAATTGCTTTCTTGAAGTGGCAAATACAAAAAATATACAGGCAAGCCTTCCTTTTCTAAGGCCTCAATAATGACTGGTGCATAAAGATTTTTTTCAAGACGTTCTATTGCTTGTTGCATTCTAGTAGATTTCTGCCAGTATTTCGTATACTTTCTGACTTCAGCTACAAATCCTTCCGGAAGCTCCAATTCACTTTCACCAAGCCCTCTAGCAACCTTGGCAATTAATTCTTCCTCATACTGAGCATCACTAGGAAATCGAATTCTTAAAGATTTTGCTTCATCAACATACTGTTGATATTTTGACTTCATATTCGCTAATTTTTGTCTTTCTGATATGATGCGTTTTCTTTCGTTAACAAGCTTCTGTTGCTCAGATTTAATTCTTTCTTGAGCAATGCCCAATTTCTGATCAGCAATTACTTTCAAAGTAAGCTCTAGAACTTCTGCACTTTCATTCAATTTAGTCTCAGCTTGAAATAAGCTTACTTCGAGCGCTTTAATGTCATAAAACATATCAATTGCAAGTTCTCGTACATTTGTTAATTTAATTTGCTGATAAGCAAATAAACTAGCAAGTACAAGAAATAGGCTAGCCAGCCCAAAAATTATTTTTTTATACCCTTTAAATTGATTGGTGCGATCTTCATGGATAATTTTGCGAACCATACGAGTGTAATCGCCGAGATCATCCGCTTCAGTTTTTGCTAACAAGCGATCTTTTAATTCATCTTTTGATAAGTTTCGAATGGATTTAGCATTTTCTGAAAACGACTCTTTTTCTGATTCGTTATAAACATTATTCCGAAGCAAGTTTATTTCTCTATTCTGCTGAATTTCCTCAATTTTTAAATGAATATTAACAGCACCTAACGAAATAATGACGGGCAAGTCTAATACTGATTTTTCATAAACCAATTGATGATTTAAATAGATGCCATTTGAGCTATTCAAATTATAAACCCACCAATAACCATCTTCCCATTCAACCCTGAAATGGTAACGACTCACTAGAGGATTCTGAATAACGCAATCATTATCCAGTGAACGTCCAGCTGTAAATTTGTTTGTAAATAGATATTGCTTAGACGGATTTCCATCAGCATCCGCCCACGTAACTTTTATAGTTGGTGCTGCCTTATCGCAATTACGGTCCATCTTTTAATTCTACAAGGTTCTAGACAAGCAAGTAAGATATCAGATGAATTGCCATAGTTCAGTAGCAAGTTCATTAGGTTGTTTTTTCCATTGCCATTCAGATTCTTTCAAATGCAACTCGAAGTTAGCTGATACGCCGTTAAACTTTGCAAGTCGTCGCTTGGTAAAACTCCAAAACAATTCAATACCGTTAACGTGGCAGTGCCCATCTCGAGTAAATTCATTGTCATCATGCGATACCCGAAAATGCTTGGAGTATCTCACATCTACCAAACCATTATAACCACGCCAGCCATCACATAAATAACACTTTCGATGGACACTCTACCGAGTATTACTACCTGTAAAGTCAATCGCTTATAATCCGGCACTATCTCAGTGTATACCCTACCATCTCACTCAAATACTCCGAAAACAGGTTGTTTTAATGTACCGCGACCGCGTTTGAGTTTGCCGTGATAACCACGATGCCGTTTAGCACCAAAATAGCTTTCATCAACTTCTACTCTACCTAACAGCTTGTCTTTAAGGCCAATCTGATAGCGGTATATTACTTGCCCGAATAGGCCATATCAGCGATTAATCGTGTTACGATTCTTATCCAACAGCAGTGCCGTTTTACTGCTAGTATATCAATGCTAATAAAACAATGAATTATTTTTTTAACAGAATAATCACTTAATTTACTATTTCTTAACATCTTTCTAGACTAACAGATTGTATCTGCCAGTCTAGAGCCTTATTTATTTAGTTGTCCTGAACGAAATTTGATCTGACAGACAGGCCCACTAAGTTGAGGCTGAAACAGACGTCGGCAAAGTCTGATTCAGTTGTTTTGGTAATGCCAAAGGAATCCTGTCTTTCAGTGTCTGCATGGATGTTTTACCAAAGCAATGTTTTCCTGAATGCGTTCGATCGTGGTTGCAATGATGAATCCAAGTATCGACATCGGATTGCAGCTTCTCAAGGCAATGATAAATCTTGCGTCGAAATGCATTAGCATAAAATTCGTTTTGCAAGGTCTGACGAAAGCGCTCACAAATCCCATTCGTCTGCGGTGATTTGACTCTGGTGCGAGTATGTTCGATGTTCTCCATGTCGAGATAGAGCTCATAGTCATGATGCTCACGTGTCCTGAACGGAATCGGCTTCTTCCTCCGGGCGATCCAGCATATCGCGTGCACTGGCTGCAATAACCGGGTGACTTTTGCCATCCAGATAATCCTGCATGGCCATTTCCATCCACAATTCCCTGATATCTCGATCAGGATCAGAGAGCATTGCATCGACAGTCGATAAGGTGGCAGGGAATTCTTCTCGCTCAGATTTATACAAAACACGCAAAATGACATCGACCAGCAGTGCTTGACTGGTTTTCTGCCAGTGGGTTTGTAATCTCTTACCATCTGGATCAACGATTAAGGTAGTCAGGTTTTGAACATCGGCCACTTCCATGCCACTTCCAATCTGGATTTCATCGAGCGGATTCCAATGCGCGCTACTGGTTGAAGCTGGATCAAAACGCAGTACTTTGTTTTTGGCATGCTGCTTTCTCCATCCAGAAGTGAGTGCCCATAATTCACCTTTAAGATCAGTAATGACCGCACTCTGAGTCCAAGAAAGCAAGGTCGGTATAACCAGACTGACGCCTTTGCCAGACCGAGTCTGGGCATAACACAACACATGCTCCGGCCCACTGTGTTTCAGATAGTGGGTTTTGCCGGAATTATCCCGCCAACCGCCAACATAAACGGCATCACACTGGTTAGTTTTGTTATTCTCGCTGGTTGATAGTAGTCCTGCGGCAACAATGTTCTGCTTATTCGCCCACCTGGCCGAGCCATGCAATCCCTGATTGGTTCGAGATGAATTAGCCAGTACCATTTTAATGACCAGCACCAGTATTAAGCCGATACTGGAAAATAAAATGCCAAAACCTGCTGCCAGATCGAAGATGCCTGAATACTCGCCATACCATTTATTTGCCCAAATCAGAATGGCCCAGGGTTCATAGACCTTAAAGAAGTGTGCGCCTAATTGCGGCTGATAGTTGAATTGGTGGGCAAAATACTGGGTGGCGACTAGGAATCCGCCAACAAGAAACACAACGGACAATAGCTGGACGATAAGTATATCCTTCTTAGAATTTCTATTGTTCTGGGATATGAAACTGTTCTTATTCATTAGAGACTCCTTCTAACGCGGGAGATAATGGATTGTTTTTGATCTGCCGATTGTGTTCTACTTAAAGCATGCTGTTTCGTTAACTGCTGCCGGTATTGTCCAAGCCGTTTGTCATCAAAAGTGATGCGCATTTGGTTTCGCGCAGCCACTTCAGCAATCTGAAGACGAAACGATTCTGTCCCATTGATGGCCAGGTGACTGCCGTACTTCTTCATGGCCACTTGTAAAATATCCACCATTGCTTCGCGCGATGTATCCGGCAAGACCATTAACCGCTTGCCGTCATCGCGAATGGTGGTTCATCCTGCTTTATAAGTGACTGTGCAGATTTTAGTGATCGATTCAACAGAACTGTCTTTAATGAATCCATCCTTAAAGTGACTATTAGCGCCGGAGTCATCACTGTTTAACTTAGCCAATATCTGGTTGCCTTTAAATTGACCAACTCTTCTGGATCGCAAAACAGCCAACGCTTCAGCATTACCACGCTTGGCCTCAAATGCTAACCAATCCAGCCACCCCATTCTTGAATGATTGGCTCTAGCGTGCTGGCAAGTTTTTTGGTAATCATTTTTAATGACTGCTATCGTTGTTTTGAATTGCTGATGTGCGGTTGCATACAGTGCTTTTTTGGCCAATCTCCCAGCTTTGATACTTTTAATGATGTTGCGCTTGAGTTTCGCTTCTCGTTTGGCGCACTCAATGAGTTGATCCCTTGTGCATCGCAACATGGCCGATTGGTTTGTTCGCTGTCTGGCAGAATCATTCTGTTCTTGTTGGTATCGCGCATAAAGCTCTGAAGTATCCATCCAGTTTTGCAATGGTTTTAGCTGATATTGTTTGGCGTTTTGTTGTGACGATTGTGTAGAATGTTGATTCTCTACAAAAGCACCTAGTTTTTGAATTAAATTCCCCTTGGATAGAGACCGATCAACAGAACTCGCTTTAACAGCCACACCATTGTTGGCAACCAATACAAAACCGTTGCCACGTTCCACGATTTCAAGTCCGTGTCTTTCAAGAACCTGATGCAAATCCTGCCAGTTGCCCGCCTGCTTCAATTCATCCAAGCACTCGCGCTTGATCCAGCTCAGCAAGCTCTCCATACCTGTTCTGGCTTCAATTTCTTGTGCCACTCTGGAGGCTTTATCGCTTTGTGAATCGCCCCGGGTTTTGAGGAGGCTGTTTAGTTAAAGTTATACCAGCGTAACGCTTTCCTTGACGAATTGCCGGTAGTAGTTTGCCTCAGCTTCTGCGGGAGGTATATAGCCTAT
>WBZN01000277.1_pt1 | contig 54738 bp, 35 predicted proteins | sample 5204281 | NCBI WGS metagenome assembly WBZN01 (sample SAMN12344347, study PRJNA552823) | activated sludge metagenome | biome: Activated sludge suspended growth; feature: Nitrification reactor; material: Wastewater; isolation source: activated sludge from nitrification reactor of wastewater... | reverse complement strand
CCTTCAACACCGAGATGCATGCCGAGGTGCGCGAGGCGCTCGCGAAGCTCGCCGCTCCCGGCAGCGCGCGCGTGCTGGTGCTGACCGGTGCGGGGCGCGCCTTCTGCGCCGGCCAGGACCTGGCGGACCGCGCCGTCGCGCCGGGCGCCGCCGCGGTGGACCTGGGCGAGTCCATCGAGAAGAACTACCGGCCGCTGGTGCTCGCGCTGCGCAACCTGCCGATGCCGGTGATCGCCGCGGTCAACGGCGTGGCCGCCGGTGCCGGAGCCAACATCGCCCTGGCGGCGGATCTGGTGATCGCCGCGAAGTCGGCCGTCTTCGTGCAGGCCTTCTGCAAGCTCGGTCTCGTGCCCGACAGCGGCGGCACCTGGTTCCTGCCTCGCCTCGTGGGGCCCGCACGCGCCTTCGGCCTGGCCTTGCTCGGTGACAAGCTGTCCGCGGCGAAGGCCGAGGAGTGGGGGTTGATCTGGCGCTGCGTGGAGGACGATCAGCTCGACACCGTGGTCGGCGATCTTGCCCGGCAGGTCGCCGCCGGACCCACGCTCGGGTTCACGCGCACCAAGCAGGCGCTGCAGCAGGCCTGGCGCACCACCATCGACGAGCAGCTCGATCTCGAGCGTGATTTCCAGCGTGAGCTGGGGGCGAGCGCCGATTACCGCGAGGGTGTGTCCGCTTTCCTCGAGAAGCGCGCGCCGCGGTTCCAGGGCCGCTGAGGTGGAGGCGGCACAGAAGCTCGCCGAGGACGTCGCGCGCGCGATGTACTCGCGCGACGTGGTGTTGATCGCGCAGGGCATCGTCATCCTCGAGGTTCGTCCCGGCTTCGCGCGGGCTCGCATGCGGGTGCGCGCCGACATGCTCAACGGTCATGCCATCTGCCACGGTGGGCTGGTCTTCACCCTGGCCGACTCGGCCTTCGCCTATGCCTGCAACAGCTACGGCCTGGTGACCGTGGCGGCCTCGGCCGGCATCGAGCTGCTGCTGCCCTCGCGCGAGGGTGATGAGCTCACCGCCGAGGCGGTGGAGGTCACGCGCAGCCGGCGCAACGGCATTTATGATGTCACGGTCCGCAACCAGCGCGATGAACGCGTGGCGCTGTTCCGCGGACGATCGCACCAGTTGAACGAGCCGGTGATCAGGGAGAGCGAAGCCCGATGAGAGCCCTCGACAAGAGCCGCCATGAGCCGATCGAGCATGCCAGCATCGACGAGTTGCGGGCGCTGCAGCTCGGCCGGCTGAAGTGGTCCCTCCAGCATGCTTACGACAACGTCGCGCAGTTCCGCAACAAGTGCCTCGCCGCCCAGGTGCATCCGGGCGATCTCAGCAGCCTCGAGGACCTGGCGCGCTTCCCGTTCAGCACCAAGAACGACCTGCGCGATGCCTATCCGTTCGGCGCTTTCGCGGTGCCTCGCGAGCAGGTGGTGCGCATCCATGCCTCGAGCGGCACCACCGGCAAGCCCACGGTGGTGGGCTACACCCGCGAGGACATCGATACCTGGGCGAACCTGGTCGCGCGATCCATCCGCGCGGCCGGCGGCGGGCCGGGCGACATCGTGCACGTGGCCTATGGCTACGGCTTGTTCACCGGCGGACTCGGCGCGCACTACGGCGCCGAGCGGCTCGGCTGCACCGTCGTGCCGATGTCCGGCGGCCAGACCGAGAAGCAGGTGGTGCTGATCCAGGACTTCAAGCCCACCATCATCATGGTGACGCCGTCCTACATGCTCAACATCGCCGAGGAATTCACGCGCCAGGGACTCGACCCTGCCACCTGCTCGCTGCAGATCGGCATCTTCGGCGCCGAGCCCTGGACGGAAGGGATGCGCCGGGAGATCGAATCGCGCATGGGGCTCGACGCCACGGACATCTACGGCCTCTCCGAGGTGATGGGCCCGGGCGTCGCGCAGGAGTGCATCGAGCTGAAGGACGGTCCGGTGATCTGGGAGGACCATTTCTACCCGGAGATCGTCGATCCCGACACGGGAGTGCCGGTGCCCGACGGGCAGCCGGGCGAGCTGGTGTTCACCACGCTCACCAAGCAGGCGCTGCCGATGATCCGCTACCGCACCCGCGACCTGACGATGCTCCTGCCACCCACGGCGCGCAGCATGCGCCGCATGGCCAAGATCACCGGGCGGAGCGATGACATGCTGATCATCCGCGGCGTGAACGTGTTCCCCTCGCAGATCGAGGAACTGATCCTGCGCGAACCGCTTCTCTCGCCGCACTACCAGCTCGAGGTCACGCGCAGCGGCTATCTCGATGCGGTCTGCGTGCGGGTGGAGCTCAAGTCCGATGCAGGGCTGGGCGAGAGCGAGCGCCGCAAGCTGGTGCACGGCTTCCTGCACCACGTGAAGTCCAATGTCGGCATCAGCGTCGAGGTGGTGCTGCACAATCCCAACGAGATCGAGCGCTCGGTCGGCAAGGCCCGGCGCGTGATCGACAAACGCAACAAGGCCTGAACATGAATCCAGTCTTCCTCTGCGACGCGGTTCGCACGCCCTTCGGCAGGTACGGCGGCCTGCTGGCGCCGGTCAGGACCGATGACCTGGCCGCGATACCCATCCGGGCGCTGATGCAGCGCAACCCTTCGCTGGATCCGGCGCGCATCGAGGAGGTGTACTACGGCTGTGCCAACCAGGCCGGCGAGGACAACCGCAACCTGGCGCGCATGGCGGTGCTGCTCGCCGGGCTCCCGGACAGCGTGCCCGCGGCCACCGTGAACCGCTTGTGCGGATCGGGCATGGACGCCATCTCGTTGATGGCCCGTGCCATGAAGGCGGGCGAGGTGAGCGTGGGCATTGCCGGCGGCGCCGAGCACATGACCCGCGCGCCGTTCGTCATGGGCAAGGCCGATGCGGCGTTCTCGCGCGGCGCGCGGCTCGAGGACACGACGCTGGGCTGGCGCTTCATCAACCCGGCCTTCAAGGCCCGCTTCGGCGTGGACAGCATGGCCGAGACGGCGGAGAACGTGGTGGCGCAGTACGGCATCGCACGCGCCGACCAGGATGCCTTCGCGCTGCGCAGCCAGCAGCGCTGCGCGCGCGCGCAGGCGATCGGCCACTTCCAGCAGGAGATCGTCGCGGTGCCGGTGCCGCAGGGCAAGGGTGAGCCACGGCTGGTGGATCGTGACGAGCATCCGCGCGGCGATGTGACCCTCGAGGGGCTGGCGAAGCTCAAGGGCGTGGTGCGCCCGGACGGGTCGGTCACGGCGGGGAATGCCTCGGGCATCAATGACGGCAGCGCTGCGGTGCTGATGGCCACCGAGTCCGCGGCCCGTGCCCATGGCCTGACACCGCGTGCACGCGTGGTCGCGGCGGCCACCGCAGGCGTCGCGCCGCGCATCATGGGGATGGGGCCCGTGCCCGCGACGCGCAAGGTGCTGGAGCTTGCCGGCCTCACGCTCGAGCGGATGGACGTGATCGAGCTGAACGAGGCCTTCGCAGGACAGGCGCTGGGCGTGCTGCGCGAACTCGGCTTGCCGGACGATGCCGCGCACGTGAACCCCAATGGCGGGGCCATCGCGCTGGGACATCCGCTGGGCGCCAGCGGGGCGCGGCTGGTGGGCACCGCGATGTACGAGCTTCAGCGCCGCGGCGGCCGCCTGGCGCTGTGCACGATGTGCATCGGCGTGGGCCAGGGCATCGCGATGATCATCGAGAGGGTGTGATGCAACTGCAGAGCTACGTTTACGGCGCCTGGGTGTCCGGCCGGGGCGGCGCCGTGGCGCTGCGCGATGCCACCACCGGCGCGCAGATCGCCGAGAGCTCCTCGCAGGGAGTGGATTTCGCGCGCGTGCTGCAGCATGCGCGAGGACGTGGCGGCCCGGCGCTGCGCGAGATGACTTTCCACCAGCGCGCGGCGCTGATCAAGGCGCTGGCGAAGCGGCTTGCAGGTCACAAGGAGGAGTTCTACGCGCTGTCCACCGCCACCGGTGCCACGCGCAAGGATTCATGGGTGGACATCGACGGCGGCTTCGGCACGCTGTTCGTGTACGCAAGCAAGGGCGCGCGCGAGCTGCCCAACCAGCACGTGTACATCGACGGGCCTCCCGAGGCCATCTCGAAGTCGGGCACTTTCACCGGCCAGCACATCTGCGTGCCGCTGGAAGGCGCCGCGGTGCACATCAACGCCTTCAACTTCCCGGTCTGGGGCATGCTGGAGAAGCTCGCGCCCGCGCTGCTCGCGGGCGTGCCGGCGATCGTGAAGCCGGCCACCTCGACCTCCTACCTCACGCATCTGGTGGTCCGGCGCATCATCGACTCCGGCATCCTTCCCGAGGGCGCGGTGCAGCTCGTCTGCGGCAGTCTGGGCGACCTGTTCGACCATCTTACCTGCCAGGACGTGGTGTCCTTCACCGGTTCGGCCAGCACGGCCCAGGGCCTTCGCCGTCACCCGGTGGTGGTGTCGCGATCGGTGCGGTTCCTCGCCGAGACCGACTCGCTCAATTCGTCCATCCTCGGGTCCGACGTCACGCCGGACATGCCGGAGTTCGACCTGTTCGTGCGCGAGGTCGAGCGCGAGATGACCTCCAAGGCGGGGCAGAAGTGCACCGCCATCCGCAAGGCGCTGGTTCCGGCGGCGCGGGCAGGCGATGTCATCGAGGCGCTGCGCGCCCGGCTCGGGCGCGTGGTGGTGGGCAATCCCGCGCTCGAACAGGTGCGCATGGGACCGCTGGCGAGCCTGTCCCAGCGGCAGGAGATCCTCGAGCGCCTGTCCGCGCTGCGTGCCGAGGCGGAACTCGTGGTGGGCGATCCGGCGGCCCTCCAGGTGGAGGGCGCGGATGCAACCCAGGGTGCGTTCGTTCCGCCGCTGCTGCTGCATTGCCGGGACCCGAAGGCGGCCCGTGCGGTGCACACGACGGAGGCCTTCGGGCCGGTATGCACCGTGCTGCCTTACGCCAACCTGGAGGAGGCCATCCAGCTCGCGCGCCAGGGCGAGGGCAGCCTCGCAGGCTCAGCCTTCACCGCCGATGACGAGGTGGCCGCGCGGCTGGCGATCGGCCTGGCCCCGCTCCACGGCCGGCTCGTGCTCATCAATCGGGATTGCGCCAAGGAATCCACCGGCCATGGCTCGCCGCTCCCGCACCTGGTACATGGCGGCCCGGGCCGCGCAGGCGGAGCCGAGGAACTGGGTGGCATCCGCGGTGTGATGCACTACCTGCAGCGCACGGCGCTGCAGGGCTCGCCGCAGACCCTGGCCCGCATCACCGGCCGCTGGATCAAGGGCGCGAGGCAACGCGACCCGGGCGTGCATCCGTTCCGCAAGCCCTTCCATGATCTCTCCGTCGGCGATACCTTCACCTCCGGCTCGCGCGAGGTCACGCTCGATGACATCGAGCGCTTCGCCGCGCTCACGGGTGATACGTTCTATGCGCACATGAACGAGGAACTGGCGGCGAAGAATCCGTTCTTCGGCGCCCGCGTGGCGCATGGTTACTTCCTCATCTCCGCCGCGGCGGGCCTGTTCGTCGATCCGGATTTCGGCCCGGTGCTGGCCAACTATGGCATCGACAACCTGCGGTTCCTGAAGCCGGTGAAGGCGGGCGATCGCATCAGTGTGCGCCTGACGGCCAAGCACAAGACGCTGCGTGCGGACAAAGGCTACGGGGAGGTGGCCTGGGACACCGAGATCACCAACCAGGCCGGCGAGACGGTGGCCACCTACGACGTGCTGACCATGGTGAGCGAGTCCGCGAATCCGGTACCATCCGGAGGATGACCCCCAAGAAGAACGCGGCCCTTCTCCTCGCCGCCCTGTGGATCCTGTCGGGCACCGCGTCGGCGGCGCCCGTAAGGACGGCATCATCCCCGGCCGCGGCAGTCCCGGCGAGGCCCGCGGTCGCGGGTTTCAGCTTCGTCCGCTCGCTCGGCGGCATCGACGAATACCGTCTCGACGCCAACGGCCTGGGCGTGCTGCTCGCCCGCGATGCATCCGCGCCGGTGGTCACCTTCAACGTGACCTACCTCGTCGGCTCGCGCAACGAGGTCACCGGCACCACGGGATCCACGCACCTGCTCGAGCACCTGATGTTCAAGGGCAGTCCGCGCTTCAACGATGCCGGCGGCAACAGCCTGAAGCAGTACCTGGAGCGTGTCGGCGGCAACTACAACGCCACCACCTCGACGGACCGCACCCATTACTTCGCCACGGTGGGAAAGGATGCGCTGGAGGGCTACATCCGGGTCGAGGCGGACCGGATGCGCAACCTCTGGCTGCGCGAGTCCGACCGGCGGTCGGAGATGACCGTGGTGCGCAACGAGTTCGAGCGCGGCAAGAACGATCCCGACAACGTGCTGCTGGAGGAGGTCACAGCCGCGGCGTACCAGGCGCTGCCGTATCACCATCCCACCATCGGCTGGCGCAGCGACATCGAGCACGTGCCCATCGAGCGGCTGCGCGAGTTCTACGATGCGTTCTACTGGCCGAACAATGCCACCGTGACGGTGGCGGGCGATTTCGACCCAGCGCAGGTGCTGGGATGGGTGCGCGAATACTACGGCGGGTTCAGTGCCTCTCCCAAGCCCATTCCACCCATGTACACCGAAGAGCCCGAGCAGACGGGGCCGCGTCGCGTCACCGTGAAGCGGCCGGGCGAACTCGGCACCGTGGTGATCGCGCACAAGGTGCCGGTGGGCCGGGACCCGGACCAGGCGCCGCTGGCGGTGCTCGATGCCATCCTCAGCGATGGCAAGAGCGCGCGGTTGTACCGTGAACTGGTGGACAAGGGGCTCGCGCTCGCCGCGGGCTCCGGCGTGAACATGTCGCATGATCTGTCCTTGCACATGATGTATGCGACCCTTGCTCCCGACGCGAAGCAGGAAGAGGTCGAGAAGGCGTTGTGGAGTTCACTGCGGATGATCCAGGAGAAGGGCGTCAACGCGGAGGAGCTGGCGCGGGTGAAGAACCAGGTGCAGGCCCAGCAGGCCTACAAGCGCGATGGCACCGCGGGTGTGGTGAGCGAGATCAACGAGTTCATCGCCATGGGCGACTGGACCCTGTACGTGCGCTTCCCGCAGATGGTGCAGCAGGTGAACGCCGCCGATGTGCAGCGCGTGGCCCGCCAGTATTTCAGCGAGGACACGAGTACCACCGGCTGGTTCGTGCCCACCCGGGCGGGAGCTGCGCCATGAAGCTCGCCTGGATGGCCGCATTGGTGCTGGTCCCGGCGCTCGCGCAGGCGGGCATCGCCGATCATGTCTCGCGCAGCCGCGAAGGCGGCGTGGACCTCATCCTGTATCCGACCCAGATCCGCGATGTCATCACCATCGTCGGTTCGCTCCCCGCCGGCGATGCCTTCGCGGCGGAGGGACAGGCGGCCGTGCCGACGCTCACCGGCATGATGCTCGATCGCGGCGCCCGCCTCGGCGGACCCCGGGGCGCGCTGCTCGACAAGTACGAGATCGCCCGGCGGCTCGAGAGCGTGGGCGCGAGCATCTCCTTCGATGTGGGCACGCAGACGCTCGACATCCGCGCGCGGTGTCTCGCCCGGGACCTGCCGCGGGTGGTGGAACTGCTCGCCGCGCAGCTGCGGTACCCGGCCTTCCAGCCGGAGGAACTCGAGCGGGCGCGCCAGCAGTTCATCGGCTCCGTCCGCAGCTCCATCGACAACAGCAGCTACCGTGCGCGGGATGCCTTCAATCGTGCGCTGTTCCCCGCCGGTCACCCGAACCATCCGCAGGCCATCGAGACGCTGCTGGCCTCGGGCCGCGCCGCCAGCATCGACCAGCTGCGCCAGTTCCATGCGCGCGCCTATGGGCCGCGCAGCTTCACGCTGGTGATGGTGGGCGCCGTGGACGTGCCGGCCGCCCGGCGTGCCGTGCGCAGCGCGTTCGAGGGATGGGAAGGCGGGCTCTCACCCTTGCCCGGCACTGCCGCGGCGCCTGCGGCGGGATCGCGCGATGAGCGCGTGGAGCTCGCGGCCAAGCCCAGCGTCACCGTGCTGCTGGGCCAGCCCACCGGCCTGCGCTACCGCGATGCCGACAGCCTCGCGCTGCGCGTCGGGACCTCGATCCTGGGCCACGGCTTCACCGGCCGGTTGATGTCGAGCGTTCGCGACCGTGAAGGGCTGACCTACGGCATCGGCGCGGGCATCAGCGATGACACCTACAGCGATGGCGCCTTCGGCATCTCGGCCACCTTCGCGCCGCAACTCCTGGCGCGGGGCATCGCCTCGACGCGGCGCGAACTGCACAAGTGGTGGGCCGAGGGCGTGACCGAGGCGGAGCTCTCGCAACGCAAGCAGAGCCTGGTCGGCAACTTCCAGGTGGGACTGTCGAGCACCTCGGGGCTCGCGGCAGCGCTGCTGAGCACCTCGCAGCGAGGGCTCGAGCTCACCTGGCTCGACCGGTATCCCGACATGATCCGCGCACTGACGCTGCCGGCGGTGAACGCGACCATCCACCGCTACCTGGATCCCGACCACATGACGCTGGTGGAGGTGGGTACGCTGCCGGCGGCCCCTCCCGCCGCGGCTTCTCCACCGGCTGCGCGATGATCCGCCGCGCCCGCCCATGGCTGCTGGGGGGCGCGGGAGTCCTGCTCGCCGCCTTGCTGTTGCACGCGGGCGCGCCGCAGCGTCGCGAGCTCTACATCTACAACTGGGCGGATTTCATCGGCACGGGCACCATCGCCCGGTTCGAGCGCGAGACGGGCATCAAGGTGGTGTACGACATCTATGACTCCGAGGACACGATGGAGGCGCGGCTGCTCGCGGGCGGGTCGGGATACGACATCGTGTCGGCATCGACGAACTACTTCAGCCGCGAGATCAAGGCCGGTGTGTACGAACCGCTCGACCACAGCCGGCTGCCGGGTTGGCAGAACCTCGATCCGCGGGTGCTGAAGATCCTGGAGGCCTACGACCCCGGCAACCGCCACGCGCTGCCGTACCTGCACTCGATGAACGGCTTCGCCTACAACGTCGACATGATCAAGGCGCGCATGCCGGATGCGCCCACCGACAGCCTCGACCTGATCTTCAAGCCCGAGGTGGTCGCGCGCTTCGCGGACTGCGGCGTGAGCTTCCTGGATTCGGCCGAGGACACGCTGCAGCTCGCGCTCGTCTATCTGCACCTGGATCCCAATACGACGCGGCGCGAGGACTATGTCGCCGCCCAGAATCTCCTGCTGACGGTGCGGCCCTACGTGCGGTCCTTCGATTCGGTGGAGTTCATGAATGCGCTGGCCAATCGCGAGCTGTGCATCGCGATGTCCTGGTCCAGCGACTACGCGCAGTCACTGGCGCGGGCAAAGGCCGCCGGCATCGCCGTGAACCTGGCCTTCACCGTTCCGCGGGAAGGTGCCAACCAGACCTTTTCGGGCCTGTTGATCCCGGCAGGCGCGCCGCACCGCGAGGCGGCCTACCGCTTCCTCGAATTCATGCTGCGGCCGGAGGTGATGGCGGAGATCACCAACGAGATCTACTACGGCAACGACAACCTCGCCGCACGCCCGCTCATCAAGCCTGCCATCCTGGCCGACCCCAGCCTCTACCCCACGCCGCAGATCGAGGCGCGGCTCTACAGGACCCGCGAGGTGAGCGCCGCCACCGAGCGGATCCGGACGCGGGTCTGGACCCGCGTGAAGACGGCGCGATAAGGAGCCCCATGCGCATCGTGAAGTTCCGGCAAATGAAGGACGGTACCCGCGAGGACTACGCGCTGCTGTCCGATATGCCCATCACTACGGGCGAAGCCGCGATGGCCGCGAGCGCTTCCGCGCGCATCCCTGGTTCGAGAGCTGCGCGCAGTTCTGTGAGCGCTGGGACCAGGCCTCCTTCGACCCGGATTTCCCGACCTTGCCGCTGAGTGCGTTCGAACCGGCGGTGCGCCGCGTGTTCACGCGGCCGGCGCACGATCACGCCTACGTCCAGCCGGTCGCCCCAGCCTGAGGCACTTCAGCCCGGGGCGCGTCAGCCCGAGGCCATTCAGCCCGAGGCGAGCTGCAGGTCGGCGAGGCGCTGCCGCTCCGAGCGGCGCATCATCACGCCGGCCAGGATCACGCAGGCGCCCACCAGCAGGATGATGATGCTCGCCAGGGCGTTCACGTCCGGCGACAGGCCGAGCTTCGCCTTCGAGAAGATCACCATCGGCAGGGTGCTGGCGCCGGGGCCCGCGACGAAGCTCGAGATCACCAGGTCATCGAGCGAGAGGGTGAAGGACAGCAGCCAGCTCGAGGCCAGCGCGGGGAAGATGATCGGCAGCGTCGTATCGAGGAACGCCCGCACCGGCCCCGACCCCAGGTCCATGGCCGCTTCCTCGAGGGAGCGGTCGGCGCTGGCCAGGCGCGACTGGATGGTGATGGTCGCGTAAGCCGTGCAGAAGGCCACGTGCGACAGCACGATGGTGGTGAAGCCGCGATGCGGCCAGCCGAACAGGTTCAGCATCGTGACGAACAGCAGGAGCTGGGTGATGCCGGTAATGATCTCCGGCATGACCAGCGGCGCGTTGACCATGCCCGTGAGCAGGAAGCGCCCGCGAAACTGGCGGAACCGCACCAGCGCCACGGCGGCGAGCGTGCCCAGCACCACCGCGATGGTGGACGCGGCGAAGGCCACCCGGAGCGAGAGCCACGCGGCGTCGAGCATCTGGTCGTTGTGCAGGAGCCGCGCGTACCAGTCGATGGTGAACCCGCCCCACACGCTGACCAGCGCCGAGGAGTTGAACGAGTAGACGATCAGCACGATCATCGGGACGTACAGGATGGCGATGCCGATGCACAGCATGGTCACGAGGAAGGCGGAAGGTCCTTCGCGCACCGGCTACTCCAGTTCCTTGACCTTGTAATGCTGGTAGAGCGCGATCGGGCCCACCAGCAGCACGAGGAACACGATGGCCACTGCCGAGGCCACGGGCCAGTCACGATTGCCGAAGAACTCGTCCCACAGCACCCGCCCGATCATCAGGTTGTCGGGCCCGCCCAGGAGCGTGGGAATGACGAACTCGCCCACCGCCGGAATGAACACCAGCATGGAGCCGGCGATGATGCCGGGCATCGCCAGCGGCAGCGTCACGTCCACGAAGGCTCGCCAGGGCCGGCTGCCCAGGTCCGCGGCCGCCTCGAGCAGCGAGTGGTCGAGTTTCTCCAGGGTCGCGAACAGCGGCAGCACCATGAAGGGCAGGTAGGAGTAGATGATACCGAGGTAGACGGCCAGGCTCGTGTGCATGATCTGCAGCGGCTGATGGATGAAGCCCATCCACAGCAGCACCGAGTTGATCAGGCCATTTTCGCGGATGATGCCCTCCAGCGCATAGACGCGCAGCAGGAACGAGGTCCAGAACGGCAGGATGATCACCAGCAGCAGCAGGTTCTGCGTGCTCTTGCGCGTGCGCGAGATGGCGTAGGCCATCGGGAATCCGAGCAGCAGGCAGACCAGCGTCGAGAAGAAGGCCGTCTTGAGGGAATATAGGTACGCGATGGCGTAGACTTCATCGGTGAACAGGTAGCGGTAGTTGTCCAGGTGCAGCGAGACATCGAGCCGCGGGCCCGGGCTCACCGAGACGATGCTGGTGTAGGGTGGAACGTGGATGGCCGTCTGGGCGAAGCTGATCATCAGCGCGAACCCGAACGGGATCAGGAAGAACACGAGCAGGAACATGAACGGCGGGAAGATGATCAGCCAGCGGCCGTGGCGCTGCATCCAGGCGGAGCCTTCCGGGGACGTGATGCCGTGCGCTGCGTTCACCGGCGGCATTGTCGCCAAGGGCCTGCGCACTTGGCAATGAGCAAGTCCACCCGCCGCAGGGCCGGTGCCCGCGGCGGGGCCGCAGGCTCCCCGGCGGACCGGGGAAGCTCCCGGCAGCAGCAACGCCAGCGGCTCATCGATGCCTGCATCTCGGCCCTGCACGTGCACGGGCCCTCGAACACCACGGTGGAGCGGGTGACCGCCATCGCGCGCATGTCGCCGGGCATCGTGCGCTTCTACTTCGAGTCCAAGGCGGCGATGCTGCTGGCTTCGCTCCGGTTCCTGGCCGAGGAATTCGAGCAACAGCTCCTCGTGCCGGTGTCGCAGCTCAAGGCCGACCCGGTCGCGGCGCTGACCCTGCTGGTGGACCTGTACCTGGATCCGCGGATCGCCAGCCCCCGCAAGGTGTCGGTCTGGTACTCGTTCTGGGGAGAGGCCAGTTCGCGCGCCGAATACTTCGAGCTCTGCGGCCAGAAGGACGCCAATTTCACGGCATTGACGCGCGATCTCATTGGCCGGCTGATCCGCAGGCTCAGCGCCACGCATCTGGATCCCGACGGCATCGCGCTGGGACTGATCGGGGTGCTGGAAGTGCTGTGGCAGGACATCGCCTTCCAGGAAGAGGAGGCGATCGATCGTCCCGCGGTCAAGCGCCGTGCCATGGCGTACCTGAAGTCGGTGTTCCCCGGCCAGTTCGGTTCGGCCACCGCGCGCCCGGTGACCCCAAAGGCGGGCACCGCCGGGCGGCTGCCTGTCGGCCGCTGGTGGCTGGCGGGACATGGGGCCCAGCTCGGCACCGAAGGTGAGGCGGACCTGCGCGTGGAAGGGCGCACGGTGCGGTTGCGGCGGCAGGGCAGTGCCTGGTCGGCGCGCTGGCTCGAGTCCGCCGGCCCCGGCGAACTGGACGTCTGCGAGCGCGATGGCTTCGTGTTTCTGCGCGAAGCATCCGCTGCGGTAGACTAGCGGCCCTGGCCGAGGGCGCCGAGCCGGGGTCGCCCAGCCGGGGTACCTGGCCACCCTCGATCCGGTTCCACGTCCTTTCGGAGATTGCCATGAGCCTCGCCGACCTCACCCACGCCGACTGGCGCACGCGCGCCGCAAAACTGGCCTTCGAAACGCGCCACTTCATCGATGGAGAATTCGCGGACTCCGCGAAGGGCGGCCGGTTCAAGGTGGTCAACCCCGCCACCGCGCAGGTGCTGTGCGAGGTCAGCGCCGGCGATGCCACGGACATCGACCGGGCCGTGGCCAGCGCCCGCCGCTGCTTCTATTCGCGACGCTGGAGCCGGATGGCACCCCGCGACCGCATGGCCGTGCTCACGCGCATGGCAGCGCTCATCGAGCAGAACGCCGAAGGCTTCGCCCTGCTGGACACCCTGTGCATGGGCAAGCCGGTGCGCGACATGCTCAACATCGACGTGCCCTCGGCCGTGCAGAATTTCGCCTATTTCGGCGAAGCCCTGGACAAGATCGACGGGGCGGTCACCGCAACCGCTGCCGATGCCTTCCACTACATCCTGCGCGAGCCGCTGGGCGTCGTGGGCTGCATCGTCCCGTGGAACTACCCGCTGCTGATGGCGGCGTGGAAGGTGGCGCCGGCGCTGGCGGCCGGCAACAGCGTGGTGCTGAAGCCCGCCGAGCAGTCGCCGCTGTCGGCGCTGCTGCTCGCGCGGCTGTTCATCGAGGCGGGCGGTCCGCCGGGCGCCTTCAATGTCGTCAACGGGCTCGGTGAACAGGCCGGCGCCCCACTGGCCCTGCACAAGGACGTGATGAAGATCGCCTTCACCGGATCCACCGAGATCGGCAAGCAGATGCTGGTGTACGCGGGGCAGTCCAACATGAAGCGCGTCGCCCTGGAATGCGGCGGGAAGTCCCCGCAGATCTTCCTCGGCGACCTGCCCGACATCGACCAGGCGGTGACTTATGCCATCAACGGCATCTACGGCAACATGGGCGAGGTGTGCAACGCCGGTTCACGCCTGCTGATCGACAAGCCCATCGCCCGGGAATTCGTGGCCCGCTTCATCGAGCGCGGCCGCACGGCCTACCAGCCCGGGGATCCGCTGGATCCCGCCACGAACCTCGGGCCCCTGGTGACCGAGTCCCACCGCAAGCGGGTCATGGGCTACGTCCAGCGCGGCAAGACTGAAGGCGCGCGCCTGGAGTTCGGCGGCGCCACGCCCGACTCGCCCGGCGCCTTCGTTCAACCCACGTTCTTTTCCGGCGTGAAAAACGGCATGACCATCGCGCAGGAAGAGATCTTTGGCCCCGTCGCGGCCGCCATCGAAGTGGACGGCATCGAGGAAGCCGTGGCCATCGCCAACGACTCGATCTACGGACTCGCTGCCTCCGTCTGGACCCGGGACCTCACGCGCGCCCACAAGGCCGTGCGTGATCTGGAAGCCGGGGTCATCTGGGTCAACTGCTTCGATCACGGCGACATGACCCAGCCGTTCGGGGGATACAAGCAGTCGGGGCAGGGGCGGGACAAGTGTCTCGAGAGTCTGCTTTCCTATACGCAGACCAAGTCGGCTTGGATTCACCTGGGCTGAGATCGCTCGGTCTGGTTCTTCTGCGCCTGCGTTATCCGGAGCGTTGAGGCGTCTGGCGGAAGGGAGTGTCCTTCCGGCCGCGGTCGCGCGGGAAGACATCCGATTCGATCCGGTGGGCCGCTATCGCACATTTGGTCTGTTGGATTCTGGCGTTTGCGATCAGCGCGGCCCTGCGGATCGAATCGGCCGCGCTCTACGCGACCGGAAGGACACTCCCTTCCGCCAGACGCCTCAACGCATCGGGTGTCGCGGTGCAGAAGAGCGGGCGAGCGGGCTCAGTGAGCGGAGTTTTCCGAAGACGGTCGGCGGTGCAGGCTGCCGACGATGAGTCTGGGGTGAGAGCAAAGGTCGGCACTTACGGGTTCCCGACTCACCAACAACGAGTTGCACGGGATTTCCATTCCGGTGCCTGGCTTTGAATGCGCCGGGCCAATCTCCGACCTGACGCGAGTTCATTTCTGCTTCCCCACTGACGCCAGTAGCGTTGAAGGGTCTGCAGGAGGAAGCTGCTCTCCGGCCGCGTAGAGCGAGGCCGATTCGATCCGCAGGGCCGCGCTGATCACAAACGCCCGAACTCCACTGAGCTAATGTGCGATAGCGGCCCACCGGATCGAATCGGATGCCTTCCCGAGCGACCGCGGCCGGAGAGCAGCTTCCTCCTGCAGACCCTTCAACGCTCCGATGACGTGAGTGGAAGCGACAGCGAACCCGGATCAGGAGAACCGCGCCGGCGCAACTGGAAGCCTGACTTCCGGAATCCTCTCCCGCAGCAGCTCGTGGAACTCCAGCATCCAGCACTCCAGCGTCGACAGTGGTCCCGGCTGGTAGCTGCTCGATGCCAGCCCGCGCTGGACGCGATTGCAAAGCTCGCGGTCCTCGCTGTTGACCTGGCGATTGATGCGGGCGCCGAGCCAGCGCAGCAGCTTCATCTCGCGGCGATCATCCGGCAGGCCGTAGATGCCGCCGCGGATGGCGGCGCGGCCCGGGCCCAGGGGCAGGATCTGGAAGAAGTCCATCTGCTCGGGGAAGATGTCGATGCCGAGGTTGGGCAGCACGCTGTAGAAGCGCCAGCATCCGCGCAGCCTTTCGGGCAGCTGCGTGACCGTGTCGCGCACCATCTTCTGATACAGCCGCTCGGACCAGCGCGATGAGGGGGCCTCCTTCAGCCAGCTCGTTCCCCGGGCGATGCCGGGCACCGAGGCCTGGTCCTCGAAATCCGGCGTGAACATGCGATACAGCCCGGGGTGGCCGATGGGCACGTGGTAGGACTCGAGGTAGTTGTCCATCGCGATCTTCCAGTCCGCATCCCACACCTCGTGGTAGAACGGGGCGATCGGCACCATGCGCTCGAACTGGTAGGGCTCGAGCTCCTGCGCCAGTCCCGCCCACATCGAGGCGACCGGGGCGGGGTTGCCGCTCAGGCAGACCCACACGAATCCGAGGGCGACCTCGAGCTTCACGGGCACGAGCCCGTGGGTCGCGCGGTCCAGGTTCGGGAAGCTGTCCTTGACCGGCATGCCCAGCAGGGTTCCATCGTGCCGGTACGACCAGCCGTGATACGGGCAGGTGATGGCGCCGGGGCAGTTGCCGCGGCCATCGAGCATCTTCGCGCCGCGGTGGCGGCACACGTTGTGGAAGGCGCGCACCCCGCCGTCACGATCGCGCACGGCGAACACGCTCTCGTTGCCGAGCTCGAAGGTGACAAAGTCGCCCGGCTTCGGGACGTCGCTGACGTGGCAGATGATCTGCCAGCTCGAGGCGAGCACGCGCTGCATCTCCAGCCGGGTCATGTCGGCATTGCTGTACACCCATGCGGGCAGGGCGCGGGGTTGCGTGGGCGCAGGGCTGCCGGTGGCGGTGAGCTGCAGGCTCATGGATTGCTCCGGGTTCAAGGGCTTATATGATGATGCAATCTAGCTGGAAACCGGCGTCCGTGGCAAGTTGCGGCGCCGGCTGAATTGCGCGGAAAATAGCCAATACATGCAATTCGTTGATATTATATGACCATACAAATCGATCGCACTGCCGCACCGGAGGCCCCATGTCCAGAACCCTCACGAAGAGCCACGAGCATTTCAAGCGTGCCGTCCGGAAGCTTCCCCTCGGAGTGGCCTCGAACTTCCGCTACTGGGGCGAGGAGCGCACCATCTACGTGAAGCATGGCCGCGGCGCGCGCGTGACCGATCTCGATGACAACGTCTACGTCGACTATCGCCTGGGCTATGGTCCCGCGATCCTGGGTTACGCGGACCCGCGCGTGGATGCGGCGGCCATCGAGGGCATCAAGGTGGGCGGGGTGTTCGCGCTGTCCACGGAGCGCGAGCTCACGGTGGCGGAGAGGATCTCGCGCATGGTGCCAGCGGCGGAACTGGTGCGTTACTCCAACTCCGGCACCGAGGCCGTGATGGCGGGCCTGCGGCTGGCGCGCGCGTACACCGGCCGCGACGATTACGTCATCCTCGAAGGCAGCTACCACGGCCTGTTCGATGCGGCGATGTGGTTCACGCCCATGGAGCAGTGGAGCCGGGTGGGCGACCCCGAGGTCAAGCCCTACAGCGAGGGCGTGCCGCTGGCGACGCGCAGCTTCGCCCACTTCGTGCAGGCGAATGATGCCAACCAGCTCGAGGACGTCTTCAAGCGCCGCGGCGACCGGCTGGCCTGCATGCTCATCGAGCCCATCATGGGCAACTGCCTGGGCATCTCCGCCGAGCCGGAATACCTCAAGGTGGCCCGCGAGCTCTGCGACAAGCATGGCGTGCTGCTGTTCATCGACGAGGTGAAGACCGGCTTCCGCGTGGCGCGGGGCGGCGTGCAGGAGCTGTACGGCGTGCACGCCGACATCTGCACCTTCGCCAAGGCGGTGGCGAACGGCTATCCGATCTCCATCCTCGCGGGCCGCGAGCGTATCATGCGCAAGCTGGGCAAGGGCGTGGCGCATGGCGGCACCTACACCGCGCATGCCGTCTCGCTCGCCGCCGCGGAGAAGACGCTGGAGATCCTCGAGACCACCGACGCGCTCGAGCGCATCGCCGACTACGGCACCCGCCTGCGTGCGGGCATGCGCGCGGTGCTCAACGTGCGCGGCATCCCGCACAGCTTCGTCGGGCACCCGTCCATGAGCGGGTTGTACTTCGCGGCCGATCCGCCGCGCAACTACCGTGCCTGGAAGGGCAGCGACTATTCGTTCTACGACGCCATGGCGCGAGTGCTGCACGATGAGAAAATCCTCTGCGAGCCGGATTCGCGCGAGCCGTGGTTCATCAGTGCGGCGCACGATGACGCCTGCATGAAGGACACGCTGGTGGCCTTCGAGAAGGCGGTGGACCAGACCCTCGCGGCCGGCGCGGTGCGCGGCAAAGAGACCGCTTGAGCGGTACCGACGTCATCATCGTCGGCGCCGGCCACAATGGCCTCGTCAGCGCGTGCTACCTCGCGCGGGCGGGGCTGAAGGTGCTGGTGCTCGAGCGCAACGGCTACGTCGGCGGCGCCGCCGTGAGCCGGCAGCTCTACCCGGACTTCACCTACTCGAACTGCTCCTATGTGTGCAGCCTGCTGCGGCCGGAGATCATCCGCTATCTCGAGTTGCCGAAGCATGGCCTGCAGATCATCCCCTACGAAGGGGGATGCACGATGATGCACGATGGCGGGCATCTGGCCGTGTACGACAACCACGATGCCTTCCGCCGGGAGATCGCGCGGCACTCGAAGCGTGACGCGGAGGCCTACGGGCGCTACTCGCGCGACGTGATGCGCCAGTGCAAGTTCATCAAGCCGCTGCTGATGCGCGAGCCGCCCGACCCGACCTCGTTCCGGCCCCGCGACATCCAGGAATTGCTGTTCCTCGGCAGGCGCTTCCATGCCATGGGCGAGAAGCGCATGTACGACACGCTGCGTTTCTGGACCATGAGCGCATCGGACTTCCTCGACGAATACTTCGAGAGCGAGATCGTCAAGGCGCATTTTTCCGGCACTTCCATCATCGGCACCGCGCTCGGCCCGCGATCGCCCGGCTCGGCCTATGTCCTGCTGCATCATTACATGGGGGACATCGACGACACGGTGGGGGCGTGGGGCTTCGCGCGCGGGGGGATGGGGTCCATTTCCCAGGCGCTGGCCGCATCGCTCGAGGACAGCGGCGGCTCGATCCGCGTGTCCGCGCCCGTGGAGCGCGTCCTGGTGCGCAACGAGCGGGCCGTCGGCGTGCGGCTCGCCGACGGGGAGGAGCTGTTCGCTCGTACCATCGTGTCCAACATGGATGTCAAGCGCACCTTCCTCACCTGCATGGACGAAAAGGACCTGCCCGGGGAGTTCGTGCGCCAGGTGCGCAACTTCAAGATCCGCGGTTCCTCCGGCAAGCTCAACATCGCGCTCGATGGCCTGCCCACCTTTCCGGCGATCCCGAAGGGCTCACCCTGCATCCGCGGTGATCTGCACCTGACGGACACCATCGACATGGTGGAGCGTGCCTACGATGACTGGAAGGCCGGCCGCTGGTCGCGCGCGCCCTACGTCGACATGCTCATCCCCACGCAGATCGACCCGACCATGACCCCGCACGGCAAGCACTACATGTCGGTGTTCGTGCAGTACTGCCCGTACAAGCTCGCGGAAGGGGAATGGACACCCGAGCGGCGCAAGGCCTTCGGCGACACGGTCATCGACGCCATCGCGCAGCAGAGCCCGGATTTCAAGCAGCTCATCCTGCATGCCGAGGTGCGCACACCCTGGGACATCGAGAACGAAGTGGGACTCACCGAGGGCAACATCTTTCAGGGTGAGTTGACCCTGGATCAGCTGCTGTTCAACCGGCCGGTGCCCGGCTATGCCCAGTACCGAAGTCCGGTGCGGGGACTGTACCTGTGCGGGTCCAGCACCCACCCGGGCGGCGGGGTGATGGGCGCGCCGGGCGCGAATGCGGCGCGGGCCATCCTGCGCGACGTCGGCGCAGGGACGTCCTGAGCATGACGGCCTCCTGGGATTGCATCATCGTCGGCGCGGGACACAATGGGCTCGTCTGTGCGGCTTACCTCGCGCGCGCGGGCCGCTCGGTGCTCGTTCTGGAGGCGCGTTCCACGGTGGGAGGCGCGGCGGTGACGCGCGAGTTCGCCCCCGGCTTCAAGGTGTCGGCCGTGGCGCATCACCTGAGCCAGTTTCCCCGCGACATCAGCACCGCGCTGCAGCTCGAACGCCATGGACTGGCGTTTGCCGGTCGGGCGCCGCCCACCGTCGCCCTGGCCGCCGACGGTTCGCCGCTGAACCTGGACGAATCCGGCCTTCGGGCGGCGGGGAATCCCGACGCGCAGGCGCTGCCGGCTTTCCTTGCGCAGATGCACCGATTCGCCGCCGTATTGTACGGCGTGCTCGATGCGCCACCGCCGCGCCTGGGCACGGGAGCCTTGAAGGACACCCTGTCGCTGATGCGTCTGGGGTGGCGGCTGCGCCGCCTGGGACGGCGCGACATGCGCGAGCTGCTGCGCATCGGCGGCATGAATGCCTACGATCTGCTGCAGGAGCATTTCCGCAGCGATGCCGTGCAGGGTGCGTTCGCACTGGACTCGACGCTCGGCAGCAATGCGGGCCCGCGAACGCCCGGCACGGTGCTCACGCTGCTGTACCGCCTGGCCTGCGAGGGAGCCGCCGGCCGCGAATCGCGGCTGGTGCTCGGCGGGCTGGGGGGCCTCGCCGATGCGCTCGCCAGCGCAGCACGTGCGGCGGGCGCCACCATCCGCACCGATTCGGCGGTGGCCGGGATCCTGGTGGAAGAGGATCGGGCGGTGGGCGTGCGGCTCGCCGATGGCGAGGAGCTGCGGGCGCGAACCATCATCTCGAACGCCGATCCCAAGACCACCTTCCTCGACCTGCTGGGCTCGCGCCACCTGGACACGGGTTTCGTGCGGTCCATCCGTCACCTGCGCAACCGCGGACTGGCGGCCAAGCTGCACCTTGCGCTGGATGCCGAACCGGTTTTCACGGGTCTCGATCGCGAGCTGCTGGGTGCCCGGCTGCTCGTGGCGCCCTCGATGGATGCCGTCGAGCTGGCCTACAACCATTCCAAGTATGGGGAGTTCTCGGAAGTCCCGGTGCTCGAGATCAGCGTGCCCAGTGCCGTCGACCCCGGCCTTGCGCCGGCGGGCCGGCATGTCCTGTCCGCCGTGGTGCAGTACGCACCTCATGGGCTGCGCGGGGGATGGACGGCCGGTGCACGGCAGGTCTTCAGCGACCGTATCATCGCGACCCTGGAGCGGGTGGCGCCGGGCATTCGCGGCCTGGTGCGCTCGGCGCAACTGCTGGTGCCTGAGGACATCGAGCGGGAGTTCGGCATCCGCGGCGGGCACTGGCATCACGCCGAGTTCGCCTTCGACCAGTTCTTCATGGTGAGGCCCGTGCCGGGCGCCGCCCAGTACGCCACGCCCCTGGCCGGACTGCACCTGTGCGGCGCCGGTTCGCATCCCGGCGGCGGGGTCACGGGGCTCCCCGGCCGCAACGCCGCGCGGCGATTGCTCGAGGAAGGAGCCGGCCGATGACCGATGACCCTTCCCGGCTGACCCACTTCAGCAAGCCGCTGCTCACCACACCCTTCCACGACCGGGCGCGTGAGCTGTCGCAGGTCGACCGGTTCGTGGCCTGGGCGGGCTACAGCACCGTGGATGTGTTCAGCACCGTGGAGCAGGAATATTTCGCGGCACGCAATGCCATTACGCTGTTCGACCTGACGCCGATGGTCAAGTACCGCATCAGCGGTCCGGAAGCGGAAGACTTCCTCAATCACCTCGTGACCCGCAACGTGGGCAAGCTGCAGCTGGGCCGGGTCATGTACTGCGTGTGGTGCAACGACGAAGGCCACATCATCGACGATGGCACGATCTTCCGGCTGGGGGCCTGCGAATTCCGCCTGTGCACGGCGGAACGCCAGATCGACTGGCTGCTGGATTCGGCCTTCGGCTTCGACGTGCAGGTGGAGGAGGTGACCGAACGCATCGCCGCGCTGGCCGTGCAGGGTCCGGCTTCCTGCGCATTGCTGAGGAGCGCGGGCGTTGCCGGCGTCGAGCGGCTCAAGCCCTTCGATTGCGCGCAGTTCACCCTCGGATCCCTGCCGCTGCTCGTATCGCGCACGGGTTTCACCGGCGATCTCGGCTACGAGGTGTGGATGGAGCCTGGGGATGCCCCGGCCGTGTGGGATGTCCTGGTCGACCATGGCCGCACGAGGGGACTGCGGCCCATGGGCTCGCTCGCGCTCAACATGCTGCGCCTGGAGGCGGGCTTCCTGAGCCCGAACGTGGATTTCGTCTCCGCCGAGCACACGCTGCGCCTGGGGCGCGACCGCTCGCCGCTGGAACTGGGCCTCAACTGGCTCGTGGATTTCAACAAGGGCCATTTCACGGGACGCCGGGCGCTGCTCGAGGAACAGCGACGCGGCATCCGGCGGCTGCTCGTCGGTCTCGACGTCGAGGGCAACAAGCCCGCAACGAACGCGCTGCTGTATCGCGACGAGGACGGGCGGCACGAAGTCGGCAGCGTGACTTCCGCCATGTGGTCGCCGACTTGCAAGCGAAACATCGCGCTTGCTATGGTCGAGGCACCGCATTTTCGCAAGGGAAGCAAGCTTTGGGCGGACATCTATCTCAATCGCGAACTGGTCTGGGAGCGGCGCATGGCGCGCGCCACCATCGTCGAGAAGCCCTTCTTCGCACCGCCGCGCCGCCGCGCCACGCCGCCGGCCGACTTCTGATCCGCAGGTGATCGCCTCGCAGCTCAAGGCCAATCCCGACCGGCCCTGGCTGGATCCGGCGGTGCAGCCGCAGATCGTCATCGAGGGCGTCAGCAAGACCTTCGGCGCCTTCACCGCGGTCGACAATGTCAGCCTGAAGATCTACAAGGGCGAGATGTTCGCGCTGGTGGGCGCCTCCGGCTGCGGCAAGACGACGCTGCTGCGCATGCTGGCCGGATTCGCGCGGCCGAGCACCGGTCGCATCCTCATCGACGGCGTCGACATGACCGATGCGCCGCCCTACGAGCGTCCGGTCAACATGATGTTCCAGTCCTACGCGCTGTTCCCGCACATGAGCGTGGAGCAGAACGTGGGCTATGGCATCCGGCGCTCGGGCCTGTCCGCGCAGGCACAGCGTTCGCAGATCGCCGAGGCGCTCGAGATGGTGCAGTTGGCGGACATGGGCGGGCGCAAGCCGCACCAGCTCTCCGGCGGCCAGCGGCAACGCGTCGCGCTCGCGCGGGCGCTGATCCGCCGCCCGAAGGTGCTGCTGCTGGACGAACCCTTGAGCGCGCTCGACAAGAAGCTGCGCGAGCAGACGCAGTTCGAGCTGATGAACATCCAGTACAAGGTGGGCATCACCTTCGTGTTCGTCACCCACGACCAGGACGAGGCGATGGCGCTGTCGACGCGCATCGCGGTGATGAACCGCGGCCAGACCCTGCAGGTCGACACGCCCTCGCGCATCTACGAGTTCCCGCAGAGCCGCTTCGTCGCCGATTTCATCGGCACCACCAACCTGTTCGAGGGCAGGGTGTGCGCCTGCGAGACCGGCCTCATCAGCGTGGAATGCGCCGAGACCGGCGGACTGCTGCACGTCGATGACATGGGCCGCTTCACGGTGGGGCAGCGGGTGTGGGTGGCGCTGCGTCCGGAGAAGATCAGGCTTGGGAAGCAGCCACCGCCGGATTCGCGGCTCAATCGCCTGAAGGGCACGGTCTGGGAACTGGGCTACCTCGGCAACCGCTCCACCTACCGCATCAAGACGGAAACGGGCAAGATCGTCACCGTCTTCATGCAGAACGAACGGCGCGAGCCGGAGCTGTCGATCGACTGGAGCGACGAGGTCTGGCTGAGCTGGAGCCCGAACGGCGCGGTGCTGCTGCAATCCTGAAGGCGCGCCGCGCCGGATGCACCTGGAGGGGAGTGGAATGAACCTTGTCATCGAAAGGCCGCTGCGCGGCCTGCTGCTGGCGTGCCTGTGCTGGCTGCCGGCAGGTCTTGCAGGCGCGGCCCACAAGACCGAGAACGTGGTGCTGATCGTCAGCGACGGACTGCGCTGGCAGGAGATGTTCAGTGGCGCAGATCCAGGCCTGCTCGGCGAGCACGGCGGCAACTGGATGAACGAGCAGGAGATGCGCGAGCGCTACTGGTCGGAGGATCCTCAGGAGCGGCGCCACCGGTTGTTCCCCTTCGTCTGGGACAACTTCGCGAAGCACGGTCAGATCTTCGGCAACCAGTTGCGCGGGAGCGTTGCGAAGGTGAGCAACGGCAAGGCGTTCTCCTATCCCGGCTACAACGAGATGACCACCGGGTTCCCCAACGATGCCATCGACAGTAACGAGTACGGCCCCAATCCCAACAAGACCGTGTTCGAATGGCTGAACGAGAGCCCCGGGTTCAAGGGGCAGGTCGCGGTGTTCGGCACCTGGGACGCCTACCATCGCATCTTCAACATCGGCCGCAGCCACCTGCCCATCCAGGCCGGCTGGGACCTGCCGCGCTCGACGGGCGTGCGCCCTTACGATGACCTGCTGCGGCGCATGTTCCAGACCACCACCCATTTCGACGAGGAGGATCTTCCCAACTCGCTGCTGCAGCCACCGCTGCTGGACTACGTCCGGCGCAACCACCCGCGGGTGCTGTTCGTGGGGTATGGCGAGACCGACAACTGGGCGCACCAGGGCCGCTACGATGCTGTGCTCGACGCCGCGACCCGCACCGACGGCTTCGTCCGGGAACTGTGGCAGACCATGCAGTCCCTGCCGCAGTACCGTGACAAGACCACCTTCATCTTCACCTGCGATCACGGTCGCGGCAGCGGCCCCGACCAGTGGCGCGAGCACGGCGTGGAGGAGAAGGGGTCCGAGAACATCTGGATCGCCGTCATGGGCCCCGACACGAAGGCGCTGGGCGAGCGGCACGACGCGGCTCCCGTGACCCAAGCGCAGATCGCCGCCACCATCGCGGCGCTCCTCGGGCGCGACTTTCCGAAGGCCGTGCCGCAGGCCGCTGCTCCCATCACCGACGTGCTGTCGCCGGCCCGCTGAGCCCGGAGCGTCGGGCCTCGGCGCACGGCGGTGCAGCCTCGCCGTGGCCGCTGTCGTCTGCCGCGCCCGCCGCGGTGCGTCGCGCCGCTTTTTATATTATCATCGTGACATTACAAACTTGGGGCCGGGCCCCGGGACGACATCGCCATGCGCAGCGTCAGGACGCTAGGGTTGCTGGGGACGGGGGTCATCGGCGGAGGCTGGGCGGCGCGTGCGCTGCACTTCGGTATCGATGTCATCGCCGCCGACGTCAAGCCGGAGATGGAGGACTGGATACGCGGCGCGGTGGAAAATGCCGAGCCTGCGCTCGCACGCCTGACCTTCGCGCCGCTTCCGCCGAAAGGCAGGCTGACCTTCACCACCGACCTCGATGCCATGGCGGCGCAGGCCGACTTCATCCAGGAGAACATCCCCGAGCAGCTTGCCCTCAAGCAGCGGATCCTGGCGCAGGTGAGCCGTGTGGCGCCCGCGGATGTCATCATCGCCTCCAGCACCTCCGGTCTCATGCCCACCGACCTGCAGAAGGACATGGTCGCGCCGGAGCGGCTGTGCGTGGGGCACCCGTTCAACCCGGTGTACCTGCTGCCGCTGGTGGAGATCGTCGGCGGGGAACGCACGGCCGGCGCCACCATCGAGGCGGCCAAGGCCTTCTACACGTTCATCGGCATGCATGCGCTGCACGTGCGCCGCGAAGTGCCCGGCCACCTCACGGACCGGCTCCAGGAAGCCCTGTGGCGCGAGATCCTTCACCTGGTGAATGACGGCGTGGCGAGCACCGGGGAACTGGACGAATCGATCATCTACGGGCCGGGCCTTCGCTGGGCGGCCATGGGCACGAACCTCATCTACCACCTGGCCGGCGGCGAGACCGGCATGCGCCACATGCTCGCGCAGTTCGGTCCCTGCCTGAAATGGCCGTGGACCAAACTCGAGGCGCCCGAGCTCACCGAGCAGTTGATCGACCGCATGGTTGAGGGCACGCAGGCGCAAGCGGACGGGCGATCGATCCGCGAGCTCGAGCGGCTGCGCGATGACTACCTCGTCGCCATCCAGCAGGTGCTGCGCCAGTTCGACATCGGTGCCGGCAAGACGCTCAAGTCGCTGGAGACCCGCCTGTACACCGACGCCGCGGAGGCCACCTTCAATGGCGCGCGCCCCGACCCGGCTGGCCCGCTGCGGCTGGTGTCCACCGATGTACGCCCGGAATGGATCGACTACAACGGCCACATGACCGATTCGCGTTACATGCAGGTGTTCGGGGATGCCATGGACGTGCTGTACCGCCGGGTCGGCGTGGACGAGGCCTACCGGCAGGCCGGTCACATGTTCTACACCGTGGAAAGCCACATCTCCTACCTCACCGAGGCGCGCGTCAACGAGCCCATCTACGTCACCACGCAGATCCTTGCGCTGGATTCCAAGCGGTTGCACGTGTTCCACCGGCTGCTGCGCGAGCGTGACAACGAGCTGGTCGCGACCTGCGAGCAGATGCACCTGCACGTCGACACGCAGGCGCACAAGGCGGCGCTGATCCGTCCCGAGGTGCTCGCCCGGCTCGAGGCGATGCGCGCGCCGCACGTGGCGCTCCCCCGGCCGACCCAGGCGGGTCGCAGCATCGGCATCCCGGCCCGCTGAGAGGCCTTCAGGCGATGCCCAAGGTCGTCGATCACGAGCAGCGTCGCGAGGAGATCGCGCACGTCGCCTGCCAGGTGATCGCGCGCCATGGCTTCGACCAGGCCACGGTGGCGCGCATCGCGCGCGCCGCCGGCTTCACCACCGGCATGGTGGCGCATTACTTCGAGAACAAGCAGCAGATCGTCATCGCCGCGCTTCGGCTGGTGCTGCGGCGCATGGAGCAGCGCCTGACGCGCAGCTCGCGCGGTGAGACCAGTTTGTTCAGGGTGCTCAGCGAAGCGCTGGCGATCGATGCGCAGCGCTATGCGGAGTGCGCCTTCTGGACGGCGTTCTGGGGCCAGGTGGCGGTGGACCCGGCCTTCAAGCGCATCAACGCCGGCGTGCACCGCGAGTACCGTCGCCTGTACGAGCGCTGCTTCGAGCAGTGCTGGCCGCAGTGGTCGAAGCTCGGGGCGCGCACCCGCGCGCAGCTGCTGGGCTCGATCACCATCTTCATCAACGGCCTGACGGCCAGCGTCGTCACGAGCCGGCGCGACTGGCCCGCGGAGCGGCTGCTCGAGCAGCTTCGGCTGCAGCTCGAGCTGCTCGAGCGGCGCGCGCAGCAAGCCTGAAACCAAACGGGAGCCTTCATGGATTTTTCCCTCACCGAAGAACAGCAGCTCATCCTGGACACCACGCGTGCATTCGTGACCAACGAACTGTATCCGCACGAACGCGAGGTCGAGGAGTTGGGCGCCCTGCGGCCGGAGCTCCAGGCCGAGCTCAAGGCCAAGGCCATCGAGGCCGGCCTGTATGCCGCCAACATGCCCGCGGAAGCCGGCGGTGCGGGGCTCGACACCGTCACCTGGGTGCTCTACGAAAAGGAACTGGGCAAGGCGAACTACGCGCTGCACTACCTCACGGTGGGAAGGCCCTCGAACATCCTCATGGCCTGCGATGCCGCGCAGCGCGAGCGCTACCTCCTGCCCACGGTGCGCGGCGACCTCACCGAGTGCCTGGCCATGACCGAGCCCGGCGCGGGGTCCGACCTTCGCGGCATGAAGACCAGCGCGGTGGAGAAGGGCGGGGATTTCGTCATCAACGGCACCAAGCACTTCATCAGCCATGCGGACCACGCCGACTACGTCATCCTGTTCGCGGCCACGGGCGAGGAGCCGAGCAGTCGCGGACCGCGCAAGCGGATCACCGCCTTCCTCGTCGACCGCGGCACACCCGGCTTCACCATCCGTCCCGGTTACCGCAATGTTTCCCATCGCGGCTACAACAACTGCATCCTGGAATTCAACGACTGCCGCGTGCCCCGTTCAGCCGTGCTCGGCGAGATGCACCGTGGGTTCGAGGTGGCCAATGCCTGGCTCGGCGCCACGCGCCTGCAGGTTGCGGCCTGCTGCCTGGGCCGCGCCGAACGTGCGCTGGAGCTGTCGAAGCAGTGGGCCGTGGACCGGGTCCAGTTCGGCCAGCAGATCGGCAAGTTCCAGGGCGTGAGCTTCAAGCTCGCCGACATGGCCGTGGAGCTGCGCTGCGCGGAGCTGCTGGTGCTGGAGGCTGCCTGGAAGTTCGACCAGAAGACCAGCACCGACATGGACATGGCCATGGCCAAGGTCAAGGCCACCGAGATGCTGGCCATGGTGGCGGACGAAGCGTTGCAGATCCACGGCGGCATGGGACTGATGACCGACCTGCCGCTGGAGCGCATCTGGCGCGATGCGCGCATCGAACGGATCTGGGAGGGCACCAGCGAAGTCCAGCGCCACATCATCTCGCGTGCGCTGCTGCGGCCCCTGGGCGGTTGAGCCTCGAATTCAGCGGGGCGCGCCGAGCGGGGCGCGCCGAGCGGCGCGCGCACGGCGGGGCGCGCACGGCGGCGCGCGCTCAGCCGCGAGTGATCAGCGGCGTGCGGGCGCGCCCGGCATGGGGTGTGCGATGGTTGCGGGCAGGCGGCCGGGCCAGTCAGAACGCTTCGCGATGCAATCCGGCGGCCAGTCACTGCTTTCGCCGCTGAGCGTGGGGTAGTCCGGGTCCCAGGGAAACACCACGAATTCCATGCCGATCATCTTCGGAATCACGGTCCGGATGGACCGCGCCGGGGCGCTGGCCAACAGTGCCTCGAGCGAGCCGAGTCGCGCAACGTCCTCCGCTATTTCCCGCAGCACCATCTGCGTCGGAGCGGTGAGCGGGAATTCGGGGTTGATGTCCACGTCACAGGCGTGCAGATGCGGCGGCACCCAGCACCACTCGCTGGCCTCGCGTTCGTCGAGCCGTGGCCGCTGGCCGGATGGGGCGGGCGCCAGGAAGAAATGGGTGTCGAAGCGACGCCATACACCCGAAGGGGTGATCCAGTGCGCCCAGTGGCGCAAGGTTGCGGGGTCGACGGTGAGGTCAGCCTCCTCGCGCAATTCGCGGCACGCGGCCCTCGCGGCGGCGGCGATGCGGGCGGCGCGCTGCGAGGCATTCGCCTCACTGCGCGGACTCGCCTCATCGTGCGGGCCCGCAGCGGCCGGCGCACCGGCCTCGAGGTCCACGCCCTGCAGTTCCGCCGCATCCGCCGCGCCGCCGGGGAACACCCAGTAGCCGCCCATGAACTTGAGGTGCGGCTGGCGCTTGAGCAGCAGCACTTCGGGCTCGGCGCGCTGGCGCGCGAGGATCACCGTGCCGGCGAGTAGCGGGAGCGCCATGCTCAGATCTGGGGCGCCCAGCTCGCGCAGGAGCCGGCCGCCTTCACCAGGCGCCCGGGAAACAGGGTGCAGGGACCGGTGGGCGCATCATCCACGCCCTGGTACAGCGCGCAGCTCGCGCAGCTGTGGCTGGGGTCGGCGCCGCGTCGCGCATCCTCGACGTATTTCAGTTCCTTCGCGTGCGGCTCGCTTTCCGAGAGCAGCGGCGGTGCCTCGGCGCAGGCGTGGCGCGCGCAGGCCGTGAGCGTGGCGAGGACCAGCAGTTCGCGGCGGTTCATCGCCCCTTCCACACGGGCTTGCGCTTCTCGGCGAACGCGGTGGCGCCTTCCTTCAGATCCTCGGAGTTGACGACCTGCTGCACCAGGTGGAGCGAATCGTGCAGCTCGAAGGCCTCGTGCTCGGGAATCATCTCGGTGTGCCGCAGCATTTGCTTGATCGCGGGGAACAGCAGCGGCGGGCCGTCGGCGAGCTGGCGGGCGATCTCGCGCGCCTTGGCCAGCCCCTCGCCCTTGGGCACGACGTGGTTGGCGAGGCCCCAGTGTCTGGCTTCCTGGGCATCCATCCATCGTCCCGTCATGAGGAATTCCACCGCCACATGATACGGGATGCGCCGGCGCAGTTTCACCACGCCCGCATCGGGCAGCACGGCCACGTGGATCTCGGGCAAGGCGAAGCGTGCGTGCTCTTCCATGACGATGATGTCCGTGCCCAGCACGATCTCGAAGCCGCCGCCGCAGGCGATGCCATTGACCGCGGCGATGACCGGCTTGTTGAGATTGCGCGGGTAGTTGAATCCGCCGAACCCGCCCACGCCCCAATCCTCGTCGGATTTCTCGCCGGCCGCGGCGCCCTTCAGGTCCCAGCCGGGGGAGAAGAAGCGGTCGCCGGCGCCGGTGATGATGGCGATGCGCAGCTCCGGATCGTCGCGGAACTGGCTGACGACGTCATTCAGCCGCCGGCTGGTGGCGAGGTCGATGGCATTGGCCTTGGGACGATCGAGCGTGATCTCGAGCACGCCACGGTCCTTCACCAGCTTGACGGAATCGCTCATGGGGCATTCTCCTTGGTCAGTCGTATCAGCGCGTCGACGGCGACGGCGCCTCGTCCGGCGGGCCGGACGATCAGGGGATTGACGTCGATCTCGAGCAGGCGGTGCTCCTGCGCCCGCGCATAGGCGGCCACTGCGAGGACGTTGTTCACCAGCGCATCGACATCACCGGCCGGTTTGCCGCGAAAGCCACGCAGCAGGCGCGAGACCTTGAGTCCGGCGATCGCCGACAGCAGGCGCTCGCGATTCCAGGGTGGCAGCAGGCTCACGCTGTCCTGCCAGAGTTCGGTGAGCACGCCGCCGGTGCCCAGCACCAGCACTTGGCCGAATTGCGCATCGACGGTGATGCCGATGAGCACCTCCGCGACGCCATCGTCGATCATCTGCTCCACGAGCACCTGGGACGACAGCCGCGACAGCTTCGCCGCCGCCGCACGGGCCTGGTCCGCATCGCGGAGCCCTAAGATGACGCCGCCCACCTCGCTCTTGTGCTCGAGGTCTGCGCCCACGGCCTTCATCACCACGGGGAAGCCGATCTCCGTGGCGGCGTGCACGGCCTGCGCCACGGGCACGACCTGTCGATGAGCGGTGCTCACCCCGAAGGCGGCCAGCGCCGCCTTGCCCTCATCCTCGGTGAGGGATTGCGCCGGAAGGCCGGTGGAATGGCCCGCAGCGGCGGGTGGCCGCGTGAGGCGCGGAGCGGCGCCGGCGCGCCACGCCTCGCCCACGGCGCCGGCGAGCGAAAGGGCCTCGAGCGCTTCACGCTGGCCTTGCAGCGGGACCACGCCTTGCGACAGGCAGCGATGGCGGGTGCCAGGACTGATGGTCTCGGGAAGCGAGGCGATGAGGGCGGCGCGCGTGGACTTGCCCTGTGCGGCGGCGATGAAGGCATCGATCACCACGTCGAAGGCCCGGGTGTCGGCCTTGCCCTCCGGCGGGTTGTCGAGCATGAATCCCACCGCGTCGTAGCCGCCATCGAGCGTGACGGCGAAGGCCTTGCCGAGCTCCTGCGGCTGGAACCACAGGTAGGTGTGGATGTCGAGCGGATTGGCGATGGTCACGCGGTCGGTCAGAAGGTGTCCCAGCCGTTGCGCCTGCGGTTGCGGAATGGCGGCGAACTCCAGCGGCAGGTTGCGCGCCACATCCGCCGTCATGGCCATATCGCCGCCCGAGGCGCCCATGACGAGCACTCGCCGGCCGTGCAGGGCGCCGCCGGTGTGGAACACCTTCAGCGTTTCGCACAGCGTCGAGAGCGTGTCGCAGCGCGCGATGCCGGCGTCGCGGCAGAAGGTGTCGAACACGGCATCCGCGCCGGCCAGCGCGCCGGTGTGCGAATGCGCCGTGCGTGCGGCCGCGGCGGTGCGGCCCGCCTTGATGAGCGCGATGGGCTTGCCGGCGAGCCGCGCCTTGTCCGCCGCGCGTGCGAACGCGGCGGCGTCCTTGATGCCCTCGAGGTACAGGCCGAAGGCGGTGACGCGATCGTCCTCGCACAGCAGTTCGATCAGGTCCTCGGCGGCGAGGCGGGTCTGGTTGCCGATGGTGAAGATGAAACCGATGGGCACGGAGCGGTCGTTGAACATCAGCGTGAGCGCGATGGTGCCGCTCTGGCAGATGATGGCGACGCCCCGGGTGAGGGGATCGCCGACCACCTGATCGGGCCAGAGCGCGACGCGATCGAAGTAGTTCACCGTGCCGTAGCAGTTGGGCCCGAAGAAGGGCATTTCGCCCGCCGAACGAACCAGGTCCGCCGTGAGCCCCAGTCCTTCGGCGCTGCCGGTCTCGGAGAATCCCGAGGCGAAGCAGACGAAGCCGCCGGCGCCGCGGGCGGCGAGCTGTGCCGCGACCGAGGGCGCTTCCTGCCGGGGCACGGCGAGGAAGGTGGCGTCCGGTGCGGCCGGCAGATCATCGATGCTGCGAAAGTAGTGCTGATCGGCCGCGGAGGGGCGCTTCGGATGCACCCGCCACAATTCGCCGCCGAAGCCGATGCGCCGGCTGCCGGCCGCGACCGCATCGGTCCATTCGCCGGCGCCGATCAGGCAGATGCTGCGCGGACTGATCAGCCGCGCGAGCCGCTCACGGTTCATCGCAGTTCGATCTTGCGCGAGGCGGCCCCCAGGGCCGGATGCTGCGCCGTCAGCGCCGCGATCTCATCGACGCGCGCGCGGACCGGCGGTGGAAACGGCGCGCTCTTCACGGCCTCGCCCTGATGCACGTGCAGCAGCATGAACTCCGCGGTGGCCGCGGCCTCGGGAAACCGGCCGCAGTGCAGGGCCGTGGCCACGTGCATGCGCTTGTGATCCGCTGCGATGATGCCGGTGCGCACCAGGACGGTGTCGGACTGCTTCACCTCGCGCAGGAAGTAGGTGTGCATCTCCAGGCTGTACAGCGTGTTGCGCGTCGACTGCCGGTAGGCCTCGTCGATGCCGACCCGGTCCATGAGGTCGTCGATGGCGTAACTGAAGATCAGGCCATAGTACGCATCGCGCACATGACCGTTGTAGTCGATCCACCCGGGCAGGATCTGCGGCCGGTAAACGGGGAGTTCGGACATGTCGGAGCCGCGCTGGTTCAGCGCAGACCGATGCGCTCGCGCGCATCGGCGGGGGAGATCACCCGCGCGCCCATGGCCTCGATGATGCCGCGCGCCTTGGTCACGAGCTGCGCGTTGCTCGCGTACACGCCCTTGCTCAGGTAGAGGTTGTCCTCCAGGCCCACGCGCACATTGCCGCCCAGCAGCACCGACTGTGCGACCCAGGGCATCTGCATGCGGCTGATGGCGAAGCTGGTCCACACGGCGCCGGCCGGGAGCGAGTTCACCATGGCCAGCGCATGGCCGAGATCGGCGGGGACGCCGTACTGGATGCCCATGCAGAGCTGGATCAGGGCAGGGTTGTCGAGCAGCCCCTCCTTGATGCAGTTCTTCGCGAACCACAGGTTGCCGGTGTCGAAGATCTCGAGCTCGGGCTTGACCCCCAGGTCTTTCGCGATCTGCATGCCCTTGCGCAGGTAGTTGGGCGTGGAGACATAGGCGCGGTTGCCCTCGCCGAAATTCAGGCTCCCGCAGTCGAGCGTACAGATGTCGGGCTTGTACTTGCCCTCCTGCGCCAGGTCGATGACGTGGCGCATGCGATCCTCCTGCGAGCAGAAGTCGCTCCCCGGCCCCGGCGTATCCGAAAGGCCCCTGTCGCCCACGACGATGTAACCGCCCATGCCGCAGGTGAGGTTGACGATGACATCGGTGCCGCTCTCGCGGATGCGCTTGACCACCTCGCGGTAGTACCTGGTCTCCATGGAGAACCCGCCGGTCTCGGGGTCGCGCACGTGGATGTGCACGATGGCCGCGCCGGCCTTGGCCGCCTCGACGGCGGTGGCGGCGATCTGCTCCGGGGTGACCGCGCAATGCGGGCTCCTGGTCACCTTGGTGTCATCGCCGGTGACGGCGCAGGTGATCATGACGTCATGATTCATGGCGGACCTTCAGCCTGTGGGAGAGGATGGGGTTATATTATAACGACGATAATAATTACGCCACTGCCGGTGCGCTCGCCTCAGGCCGCGCGTCCCGCCAGTGCCCGGATGATCTCGTCGGGCCCGCAGACGCCGCGCAGCGTGCCATCCGCGGCGAGCAGCACCGGGGCGTCGCTGGCCTGGTGGAGCGCGATGATGTCCTTCAGCGAGGCGGAGCAGGGCGCGGCCGCCATTGCCCCGGCCAGGTCCGGCAGAGCACGCGCCGGATCGACCTGCAGGATGCGCCGCGTATCACCCGACAGCCGGCAGCGGTCCGCCGCATCGCCGAGCTGCAGGGCGTACCGGCCGGCGGCCTCTGCCAGCCCCAGCATGATCATCTCGCCGGTGAGCACATTGAGCGGATTCATGTGCCGCACGAACTCCGCGACATGGTCATCCGCGGGTCGCAGCACGATGTCCCGCGCCGCACCGGTCTGCACGATGCGGCCGTTCTGCAGGATGGAGATGGTGTCACCGATGCGCAGCGCCTCGTCCAGGTCGTGGCTGACGAACAGGATGGTCTTCGTCACCCGCTCCTGCAGGGCGAGCAGCTCATCCTGCAGCTTGCCGCGGATCAGCGGGTCGAGCGCGGAGAAGGGCTCGTCCATCAGCAGGATGTCGGCCTCGGTGGCGAAGGCGCGGGCGAGACCCACGCGCTGCTGCATGCCGCCGGAGAGTTCACCGACACGGCGCTCCGCCCACTGGGTGAGGCCCACGAGCTCGAGCTTCGCCTCCACCGAGCGCCGCAGGTCGGCCGGCGGCTCGCCGCGAAGCTCGAGGCCGAAGCCGACGTTCTCGCGCACGGTGCGCCAGGGGAGCAGCGCGAACTGCTGGAACACCATGGCCACGCGGCGCCGCCGCAGGTGACGCAAGGTCGCGGCATCGGCGCTGGCCACATCCACCAGCGAGGCGCCATCCCGCAGCAGCACCCGGCCGCGAGTCACGCGGTTCAGCCCGTTCGCGGCGCGCAACAGGGTGGACTTGCCGGAGCCCGACAGCCCCATCATCACCGAGATCTCTCCCTGCGCGACGTTGAGGGTTGCGCCCGCGACGCCGACCGTGACCTGGAGCGATGCGAGGATGTCGGCGCGCGTCGCCCCCGCATCGAGCTTCGCGAGAGCCTCGCGGATGGCGCGCGCGCCGGCGCGGCCCGGCTCGCGCGAGAACAGGATGTCGACGTCGTGGAACTCGATGGCGGATGGCATCAGCGCGGCCGCTCCACGCGGGGCCGGGTGATGCGGTCCAGGACGATGGCGAGCAGCACGATGGCGAAGCCCGCCTCGAACCCCATGCCCACCTGCACGGAGTTCAGCGCCCGCACCACCGGCACGCCGAGTCCGCCGGCGCCCACCAGCGCCGCGATCACCACCATGGACAGGCTGAGCATGATGCACTGGGTGATGCCCGCCACGATGGTGGGCGCGGCGCTTGGCAGTTCCACCTTCCACAGCATCTGCAGCCGCGTCGCGCCGAAGGCTTCGCCCGCCTCGAGAAGCGGCGTCGGCACGGAAGAGATGCCCAGGTGCGTGAGGCGTATCGGTGCGGGCAGGGCGAAGATCACCGTGGAGATGAGGCCGGGCACGACGCCGAGGCCGAACAGCACCAGGGTGGGAATCAGGTAGACGAAGGTGGGCAACGTCTGCATCAGGTCGAGCACGGGGCGCAGTGACTCGTGGAAGCGCGGGTGATGCGCCGCGAGGATGCCCAGCGGCACGCCGATGAGCGTGGACAGGAGCGCGGCCACCAGCACCAGCGAGAGCGTCTCGATGGTCGCAGTCCAGTAGCCCTGGTTCATGATGAACAGGAGCGCGGCGAGCACGAACACCGCCAGCGGCCAGGAGCGGCGCAGGACGAAGGCAAGCGCCGTGATGGCGAGGATGGTGAGCCAGGAGGGCGCCGCCCTCAGGGCCGCGTTCATGCCCTGCACCGAGCCGCGGATCACGGCGGAGATGCCATCGAAGAGCCAGGTGCCGTGCCGCTTCACGTAGTCGATGCCGCCGGCGACCCAGTCACCCACCGGGATCTTGTGCTGCGTGATGCGCTGTTCGAAGCTCAGGTGCGGGTTCGTCGCCGCAGCGGCGGGTCCGATCGGGACGGGCTGGCCATCCGCCGTCCGCACGCCGTCGAACCAGGCCTTCATCGCGCCGGGGTGGTCGGTGAGCCAGGCGGCCGCCGCGCCTTCCGGCTGCTGGTGGCCGTTGAGCATGGCATCCATGATCTCGTTTTCCATGGGCAGGGTGAAGGCGAGGTTGCGCACGAACCGGGCGAGGTTCGGGCATTGCGCGAGGTAGCCGGCGCGCACGTTGGTGTAGACGGTGGCGCCGCCGAAGTCCGGCCCGAACACGGCGTCCCCGCCGGTGAGGTAGCGCAGTTCGAAGCGCTCGTTCATCGGGTGCGGTTCCCAGGCGAGGAACACGATGGGCGCGTGATTGCGCGCCGCGCGCTCCACCTGCGCAAGCATCCCCTGCTCGCTGGATTCGACCAGGCGGAACGAGCCCAGTCCGAACTGGTTGTGCCGGATCATCTCGAGCACGTGCAGGTTGCCGGGATTGCCGGATTCGATGCCGTAGATCGTGTGGTCGAGCTGCGGGCCGAAGCGGGCGATGTCGGCGAAGTCCCTGATCCCGGCCGCGTGCCCGGGGGCGAGGGTGGCGAGGGTGTACTTCGCGCCCAAGAGGTTCGCCCGCACCACCTCGATCGAGTGATCCGCAAGATAAGGCCGGCGGTCGGCCTCCTGCGCCGGCATCCAGTTGCCGAGGAACAGGTCGATGTCCCCGTGGCGCATCGATGCATAGGTCACCGGCACCGACAGCACCGTGATCCTGGGGTTGTAGCCGAGCTTCTTCAGCAGCTCAGCGGTGAGCGCGGTGGTGGCCGTCACATCGGTCCAGCCGATGTCCGACAGGCGCACCTCGTGGCAGGAGGCCGGCTCGGCGAAGGCGCGCGGGATCCAGCCGAGCAGGAGCAGGAGCGAAACCAATCTGAGCACTTGCACGACTTTCCAGGATCCTGAGTGGTCCAGCGCGATGATTGCATCGGCGCCCTGCCTGCAGCAGAATTGAATGCGCGTTCAGCGTGTCTCTCCTGGTGGTTGAGCTTTATGCCGTAACTACCAGATTTTATTTATATTAAACTCTTGTCGATGCAGCGGGCAGATCCCAGCATGCCGCGCGGGAATCAGCAGCGCAAGGCGGACGACCATGGCAGTTCAAAAGCGATTGAACAGGCGGTCAACGGTCAGGCGGCGGGCGGTTCGGCCCGACCCCGTGCAGGAAGAGGGACGCCGCCAGCAGCTCATCGACGTCACGCTCGACAGCCTGGCCGAGGAGGGCTTCAGCGGTTCCACCCTGCAGGTGATCGCGCGCCGTGCGCGGGTGTCCGCCGGCCTCGTGGCGCATTACTTCGGCGACAAGGATGGCCTGCTGGACGCGGCCTTCCGCTCGCTGTCCCGGCGCGTGGCCGACCAGGTGCGGCAGCGGCTCAAGGTCGCCGGTACGCCGCGCGAGCGGATCCAGGCGGTCATTGATGGCAATCTCGCTCCGGGGGAATTCGACCGGCGAACCGGCACGGCCTGGCTCGCCTTCTGGGGACAGGCGCTGCAGTCGCGTGGGCTGCGCCGCATCCAGTCCGCGTACCAGCGCCGCATGCTCTCCAACCTGCGCAGCGCGCTCGGGCAGCTCATGCCGGTGGCCGATGCGCAGCGGTTCGCCGGCCTGATCGCCGCGCTGATCGATGGGGTGTGGCTGCGGGCCGCGCTGTCGGAATGGCGCGAGGCCGACAGCGGCAGTGCGCGCGCCATGCTCACCGACTTCGTCGATGGCCACCTCGCGCGAGGCGGTGCCCAGCGCGGCGCACAGAGCGGTGCCGGCATCGCTCCTGGACCTGCAGCCCCGGCGCCGGCGCGCCGCGAGCGCGAGAGCCCGGGCTTCGGCGACAGCTTCGATTCGATCAATCCCGCGACCGGCGAGGTGCTCGGCCGCTTCCGCGTGGATGGCCCTGCCGGGATCGATGCGGCCGTGAAGGCCGCCAGCGCCGCGCAGGTCGAGTGGGGCGCGATGACCGGCGCGGCGCGTGCCCGGGTGCTGAACCGGGCGGCGGCCCTGCTGCGTGCGCGCAACCAGGAACTGGCCGAGCTCGAGACCCGCGACACGGGCAAGCCCATCCAGGAGACCAGCGTCGTGGATGTGCTGTCCGGCGCGGATTGTCTGGAATATTTCGCGGGCATCGCCCATGGCCTGGCCGGCGAGCACCTGAACCTGGGGCCCTCGGCCTTCGGCTACACGCGCCGCGAGCCGCTGGGCGTGGTCGCCGGCATCGGCGCGTGGAACTACCCGCTGCAGATCGCCTGCTGGAAGGCGGCCCCGGCGCTGGCCTGCGGCAATGCCATGCTGTTCAAGCCCGCGGAACTCACCCCGATGACGGCGGTGAAGCTCGCCGAGGTGTTCGCCGAAGCGGGGCTCCCGCGCGGGGTGTTCCAGGTGGTGCAGGGCTTCGCCGACACGGGGCGCCTGCTGACGCGACACCCCGGCATCCGCAAGGTGTCGATCACCGGCGAGGTGGGTACGGGCAAGGCCGTGATGGCCGATGCCGCCGCGACGCTCAAGAACGTGACGCTGGAACTCGGCGGCAAGTCGCCGCTGATCGTGTTCGAGGATGCGCACCTCGACAACGCAGTCTCGGGCGCGATGCTCGCGAATTTCTACTCCACCGGCCAGGTGTGCTCCAACGGCACGCGCGTGTTCGTGCATGCATCGCTCCGTCGAGCCTTCCTGGAGCGGTTGCTGGCGCGCGTGGCGCGCATGCGTCTGGGCGATCCGCTCGATCCTGCAACCCAGGTCGGCCCGCTGGTGAGCGAGGCGCATCTGCACAAGGTGCTGGGTTACATCGAGCGGGGCTGCGCCGAAGGCGCGAAGCTCCTCATCGGCGGCCGCCGGCCCCGCGAGGTCGCGCTCGCGCGCGGCTACTACGTCGAGCCCACGGTGTTCGATGCCTGCGAGGACGGCATGGCCATCGTGCGCGAGGAGATCTTCGGGCCGGTGATGTCGGTGCTGAGCTTCGGCGATGAAGAAGAGGTCGTGGCGCGCGCGAACGCCACCGACTTCGGGCTCTCGGCCGGCGTGTTCACCAACGACCTCACGCGCGCGCACCGGGTGATCGCGCGCTTGCAGGCGGGCACCTGCTGGATCAACCACTACAACATCACGCCCATCGAGCTGCCCTTCGGCGGCGTGAAGCTCTCGGGCCTGGGCCGCGAGAACGGCCGTGCCGCCATCGAGCATTACACCCAGCTCAAGAGCGTGTACGTCGCGATGGGTGATGTCGAGGCGCCTTACTGAAGGGGAGAGCCAGGTGAGCGAGGAAAGTTTCGACTATGTGATCGTCGGCGCAGGCTCTGCCGGCTGCGTCCTGGCGAACCGGCTCACCGAGTCGGGCCGTGATCGCGTGCTGGTGCTCGAGTACGGCGGCTCGGACCGCTCGATCTGGGTGCAGATGCCCTCGGCGCTGTCGATCCCGATGAACATGCCGCGCTTCAACTGGTTCTATCACACGGAAGCCGAGCCGGGCCTGGGCGGACGGCGCATCCACACGCCGCGAGGCAAGGTGCTGGGCGGGTCCTCCTCGATCAATGGCCTGGTGTACATCCGCGGCAATGCCCGGGATTTCGACGGCTGGGAGCGGCTGGGAGCGCGCGGCTGGGCGTACCGCGACGTGCTGCCGTACTTTCGCCGGGCCGAAGGGCGCCTGGAGGGCGGGGACGAGTATCGCGGCGCCGACGGGCCGCTCAAGACCTGCTACGGAACGCTGCGCAATCCGCTGCACGCCGCCTGGCTCGCGGCGGCGCGCGAGGCGGGCTATCCGCACACGCAGGACGTCAACGGCTTCCAGCAGGAAGGCTTCGGCCGCATGGACATGACGGTGGACCGAGGCCGGCGCTGCAGCGCCGCGAACGCCTACCTACGGCCTGCGATGAAGCGCACGAACCTGGTGGTGCGAAGTGAGTCGCTCGCAACCCGCATCCTGTTCGAGGGCCGCCGCGCCGTCGGGCTCGAGTACGTGGAGGGCGGGGCGCCACGACGGGTGCGCGTGAACCGCGAACTGCTGGTGTGCGCGGGTCCGATCAATACACCGCAGCTGCTGAAGCTCTCCGGCGTGGGTCCGGCGGCGGAACTGCGCGAGCATGGCATCGAAGTCACGGCTGACCTGCCGGGCGTGGGGGAGAACCTGCAGGATCACCTGGAGTTCTATTTCCAGGTGGCCTGCACGCAGCCCGTGAGCCTGTACTCGGTGCTGAACCCCTGGTCCAAGGCGCTCATCGGCGCGCGCTGGCTGCTGTTCAAGGACGGGCTCGGCGCCACCAATCATTTCGAGACCTGCGGGTTCATCCGCAGCGCCGCGGGCATCCCGTATCCCGACATCCAGTTCCACTTCCTGCCGATGGCGGTGGCCTACGATGGCAACTCGCTCGCCGATGAACACGGTTTCCAGGCGCATGTCGGGCCGATGCGCTCGAAGAGCCGCGGTTCAGTGCGCCTCGCCAGCGCGCGAGCGCAGGACAAGCCGGTGATCCGCCTCAACTACCTCACGCACCCGGACGACCTGCCCGAGATGCGGGCCTGCGTGCGCCTGACCCGGGAGATCTTTGCGCAGAAGGCCTTCGATGCCTTCCGCGGCCGCGAGATCCAGCCCGGTTCCCAGGTGCAGAGCGACGAGCAGATCGACGAGTTCGTGCGGGCGAAGGTGGAGAGCGCCTTCCACCCGTCCTGCAGTTGCCGGATGGGCGCCGCCGATGACGGGCAAGCGGTGGTCGACCCGGAAACCCGGGTGAGGGGGCTTGCGGGCCTGCGGGTGGTGGATTCCTCGATCATGCCGCAGATCACCAACGGCAACCTCAACGCGCCGACGATCATGCTGGCGGAGAAGGCGGCGGATCACATCCGTGGCGGCCCGATGCTCCCACCCTCCGAGGCTCCGGCCTATCGGGCAACCGACTGGCAGTCCCGCCAGCGCTGATTCCCCGTCCGCGGTCAGCGGTTCGGCGAGACACCTTCCCGCGTGTTCAGGGGCCGTCCCGATTTGAGGCGCAAGCCAATGATTTTCGGGATGGAATTCTCAGTTTTTTGCAATTGTTACCGGTAATATTATGTTCAAGGTCCGCGGCAATGAGGCCGCGGGCGCTCCCTCAACTCATCAGGAAGACAGCGCCAGATGCAAGCCAAACGACAAGGACGCCGGGCCGGGTGGCTGCTCATGGGATTGCTGGCGATGGGGACAGCCCAAGCCGATCCCATCATCAAGCTGCTGAACTTTCAGGACGTTCCTGATCCGGTTCCCGCCACCAATGCGCTGACCTACCAGCTCCAGGTCAGCAACACGAGCTTCGTCTCTTCGGCCGCGGGCGTGGTGCTCACGGTTCCCATCCCGGCCGGGGCCAGCTTCGTCTCCGCATCGGATGCCGCCTGCAGCTACTCGGCGCCCAACGTGGTCTGCAACTTCGGCACGGTGCCGGCGAACACCGACAAGTTCGTGAACATCTCCCTGCAAGTGACCGCCGCCGGTGGCAGCACGCTGACCAGCAACGCCGTGGCCACCTCGACCACGCCGGGTGAATCCGCGAGCAGCGTCTCGCAGACCACCTCGGTCACGGCCGGGGCCGACCTTCAGCTCGCGATGAGTGGTTCCCCGGACCCCGTCACCGCTGGAGGCCAGGTCACCTACGCGCTGACCACCACCAACCTCGGGCCCGACACCTCGTCCTCCCTGAGCGTCAGCGACACGCTGCCACCCAATGTCACCTACGTGTCGGCCTCGGGCAGCGGCTGGAGCTGCTCGGCTGCCGCCGGTGTCGTCACCTGCACGCGCAGCACCGCGCTCGCCAGCGGCGCGAACACGGTGCTGAGCATCGTCACGCAGGTCAATTCCTCGATCAACGGCACCATCACCAACTCGGCGACCGTCTCGGCCGCCACACCGGATGGCATCCCCAACAACAACACCGCCACCGCGAGCGTCGCCGTCATCTCGGGGGCGGACCTGTCGATCACCAAGAGCGTGTCGCCCTCGCCGGTGATCGCCAGCGGTGCGACCACGTTCACGCTGTCGCCGCGCAATGCCAGCGGGCCGGATGCGGCCTCCACCGTCAGCGTGACCGACACGCTGCCCGCGGGTTTCACGGGGATAGCGGCCAGCGGCACCAACTGGAGCTGCTCGGTGAACCAGGGCACCCGCACGGTGACCTGCACCCGTGCCACGCTTCCCGTCGGCGCGACCGACAACATCAGCGTGACCGCCACCGCGCCCGACGATACCTTCGTGCCGGCCGGCGGCATGTCGAGCAGCAACACCGCCACCATCTCGGCGAGCACCGCGGACCCCAATGCCGGCAACAACAGCGGCACGGTGAACTTCACCCTGCAGCGCGACGGCGCGGACATGTCGATCACCAAGACGCGCTCGCCGAACCCGGTGGCGCAGGGGGCGACCATCACCTCCGTGCTCACGGCGCGCAACAACGGCCCGCGTGCGCTCACGGCCGGTTCCACCATCACGATCACCGACACGCTGCCGGCGGGCGAGGATTACACCGGTCCCGCCTCGTTCACCAACAATGGCTGGAGCTGCGCCTTCGCCGCCGGCGTGTTCACCTGCACCCGCAACGGGCCGCTCGCGATCAACACCAATGCGCCCGCGCTGACGCTGACCACCACCGCCACGGGCGCGGCCTCGCTCACCAACCAGGGCTGCGTGGCGCTGGGCGGGGCGATCACCGACCCCAACAGCGCCAATGACTGCGTCTCCGCGTCGGTGGCCTCCACGGCCGCCCGGGCGGACCTGCGCATCGTCAAGGCAGGGGATCTCAACCCGGTCACCACGGCGGACGGCACGCTGACCTACACGCTGACCATCTCCAACCAGGGACCCGACGACTCGGCCAGCGTCGTGGTCAGCGACGTGATCCCGATGCGCACGGCGCTCGCGGGCGGCACCCTCATCAACGCCTCCGCCGGCACGGGCAACAAGGGATCCACGGGTTCCTGCTCCGTGGCCACCGCCACGGTCACCTGCAACTACGCCTCGCTCCTGTTCCACAGCGGTGCGCCGGCCGATACGGCGGAGACCGCGGTGATCACCATCACCGTCCAGCGGCCCATGGCGGATGGCGCCTTCACCAACACCGCGTCGATCAACTCGACCACGGTGGGCGACCCCGACCGCAGCAACAACAGCTCCAGCGTCAACACCACGGTGCAGCCCATCGCCGATGTCACGGTGCAGAGCAAGACCGTGACCCCCAACCCGGTGCGCGCCGGGGTGGATGCCACCTACGTCATCACCTTCAAGAACAACGGCCCGTCCACCGCCGCCAACGTCACGCTGGCCGACCAGTTCAGTCCAGCCGGCGGGGACTCGGGCTACACCGTGCAGTCCTCGAGCGCAAGCCAGGGATCCTGCAGCTTCAACGCGGGCGCGGATCTTTTGTCCTGCGCCATCGGCAGCATGGCGGCGAACGCCACGCAGACGGTCACGGTGGTGGCGCGGCCGAAGTGGATGGCCGCCCCGCCCGGAGGGCGCAACCTGCCGAACACCGCGACCATCGCCACCACGACGGTGGATTCCAATGCCGCGAACGACAGCAAGAGCGCGACGCTGAACATCAACACGGCGCTGGTCGACCTGATCGCCAACATCACCGACGTGTCCAGCTTCGCCGGCGTCGCGCCCGATCCGCTGGGCTTCGATGGCATCAACACCTCCACCAACATCATCACCTACAAGGTGACGGTGACGAACTCGGGACCCTCGCAGGCCACCGGCGTCACTTTCCAGAACACCTACTCGCCGCCGAACGGCCGTTCGGTGACCTTCCTGTGCGACTCGGATGATCCGCTGTCCTGCCACGGCGCGGCCGTGTGCAGCGTGTCGGGCGCCGCGACGGTGACAGGCCCCGCGACGCAGGTGGTGAACTGCACCTCTCCGAGCCTGGAGGCTGCCGCCAATTCGGTGCGCTACCTGCGCTACCAGATCAACACTGCGCCGGCTGCGACGGGTGATACCTATTCGAACTCCGTGACCGTCGGTTCCAACGAAACCGAGTCCAACAGTGGCAACAACACGGCCACCGAGCCCACGGCGGTGCGCGCCAAGGCCGACGTGCAGGTCAGCAGCAAGACGGCGGTGATCTCATCGCCGCCGCTGCAGTATGGCCAGACCTTCCAGTGGCAGATCGCCGTGGCGAACAACGGGCCGGGCAACGCCTACCAGACCACGTTGAGCGACACGCTCCCCACCAACATGGAGATCATCTCGCCGCTCACCTACAGCGTGAGCCCGGGACCTGGTACCTGCACCAACAGCGGCCTGACCCAGTTCTCCTGCGACCTCGGAACCATGGCGCCCAGCACCGCGCAGACCGTCACGGTGGACGTGGTGATCCGGAAGCCACCTTCCGCGCCGTACCCGACCAGCTACACCAATACTGCATCGGTCAGCACCTTCAGCGTCGACCTGGTGTCCGGCAACAACTCCAACACCGGCACCGTCAGCCTCGTCAAGTCGAGCATCGCCGGCCGGGTGTACCGCGACAACAACAACAACGGCGTCATCGATGGCGGCGAGAATGGCGTGAACGGGGTCCTGCTCACCCTGACCGGACACGATGTGTTCAACAATGCCGTGTCACGCACCGGGACCACCGATGCGAGCGGCAACTACCTCATCGACAGCCTCGAACAGGCCGACGCTTCAGGCTACACGCTGACCGAGACCCAGCCCGCCAATTACGCGGATGGCCTGGAGACTGCGGGTACCGCGGCCACCGGCGCCGCGCCGGGCGGCACGGTGTCCGCGACGATCGGTTCCAACACGATCACGGCGATCCGCCTGGACAAGGATCAGGTCGCCACCGGCTACAACTTCGGCGAGCTGAGGCGGAACTCCCTTGCCGGCACGGTGTTCGCCGACGTCAACAATGACGGCACGAAGCAGGGCACCGAGCCTGGCATCCAGAGCGTGACCCTCACGCTCACCGGCACCGATGCGCGCGGCACCGCGGTCAACACCACCACGACCACCGGCGCGGCGGGCACCTATACCTTCAACAACGTGCTGCCGGGCAGCTACACGATCACCGAGACCCAGCCCACGACCTACGGCGATGGCATCGATACCGCCGGTAGCCTGGGCGGCTCGGCCGCCGTGAACGACACCGTGAGCGGCATCAGCGTCGCGGACGTCAATGGCACGGGATACAACTTCGGTGAGCTGCCGGCCAGCCTCAGCGGCAAGGTGTGGCGCGATGCGAACCGCAACGGCGCGCTGGATGGTGGTGAAGCCGGCATCAACGCCGTGACCATCACCTTGAGCGGCACCAGCACCCTGGGCGCGGCCGTGGCGCGGACCACCACCACGAATGCGAGCGGCGACTATGTGTTCGCCGACCTGCCCTCGGGCACCTACACCGTCACTGAGACGCAGCCCACGGGCTTTGGCAGTTCCACGCCCAACTCGCTCAGCGGCATCACCGTGGCCGCGGCGGGCAGCAGCTCCGGGCACGACTTCGGCGACACCACCTCGCAGCTCTCGGGCAACGTGTTCCTGGATCGCAATGCCAATGGCCTCAGCGATGGCACCGACACCCCCATCGCGGGTGTCTCGTTCACGCTCACCGGCACGGATGCGCAGGGCGCCGCAGTCAGCCTCACGGCCAGCAGTGATGCATCGGGCAATGTCGTGTTCGATGACCTCGTGGCCCCCGACGCCTCGGGCTACACGCTGACCGAGACCCAGCCTGCGGCCTACAGCAATGGCCAGGTCACCGCCGGAACGGCCGGCGGCGCCGCCTCGCAGGCTCAGAACAGGGTGACGGGCATAGCGCTCGCGGCGGGCACGACCGCCGGCAGCTACCTGTTCGCCGAGCTGGGCACGCCCATCACGGGCACGGTCTATCGCGACTCCAACCGCAACGGCACGCAGGACATCGGCGAGCCGGGTATCGCCGGGGTGACGGTGAATCTGCTCGATGCGGGCAACGTGCAGATCGGCACGACCACCACGGCGGCCGATGGCAGCTACAGCTTCCCGCCGCAGGCCGGGGGCAGCTTCACCGTGGTGGAAGTGCAACCGGCCGCCTACCAGAGTGGTCCCGAGCACGCCTCCAACAGTGTGGCCGTGGCGCTCGTGGCTGGCACGCCGCAGGTGGTGAACTTCGGCGAAAGCGCCGGTTCATTCGCGGGCACGGTATTCCTCGATGGCAACGACGATGGCGTGCAGCAGGGTGGGGAGATCGGCCTGCCGGGCATCACCGTCACGCTGACCGGAACGGATTCGGATGGCGCGGCGGTCAACCGGACGGCGGTGACCAATCCCGCCGGCCATTACCAGTTCGATGATGTGCTCGCCGGCACCTACGCCATCAATGAGACACAGCCGGCCGTCTTCGGCGACGGCAAGGATGTGCTGGGCGCCGGCAACGCCGGTGGCACGGTGGGCAATGATGTCTACAGCGCCATTTCGCTCCCGGTGGGCACCCAGGCCACGGGCTACAACTTCGGCGAGAAGGGCTCGGCCATCACCGGCGTCGTGTTCGCCGATGCCAACCGCAATGGCACCCAGGAACCGGGTGACACCGGCATCGCCGGCGTGACCGTCACGCTCAAGGATGCGTCCAATGCGACCGTCGCGACCACGACGACGGCGGCGGATGGCAGCTACCTGTTCGCCGGCGTCCCGGCCGGCAACTACAACGTCGTCGAGACGCAGCCGGCAGGCTACGGCTCCTCGGCAAGCTCGCCCGATTCGGTGGCCGTCACCGTGCCGGCCGGCGGGTCGGCCACCGCCCGATTCGCCGACACGCACTCGACGCTGGTCGGCTCGGTCTACATCGACCTCAACAACAACGGCGTGCGCGACGGCGGGGAGCCTGGCATCAGCGGCATCACCGTCACGCTCACCGGCACCGATGCGGCGGGCAATGCGGTGAACCGCAGCGCCGCCACGGATGCCAGCGGCGCCTTCTCCTTCATCGACCTGCTCACGCCGAACGGCGCAGGCTACTCGCTGCACGAGCCGGCGCAGCCCGCAGGCTACTCCGACGGGCAGGACGCGGCCGGCACCGCCGGCGGCACCGCGGGCAATGAAGTCATCAACGGCATCGCGCTCGGCGTGAACACCGACGCCACCGGCTACACCTTCGGTGAGCGCGGCACCTCGCTCAGCGGCGTCGTCTACAAGGACTTGAACGCGAACGGCACCCGCGATCCGCAGGACACCACCGGGCTCGCCGGCATCACCATCACGCTCAAGGACGGCCTGGGCAACATCGTCGCGACGACAGTGACGGCCGCCGACGGCAGCTACTCCTTCAACGGTCTGGCCGCCGGCAACTACACGGTGGAAGAGACGCAGCCGGCCGGCTACGGCAGCAGCACGCCCAATTCGAGCAGTGTCACGGTGACCGCCGGGAACCCGGCCACGGTGGACTTCGGTGAAACCACCTCGTCCCTGGCCGGCTTCGTCTGGTCCGATACCAATGGCGATGCGGTGAAGAACCCCGGTGAACCGGGCATTGCGGGCGTCACGGTCAGGCTCACCGGCACCGATGCGAAGGGCGCCGCGGTGAGCCGCACGGCCACCACCGATGCGGCGGGCAACTACAGCTTCACCGACCTCTTGTCCGGCACGTACGTGATCACCGAGACCCAGCCGGCTGCCTATGCCGATGGCGGCGAGGTGGCGGGCACCGCCGGCGGCAGCGTTGCGAACGATGTCATCAGCGCCATCGCGCTGCCGGTGGGCACGGCCTCCACCGGCTATGGATTCGCCGAGAAGCCGCAGGCCATCTCCGGCCACGTGTGGCTGGATTCGAACCGCGATGCCAACCGCGCTGCGACGGAGCAGGGCATCGTCGGCGTCGTGCTGACGCTCAAAGATGCCAATGGCGTCACCGTGGCCACCACCACCACCGCAGCCGATGGCAGCTATCACTTCGACAACGTGCCGGCGGGACGCTACACGCTGGTCGAGTCCCAGCCTGCGGGCTATGGCAGCAGTACCCCGGACTCGGTGGCGCTGGATCTCACCAATGCCAGCGGCACGCCGCCGGTCGTTGATTTCGGCGAGACCGCCGGGTCGCTTGCGGGCCAGGTGTATGACGATGCCAACAACAATGGCCACCGCGATGCGGGTGAGCCCGGCATCGCCAACGTGACGCTCACGCTCAGCGGCACCGATGCGCGTGGCAATGCCGTGACACGCAGCGTGACCACGGGCAAGGACGGGCATTATCGCGTGGCCGACCTGCCGGGCGGCAGCTACACGCTCACCGAGACCCAGCCCGCCGGCTACGACGATGGCATGGATACGCTGGGCGGCGCCGGCGGCACGGCTGGCAACGATGTGTTCAGCGCCGTCGCGCTGGCGGCAGCGCAGGATGCCACCGGCTACGACTTCGGCGAGCGCGGCACCGATGCCTCGCTCAGCGGACGGGTGTGGCGCGACCTCGACCACGACCGCCGCCGCTCCACGGGCGAGGCCCTGCAGTCCGGATGGATCGTCGAGCTGTTCTCCTCAGGGGAACTGGTCAAGACCGCGACCACCGATCTGAACGGCGTCTATCAGTTCTCCGGCCTGCCGCCGGGCAGCGGCTACGAAGTGCGTTTCCGCGAACCGTCGAGCCACGCCGTGTTCGGCATCCCCGTGACCAACGAGCAGGGACTGGCGAGCCAGCCCGATCAGGTCGGGGCTGCCAACCCCGGTGGCGCCGATGTCAGTGGCGGCACCATCGCGGGCCTCACCTTGCCGCCGGGCGCGACCATCACCGAACAGTCCCTGCCGCTGGATCCCAGCGGTGTGGTGTATGACTCGGTGAGCCGCCGGCCCGTGGCCGGAGCGAGCGTGACCCTCACCGGCCCCGGCGGTTTCGACGCCGACACCCAGCTCCTGGGCGGTGCATCGAACGCGACTCAACTCACCGATGCGCAGGGCCTGTATCAGTTCCTGTTGCTGCCGGGCGCACCGGCCGGCACGTACACCATCACCGTGACGCCGCCCGCCGGGCGCTACATGCCGGGGCCGTCGATCCTGATCCCGGCTTGCGAGGCCACGCTCGCGGTGGGCGCGGTGCCGGCGCCGGCCATCGTGCAGGCAGCGAGTGAAGCACCCGCAGCCAGCGTGCCGAACCTCGATCCCGCCAGGTGTCCGGCGAGTTCCGCGCAACTCGGCGCGACCGCCGGCACGACGCAGTACTTCCTGCGCCTGACGCTGGCCCCGGGCGTCTCGGCCAACCTGATCGACAACCACATCCCGGTGGACCCCATCCTCTCGGGCGCGATCACCGTCACCAAGACGACACCGCTGGTGAACGTCAGCCGTGGCGACCTGGTGCCGTACACCATCACCGTGGCCAACACGCTCGATGCCGCGCTCAGCGACATCGACGTGCGCGACCTGTTGCCGCCGGGCTTCGCCTACCGCGCGGGATCGGCGAGCATCGATGGCGTGCCTTCGGAGCCGCAACGCGCCGGCCGGCAGCTCACCTGGATCGACCAGGCCTTCGCGCCACGCCAGCGCAAGGTGCTCAAGCTGGTGCTGGTGGTGGGCGCCGGCGTCGGTGATGCCGAATACGTCAACCAGGCCTTCGCGCTCAACAACCAGGTGAACACCGTGGTGTCGAACGTCGCCAGCGCCACGGTGCGCGTGGTGCCCGATCCGGTGTTCGACTGCTCCGACATCATCGGCAAGGTGTTCGACGACAGGAATGCCAATGGCTACCAGGACGAAGGCGAGGGCGGCATCGCCAACGTGCGCCTGGCCACGCTCAACGGCGTGCTGGTCACCACCGATGCGGACGGCCGCTTCCACGTGGCCTGCGCGGCCATCCCGAACGAGTACCGCGGCTCGAACTTCGTGATGAAGGTCGACCCTCGCACGCTGCCTTCGGGCTTCCGGCTCACCACCGAGAACCCGCGCGATGTGCGGGTGACGCGCGGCAAGATGGTCAAGATCAACTTCGGCGCGACCATCCATCGCGTGGTGCGGGTCACGGTCAGGCCGGAAGCGTTCGAGCCGGACAGCACCCGGCTGAAGGAGCCGTGGCAGCAGCGCCTGCAGGAGGTCGAGAAGCAGTTGCAGGAACGGCCGTCGGTCGTGCGCATCGAATACGAGGCGAGCTTCGAAGGGGAGAAACTCGGGGCGGCGCGCCGAAAAGCCCTGGCCAAGGCGATCCGCGCGCAATGGCGTGCACACCCGCAGCGTTATCCGCTGCAGATTGAACTGGCAGGGGAGGCGCAGCAGTGAGCGCGAAGCAGGGATTGCCGCGCGCGTGCGTTGCGGTGCTGATGTGTCTGGTGTCGGCAGCGGTGCTCGCGGATATCCGCGGCGCGCAGATCGACGACTCGAAGCGGTTCGATGCCGCGCCGGCCCACAACACGGAGTTCGACACGCCGTTGTCAGGGCTGCCGGGCCGTTCGAACCTGTGGCAGGAGGAACTGCGCACGATGCGCGATTCGGCCGCAACACTGCCCACCGCCACCGCCACCATCAGCGCAACGCTGTCGGATGCGGACCGCGGAGCCTTGTTCGAGTCGGGCCGCGATGAACTGCTCGAGGCTTCGCGCACCCAGCTCGATGCGATCGCCGCCAAGGTCGCCGGCAAGCAGGCACTGCGTTTCCTCATCGTCGGTCACGCCGACACCCAACGACCGTCGGCCAATACGCGCAAGCGTTTCCGCGACAACCAGGGCCTGTCCGAGGCGCGCGCCTTCCAGGTGGCGCAGTACCTGCGCGCCAGGTTGGGCCTGGCGGCAGAGGCCTTTACCATCCGTGGCGAGGGCGATCGCGTCCCGGTGGCGGACAATTCAACCCCGCAGGGCATGGCGCGCAACCGGCGCGTGGAGATCTCGCTGTGGTACGAGCAGAGCAAGCCCGTCGAGGCGGCCGCGCCCGTGCAGAAGCGGGTCGATGTCGCTCGATGCGGGAATGCCGCGGCGGCGGATGCCGGGGCGGCCCATGCGGCGGCGGATGCCACGGGGGCGGAGGCGGCGCCGCTGTCGATCACCGTGGATGGACAGGCGACCACCGGCGCCGATACGCCCACCGAAGCCGACCACCAGCGCTGCGTGGACGTCGCGGCCAACCGCCACGACCTGCAGATCCAGTTCGATCCACTGCGCACCGAGCCTGCGCTCAACGTCAGCGCCTGGCCGGATGGCGTCGCCGCCGGGCAAGCCGTGGAATTCACCACCTACAGCAACTACCTGGCCTTCATCAGCGAGGCGGAGCTGCGCTTCTTCGTGCCGGGGCAGGATTCACGCGAGAAACCCTTCCTCGTGCTGCCCGTCAAGCCGGGTGCGACGCTGCGCTGGACGCCGCCTTCGAACCTGCCGGCCGAGTCGGTGTTCCTGCTGCGCGTCCATGATGCGCAAGGGCGCTTCGATGAAACCGTGCGCAAACCCCTGCACATCCTGGATCACCCGCGCAACCTTGCCGATGCGGACACGGCACAGCGCGAGCGCCTGACCGGCTACGGCGAGAGCACCTTGCGCGTGCACAACATCCGCGTCGGTGGCGGCAGCGTCACCGTCAGCGGCAAGAATGCCGTGCCCGGAGAGAAGGTCACGGTGTTCGGAGCCCCCGTGCCGGTGGACCCGCAGGGCCGCTTCGTCACGCGGCAGCTCCTGCCCTCGGGCAAGCATCAGGTGGAGGTGCTGACCGAGACGCCGGCTGGGGAGAAGTCCCGCTATGCCCGCAACCTCACGCTGGGCAAGGAGGCCTGGTTCTACGTGGCGCTGGGCGAATTCACCGTCGCCCCCAACCACACCACGGGTCCGGCTGAACTGGTCACGCAGGACACCGAGCGCTACTCCAAGCGCACCGAGGTCACCGGCCGCGGCGCCTTCTATGCCAAGGGCAAGATCGACGATGACTACCTGGTCACGCTGAGCGTCGACACCCGCGAGCGGCCGCTCGAGGATCTGTTCAGCAATTTCACTTCCAAGGATCCGCGCTTCCTGCTGGAGCGGATCGACGCCGAGCGGGCCTACCCCGTGTATGGCGATGACAGCACCAGTGAATGGGATGCGCCCACCAATGGCCGCGCCTATGCGCGCGTCGAGCACCACGACTCGCGTGCCGTGTGGGGCAACTTCCAGACCAACTGGACCGGGCTCGAGCTGAACCAGTTCAGCCGCAGCCTGTATGGCGGGGATCTCGCCCTGAAGAGCGATTCGGCCACCGGCTTCGGAGAACGCCGCGGCACCGCCGAGGTGTTCGCGGCAGAGCCGGGCACGCTGAACTCACGCGAGGAGTTCCGTGGCACGGGCGGTTCGCTGTACTACCTGCGACGCCAGGACATCACCCGCGGCTCGGAACGGCTGTGGGTGGAAGTCCGCGACCAGGTCTCCGGCATCGTGCTGTCGCGCAACCAGCTCATTCCCGGTCTCGACTACGAGATGAGCTACCTGCAGGGCCGCATCCTGCTGCGCGCGCCGCTGTCCTCGGTGGCGGACAGCAGCTCACTGGTGCAGGCGGGTTCGCTCGCGGGCAACCCGGCTTACCTGGTCGCCAGCTATGAATACACGCCGGGACTGAACTCGGTGAACAGCAATGTCTACGGCACGCGCGTCAGCGGCTGGGCGGGTGATCACCTGCGGCTGGGCTTCTCCGGCTACCAGCAGGGCGATGCGGCCGACCGGCAGGTGCTGGGCGGCCTGGATGCCACCTTGCGCTACGCCGCCGGCACCTTCCTCGACGTGGAATGGTCGCATGCCGACGGTGCGGGCACCGCGGCCAGCTCCATCGACGGCGGTTTCGGTTTCAACCAGACCGGCATCACCGACTCGCAGGCGAATGCCGCGCGCGTACAGGGCGTGTTCGACCTTTCCGAGGTCTTTGAGGGCACGCGCGGGCGAGGCAATGTGTACTGGCAGCGTCGCGATGCCGGCTTTTCCGGTCCCGGCGCGTTCACGCCGGGCCAGGCCATCCTGCAGCGCGGCGGTTCGCTCAGCCTGCCTGTCACGGCGCGCACCTCGGTGGACCTGAAGGTGGACGAGCGCGATGCCTCGGTGCAGCGCATGCAGGCGCAGGAAGCGGCACTGCACGTGCAGCTCAATCCGAGCTGGGCGGTGAGCGTGGGAAGCCGTCACGATGACCGGCGCAACGCCATCAGCAACGCGAGCACGCTGCTGTCGCAGAACGGTGAGCGCACCGATGCCGTGCTGCGCGTCGACTACAAGCCGGTAACGGGCGAGGGCGCAGCGCTGGGTGATGCGCCCGTGCACACCGCGGCGCCGGTGTCGGCGAACCGTTTCGATGTGACCCGTGCGACCGTGCCGTCCGAGGCCGCGGCCGACATGGCGGCCCGTGCGGCGCCCTGGCGGGCCTATGGCTTCGTGCAGGGGACCCTCGACCGCTCGGGCGATCGCGATCGCAACGACCGCGGCGGGCTCGGCGCGGAGAAGCAGATCAATGATCGCCTGAGGTTGGGGGCTGAAGTGTCCGAAGGTACCGGTGGTGTGGGAGGCCTCGCCAGCGGCGACTACCGCATCAACGACCGCTCCAACATCTACCTCACGCACAGCATGGAGACCGAGCGGCCGGATTCGAACTACCGCGGCCGCTTCGACAACACCGTGCTCGGCAGCCGGGTGCAGATCTCCGACCACTTCAGCGTGTACGACGAGGCGCGCAATGCGCGCGGCGCCGGCCCTGACAGCCTCACCAATGCCTTTGGCGTGGATCTGTCGCCGAATGATCGCTGGACCTATGGCATGAAGTTCGAGGCCGGCGTGGTCAGCGATCCGCTGGCCGGGGACCTGAAGCGCCGGGCGGCGGGGCTGGGAGTCGCCTACAAGCGCGATCGCACCAAGTACACCTCCAATCTCGAATACCGCTACGAGGATGGCGTGGCTGGCATCCGCCGCACCTGGCTGTCGCGCAACACGGCGGGCTACCAGGCGAGCCCGGACTGGCGACTGCTCGGCAAACTGAATTTCTCCTACAGCAAGGCCAGTGCCGGCAACTTCTACGATGGTGACTTCGTCGATGCCTCGCTGGGCGGGGCCTATCGGCCGGTCACGAATGACCGATGGAACACCTTGCTGCAGTACCGCTACTACTACACGCTGCCCTCGCCGGGTCAGGTCACCTTGAGCGATGACCTGCTCGACTACGCACAGCGCAGCCACGTGCTGTCGGTGGACACGATCTTCGATGCCAATGCCTGGCTGTCGCTGGGCGTGAAGCTCGGCGAGCGCTTCGGCTCGCTGCGCAACTCGCGCATCGGCGGTCCGTGGTATTCGAGCCGCGCGGACCTCGCCATCCTGCGTGGGGACATCCACTTCGTGCGCGAATGGGACCTGATGCTGGAACTGCGCCAGTTGCGCGTGCACGAGGCCGACGACAAGCGCACCGGCGTGCTGGCGGCGATCTACCGGCATCTCGGCGAGCACGTCAAGATCGGCGCGGGCTACAACTTCACGGATTTCTCGGACGACCTGACCGACCTCAGCTACCGCAGTTCGGGGCCGTTCGTGAACATCCTGGGGATCTATTGAGAAGCGGGCGTCCGGTCAGTCGCGCACGAACTCGGCCAGGAGCTCGGTGCAATAGGGCAGGAACGAGCGCCACACCTCCAGATGGAAGGCCTGTGGCTGCGTGCGCCAGAGCACGATGTCGGCCTTGCCGAACACGGTGCGCGTGCACATGCTCACCGGGAAGTGGGCAAGGTCCAGATCCAGCGGGCAGGCCCCGGCGAGCAGAGTCTCGACATCGTTGCCGCAGACCTCCACCGCCACCTGCCGGTGGCCCACATCCACCAGTGAGTGGGGCGTGCCCTCCAGCACCGTGCGCAGCCCGTCGATGCCGGAGCCGACAGGCGCCAGCAGCAGAAACTCCTCCGGGCCCAGCCACAGCGTGTGCTGCTCCCCGCTGCTCAGCGCGCGGCAGGCCTCCCGCGGGATACCGGGCGCCCAGCCGCGTGCGGCGGCCGCGAGCGCCTCTGGGCCGCCCTGCAGGATCCAGCGGGCCTGCTCGGGCAGGGGGCGCAGGTAGCGGCTCGACTCAGCCATTCAGGCGCGCTCCCTTCTCGTCGTAGAACACGGGCGAGGTCACTTCCACCTCGATCTCACCGCCGGGCATGGGAACGAACAGGCGCTGGCCCAGGCGGGCGCGGCCGCCGGCCACCAGCGCCAGTGCGATGGGCTTGCCCAGCACGGCGCTGTGATAGGAGGAGGTGATGTGGCCGATCATCTTCATCGGCGGCTTCTGTCCGCGGGTCTCCACGACCTGCGCGCCTTCCTCCAGCGGCACGGTGCTGGAGACGCAGGTGAGGCCGACGAGCTGCTTGCGGCCGGAGGCCTGCATCGTCGGGCGTTGGAGTGAACGCTTGCCGACGAAATCGGGCTTGCTCTTGCCGATGGTCCAGGCGAGGCCGGCATCGTCCGGTGTGACCGTGCCATCGGTGTCCTGGCCGACGATGATGTAGCCCTTCTCGGCGCGCAGCACGTGCATGGCCTCGGTACCGTAGGGCGTCATGCCGAAGCCCTGGCCGGGCTGCCACAAGGCCTCCCACATGGCCGCACCGTAGCCCGAGGGGACGTTGACCTCGAA
>WBZN01000276.1_pt1 | contig 55034 bp, 55 predicted proteins | sample 5204281 | NCBI WGS metagenome assembly WBZN01 (sample SAMN12344347, study PRJNA552823) | activated sludge metagenome | biome: Activated sludge suspended growth; feature: Nitrification reactor; material: Wastewater; isolation source: activated sludge from nitrification reactor of wastewater... | reverse complement strand
CCACGGCCGCCGCCTGAAGACCCTCCGTGGCCTTACCCCTGACGAATACGTCGCACGCATATGGACAGAAGACCCCGGCCGATTCAAAATCGATCCGTACCGCCACTCCTCGGGACTAAACACCTAGCAAGAGTGTTCAGGTCGCCATCGGTGGGCGCGACCCCGCCAAGGCCGCCAAGCTCGCCGAGGAGATCGGAGGAAATGCGCAAGGCGTCGGCATCGCCGCTGCGGCCAAGCTCGCGGATGTCGTGATCCTGGCGGTCTGGTATCAGCAGATGGCCAACACGATTCGGCAGGCTGGTGATCTCACGGGCAAAATCCTCGTCGACATCTCGAACCCGATTACCGAGGACTTCAAAGGCCTGACGATCGGGCACAACACTTCGGCAGCAGAGGAAATTCAGAAGCTCGCGCCGCAGGCCAAGGTCGTGAAGGCCTACAACACAATCTTCGCCGAGCTGCTGCCTGCCGAGGCCCGTGAGGGCCGGGCTCCGATTCAGGTATTCGTGGCGGCCGACGACGAGGCTGCAAAGAGGGCCGTGTCTGATATCGTTGCCAGGGGAGGGTTCGAGCCTGTCGACAGCGGTCCGCTGTCGAACTCGCGCTTCCTTGAACCGGTCGGCGAGATCAACATCTGGTTCGGCTCCTTCCTCGGGTGGGGGACGAGCGCCGCCCCGGCCTGGATCAAGGCGGCCTGATCGGCCGCCACCTTGGCCCAAGTCCTTCTCGTACTGCGCACGCACGTCGGACCATGGGGGGGACTTTCTATTTTTTTATGTTCCGTGCGCGGGAAATATGTTCCGAGATCAAACCTCGGGGAACGCTTGATAGCAGACCTGCGGCATTGACGACACGAAGGTCCGAAACGGGTCAAATCCAGCCCCGTTCATTTGGCAACCGACACCGGTTCGCGTGAAGAAAATGCTATGAAGCAGGGAGCTATTCGGTTTCTAAGGGATTGCGATAGCTTCTAGGACGCGGGGGCCTTTTGACCGACGATCTAATCGATGCCCGCGCCGCGCTACAAAAATTCTTCGGCTTCGCCGAATTCAGGCCTGGCCAAGAAGAGGTCCTAGAGGCCGTCTTCGCACGCGATAATATTCTGGCCGTCATGCCGACCGGCTCCGGCAAGTCGCTGCTCTATCAGCTTCCGGCCGTCGTGCGGGCGGGCCTCACCGTCGTCGTGTCTCCGCTGATTGCGCTGATGCGCGATCAGGTCGAGCAGCTGCGCGCTCGCGGCGTCGCTGCGGCGGCCTTGAATTCGGTCAACAGCGCAAGCGACAATGCGGCGATCGAGGCGGATCTGCGGCGCGGGCGCTACCGCCTTGTCTATGTCGCGCCCGAACGCCTTGTGCGCAGCGACGCGCAGGCGCTGCTGCGCGAGGCGGGCGCCAATGTCCTCGCCATCGACGAAGCGCATTGCGTGTCGCAATGGGGCCATGACTTCCGGCCGGAATATTCCGATCTCGCGCGCGTTGCGAAAGCAATCGGCGATTTGCAGCTCATCGCCGTCACGGCGACCGCAGATTCGCGCACCCGCGCGGACATTGTGCGCAGACTGTTTCCGGCCGAACCGCGGATCTTCGTGCGCTCCTTCGATCGGCCGAACATCCATCTTGCCATCGAGCGCAGGACCGACGCCGTGCGGCAGATCGAGGCGATGATCGCGCGCCATAAGGGCCAAAGCGGCATCGTTTACTGCGCCTCCCGCAAAGGGGTCGAGAAGCTCGCCGACGCGCTCAGCGCCAATGGCGTCGCGGCGCTGCCCTATCACGCGGGCCTCGCGCCAGAGATCCGCTCCGTCCACCAGGATGAGTTCCTGCGCTGCGACGGCGTCGTCATCGTCGCGACGATCGCTTTCGGCATGGGCGTCGACAAGCCGAACGTCCGCTTCGTCTGCCACGCCGACCTGCCGCAAAGCATCGAAGGCTATTATCAGGAGATCGGCCGCGCCGGGCGCGACGGCCTGCCGGCCGACGCCTTGACCCTGTTCGGCGAGGCCGACATCAGGCTGCGCGAGCGCCAGATCGCGGAAAGCGACGCGGCGCCGGAGCGCAAGCGCCTCGAAAAGCGCAAGCTCAATTCCCTCATCGCCTTGTGCGAGACGCCGCGCTGCCGCCGCCAGAGCTTGCTCGCCGCCTTCGGAGAGGCCTCCGGGCCCTGCGGCAATTGCGACGTCTGCGACGGCAAATGGCGTTTCTTCAACGGCGTCGTGCCGGCGCAGAAAGTCATGTCGGCCATCTTGCGCACCTCCGGGCGCTTCGTCTCCGGCCATCTCGCCAATCTCTTGATCGGCAAGGCGACGGTAGCGATCCAGCGCCATGGCCATGACCTCTTGCCGACCTTCGGCGCCGGCAAGGAATTGCGGCCTGCCGAATGGCGCAGGATCTTCTACCAGCTGCAGGCCTTAAATCTCATCGAGCAGGACGCCAGCGATTACGACCGCTGGATCGTCACGCCTGCCGGCCGCGAGGTGCTCACGGGGGCCGCGCCTCTCGAACTTCGCGCCGAGGCTGCCGGGCCGGACGCTCACGCCGAGACGCTGCGGCGAGCGCTGCGCCAGATCGATAATGCGGCGGAAGAGGATGCTACGATCGAGCGTGCGGGCTTCGCGGTCGAGGCCGCGCGGGCGAACGATCTGACCGCGGCGCAAAGCCGCCTTTTTTCGGCGCTGAAAGCGAAGCGCCTCGAGCTGGCGCGGGCGCAGAAGCAGGCGCCCTTCGTCATTTTTCACGACAGCGTGCTGATCGACATCGCCAAGGCGCGTCCGCAAACCTTAGGCGAATTGCGGCGCGTCAAGGGCGTCGGCGACGCCAAGCTCGATCGCTATGGCGCGGTCTTTCTCTGCGTCATCGCCAGCCACGATTCGGCGCCATGACGGCGCCTCGGCCGGCCTCCGCCGCAGCGATATTTTGAACAAGAATATGCGAAAAGCCGTCTGATCCGCGACATCAACCGCAAGATCGGCCGCGCGCAAGATTGGCTACCGGCCGCGGCCCGTAAAAAGGGAGGGCAGGGGATAAAAGTCCAGAGAACCGTTTCTGTGGGGAAACTGTGCGGAGCGGCGCTTTAGAGGAGCCAGCAGATACGTAAGCCGTTGATTTAATTGGTGGGCCGGGCAGGACTCGAACCTGCAACCAGACCGTTATGAGCGGCCGGCTCTAACCATTGAGCTACCGGCCCCGCAGCCGGGGCGTTCCCCCTCCCGGAAGGCTACGGGGAAAAGGCCACGGGGAAGCGGCATTACACATTTTTCGAGCGCCGACGCAATGGCTCCGCCCGCCGACACGAAACGGCACGCCCTGCCAGGTTTTCAGCGCGGCGCGCGTTTCGCGAGAATGCGCTGAAGGGTCCGGCGGTGCATGTTGAGGCGGCGCGCCGTTTCCGAGACGTTGCGGCCGCAAAGCTCGTAGATTCGCTGGATGTGCTCCCAGCGCACGCGATCGGCCGACATGGGATTTTCCGGCGGCTCGATCTTCTCGTGCCGCGTCGCCATCAGCGCATTGAAGATCTCGTCGGCGTCGGCGGGCTTGGCGAGATAATCGAAGGCGCCGAACTTCATGGCGGTCACGGCGGTCGTGATATTTCCATACCCCGTCAAAATGATTCCGCGCGCGTCTGGGCGGCGCGTCTTCAGTTCGACGATCACGTCGAGCCCGTTGCCGTCGCCGAGCCGCATATCGATGACCGCATAGGCGGGCGGCGCCTGAGCGATCGCCTCGAGGCCTTCGACGACCGAATCGGCGCATCGCACGATAAAGCCGCGGCTCTCCATGCTGCGGGCGAGGCGCGATAGAAAAGGCTTGTCGTCATCGACGAGCAGAAGCGAGCGATCCGCCCCGATCACGGCGAGATCGGCCTCTTCCTCGCCGGGGCTCGCGCTTTCGATCGGCTCCGGAGCTTCGGTTTTCATCACGAACGATCTCGATCAGCTCTCTTGATCACGTCTGTTGCGTTGGGGACTTGCGCCCTGAAAGCTCTGGCGTGAGACGCCTTCTGCCTTGCAACGACACGGAGCTAGATTAGAGCAGGATACGAAAAAGTGGAATCCGGTTTTTCGCATCCTGCCGCCATTTTGTTGGAATCGATTCACGATTTTGGGCCGTTTGCGTCCAAAATCATCGTGATCCAGCCCGATGCGAAAGCGATCTCCCTTGTCGACGCCGCTGGCGAAAGGACTTGCCGTCAGCCGCCGGTCGGCGCCGCGGCCAGCGACTTCACGCCGCGTTCAAAGGCCGCCCGCTCCCAGACAATGGTCACGCGGGCCCCGCTCGTCGGCGGCGGCAGATTGGCGGTCGTGACGATGGCGCCCGATCGCTCGAGCAAGGTCTTTGCTATGAAAAGGCCAAGCCCCAGGCCCGAGCCCTCTTCCGATTTGGCGCGGCGGTCGGTCTTGGTCGTCACATAGGGCGCGCCGATGCGGCCTGCGATCTCTGGCGAAAAGCCGGGGCCGTCGTCTTCGATGACGATCTTGACGGCGCTCTCGTTCCACCTCGCATGGATGCGCACCTCCGAGACCGCGAAATCGACGGCGTTTTCGATCAAATTGCCGAGACCATAAAGGACCGCCGGATTGCGGCGCGTGACCGGCTGAGGATCCTCGCCGTCCTTGACCACCGTGATCTTGACCCCGAAATCGCGCTGCGGAATGACGACTTCCTCGAGCAGCAGGCAAAGCGACATCTCATCCAGAATGTCGTCTCCGTCGCCAAGCGAGGTCAGCTTGCCGAGAATATTGCGGCAGCGCGCGACCTCCTGGGAGAGGAGGGCGACATCGTCGGCGATCGGGTCGGTCTTCGGAAGCTGCTTCTCGAGGTCTTTGACGACAAGGGTGATCGTCGCGAGCGGCGTGCCGAGCTCATGCGCCGCCGCCGCGGCGAGGCCATCGAGTTGCGTGAGATGCTGTTCGCGCGCGAGAATGAGCTCCGTCGCGGCGAGGGCGTCGGCGAGTTTGCGGCCTTCGAGCGTAACCAGCGTCGCATAGACCGCGACGAAGGCGGCGCTCACGACAAGCGCCGTCCAGACGCCGATGGCGTAGATCAGCTTCAGCTCGAACGATTCTCCCGGAAACCATGGCAAGGGATAATGCGCCGCAGTGAGAAACGTCGCGGCGGCGATCGTCAGGGCCGTCAGCGCCAACGTCGTCCAGCCGCTGAGCGACTCGGCCGACACCATGATCGGCGCGAGAAACAGCATCGAGAAGGGGTTTTCGATTCCCCCGGTCAGATAGAGCAGAGCCGTCAGCTGCAGGATGTCATAGGCGAGGATCGCCGCGGCCGGCTTTTCCTCGAGACGGTCGACGCGGCCGTAGCGAAGCCGCAAGCCGATGTTCAGCCAAGCCGAAATCGCGATGACCAGCAGGCCGAGGCCGAGCGGGAGCGGAAAGCCCAGCACGTAATAAGTGAAAAGCAGCGCCGCCGCCTGACCAAACAGCGCGAGCCAGCGCAAACGGACCAGCGTATCGACGTGGAGACGCCGCGAAGGGCGGCCGAGATTGACGTTGGAGAGATCAGCCATCGGCCAGTCTTAGCGCATGAAGCCGTGCAGGGGGAGCCGATTCGCGGGCGACGTCATGCCCCGGGCTGTCGGCGAGCGGATGAGATTCGGATTGAAGCGATCTTTCCCCAACTCGTCCGACGCTTGCGGCCAAGGCCAAGGAGTTGTTGAAAACGAACGTGCGCCGACTTCAATGGCCACGCGGAGGCGCCCAACAAAAATTTAAGGCGCCCAACAAAAATATATGGTCAGTACATCACGACGGCCTACGACCAAAGCGATAATCCGGATTTTTCAGTATCCGGCGGAACCTCGGAGCGTTTATGCTCGTATTGCAAGCTGACGTTCAGCGCGCGGGCGTCGTTCCACAGCGTCGCGAGTGCAGAGTGTGATTTCTGTCACATTATTAAGGATTCGACAGTGACTTTATTGATTGAACCATTTAGGGGAGGGGAAGCCGGGCTTTTGATGCTAGGCTGAAAACAGGTAGCATACAGCAAGGCTCTCGATTGAAACCAAGGGTCACTCCGTTCGCACAATGAACGGGCACGCCAGGGCCGGGCGAACCGGGGAAAAGAGTGGGACATGCCGCCTTTTGCTTATGAACTGCACGAGATGTCTCATCTGGCGCTGGCGCCCGCCAGAGCCATCAGCGATTTCGCTCAGCTCTGGTTGAAGAACCCCGCCAATCTTCTCGCCTACACGCATCTCGGCAAGAACATGGTCGCGACTGTCGAGTTGTTCGAGCGGCTGACGCGACGCTACGGCAAACCGGCCTTCGGGCTCCCGAGCACGCTTGTCGCGGGCAAGCGCGTCGCCATCGTCGAAGAAATCGTCTGGCGGCGCCCTTTCTGCAACCTGGTTCGCTTCGCCCGCCAGTTTGAAGAGCAGCCCGCCGAGCCGCAGCCACGGCTACTGATCGTCGCGCCGATGTCCGGCCATTACGCGACTTTGCTGCGTGGAACCGTCGAAGCCTTCTTGCCCTTCTACGACGTCTACATCACAGACTGGATCGACGCGAGAACGGCGCCTCTCTCTCTCGGGCGTTTCGATCTCGATGACTACATCGATTATCTGATCTCTATTTGCGAACACCTCAGCGAAAAGAAGGGCGGCGCGCCGCTGCACACGATCGGCGTGTGCCAGCCATCCGTTCCGCTTGCCGCCGCCGTCGCCCTGATGGAAGCCGCGGACAGTCCGCATGTCCCCTCGTCGATGACCTTGATGGGCGGTCCGATCGACACGCGGCGCAGCCCGACCAAGGTGAACCTCCTGGCGCAGGAGCGCGGCGTCGCCTGGTTCCGCAGTCATTGCATCAGCGCGGTGCCGCTCGGCTATCATGGCGCCGGCCGCGAGGTGTATCCGGGCTTCCTTCAGCTCGCAGGCTTCATGGGGATGAACATCGACCGCCACGTCAACGCTCATCTCGAGTTGTTCAGCCACCTCGTCGAGGGAGACGGCGATTCGGCCGAGAAGCATCGCGAATTCTACGACGAATATCTGTCCGTGATGGATCTGACCGCCGAATTCTATCTGCAGACGGTCGATACGGTGTTCGTCAAGCATTCGCTGCCGAAAGGCGAGATGCTGCATCGCGGCACAAAGGTCGACTTTTCCGCCGTTCGCCGCGTCGCTCTGATGACGGTTGAAGGCGAGAACGACGATATCTCGGGCGCCGGCCAGACGCAGGCCGCGCATGACCTCTTCTACAATATTCCGCGATCGATGCAGGTGGATTACGTGCAGGAGAAGGTCGGCCATTACGGCGTCTTCAATGGCTCCCGCTTCCGCAACCAGATCGTGCCGCGGATTCTGGACTTCCACGCGCGCGGCAAGCGGCAGGCCCGGAATCTTTCTCTCGTCGATTCGCTCTGAGGCGTCCGCTTCCAAAGATAAACGTGGCCCCCGGAATAATCGGTTCCGGGGTCGAGGCGGTTCGACGCTTCCCAAGTCCCCGTCGCTGATCATTATCCGCCGTGGCGTCCCCGCCACGACCGTCATTTGCGCCGATCGCACGAGCATCTGATCTCGGGTCCTCGCCTCAAGAGACCGGCCCGGGCGCCAATTACACGCTGCGCCAGCAGCTTTGAGCGGGATCGCCGCAGCCGGCTCAGGCTTTTTCGCGTCCCGCTCTGGCGACTCAGGCCTCGTGACGCTAGGCTCGCGCCATGTTGCGCCTCCTGCGAAAGGCTGCGCCTCCGGCGAGAGAGGCCGACTTCATCGACGTCTCGCATGACGGCGAGACCTTCCGGATCGTCGTCCGACGGATGAGTTCGGCGCGGCGGCTGACGCTGCGGGTCCGCGCCGCGACGCAAGACGTCGTGCTGACCCTGCCCGTGCGAACAAGCTTCAGGGAGGCGAAGTCTTTCGCCGAGCGTCACACGCCCTGGATCGGGGCGAAGCTGCGCCGCCTGCCTGCGAGGGTGCCGTTCGCGCTTGGCAATGTTGCGCCCTTGCGCGGCGTCGCGCACAGGATCGCTTCCATGCCGGGCTTGCGCGCCGCCGGCGCTGTCGTCGTCGCGCCTCAGGCGAGCGCGGCCGAACCGACGCTCTGGGTCGGCGGCGATCCGTCCTTCGCGCCGCGGCGGGTGCAGGATTTTCTGACGCGGGAAGCGCGGCGCGACCTCGAGGCGGCCGTCGCGCGGCACGCCGCGACGCTTGGAGTCAAGCCGCGCCGAATCGTCCTGCGCGACACGAGCAGCCGCTGGGGCTCGTGTTCGGCGTCAGGCGTCTTGAATTTTTCCTGGCGCCTGATCCTCGCGCCGCATTTCGTGCTCGACTATCTCGCCGCGCATGAAGTCGCGCATCTCGTCCATATGAACCATTCCGACGCCTTCTGGGCGACGGTCGCGCGCGCGTCGAAGGACGTCGAGGCGGCGGAGTCGTGGCTCAAGGCCAATGGCGCCGGGCTGCTGCGCTTTGGCGCCGGCAAAACCGGCGCCCGCTGAGGCGGCCGTCCGGTCCTCAGTATCTCCGGTAAACGGCGCCGCCGTAGGGCCGCCGCACCACAACTGCGCCGCGGGGGGCGGCATAGTAGGGCGCGCGGCGAACGCCGACAGCTCCGTTCGGTCCGGCGCAGCCGGCGCGGTACACGCCGCGGGCGCAGACGACAGCGTTGGCTTCGCTGTTCGAGGCGACGACGACTCCGAGGCCGATGAGAGCTGCTGCGGCGGCGGCGAGCGTTTTGTTCATGGACGGTTTCTCCTTAACATGCGCGCGACGCTGTACCGGCGGCAGCCGGCCTTAGGCGCCGGCGGCTTGCTTTTTCAGGATCTCGCGCTTGACGGCGAGCGCGCCGGGCGACAGATCGGCGTCGTGCGCCTTTGTCAGGAAGGCGTCGAGGCCGCCGCGATGCTCGACCGAGCGCAGGGCTGCCGCAGCGACACGAAAGCGCAGCTTGCGCTGGAGCACATCCGAGATCAGCGTGACGCTGCAAAGATTCGGCAGGAAACGCGTCCGCGTCTTGCGGTTGGAATGGCTGACCAGATTGCCGGTCAATACGGCCTTTCCGGTCAAATCGCAGCGGCGGGACATCTTGCTTCCTCTTTCGAACTCGAAACGCCGCGCCGGCAGGCCCCACAAGGGATCGCCTCATGCCGGAGCGAAGGCGCGCATCGGCGATGCGACGTTGAAGGCGCAGCACATAGTTGACGCACCGCTTCGCGTCAAGGCCGGCAAGAATGGCAGGCGCGCGACCAAGGCGCTTCCTTAAGGTTAAAACAGCATTAACCGGCCATTGCTAACTTTCCGCGTCCGCCGCTGTCCGGACTCTTGCGCTCACGGCGAAGAGGACCGCAGGCGGCGGCGGGGCGAGGCTGCAACGCGGTGATACGGATGCGAACGACGACCAGCATGACAGCCCTCGACCTCATCCCTGAATCGCTGCGCATTTTCGTGGCGCGCCGGGGCGCCGAGGCCGCCGGGCTCACTCTCATCGCGGGTCTCGTCGCCGCCATTTTCGCGCTCCTATCCTGGTCGGTCGAAGACCCGAGCCTCAATCATGCGACCTCCGCCCCGATCCATAATCTTCTTGGGCGGGGCGGGGCTGTCGCCGCCGACCTTTTCATGCAGATGTTCGGGCTCGGCGCGATCGCAATCATCATTCCGCCGTGGCTTTGGGCCTGGCGGCTCATCACGGCCCGGCGCCTGGAGCGCGCGACGACGCGCCTCCTTCTTTGGGCCGTCGGCGGGGTTCTCGCCGCGGGGACCGCATCGCTTTTGCCCGTCACGGGCCGCTGGCCGCTGCCCACGGGTCTTGGCGGCGTTATCGGGGACGCTCTCTTGGCGCTGCCTAAAAGACTGATGTCGGGCTTCGCGCCGGGAATGCTCGCCGTCGGCGCTGCGCTTGCCGTCGGATCGATCCTCGCGTTGTCAGCGAGCGTCAGCCTGCGCGATCAGCTCGACGAGAGCGAGGACGAAGAAGAGGCGCGCCCGGCGCCGCGTCGGCGTGAGGCGGAAGACGACGACGCCGGCGGCCCCGGCTTCGCGCTCATCGCCCTTGGCGCCGTCATTCACGCCGGTTTGAGCCTCAAGGCGGCGATCGCCCGCAAGATGGCGAGCCGCCGCGCGCTCCGCGCCGCCGCGCCGAGCCCTGCGCCGTGGCAGACCGCGCCGCAATTTTCTCCGCGCGATTTCGATCCGCCGCTGAACGATTTCGCCCGCGGCGGCGCAGGCGACGCCTTCGATTTCGGCGCGGAGCCGCTGCTCTGGCCGGAACGCGGCATCGCCGATCCCGGATTTGACGCGACCGATTATGCGCCGCCGGCGGCCCGCGCCGCCCGTCAGAAAGCCGCGGGGGCGAAGACGGCGCCGGACGCCGCCGCCGAGGAGCCGCCGCCGCGCCGCATCGTCGCGCCGCCGCCGCCGCCGGTGAGGCCGGGACAGCGCGCCCAGAAAGAGGCGCATCCGTCGCTGCGCGACCGGATGAAGAACCGCGGCGACTATGTTCTGCCGCCTTTGAATATGCTGGCCGAGGCGAGGAAGCTCGTCAGCAGCCAGATCTCCGAGGATGCGCTGGGGCAGAATGCGCGCCTGCTCGAGGGGGTGCTCGAGGATTTCGGCGTGAAGGGCGAGATCATCAATGCGCGCCCGGGCCCTGTCGTCACGCTCTATGAGCTCGAGCCCGCGCCCGGCATCAAATCCTCGCGCGTGATCGGCCTCGCCGACGATATTGCGCGGTCGATGTCGGCGATCTCCGCGCGCGTCGCCGTGGTTCAGGGCCGCAACGCCATCGGCATCGAATTGCCGAACCTGCGGCGCGAGACCGTCTTTTTGCGCGAGCTTCTGGGCTCCGAGGATTTCGAGAAATCGAAGCACAGGCTCGCGATAGCGCTCGGCAAGACGATCGGCGGCGAGCCGATCATCGTCGATCTCGCCCGCATGCCGCATCTTCTCGTCGCAGGCACGACGGGCTCCGGCAAATCCGTCGCGATCAACACCATGATCCTGTCGCTCCTCTACAGGCTGCGTCCGGACGAATGCCGGCTCATCATGGTCGATCCGAAAATGCTGGAATTGTCGGTTTATGACGGCATTCCGCATCTTTTGACGCCGGTCGTCACCGACCCCAAGAAGGCCGTCGTCGCGCTGAAATGGGCGGTCCGCGAAATGGAGGACCGCTACAAGAAGATGTCGAAGCTCGGCGTGCGCAACATCGACGGCTTCAACGCCCGGGTCGTCGAGGCGGCGGCCAAGGGCGAGACCTTGATGCGCACGGTGCAGACCGGCTATGACCGCGAGACCGGCGAGGCGATCTACGAACACGAGCCGATGGATCTCTCGCCGCTGCCTTTCATCGTCGTCATCGTCGACGAGATGGCCGACCTGATGATGGTCGCCGGCAAGGACATCGAGGGCGCGATCCAGCGCCTTGCGCAGATGGCGCGCGCGGCGGGCATCCATCTCATCATGGCGACGCAGCGCCCGTCGGTCGACGTCATCACCGGCACGATCAAGGCGAATTTCCCGACCCGCATCTCGTTTCAGGTCACCTCCAAGATCGACAGCCGCACGATTTTGGGCGAGCAGGGCGCCGAGCAGCTGCTCGGCCAGGGCGACATGCTCTATATGGCGGGTGGCGGGCGCATCTCGCGCGTGCATGGCCCCTTCGTCGCCGACGGCGAGGTCGAGAAGGTCGTCGCCCATCTGAAGGCGCAAGGGCAGCCCGAATATCTCGAGGCGATCACCTCCGAGGACGAGCCCGGCGACGGCGAGGAAGCCGGCGCGCCTTCGCCGGGCGGCATGGACGCCGAGGAAGCGGGCGATCTCTACGATCGCGCGGTCGCGATCGTGTTGCGCGACCGCAAATGCTCGACGAGCTATATCCAGCGGCGCCTTTCGGTCGGCTACAACAAGGCGGCCTCGCTGGTCGAGCGGATGGAGCAGGAGGGCGTCGTCGGCGCGCCCAACCATTCCGGCAAGCGCGCGATCCTTGTCGGCGGGGGGGTGGACCGCGGCGCTTTCGATCTCGCGGCGGAGGGGTGACTTTGCATCCTCACAATGAAGAGCATGCGGGGAGTTTGTTCCACGCCCCGCATGTTTATCTTTGTCCGACTACGTCTTCGTTTCCCGCGACCGCGGTCGCGGGCAGTATATTCGTGAGGAGCAAGATTGAGGTCAGCTTGCGCCGGCGGCGCTTTGGAGCGCCTTGGTCAGATCGTTGATGAGGTCGGCCTCGTCCTCGAGGCCGACGGAGAGGCGCAACAGATTGTCCTTGATCCCGGCGTTGGCGCGCGCCTCGGGCGTCATCCTGACATGAGTCATCGTCGCCGGATGCGCGATCAGACTTTCGACGCCGCCGAGCGATTCCGCCAACGTGAAGATTTCGACCGCCTCGACCAGCCGCCGCACCGCCGCGGCGCCGCCCGCGACCTCGAAGCTCAGCATGGCGCCGAAGCCGGCTTGCTGCGCTTTGGCGACGCCATGCGAGGGGTGCGACGGCAGCCCCGGATAATGAATCGCCTCGACAGCCGGGTGCCGCTTCAGGAACTGGGCGATCGCGCTCGCCGTCTTCTGCTGGCGCTCGATGCGGGGAAACAGCGTCCTGAGGCCACGCAACGTCAGATAGGAATCGAAGGCGGAGCCGGTGACGCCCGTCAGATTGGCCCATTCCTTCATTGCTTCGATATCGCTCTCGTGCGCGCAAATCACGGCGCCGCCGACGACGTCGGAGTGGCCGTTCAGAAACTTGGTCGTCGAATGCACGACGATATCGGCGCCGAGCGCGATCGGCCGCTGCAGAGCAGGGGACAGAAAGGTGTTGTCCACGGCGAGCTTGGCGCCTGCCCCCTTGGCGCGCCTTGCGAGCGCGCGGATGTCGACGACGCGCATGAGGGGATTGCTGGGGCTTTCGACGAGGACGAGCCTCGGGCGCCGGCTGAAGGCGAGATCGAGCGCGGTCTCATCGCCGAGATCCGTTAGCGCAAGCCTGAAATGACCCTTGGCGGCATGGGCGGCAAGCAGCCTCTGGGCGCCGGAATAGCAGTCGTGCGGAGCGACGACGAGATCGCTTGCCTCGAGCGGCGCAACAACCAGATTGATCGCGGCCATGCCGCTCGCGAGGATCACGGCGCCGGCGCCGCCTTCGAGCCTGGCGAGGGTGGCGGCAAGAACGTCCCGCGTCGGATTGTCCGACCTCGAATATTCATAAGCTCCGCCCTGCTCGAAGCCCTTGAAAGCGAAGGTGCTCGAAAGATAGAGCGGCGGCGTGACCGCACCGAAGGCGCTGTCCTCGGCGACTCCATTCGCCGCCGCGATGGTCTCAAGCGCTTTCTGCTCAGTCATGGATTGGATCTCCGCATGCGCCCGAAGCCCTCTTGCATAGAACAGCGCCGGCTCGCATAGAACAGCGCCGGCTCGGCTCGCGCAAGCCGCCCGTCATCTCGCCACGCCGCAAAAACATGTATAGTGCGGCCGCAGGGCCTTGCGGCGGTTCGGCGTGATTCGGGGGAGGCCGGCTCGGCCGGAGCGGGGTTCCGAAAGTCCTATTGACGCCATATCCGCTTTCTATTCAGGCGGTTTGATCCTGAAGGCGCCTTCGAGGCGAGATTTGCAAAGCGAGATGTGCAAGGCAAGATGTCCAAGGATAATTCCATGAAGTGGACGGCAGGACTGGTTTTCGCATTCGTCGCCGGCGTTGCCGTCGCGGGTTTCGTCAGGCCGGCCTCCGCCGAGCCGACACCCACCGGCCCGAAGCCGACAAAGCCCGCCGCCGCGCCGAAGCCTTTCGTTCCGATCGAGCCGCAAGTCGCGATCCAAAAGGCCAATGAATACTTCAATGGCGCCACGACCATGATCGGCGATTTCGTTCAGATCGGCCCCGACGGACGGCGCTCGGAAGGCAAGATCTATGTGCAAAGGCCCGGCAAGCTTCGCTTCGAATATGCCGCGCCCGCGACGCTGGAGATTGTCGCCGACGGCCTCTCCGTCGCCGTCCACGACCGCAAGACCGCGACCAAGGATGTCTATTTCATCAGCCAGACGCCGCTGAAGTTTCTCCTCAAAGACCACATCGACCTCGCCCATGACGTCAAGGTCGTCGATGTCACGAGCGATCCCGCTTCGGTCACGATCGCCGTCGAGGACACTGCGACCTTCGGCGGCACCTCCCAAATCAAGCTTATCTTCGATGCGGCGAAGTTTGCGCTCAAGCAGTGGCAAGTCACCGACCCGCAAGGTTACGAAACAGTAATTTCTTTATTCAATGTCGACCTGAGCAAGAAACCGGACCCGAACATTTTCCAGCTGACTCAGGAAAGGCTTCCGAACACAAATAATTGAGGCGCCCCGTTTGAGGGTTGAAAGGCGGCAGGAGCGGATTATCTTTATATCATGTGAGCGATTGACCTTGGCCGGCGTGTCCCCCCGCTTCGCCTGACCAAGCCAGCGTCGGTCCCCCTCCCGACGTTGCTTCGCTCCTAGAGCGCCCGGCCCCCGCCGGGCGCTCTTTTCTTGATGCCCGGCCCCCGGCGGGCGGTCTTTTCTTTGCGCACGGCTCTTTTCCATGTCTCCCGTTAATGTCTCCCGGTCGTGCTGCGATTTCTGTGCGACGCAGCGCCGGCGGCTTGCAACGCGAGCTCTACCGTGGTGAATCGCCGGCGGAGGGTCAAATGCGTCTGACGGTCGCCACCTGGAACATCAATTCGGTTCGCTTGCGCATCGATCTCGTCGCCCGTTTCCTGAAGGAAAACGGGCCGGACGTGCTGTGCCTGCAGGAGACGAAGTGCAGGGACGCCGAATTCCCGCTCTCCGACTTTGCGAAGCTCGGCTATCCTCATCTCGTGATCAACGGGCAGAAGGGCTATCATGGCGTCGCCATCGCCTCGAAGCTGCCCTTGACGGAAATCGACCGCCGCAGCTTTTGCGAGAAGGGCGACGCGCGCCATGTCGCCGCGACGCTGGCGCCGCCCGGCGCGCAAAATCCGCTGCGGCTGCATAATTTCTACGTGCCCGCCGGCGGCGACGAGCCTGACCCGCTGATCAACCCGAAATTCGCGCACAAGCTCGCCTTTCTGGACGAAATGACGTCATGGATGCGCGAGGGGGCGATCGCGGCCGCCGACGCCGTCCTGGTCGGCGACCTCAATATCGCGCCGCTCGAGAATGACGTCTGGAGCCACAAGGCGCTGCTTCGGGTCGTCAGCCACACGCCGATCGAAGTCGAAAAGCTCGGGCTCGTGCTCGAGGCCGGCCCCTGGGTCGACGTCATGCGCCATTACAAGCCCGCGCATGAGAAGCTTTACACCTGGTGGAGCTATCGCGCGCGGGACTGGGCGCTCTCCGATCGCGGCCGCCGCCTCGACCATATCTGGGTCAGCGAAACGCTCGCGCCGCGCCTTGGCGGCATGCAGATATTGACCGAAAGCCGCGGCTGGGACCGCCCCTCGGATCATGTGCCGGTGCTGGTTCATCTCGATTTTTGAGGGCGGAGCCGCGCGCCTTGCCCGGCCAGCGGAGCCGCCTTGCCCGGCCATGTGTCTTCGAGCACGGCGGCTTTCCCGGAAGTGTTTAGCGTTAAAGGAGGTGGAGGGCCGGCGCTCATTGGAGGCTAGGGATGGCCCGGGAAATCGATAACCCGAATCCGGACGAAGTCAGCCAATTTGAAGATCGCGCCTCCGGATATGGCACACGTGACGCGACTGGCCTGCCGCTCGGCGACGTGCTCGGCCATTCCTTGAACCGTCTCGTGATTTGCTACGGGGTCCTTGAAGCTGCCGATCTCGCTGCCGATTATGCGCAAATCGGCGGCGGCGACGGCATTCCGCCGAACTTCGACTTTTTCCCGGTGAAGGCCGCGCCGCAGGACAGGCAGGGCAGCACAGAATATCCCGCCGCCCATCTCGCCCCCTGCTCGCTGGAGGTCGGCGATCCGAAATCCGGCAAAGCGCGGCCGAAACTTTATGATGTCTATGCGGACGGCATCAATCGCGGCTTCGTGCGCGATCTGTTCCGGCGCACTGAACTGGTTCATGTGCTGACCAACCGCGCCGACAGCCGATGCGAGGGAATGGCGCGAGGGGACGGCATGGCGCATGTCCTCGCCGACAGCTGCGAGACCCTCGTTCGCGACCCGCAGCTGTCCGCCAGAGACGTTTTCTTCGACAAGCTGGTTCCGGAATTCCAGGCGGTGGCGCAACGCCAGCTGATCGAGTTCAACGAGACGCTGCTCGCCCGCTTTCCGGACGCTTTGTCGCCGCAAGTTTCGATCGTCGACCAATATGGCAGGCCCATTGGATCGCACTGGAATCCGCTGCGGACTGACGCGCGCATCCATTCGTCCTCGCCGGCGGCCTGGAAGGCCAACCGGCAGGCCGTCTCGCAAATCCTCAGCACCTATGCGACGACCCGGGCGACGCCGTCCGACATCGGGCGCACGAGCGAGCAATTCCGCGCTTTGAGGGGCAATGAGGAGCGCGAGGCGGTCTACCGCATGCGCCACGGCTGAGCCGACTGCTTATTCGGTTTTGTTCTGTCTTCCTCTCCAAAAAACTGCGTCGGAATCCGCCGAAAAGCGCGCGCGCCGCGATGCGCGAGCGAATGCCGCACCATACCGCCCTTCAGATTAAGACTGACAAAAAAAGATTATTGCCAGAAATAATATACTCACAAGCAGATAAAGCTGATCACAATGGGCGAATTCACACGCTTTGTGCGCCAGCGCACCGTGACAAATCCCTAAAATATGAAGAACTATAGCTCTAGACTTCTTAGCGAGGGATCAGTTTCATGATTTCATTACGAAAGCTTCTGGCATTTTGCGCGCTCATGATTGGCGCCGGCGCGCCAGCTTTTGCCCAAGAGCCAAACGCCATGGCGACGAGCGGCTCGCCGCGGGTCATTGCGCCGGAGTCGGCGCAACAGATTGACCCGGCGGCTGCGAGCGGAGCGACCGTCTATGTGGTCGACAGCCATGCTCGGCTCGCCACGGTCAATCTCGGCACCAAAGCGGTGCGCCTCGTCGGAAGCACGGGGGTATTGCTGACGGACATCGGCTTCAATCCGAAGAACCATCAGCTCTACGGCATCTCTTTCGGCTCGCTGTTCGTGGTCAGCAAAACCACGGGTCGCGCGACCTTCATCGGCAACCTCGGGGTCAATGACGCCAACGCGCTTGTATTCAACGCCTCGGGCGAAGCGTTTTCCGCCGGAGTAAGCTCGGGCAAGCTCTATCGCGTGAGCCTCGTGAGCGGCAAGGCAACGGCCATCGGGACGATGGGCGGCTACCGCTCGGCCGGCGATCTCACCTTTTACAATGGCCGCCTCATGCTGACGGGCTTCAAAGGCACGGGCTCGATCGGCGCCTCGACGCCGAACTATCTCGTCACTCTCAACGAAAAAACCGCCGCGGTTGTCGGAACGCCCGTTCTGATCAGCACTAAGGAAGTCTTCGGTCTCGTCAGCACCGGCCACAACGAACTGTTCGGGTTCGGAATTGTCGGGACGAACACGGCGGCTCCGGCGCTTTACCAGTTCATTCCGCCCGCCGCGGCCGGCCATCGCGACATCCTGCTCAAGAATCTCGCAAACTCAGGCCTGAGCCAGATTTACGGCGCGGCCTATGACGGCAACTACCAGCCATAACGGCGGCGCAGCGAACATCTGAGCCTGAAGGGGAGCGCGAGGCCTCTTCAGGCTCAATCGGCCGTCCTGCTCAGGACGGCGTCGAGCTCGTCCGTAAATCCGGTGAGCCGCGCCGCCAGCGACTGCCGCAGCCGCTCGGCGCTCCCCGGATATTCAGCCAGCACTCGGCGGAAAAGCTGTTGCGAGATGCGCAGAACGCGCGAGGGTTCGCGTGCGATCGCTGTCGCCGGCCGCGTCGTGCGGGTCAAAAGCGCGATTTCGCCGATGAGCGCTGGCGGTCGCACGATCCGCGCGGTCGCCGCGCCGTGGTCCGAAGCGTCGAGCGCAATCGAGCCGGTCAGCACCACGAAACCGCCAGTTGAGGCCTCGTCTCGGCGGAAAAGGACGTCGCCGGCGCGCAGAATCCTTGTTTCGGCCGAAAAGGCGAGGAGACGCAAAGCGTCGGGGCCAAGCGCCGCGAAGATCGCATTGCGCGCGAGCTTGGCGATCTCGTCATCCAATCCCATGGCGGCGCTTTCGGCGAGGATCGCGTGAGCTGTCAGGGCGAGCCATTCCAGGGCGAGCCATTCATGGAATGAGCTTGTAGCCGCCGGCTTCCGTGACGAGGAGCTGCGCCTTGGCGGGATCGCGCTCGATCTTCTGCCGCAGACGATAGATATGCGTTTCGAGCGTGTGGGTGGTGACGTTGGAGTTATAGCCCCAGACCTCGCGCAGCAGCACTTCGCGAACCACGACATTCTGGCCGGCTCGGTAAAGAAAGCGCAAAATCGCAGTCTCCTTCTCGGTCAAGCGCAGCTTTTCGCCCTTCTCGCTGAGGAGCAGCTTGGCGCCCGGCTGGAAGGTGTAGGGACCGATGCGAAACAGCGCCTCTTCATTCGTCTCGTGCTGGCGCAGATGCGCGCGCATGCGCGCGAGCAGCACAGCGAAGCGGAAGGGCTTCGTGACATAATCATTGGCGCCGGCGTCGAGGCCCTGCACCGTGTCCCAATCCGAATCCTGGCCGGTCAGCATGATGATTGGATTTTTGAAGCCTTCCTCCCGCAAGCGTTTCACCGCCTCACGCCCGTCCATGTCGGGCAGGCCGACGTCCATGATGACGAGGTCGGGCGTCTCGCGCCGCGAGGCCGAGAGCGCCCCAGCCGCTGAGTCGGCATGGACGGCGGAGAATTCTTCATGAAGAGAAAGCTGTTCGGCCAGGGCGGCGCGCAGGTCAGCGTCATCGTCCGCGATCAGGATCTTCATAACCTGCGACATGAACTTGTCCTTGACTGGCCCTGCGTGGTCAAGCCGGGCATGACCTTCGAGGTGAATCGCCCTGCGAATCACCGGGGTTCTGACGTAAGCCTTGCGCCTCCGCTAAAGAAGCTCCGTGCCTTTGCGCTTTGTCGGGCGCATTTCCGCGCGAATTAGCACGCAGAGAAAGCATAAGCTTCTATGAAACATGTTGCAAAAGACTTGAGGACTGGTCGCTGGCCGCCATCGAAAGAGCTAAAGGCCGGCCTCGATCGCCTGACGGCGGCCCGCGTCCCCGGGCGAAATCCGCCGCTCGGCAGGCTGAGCGCCGGTCCGCTCGTGCTGCGTTGCGCGATCGGCGCGGGCGGCGTGAGAGTGGGTAAGCGCGAGGGCGATCACGCAAGTCCAAGGGGCAGTTTCCGCCTCCTTTCCCTTTTTTATCGTCCCGGCCGATTTCGGATCCGGCCACAATTCCTGCCCGCCTCCTTGCCCGCGCGGCAGATCGGCGAGGCCTTGGGCTGGTGCGACGACCCGGACAGCGCGGTCTATAATCGGCTGATTATGGCGCCTTTCCGGCAATCTCATGAAAATTTGTGGCGTGACGATCACCTCTACGACATCGTCATCGTGCTCGACTACAACTTGAATCCACGCCGCAAGGGTCGCGGCAGCGCAATATTTCTGCATTGCGCCCGGCCGGATTTCGCGCCGACCGAGGGGTGCGTCGCGCTGCGCCACGACGATCTGCGGCGGCTGCTGCCCCGGCTCTCCAAGCGGACGACGCTGACCATCAAGTGAAGGGCCCGCGGCCAGCGTTTCTCCTTGACAGCAGAGATTTCCAATCCAACTTTTTTGAGTTGGGGGGCATGGGCGATGGCGGACAAGATCGACGAACTTGTTCAATCCGCTCTCGCGCGAATCAGCCCGGCGTCCTCGCTCGAAGACATTTCGAAAGCGGTCGAAATAGCCAAAACCGCGAGCGAAAACGCGAGGACGGGCCTCGAGATCAGAACGTCGTCGGCGCAACTGCGCTTCGAATCGCTGAAGACATGGGCCTCCATCCTGGTGCCCGCCGTTTCGCTTCTCGCCCTCGTCGTGACGATCGTCGTCCAATCCTTGCAGCTACAGGCGACTCGCCAGCAGGCCGAGGACAGCCAGTGGCGGGATCTCCTGTCGTCGCTGCATAGCGGGTTGAACGACGGAACATCCGGATCGATCTCCGACGTCTCATTGGTCCCCCGCCTGCGATCCTTCTTCAATTCGCCGACCTACGGACAGCAGGCCATTGATCTGTCGAAAAGGATCATGGGGAAAATAGTCAATTATCCCGCGTTCCAGGATTTGTTTGGGACGGTGTTCCCAAGTCAGGATGCAAAAAACGTCGTCGACTTGCTTGATATTAATAAAATACTCTATTTTACATGGTTGGATTCGATCCAGACTTGTGGCCGCTTGACCGAACAGGTCACGATGCCGCCGTCAAATCTAACCGACAGCGCCGGTATCTGCTCGTCGCGGATTCAAGATAAGGACGTCAATGTCATTTTGAAGGATAACGCCCACAGCATAGAGATCATCGCCAAAAGAAGGCAACTCACCGATTTGAATACGGAAATGACTTTTATCTCGAACGAGATATTCAACGCTATGAGGCGGACGTCCGCGGAAAACAGCAAGGCTACGGTCAAATTTGCCGGCGCTTTTATCACTGGAGCGGACGGAAGGGGCGTGGACTTCTCCTCTGCCGACCTTTCGTCAACAGTGTTCAACTACGTGAACCTGGCGAATGCCAGATTGACTCCAAAGAAATATGACAGTTTCAATCCGCAAGACACGCAATGGTGGGAGGTGGCGGCGATTGATCAGGGTTTGCTGGAGATCCTCATCAATAATTACTACCCTGGCTATTTTGCGGGAGAAGGGTTCTTCTCCGACATTCCGCTCACCAAGGAATATTACGCGCATCGAATCGCGAGCCTGTGTCAGCCTTTCAGAGCGCTGTGCGAGGACCAGAATCTACGATTTGCAAGCAATTTCGTGATCATCAAGGCTCACTGAGCTTCATCTCGCGCCAAAAATGGCGCTGCCGATCCGCACATGAGTCGCGCCCAGCTGGATGGCGAGCTCGAAATCCCCGCTCATCCCCATCGACAGCTCTTTCAGGCCGTTGCGCGCCGCGATCTGGTTCAGCATCGCGAAATGCGGCGACGCCTGCTCGCCGACGGGCGGGATGCACATGAGCCCGGCGATTTCGAGCCCATACTCCTTCCGGCAGCGTGCCAGGAAGGAGTCGGCGTCCTGCGGCAAAACGCCGGCCTTTTGCGCTTCGGCGCCCGTATTGACCTGCACATAGAGCTTCGGCCTGCGCCCGCTCCTCTGGATCTCGCCGGCGATCGCCTTGGCGATCTTGTCGCGGTCGATCGTCTCGATGACGTCGAAGAATGCGACCGCTTCTTGCGCCTTGTTCGACTGCAGGGGGCCAATGAGGTGAAGCTCGAGTCCGGGCCAAGCCTCGCGCAGGGGCGGCCATTTGCCCGTCGCTTCCTGCACGCGGTTTTCGCCGAAGACCCTTTGCCCCGCCTGCAAAGCCGGCTCGATGTCGGGTGCGAAAAACGTCTTCGACACACAGACCAGCGTCACTTCTCGGGCGTCGCGGTCGGCGTCCCGCGCCGCCCGCGCGATCGCGGCGCGAACCTCGCCAAGCCTGCGCGCGACAGGATGCGGCTCGCCCATTGGCGAATTCTTCATGGATTGTTGCAAAGGTCTTGACCCGGTTTGCCTAAAGGGAACTTAATCCGGCGCCTCGGTCAGCCGCAAGGAGTCGCGCGAAGACGCCAAGACGATTGACCCGCCGCGCCAATTGATGCTGTGTGCCAAGCAATCATCATTCTTTGCAACACCGCAATCGACAATCGGACAGCATGGACTTCGAGCGCTATAACGCCCGCGAAACGGAACCCAAATGGCGCAAGATTTGGGAACAGCGGGGCACGTTTCAGACCGGCAACGACGACCCGCGCCCAAAATATTACGTGCTCGAGATGTTTCCCTATCCTTCGGGCCGCATCCACATGGGCCACGTGCGCAATTATGCGATGGGGGACGTCATCGCCCGCTACAAGCGCGCGCGCGGCTTCGGCGTCCTGCACCCGATGGGCTGGGACGCTTTCGGCATGCCGGCCGAAAACGCCGCCATGCAGAACAAAACCCACCCGGCGGCCTGGACCTACGCCAATATCGCGTCGATGCGCGTCCAGCTGCAGTCGATGGGCCTTTCGCTCGACTGGTCGCGTGAATTTGCGACCTGCGATCCGGCCTATTACAGGCACCAGCAGAAGATGTTCCTCGATTTCCTCGCGGCCGGGCTCGTCGACCGCAAGCAGTCGAAGGTCAATTGGGACCCGGTCGATCATACCGTTCTCGCCAATGAGCAGGTGATCGACGGCCGCGGCTGGCGCTCCGGCGCGCTCGTCGAGCAGCGCGAGCTGACGCAATGGTTCTTCAAGATCAGCGATTTCGCCGAGGATCTGCTGATCTCTCTCGATGGGCTGACGCGCTGGCCGGAGAAAGTGCGTCTCATGCAGGCGAACTGGATCGGCAGGTCCGAGGGTCTCATGGTCCGCTTCGAGCTGGCGAAGGCCTCGGACGCCGGCGAAACGGAAATCAAAGTCTATACGACCCGGCCGGACACTCTGTTCGGGGCCAAATTTCTGGCGGTCGCGCCGGACCATCCGCTGGCCGAGGCGTGCGCCAGGGAAGATCCGGCTCTCTCGGCCTTCATCGCCGAATGTCATCATCGGGGCACCTCGCTCGCCGTAATCGAGACAGCCGAGAAGAAGGGCTACGACACCGGACTGAAGGCCCGCCACCCTTTTGACGAGAACTGGCTGCTGCCCGTCTATGTCGCCAATTTCGTGCTGATGGACTATGGAACGGGCGCGATCTTCGGCTGTCCCGCGCATGATCAGCGCGATCTCGAATTCTCCAACGCCTATGGTCTCGGCGTGACGCCGGTGATCTGCCCGCCGGGCGCGGACCCCAAAAGCTTCGTCATTACCGACGAGGCCTATGACGGCGACGGCATCCTCATCAACTCGCGGTTCCTCGACGGGCTCGGCGTCGAGGCGGCGAAAGAGGAGGTGGCGAAGCGCCTCGAGACGAAGACAATCGGCAACCGGCCGCAGGGCAAGCGCCAGATCAATTACCGGCTGCGTGATTGGGGCGTCTCGCGTCAGCGCTATTGGGGCTGTCCGATCCCGATCATCCATTGCCCGGATTGTGGGCCGGTCCCGGTTCCCGCCGCCGATCTGCCGGTCACTTTGCCGGAGGACGTCTCCTTTGACGCGCCCGGCAATCCGCTCGACCGCCATCCGAGCTGGAAGCATGTCGCCTGCCCGCAATGCGGCGGAGCGGCGCTGCGCGAAACCGACACGATGGACACTTTCGTCGATTCCTCCTGGTATTTCGCGCGCTTCACCGACCCCTGGCTCGCCAGCGCCCCGACCGACCTTCGCGCCGTCGAAAAATGGCTGCCGGTCGATCAATATATCGGCGGGATCGAGCATGCGATCCTGCATCTCCTCTATTCGCGCTTCTTCACCCGCGCGATGCAGGCAACCGGCCACGCCGGCGCCTTGACGGAGCCTTTCGCCGGGCTCTTCACGCAAGGCATGGTGGTTCATGAGACCTATCGTTCGGCGGAGGGCGATTGGGTGTCTCCTTCGGACGTCAGGCTCGAGAACGCGCCGGAGGGTCGGCGCGCCTTCCTCATCGACAGCGGCGAGGAAATCTCGATCGGCCCGATCGAAAAAATGTCGAAGTCGAAACGCAACACCGTCGATCCGGATGAGATCATCGGCGAATTTGGCGCCGACGCCGCGCGCTGGTTCATCCTGTCGGACTCGCCGCCGGAGCGCGATGTGATCTGGACCGAAGAGGGCGTGCAGGGCTCCGGCAAATTCGTGCAGCGGCTGTGGCGTCTCGTCGGCGAATTGATCTTTCTGGGCCAAGGCTCTTGCCGCGCCGCGCCGGCCGAGTTTTCGCCGGCCGCCGCCGCGGTCCGCCGCGCCGTTCACGGCGGCGTCCTCAAGGTCGAGGACGACATCGAGCGGCTGCGTTTCAACCGCGCCATCGCGCAGGTGCACGATCTCGCCAACAAGCTCGGCGCCGCCGTCGGCGCGGTCGACAGCGCCGAACTCGCGCCGGACTTGCGCTATGCCTTTCGCGAGGCGGCGGAAATGCTCGTTTTGCTGTTCGCCCCGATGATGCCGCATCTTGCCGAAGAATGCTGGGCGCGGTTGGGTTGCGAGGGCCTCGCGTCCGAAGCGGCGTGGCCGCAGGCCGACAGGGCGCTCGTCGTCGAGGAGAGCATCGAATTGCCGGTGCAGGTGAATGGACGCAAGCGCGCTGACCTCGTCATTCCCCGTGCGGCGGGGCAGGCGGAAATCGAGGCCGCCGCGCTTGCGCTCGAGCCGGTTCAGCGGGCGCTCGAGGGGCGGCCCGTGAAAAAGATCATCATCGTTCCGAAGAGGATCGTGAATGTCGTCGCCTGAGCGAAGGAGCCAAGGTTTTTTGCGGCGCGAGGGGCGGGAGAGCCGGCTTTCAATGGGCTTTGCCGTTGTGGCGTGCCTTTGTCTTGCCGGCTGCATCCAACCGCTTTACGGCCCGCTCGCCAGCGGCGGCGATCTCGCGAGCAAGATGCAGACGATCAAGGTCGCGCCCATTTCCGACCGGCTCGGCCATTATCTGGAAGACGATCTGATTTTCAGCTTCAACGGCACGGGCGCGCCGGTCGATCCGAAATATGTGCTGAAGGTTTCGGTGCGAGAAAACGTGCAGTCGCCCTTGATCGACACGGTGACCGGCTATCCAACCTCGGGAACCCTCGTCGTCACCGCCGAATATACGCTGGCGCCTGTCGCGGGCGGCGATCCGGTCGCCAAGGGCTCCGCGACGGCGGTCTCGAGCTACGACCGCAACTCGCAGCGCTTCGCCAATCTTCGCGCCTCGCGCGACGCCGAGATTCGCGACGCTCGGCTTCTTGCTGAGCAGATCCGCACCAACATCGCGGCCGCCTTCGCCGACAAGGGATAGGCGGCAGTTGGTCGCGATCAAGAGCCGCGAGGCCGACCGCTTTCTCGCCCGCCCGGCGCCGCATATTTTTCTCTATCTCCTTTTTGGCCACGACGCCGGGCTCGTCGCGGAGCGCGCGCGCCGGATCGTCCGCCATGCGGTCGATGATCCGAACGACCCTTTCCAGCTTCTGCGCATCGGAGGCGACGCGCTCGCCGCCGATCCTCTGCGCCTTGCCGACGAGGCGAATACGATCGGCCTCTTCGGCGGCCGCCGCGCCATATGGATCGACGCGCAGGGAAAATCCTTCACCGAAGCGCTCGAGGCGGTGATCGCCGCGCCGCCGCGCGACGCGACGATCGTCGTCGAGGCCGGCGCCTTGAAGAAGGACGCGCCTCTGCGTCGGCTTTGCGAGCGCGAAAAAAACGCCGCCGCGATCGAATGCTATCCGGATACGCCGCAAGACATCGCCCATCTCGTCGAGGCCGAAGCCGCGGCCGCGAAGCTCTCGATCTCGCCCGAGGCGAAAACCCGGCTCGCCTCGCTTCTCGGTCAGGACCGGATGGCGACCCGCTCCGAACTCGCCAAGCTGATTCTCTATGCGCATGGCGCGGGAGAAATCACTCTCGACCACGTTGAGGCGATCGTCTCGGACGCCGCGGGCCTGATGCTCGACGACGCTGTCAACGGCGCCTTCGACGGGGATTTCACGGCGCTCGAAAGCGGCGCGAGGCGCGCTCTGACGCAAGGGGCGGACGTCAATCAGCTCCTCGCCGCTGCGCTGCGCCATGCCATGAGCCTGCGCCGCGCCAAGCTCGACGTCGAGGCCGGCGGAAGGGGCGGCGTGTCCGAGTTCCGCGGGCCGCCTCGCGCCCGCGCCGCCTTCGACGCTCATCTGCGCGCCTGGAGGGCGGACAAACTCGCCCGCGCGGTTGACATTCTCGCGGAGGCCATCGCAAAGGCCCGTCTGCAGCCGAAACTCGGCGAAGCGATCGCCTTGCGCGCGCTATGGAGCGTCGCGTTGGCGGCGCGGGCAAAACCTGCGGGTCGGTAGAGACGGACGAGCTTGGACCGGGTCGCGCGGTCCGATCTGCGCTCGGCCGCGCAGCAATCGGATTTGCATCATCGCGCTCGAACTTTCCGGCCGCCCCGGCATCGAGGATTTTGATGCTGATCGGGCGCATTCCGCTCTGGCCAGGGTTGCGCCACTAAATATCCTATGTTAGCAAACGCTCCGCCGTCAGGGTGCGGTCGCCTTCTTCTCCGCACTCCTTGTTCTTCATCTCAGCCTCCGCTCTAGGCCCTTTCGCGCATCGCTGCGTCGGGCCGGCGCCCATAGAGGCGCGGGATGCGAGGCGTTCGATCGGTTGGGGGGGTCGATTGGGACAGCAGGAGTCTCTCGTAGCCGGAATGGCTGGCCGCTATGCTTCGGCGCTGTTCGCGCTGGCCCAGGAGACTTCGGCGACTGACCAGGTCGCCGCCGATCTTTCGGCCTTTGCGAACATGTTGGCGGAGAGTTCCGATCTGCGTGATTTTGTGCGCAGCCCGGTGTTTTCCGCCGAGCAGCAGGTCGCGGCTCTGACCCCTCTGCTCGACCGGGCCGGGATCTCAGGCGTCACGGCGCAATTCCTCAAGCTGGTCGCGACGAAGCGACGGCTGTTCGCGGTCTCCGACATGATCCGCGACTTCAACATTCTTTATGACCACGCGAGAGGCGTGAGCCGCGCTGCGGTGACCGTCGCCGAGCCGCTCAAGGACGAGCACGTCGAAGAGCTGAAGAACGCCCTTGTGGCGATCGCCGGCGGCAGCCACGTCGAGGTCGCCGTCAAGGTCGATCCGTCGATCATCGGCGGTCTCATCGTGCAGCTCGGCTCGCGCATGGTCGACGGCTCGCTCAAGACTAAACTCAATTCGATCCGCGCACGTATGAAAGAGGTCGGCTGATGGATATCCGCGCCGCAGAAATTTCGGCGATCCTGAAAAACGAGATCGCCCAGTTCGGCAATGAAGCCTCTGTCACCGAGGTAGGCCAGGTGCTCTCGGTTGGCGACGGTATCGCCCGCGTTTACGGCCTCGACAATGTCGAGGCGGGCGAAATGGTCGAATTCGAGAACGGCATTCGTGGCATGGCGCTGAACCTCGAAGTCGACAATGTCGGCGTCGTCATCTTCGGCTCAGACCGCGACATCAAGGAAGGCCAGACGGTCAAGCGCACCGGCGCAATTGTCGACGTACCGGTCGGCAAAGGGCTGCTCGGCCGCGTCGTCGACGCCCTCGGCAACCCGATCGACGGCAAGGGCCCGGTCGTTTACGAGAAACGCAGTCGCGTCGACGTCAAGGCTCCCGGCATCATTCCACGCAAATCCGTGCACGAGCCGATGGCGACCGGCCTCAAGGCGATCGACGCGCTGATCCCGATCGGGCGCGGCCAGCGCGAGCTCATCATCGGCGACCGCCAGACCGGCAAGACGGCAGTGGCGCTCGACGCGGTCCTGAACCAGAAGTCCCTTAACCAGGGCAAGGACGAGAGCGTCAAGCTCTATTGCGTCTATGTCGCGGTCGGGCAGAAGCGCTCGACCGTCGCCCAGTTCGTGAAAATCCTCGAAGAGAACGGCGCGCTCGAATATTCGATCGTCATCGCGGCGACAGCGTCGGATCCCGCGCCGATGCAGTTCCTCGCGCCCTTCGCCGGCTGCGCCATGGGCGAATATTTCCGCGACAATGCGATGCACGCGCTGATCGTCTACGACGATCTCTCGAAGCAGGCGGTCGCCTATCGCCAGATGTCGCTGCTGCTGCGCCGTCCGCCGGGCCGCGAAGCCTATCCCGGCGACGTCTTTTACCTGCATTCGCGCCTGCTTGAGCGCGCCGCGAAGCTGCGCGACGCCAATGGCGCGGGCTCGCTCACGGCGCTGCCGGTCATCGAGACGCAGGCGAACGACGTGTCCGCCTATATTCCGACGAATGTGATCTCGATCACCGACGGTCAGATCTTCCTCGAGACCGACCTCTTCTATCAGGGTATTCGCCCGGCGGTGAACGTCGGCCTCTCGGTCTCGCGAGTCGGCTCGGCCGCGCAGACCAAGGCGATGAAGAAGGTGGCCGGCAAGATCAAGGGCGAGCTCGCGCAATATCGCGAAATGGCCGCTTTCGCGCAATTCGGCTCCGATCTCGACGCCACGACGCAGCGCCTTCTCGCCCGCGGCTCGCGCCTCACGGAGCTCCTGAAGCAGCCGCAGTTCTCGCCGCTCAAGATGGAAGAGCAGGTGGTCGTGATCTATGCCGGCGTCAACGGCTATCTCGACGCGCTGCCGGTCAGCCGCGTCCGCGCCTTCGAGGACGGGCTCCTTGCGCTGGTCCGCACGAGCCATGGGGACCTCCTTGAGACGATCCGCACGTCGAAGGATCTCTCGGACGCGTCGGCCGGCAAGCTCAAGGGCGTCGTCGAAACCTACGCCAAGAACTTCGCCTGAACTGGCGGTGAGGCTCCGGACATAGCGAAGCGGACACATCATGCCCTCATTGAAGGACCTGCGAAACCGCATCGCCTCGGTCAAGGCGACGCAGAAGATTACCAAGGCCATGCAGATGGTTGCGGCGGCTAAGCTGCGCCGCGCGCAGACCGCCGCCGAAGCCGCTCGGCCCTACGCCGAGCGCATGGAGCGCGTTCTGGCCGCGGTGGCGGCCTCGATCGGGCCCGGCTCGCAGGCGCCGCTTCTGCTCGGCGGCACAGGCCGCGACAATGTCCACCTTCTCGTGGTCTGCACGGCCGAGCGTGGACTTTGCGGCGGCTTCAACTCGTCGATCGCGCGGCTCGCGCGGGAGACCGCGACCTCGCTGATCGGCCAGGGCAAGACCGTCAAGATCATCTGCGTCGGCAAGAAGGGCTATGACATCCTCCGGCGGCAGTTCGAGCGTGAAATCATCGAGTTCATTGATCTACGCAGCGTCAAGACGCTCGGCTTCGACAATGCCGACGTTATCGGACGCAAGCTCGTCTCGCTCTTCGAGGCGGGCGAATTCGACGTCTGCACGCTCTTCTTCGCCAGATTCCGCTCCGTCATTTCGCAGACGCCGACGGCGCTGCAGCTGATTCCGATGAGCGTCGCGGGCGAAGGCGAGACGACCGCGCCGCAGGCGGTCTACGAATATGAGCCGAGCGAGGAAGAGATCCTGACGACGCTGTTGCCGCGCAACATCTCGATCCAGGTGCTGCGCGCCCTGCTCGAGAACGCCGCATCCGAACAGGGCGCTCGCATGAGTGCGATGGACAGCGCCTCGCGCAACGCCGGCGAAATGATCAAGAAGCAGACGATGCAGTACAACCGGTCGCGCCAGGCGATGATCACCAAGGAGCTGATCGAAATCATCTCCGGCGCCGAAGCGCTCTGACCGTCAAGATAAACAAGAGGACGAACCATGGCTGACGCCGCAACCAACACGTCAACAGGCTATGTCACGCAGGTCATCGGCGCCGTCGTCGACGTCAAGTTCGACGGCCATCTGCCCGAAATCCTCAATGCGCTGGAGACTGAGAACGGCGGCAACCGCCTGGTGCTCGAAGTCGCCCAGCATCTCGGCGAAAATTCCGTGCGCTGCCTCGCCATGGACGTGTCCGAAGGACTCGTTCGCGGGCAATCGGTGCGCGACACCGGCGCCCCGATCACCGTTCCGGTCGGCGAAGGCACGCTCGGGCGCATCATGAACGTCATCGGTGAGGCGGTCGACGAAGCCGGCCCGATCGACGCGAGCAACCGTCGAGCCATTCATCAGGCTGCGCCGACCTACGCCGAGCAGGCGACCGAAGCGCAGATTCTGGTCACCGGCATCAAGGTCGTCGATCTTCTCGCGCCCTACGCCAAGGGCGGCAAGATCGGCCTCTTCGGCGGCGCGGGCGTTGGCAAGACCGTGCTCATTATGGAGCTGATCAACAATGTCGCCAAGGCGCATGGCGGCTATTCCGTCTTCGCCGGCGTCGGCGAGCGCACCCGTGAAGGCAATGATCTCTATTACGAGATGATCGAATCCAAGGTGAACATGAATCCGCGCGAGCATAATGGCTCGGCGGCCGGATCGAAATGCGCCCTCGTCTATGGCCAGATGAGCGAGCCGCCCGGCGCGCGCGCGCGCGTGGCGCTGACGGGCCTCACCATCGCGGAGGATTTCCGCGATCAAGGCCAGGACGTGCTGTTCTTCGTCGACAACATCTTCCGCTTCACCCAGGCGGGTTCGGAAATGTCGGCGCTTCTCGGCCGCATTCCTTCGGCGGTCGGCTATCAGCCGACGCTCGCCACCGACATGGGCGCGCTGCAGGAGCGCATCACCACGACGACCAAAGGCTCGATCACCTCGGTGCAGGCGATCTACGTTCCGGCCGACGACTTGACCGACCCCGCGCCGGCGACGTCCTTCGCGCATCTTGACGCAACGACGGTGCTGTCGCGTTCGATCGCCGAAAAAGGCATCTATCCGGCGGTCGATCCGCTCGACTCGACTTCGCGCATGCTCTCGCCGCTCGTCGTCGGCGAAGAGCATTACAACGTCGCCCGCTCGGTCCAGCAGACGCTGCAGCGCTACAAGGGCCTGCAGGACATCATCGCCATTCTCGGCATGGACGAACTGTCGGAAGAGGACAAGCTGACGGTGGCGCGCGCCCGCAAGATCGAGCGTTTCCTGTCGCAGCCGTTCCATGTCGCGGAAGTCTTCACCGGATCGCCGGGCAAGCTCGTTTCGCTGGCCGACACGATCAAGGGCTTCAAGGGCCTCGTCGAAGGCAAGTACGATCACCTGCCGGAAGCCGCCTTCTATATGGTCGGCTCCATCGAAGAGGCGGTCGAGAAGTCGCAGCGCCTCGCCGCCGAAGCGGCCTGATAAGAGACGCGGCTTTGCGCGGAGTTGAGCCGCGTGAGGCCGGTCCGGCTGCGACAGCGGCCGAGAGATCTTTAATCAAAGTCGGGACGCGCCATGCCGGATTTTCATTTCGAACTCGTGTCGCCTGAAAAGCTCGTCTTTTCAGGCGAAGTAGAGGCCGTTGTCGTGCCCGGAACGGAAGGCCAGTTTACCGTTCTCAAGGATCATGCGCCCGTGATGTCGACTCTGAAACCCGGTGTTGTCGACATAGAAGAGACGAAGTCCAAGGTCAGGCGCTTTTTCGTGCGCGGCGGATTTGCCGACGTGTCGGCCGCCGGGCTCACCATCCTGGCCGAACATGCGATCCCGCTCGAAGAAATGGATGCGGCGGCGATCGCGGCCGACATCAAGGACGCCGAGGAGGACGTCGCCGACGCGCAGAACGACGAGGCGCGGCGTCTCGCCGCCGAAAAGCGCGACCAGCTCCTCGAGCTCAAGGACGCGCTCAAGATCTGAGCCGGCGCCGCGTTCCTGATTTTGGCGGGTCACGTGGTCCAGGCGGCGCGAACGCGGTAAATCAGCTCGCAAAGCGACGCATCCAACAGAGATCTGGTCCGGCTGCGAAGCCGACTGTCGGCGGCCGCTGGTCAAAACTGCAGCGGTCTCCCGTGGTAAGCGGAAGAAGCCAGAGCCGCACTCTCTGCGAGTCTCCTGTTTTCAGTGGGGTGGCGTTCCGCCATCACCGTGGCGAGCACGCTTAAGGCTGTCAGAACCACACCCAATCCTGCGGCAATCAAGAGTTTTACGACGATCCGCATGGCGAGCGCTCCTCATGCGCGACCTTGAGGAAGACGGCTCCATCTGAGTTCAATGGATTTGTTGCGAGATCAGGCCACATCAACGTGGCCGTTGCCTTCCGGCGCGGCGTAGCTCGCAGTGTCGACGTGGCCGTTGCCTTCCGGCCTGGCGTAGCTCGCAGTGTCGATGTGGCGGTTGCCTTCCGGCGTGGCATAGCTCGCAACGTCAACATGTGCGTTGTTTTGGGGAGCGACGCCGGAGGCGAAGCCTGCAAAGAAGGGGACGGCGAAAACGGCGAGGGCAAGGTTTTTCATGGTCGATCTCCTTGGGGCTGTGCGGCGTTCATCGCCGCTGACAGTCCGGAGATACGCCTTTAGCGCCGGAGCGCTGGTGGCGTTTCACACACTTCGTCAGCTCTTGAATGCGAGTCGGCTCGTCGTGGGGAGGACGGGAACAAAAGGGTAGCCGACCTCTCCCGGCGCAACCCCCGTCGAAGCGGCGGGCGCCGGCGCCAGGAATTCACGCCTTGAAGGAATTCACGCCTTGAAGTCGAGAGTTTCCTGATGGTCGCCGATCAGAGCCATCAGTTGCGGCACGTCGGCGAGAGTGAGGGCGCCGCGACCGCGCCTAATCAGGCCTTCGCGCTCGAGCGCGCTCAGCTCTTTGGTCACGCTCTCGCGCCGGGTGCTGATGCGCCCGGCGAGTTCGGCGTGGACCGGCGGAGGAGAGACGATCGCCTCGCGCGGCTCGGCGCGGCTCATCCGCGAGAGCCGCAAGAGCTCCACGATGAGGCGCTCGCGCATGGCGAGCGTGTTGAATTCATTGATGCGGTTCGCGAGCCTTCGCACCTCGCCGGCGATGCGCCGCAGCAGTTGCAGGCTGATCTCCGGCGAGCCCGTCACCGTCTCGACAAAGGTGGGCGCGGTCATTCTGGCGATGGTGACGTCGGTGATCGCGAGAATGCCCGCGGAGCGGGGTTGGCCATCGATCGCCGCAAGCTCGCCGAAAAATGCGCCCGCCTCGACGTCGCGCAGAATCGTCTCGCGGCCCGAGACGGCGCGGATCATCACCCGTCCGACGCCGCTGACGAGAAAAAACACATCCGTTCCCTCGTCCTGCCAGTCGATGATCCATTCCTTGGCGCGGGCGCGCCGCCATATGCAGCGGGTGTCGAGCCGGGCGATTTGTTCTGCGCTCAATGAGGCGAAGAGCTCGACACGCGCCAGCGTTTCCTTCTGTCTGACGGTCGTCATATCAATCGGTCTCCGACGCGAAATATCTTGTCGAATTCCTCTTTCGTGTGGAATGCGACGGTTTCGATTTCCCTCGAAACATTTCTGACCCGGACGCGCCGCGTCTCGGCCGCAGGTAAGGCGAAGCCCGCGCGCACCACGACTTCGCGCGAGAGAATGGCCGTGCAAGGCGGATCCTTGGTGAGGTTTTCGAGCCGCGCGGCGATATTGCCGACCTCGCCGAGAAACTGCGCCGTCCGGCGGCTCTCGAGCGCGCCGACGACTGCCACTCCAATGTGGCAGCCTGCGCCAAAGCGCAACGGAAAGTCGAAGGCGGACTCGAATTCGGCGCTGAGGGTAAGTAGCCTTCGCCATAGCTCGCGGAGCGCGAGAAGGCTCTGCCGTGCGGAGGTCTCGGCGTCTTTGCAGTCAAAAAAGCACATGACGCCGTCGCCGGCGACGCTCGTGACCTGACCGGCATGAGCTTCGACCGCTTCACAGACCGCGCCGACATATCGGTCGATGACGTAGAAGGCGTCGTAGGGGAGGCGGCTGTCGGCGAGCACGGTCGAGTTGCGCAGATCGACGAAGAGCGCCGCAATTTCATGCTCGCGCGTCGCAGACTGCGCGCCGATTCGCCTTGCCGGCGCCGTTCGTTCAAACGAGAGCAGCGGCGTCACCGAAACGTCGGCGGTGGGACGCAGCTGACAGGCGAGCCTGATCGACGGGCCGGCGCCGATCGCGGCGAGGGTGCGCGCTTCCGCGGCATTGGGCGCCGGCAAGGCGCTGAGGCCCGACTCGATCCGGACGCGGCAGGTCGAGCAGCGGCCGCGGCCGCCGCAGACGGAATGGTGCGGCACGCCGGCAAAGCGGCTCGCTTCGAGAATGGAAAATCCGCGTGGAGTCACCACCTGACGCCCGGGATAGGCGATCGTGATGGCGGAGTGTCGGCGCGCGTGCCATTCCCGCGCGGCGTGCAACGCGAAGACGCCTCCGACAAGGCCGAGATAGATCAGAATGAGGTCGCTGGCGATCAAGCCGAGCGCCGCCGCCTGTTTCGGGGACTGCAGATTGAAACCGGCGAGATAGCCGCTGTCCTGCGCGGCGCGGGCGTCGAAATCGCGGCCGGCGTCGATGATGCCGGACATCGCAAGCGCCGGAATGAGGACCGCGAGGGCGAACAGAGCGGGCGTCCAGGCGGGGTACCAGGGCTTGTGACGCATGACGCTGCGCAGCCCGATGCAGCCGTGAGTCCAGACGACGCAAAGAAGCAGAAATTGTCGAGGCAGACCCCAAAGCGGCGAGAGTTCCCAGTAGCGGTAGATGAGCCAGGGGTAGGTCAGCGGCAGGTCGAAGAGCAGATAGCCGAGCCGGACATTGACGGCATGGATGATGACGAGCGGCGGAATCGACAGGCCGAGAAGAAGCTGCGCAAGCTCAGATGGCGGGATGCGCAGATGGCGCCGGCGCCAAAGCGCGTAAAGGCCAAGGCCGCCGTGAGTCAGGAACGATCCGTAAAGGAGCGTCTGGCCGAAAAGCGTGCGCCAGGGCCAAAGCAGAACGACCCGTATGGCGTCCATCGTGGGCAGGCGGAGAATGCCGCAGGCGTGATTGAGGAAATGCGTCGTTGCAAAGGTGAAGAGGATGAGCCCGGTCGTAAGCCGCAATGTGCGTACGAGCGGCGGAAAGCGCGGAACGGTGATGGCGCCGCCCGCATCCGCGGCGCCCGCGGTTTGGGTCACGGGCGTCTCTCCTTCTGCGCTTGCCGGCGGCTTCGGTCACGGCGCGACCACGACCTTGCCCTTCATATGCGGATGAAGGCCGCAGAAATAGTCGTAGTCGCCGGGCTTCTCGAAAGCGTAGGAGAAGCGATCGTCGGTGTCGAGAGCCTTCGAACGAAAGCCAGCCCCGACGACGAGGTGCGGAATGTCGTCGCGATTGACGAAAGTGACGACTGTTCCAGGCTTGACGGTGATCTCGGCCGGCGTGAAGGCGAAATTGTCGATGCTCACCTCGGCGCCCGGCTGATCCTCGGCCGCCAGGGCCGGGCCGGCGACGGCAAGGCTAGCGGCGACGAGCGCGGCGCGGCCCGCGCGCAGGATGCGCGCCCTTGAACTTATCATCATCTTTGCTCCTTGGCCGCGATTCACGCCAGAGCCGCATCGGTGATCGCCAGGCGCTCCGTTCCCTGTCGGTATTCGACCGTGGCGACGCCGAGCACGCTGCGGAGCCGATCGGCGGGCACGAGCATCGGTCCGGGCGAAGGAGCGGACCCCGGCGCCGGCTGCGGGAAAGCCGTGGAGCGGGCGGTGTGAAAGGTGACCGCGCCCTCGACCTTCTGCATCAGCTGATGGATATGGCCGTTGAGGACGGTGACCGAGCCGAAGCGCTTCAAGAGGTCGAGCGCCTTCGCCGAATCCTCGGTGCCCCAGCCCCATTGAGGATAGACCGTCCAGAGGGGGATGTGGGCGAAGACGATGATCGGCGTCGAATCGGTCTTGCCCCGCAAATCGTCGGCGAGCCAGGCGAGCTGCTCGTCGCCGAGGTTGCCCATGCCGCCCGCTTTGAGATCGACGACATTGACGAGCCCGATGAAATGCGCGCCGCCGGCGTCGAACGAATGCCAGCCGGAGCCATGCGAGCCCTTGCCGTAGCGCTCGAGATAGGCGGCGCCGTTCTTTTCATCGATCACGTCGTGCTCGCCGGGCACATAGCGCACGTCGAGGCCGGCGCCGCCGATGACCTTGTCGGCGTCGTCAAACTGCTCGGGCTTTGACAGATGTGTGATGTCGCCGGTATGGATCATGAAGGACGGCTTGACCGGCAGGGCGTTGATTTTGCCGATCGCCTCTTTCAAGGTGCCGAGCGGGTCCGGATTGGCCGGCTTGTTGAAGCCGAGGTGGCTGTCGGAGATCTGCGCGAAAGTGAAGCCGCTCGAGGCGCCGTCCGCCGCTTCGGCGGCGCCGATGAGGCCGGATTTCGGCACGCCTCCGGCGAGCGTCCAGAGGACGCCGCCGCCGGCCCAGACCATGCATTCGAGCGCGCCGCGCCGGTCAATTCCCTTTTCTTCGTCCTGTGACATGTTTTGACTCCCGAAGGCCGGGCTAGCCGCCGCGGCCGCTTAAGGAGACTGGTCAGACCGCGACTTTATTCCCGTGCGCCGCGTCGCTCGCGTTCAAGATGATTTGACCGGCCGACATTTGCCCGGAATGCTGTAGACGATCGCAGGGCCATTCTAGAAAGGACCTCCCATTTTATGCCGCCGCCCCTGCTGCTGTTGCAGAATATTTCGCTGACTTTCGGCGGACGGCCTCTCCTCGAGGACGCCGGCCTTTCGGTTTCGGCCGGTGAGCGCCTCTGCTTCGTCGGCCGCAACGGCTCGGGCAAATCGACGCTTCTGAAGATCGCCGCGGGGCTCATCGAGCCGGACGGCGGCGCGCGCTTCCTGCAGCCCGAAGCCAGCGTCCGCTATCTGCCGCAGGAGCCTGATCTCTCCGGCTTTGCCAGCGCCGGCGCCTATGTCGAGGCAGGTCTTGGCCCGGCCGATGATCCCTATCGCGCAAAAAGGATCCTTGAGGAGCTCGGCCTTTCCGGCGACGAGGATCCGGCGCAGCTTTCCGGCGGCGAGGCGCGTCGCGCGGCGCTGGCCCGGGTCATGGCGCCCGAGCCGGATATCCTGCTTCTCGACGAGCCGACCAACCATCTCGACCTTCCGGCTATCGAATGGCTGGAGGCGGAACTCAGAGCCTTGCGCTCGGCGCTCGTCATCATCAGCCACGACCGCCGCTTTCTGCAAAATCTGTCGCGCAGCACGCTCTGGCTCGATCGCGGCCGCACGCGGACGCTCAGCCGTGGCTTTTCCGAGTTCGAGGCCTGGCGTGACAAGGAGCTCGAAGAGGAGGAGCGGCAGGCGCACAAGATGGACCGCAAGATCGTCGCCGAGGAGCATTGGCTGCGCTATGGCGTCACCGCGCGGCGCAAGCGCAATCAGAAGCGGCTCGCCGGGCTCGAGGCGATGCGGGTCGAACGAAGGCAGCGGCAGGGCGCGCAAGGCGGCGTGAGACTCGTCGCCAGCGAGGGCAAGATCTCGGGCAAGCTCGTCGTCGAGGCGGAGCAGGCGTCGAAATCCTTCGGCGGACGCGCGATCGTCAAATCCTTCTCGTTGCGACTCGCGCGCGGCGACCGCCTCGGCGTCGTCGGCGGCAATGGCGCAGGCAAGACGACGCTGCTCAATCTTTTGACCGGCGCGCTCGCGCCCGATTCCGGCGAGATCCGCCTTGGCGCCAATGTCGAGCTCGCGACCCTCGACCAGGGAAGGGCGAGCCTCGACCCGGAGACCACGCTGAAGGACGCGCTTACCGGCGGCGCAAGCGATTTCGTCGAGATCAATGGCGAACGCAAGCATGTCGTCGGCTATATGAAGGATTTTCTGTTCGGGCCGGAGCAGGCGCGGACGCCGATCGGCCGCCTCTCAGGCGGCGAGCGCGGCCGGCTGATGCTGGCGCGGGCGCTGGCGCGGCCGTCGAACCTGCTCGTGCTCGACGAGCCGACGAACGACCTCGATCTCGAGACGCTCGACCTGCTGCAGGAAATGCTCGGCGACTACAAGGGCACGCTCATGATCGTCAGCCACGACCGCGATTTCCTCGACCGCGTGGCGACGCAGGTTCTGCTCGCCGAAGGCGCAGGCCTCTGGAGAGAATATGCGGGCGGCTATTCCGACATGGTCGCGCAGCGCGGGGCAGGGGTCGGAGCGGCGCCAATTGCCGCCGCGCCCGCGGTGAAGCCGTCTGAGCCGAAGCCCAGGGCGGCGCCGCGCGAAAAGCCGGGCCGAGCGCGGCTGAGCTTCAAGGAAAAGCACGCGCTCGAAACGCTGCCCGCGCGCATCAACGAGATCCGCGCCGAGTTGGCGCAATTGCAGCTCCTGCTCGACGATGCGGATCTCTACGCCCGCGAGCCGGCGAGATTTGCGTCCATTTCGGCCGCTTTCGCCAGAGCCGAGGTCGAGCTTGCCGAGGCGGAGGACGACTGGCTGGCGCTCGAAATCCGGCGCGAGGAGATCGAAGGGTAGCGCAATCTATGTTGTGGGCGGCCCGGCCGGTCGCATGGTCGTCGTCATTCTGCGTCATTGGCGGCGATGGGCGTCGTGCCTGGGGCGGCGGATCGCGTTCTGCGGCCGCCAAAGCCCTGCTTGCCTGGATTTTGAACCGTCGCTAGCATGACAAAGGAACTTGGCTGGCCACGCTGCGCTCCGTCAGCTATGAAATCGATCAGCCAAACCGAAGGGCGCGCTGCCCTTTGGGCCCTTTGCGCCGGCAATGCGAGCTTCGTCATGTCCCAATCGACCCTGCCAGCCGCCGAACCCACGCCCTTACCCCCGCTTCTGCCGCAGCGACTCATCTCCGGCTACGAGGCTTTTCTCGGCGGCCGCTTCGCGCGGGAGCATGACCGCTTTCAACATCTCGCCGAAGAGGGGCAGAACCCTCGCATCCTGCTGATCGGCTGCTGCGACTCGCGCGTGTCGCCGGAGGTGATTTTCGACGCCGGTCCCGGCGAGATTTTCGTCATCCGCAACGTCGCCAACCTCATCCCGCCCTATTCGCCGAACGAGGATATGCACGGCACCTCGGCCGCGCTCGAATATGCCGTGCTCGGATTGCGCGTCGAGCATATCGTCATCCTCGGCCATGCGCGCTGCGGCGGCGTGCGCGCCTATGCCGAGGCCGATTTCGATCCTTATCAAAAACCTCTGTCGGCCGGCGACTTCATCGGCAAATGGATCAGCCTGATCGCCCCGGCGGCGGCGAAAATCGGCTCGGCGACGCAGCCGCTCGACGAATATTCCGAGCGTCTCTCCCTCGCCTCGATCATTCAGGGGCTTGCCAATCTGCGCACCTTTCCCGCCGTCGCAAATCTTGAAAAGCGCGGCATTCTTTCGCTGCACGGCGCCTATTTCGGCATTCTCGAAGGCAAGCTTCTCGCCCTCGACGAGCCGTCCGGACGGTTCCTGCCGATCTCGGAAAAGGCGCATGCGGCGGCGCTGGCGGAACCGCACTTTTGAAGCCAGCATTTGGAAGGCCTGCGACGGCGGCTCTGCCTCGCCCGCCACGCCGATTTGGCCCGCCCACGGGGCATTGAAAAGAGGCTGCGCCTCCAAAACGGATGTTGCGCCTAGCTTTCAAGGCGTGCATTTTATTTGCGACAATCGGCCGCCGCCGCGAGGCGCGCAGAGCAAAAAAACCATATGTCGGAAGGAGACCCGAAGATGACGATCGCCCGCATTCTGGCGGAAAAAGGGCGGAACGTGAGCACTGTCCAGCCCCACCGTACGCTGTCGGAGGCGCTCGACATTCTCACAGCCAAGAATATCGGCGCGGTCGTCGTGGTGAACGCCGAAGAAAACGTGCTCGGCATCCTGTCGGAGCGCGACATCGTGCGAGCCATCGGCAGGGACGGGCCCAATGTGCTGAAGGACGCCGTTTCGAAGCATATGACAGCGCGAGTGACGACCGCCACCGAACGAGAATGTGTGAGCACGGCGATGGAGCGGATGACGAGCGGCCGCTTCCGCCACCTTCCGGTGCTGCAGGACGGCAAGCTCGCGGGCCTCGTCTCGATCGGCGACCTCGTGAAATTCCGCCTTGCCGAGATGGAGCAGCAGCAGCAGGCGATGAAGGAATATATCGCAACGGCCTGACGCCAGGCCGGAGCCGCGGAGGGCGTTGCCCGCCGGACGAAACGGCGCCCCCGCTCATTGCGTGTTGAGAGGCGCCGATTGATCCCTGGCATGATGCCGAGAAATGGAAGCCGCTTTTCGTGCGACGTCATGCTCTAACCTCTCCTGCTCCAATCTTTTCGGAAGAGAAGAATTCAGAGATGGAGTCGCGCAGCGATTCCGTCCGAAGCCATCAGGCGCTAAAGGCTCGCGACCGCTCCGGTGACCTTGCCCCATGACCTTGCCCGATGACCTTGTATGATCTCTCCTGGCTCGCCCTGGCGGCCTATGCCATTCACATTCTTGAAGAATATTTCCTCGATTGGCGCAATTGGGCGCGGGCGGTCATCAAGCTGCCGGTCGAATGGAGCGACTTCTACGTCGTCAATGTGGTCGTGATCGTGCTGGGGATTGCCCAGGCGCAATTGTCGGCGTCGCTGCCGTTGCTCGCGCTCTCCTACGCCGCGCTATTGCTGATCAAGGCGACATTTTTCCATGTGCTGCCGATGATTGTGACGAACGGCCGATTCTCCCCGGGCGTGGTGACCGCGGTCTGCCTTTTCTATCCGATCGGCTTCGCTTCCTTCTCGATGGCCTCGGCCGCCGGAGACGTGACCTTCGGCATGATCGTGGCCTCGCTCGTCACGGGCGCAGCGCTCATGGCCATTCCGATCGCCCTTTTTCGGCTGAAGTCGAAGCCCTATTTCAGGCAGATCGGTTGACCGCCGTCAAAGAGCCTCGCCGGGGGGCGTCAAGGCGATATATTCTGCAATTTCGGGGATGGCGCGGCGCGCAGCCTCACGGCCGATCTCGATCAGCTCGTCGGCGCGATGGAAATCGAACAGGCCGATCCGGTTGACGCGCGCGTTGATGATGACGTCCGGCGGATCGCCAGCGAGCCTGGAGCGCGAGATGCGCCCTTGCGCAATGTTGAAGGCGTCCATCATGGCGCTGCCGATGCCGGGCGCCCCGTCCTCGCGCTTGCCGAAATGACGCCGCCGGCTTTGGCCCAGTGCGCTGAAGAGTCCTCCTTTCTTCGGCGGCGGCTCGGCGGCTTCGGCGAATTTGTCGAGCGCAGGCTCGATCGAAAGTCCGTCATTGATCACTGTCGCGCGGAAGCCGTTGTCTCCGATGAGATTGACGGCAAGCACGATCTCGGCGCCGAGCGCGCGGCAGACCGTCACCGGGACCGGATTGACGAGGGCGCCGTCGAAAAGCCAGCGTCCATTGATGCGCACCGGCTCGAAAATGCCGGGAAGCGCGTATGAGGCGCAGATCGCCTCGACCGCGTCGCCCTTCGTCAGCCAGATCTCATGGCCGCTGCCGACTTCCGTCGCAACCACCGCAAATCCCTTGTCGAGCTCCTCGAGGCGGCGACCGTCGAGAGCCTGATGCAAGCGGCGCCGCAGCCGCGCGCCGCCGAGCAGCCCCACTCCGGAAAAGGAGAGATCCATCATGCCGAACACGGCCTTTTTGGTAAGGCCGCGTGCGAAGCTTTCGACCGCCTCGAGCTTGCCTGCCGCATAGCAGCCGCCGACGACGGCGCCGATCGAGGTTCCGGCAATGACGTCCGGGCAAATCCCGTGCTCGCTGAGCTCCAGCATGACCCCGATATGCGACCAGCCGCGCGCCGCTCCTGCGCCGAGCGCCATGCCGAGAACAGGCCGCCCCGGCGCTCCGCCCGGCTTATTCGTCCGCCGCAGCGGGTCCGGAATCATCTTGTTCACGTCTTTGCTCCTCGATTGCCGCCACGCTGCTCTTCCCTTCGGAGTCGCGGTCGAACTGACGAGGGATTTAAGAGGCAGCGCGTCTTTTCGAGCTTAACGACCTCGGGTTTGCGAGTGTTTTCCTCCAGCAGTTGATATTTATTGAACAGAACGCGCGACGGGGCGGTATGTGCCCGCCTTTATTGCGAGATCGCAAAAGCCGAGGCCCGGCTCTCCAGGCCCCAAGCGCCTCGATCAGACCGGCGCGCCAGTGCGCGACAACTGCGCGACCAGCAAGAGGAGGACGACCAGGGCCAGAAGCGCGTAAGCGAGGTAGACCTTCTTCATAGGCGTCCTCCGGGAGTTCCATGCGATCAAAGCCATGGATCACAGGCAGAGGTCAAAACGTCGAGCTGCCGTCTCACTTTGGCGCTCATCGGGCCGCATGCAGGCGGGCTCACGCGCTCGTCAAACGAACGCCAGCGTCCTGCCGCCGTCGCGCATGTCGAGCTTCCGGTAGAAGCACGAGCGGCGGCCGGTGTGGCAGGCGCCGCCGTCCGCTGCGGCCTCGACCGTCAAAACCAGGGCGTCCTGATCGCAGTCGGTCCGAATCTCGATGACCTTCTGGATCTGCCCCGAGGTCGCGCCCTTGCGCCAAATCTCCTTGCGAGAGCGCGACCAGTAATGCGCCTCCCCGGTTGCCAGGGTGAGCCGCAGCGCCTCCGCGTTCATATAGGCGACCATAAGAATTTCGCCGTCCTCCGCCGCGCGCGCGACGCAGACGACCAGCCCGTCCGCGCCGAAGCAAGGCAAAAAGACGCCGCCTTCCTCGAGCTCGCGCTTGGCTTGCGCCTTGGCGCTGTCCACTGTGACTGCATCGATCATGACTTCAAACCAGCTTCGCCAAGCTGTGCGGGAGCGAAAGAACGTCGCTCCCGGCCTTCCTAGCGGCAGTTCGCGACGATTCGCGTCATTTTCCGTGCCGCAGCATGGTCAGGAAGCGCACCTGCTCGGCCGGATCGTCGCGGAAGACGCCCGTGAACTGGCTCGTGACGGTCTGCGCACTTTGCTTGCGGACGCCGCGCATGGACATGCACATATGCTCGGCCTCGATCATGACGGCGCAACCGCGCGGGCGCAGATGCTGCTCGATCGCTGCGACGATCTGGGCCGTCAAGGCCTCCTGCGTCTGCAGGCGCCGGGCGAACACGTCGACGAGGCGGGCGAGTTTCGACAGGCCGACGACGCCCTCCTCGGACGGATAATAGGCGATATGGGCGACGCCGACGAAAGGAACGACGTGGTGTTCGCAATGCGAGGAGAAATGAATGTCGCGCACGAGGATGATGTCGTCATAGCCGTGGACTTCCTCGAACATGCGGGACAGGATCGCGGCGGCGTCGTCACGATAGCCGGAGAACAGTTCCTCATAGGCCTTGACGACCCGGGCCGGCGTGTCTCTCAAGCCTTCCCGCGTCGGATCGTCGCCGGCCCAGCGCAGCAGGACGCGCACCGCCGCTTCGGCTTCCTCGCGGGTCGGGTGAGGCTCCCGCGAGGAAATGTCGCGCTCCGGTTGGGAACGTTCGACTAAGGACTTAACCACTGCATCCATATGTGGCGCCTCCAAAAGCATCAAGAAGCGTCCCTGGCCCTTTTTCCGAATCCAGAAAAGACCTTCCTCCCGAAGCGAAGGGGGGATTCCTTCCTCCCTTCAAGAGCGCCGAGCGGACGTTTGCCCGGGAGGACCGCTATGAAATGCGCCAAATCTCGTCGCCAAGCCCTCACTCTCCTATATAGTAACAGTTCCCGCGCGTCACCTGGACCTTCAGTCTCCGCCAACCATGCTGACCGAGATTTATAACACCAAGATCCTCGATCTCGCCGCAAACATTCCGCGTCAAGGCCGGCTGGCTGCGCCAAGCGCCAGCGCGAAGGCCCATTCGAAGCTGTGCGGCTCGACAGTCATCGTCGACATCGTCATGGATGACGGCAAAATCGTCGATTTCGCGCATGAGGTGAAGGCTTGCGCCCTGGGCCAGGCGGCCGCCTCGATCATGGCGCGCCATGTCATCGGCTCGACCGCCGCAGAAATCCGCGCGCTGCGCGATCGCGTGCGCGCCATGCTGAAGGAGAACGGCCCGCCACCGGACGGAAAATGGGCGGAGATCGCCTCGCTGGAGCCCGTCCGCGACTTCAAGGCGCGCCACGCGTCGACCCTCCTCACATTCGAGGCGACGCTGGACTGCGTCAATCAGGTCGAGGCCGCCCAGGCGTGAGCCGAGCGTCGCCTGAAGGGGAACGCGCTCGGGTCAGAAGGGCAGGTCGAGATTGAACTCATGCGCGATGACGACGCCCCCTGTATATTCATTGAGCGAACCGAGATTGTTCGGAATGGGGCTCGCCGCGGCGCTGCCCGTCAGACGGTCATAGCCGCCAAACAGGGTCGCGCTCCAGGTCGGCATGAAATCATATTTCACCGATCCAAGAACGCCGGCGGAGGTGAGCCCGCCCGTCGCACGATAAGGAGTCACCTTGCCGTTCAGGAAGGCCTGAGAGGGCGTGACCGAAAAATAGGCGTTCATGAATTGCGTGTCGCCGAAGCGCAGCCGGGGGCCGAGCGCAACAGTGAAAGCCCCGAATTTCTGAATGGCGTCGAGGGCGATGTTGGCGTCGAAACCGTCATGGCCGTTGACGCCCTGGCGCGCCTCGCCGCGCAGGCGGAAATGCTCCGTCCACCAAAGTTCGCCATAGATGCCGAGCTCGAGCGTCCAATTGACGTTCGGCAGCCCAAAGAAGGCGCCATTGCCGTTGCTCAGGCCGCGACTGGGCACAATTCGACCCACCGGCCCCGCCTTGATCCAACCGGCGTCGAGGAGCGCAATGCCGAATCCGTCGTCGGGGGAGCTGAATGGAGCGACTTCGCCGGGACGTCGCAGGGCAAGGGTGCCGGTCGGCCAGACGGTGACTGCTCGCGCGCCCGGAAACGCCGTCTGGACTTGCGGGCCGAGGCCGATGGTGACGGTCCAACCGGAGGCCGGCGCCGGCTGCGCCGGAGGGTTCAGGTCCGCCGCAAAAGCCGCGCACGTCGTGGCGGACATGAGGCCGGCGAAAGCGAGGCTTTTGAGAAGGGACAAGGGCGCACCCGAGGCTTTGAGATTACGGAACGATTCTCATTATGCGGCGTGGCCTCGGCCGCTGCCAGTGCATATCTGCCACAGTGGCGACATGATCGGCTTTACAGTTCTGCCATAATCATGGAATCGCGATGAAAATGACCCTCGCTATGGCTCGGACCATCGCCCGCTCGGCGGCGCGGGGGGCCATCCGGGCCTACCAGCTGACATTGTCGTCGATCGCCGGCTCGCAATGCCGCCATCTGCCGAGCTGCTCGGCTTATATGGACGAGGCGATCGCCCGCCATGGCGTTTGGGCCGGCGGCGTGATGGGCCTGGCGCGCCTTTGCCGCTGCCAGCCGTTTGGCACGGCCGGGTTCGACCCGGTTCCCCGCCAGCTGCCCGAGGGCGCTCACTGGCTGCGGCCTTGGAGCTATGGCCGCTGGCGGGGGCCGCTTCCGGATTTTGAGGTCATCGCGTCAGCCGGCGAGGCGAATCATGGCGAAGGTCAAGGCGACGGCGCAAGCGTTGGAGACGTTGAGGCTCTTGATCGGGCCCGCCATGTCGAGCCGCGCAACGAGATCGCAGTTTTCTCGGGTGAGGCGGCGCAGCCCCTTTCCTTCCCCGCCGAGAACGAGCGCCAGCGGGCGCGCTAGCGGCGCAGCCTGCAGCGGCGTTTCGCCCTCCGAGTCGAGGCCGACGCGCAGATAGCCGAGTTCGCCTACTTCCTGCAGCGCCCGGGACAGGTTGACGACAGGCGCGATCGGCACGTGCTCGAGCGCGCCCGAGGCGGCCTTGGCCAGAACGCCGCTCATGTCCGGCGCGTGGCGCTCGGTCATGACTACGGCGTCGACGCCAAACGCCGCCGCCGTGCGCAAAATGGCGCCGACATTATGTGGATCGGTGATCTGATCGAGCACGAGAATGACGCCGCTGCGGGTCTCGATCTCGGAGAGATCCAGCCCTTCGAGGACGCGCGCTTCCAGCAGCACGCCCTGATGAACGGCGTTGGGGCCGAGCCGGCGCGACAATTCCTCCGCTTCGACGATACGAGCGGTCAGCCCGGCCGCCGCGATTTCGGCGGCGAGCTTCTCCGCAGCCGCTTTTGTCGCATGGACGCCGATGAGCTTGCGCTTGCGCGCGCGCAAGGCCTCACGCACCGCGTGGAAGCCATATAGCGCGACGACATCGGAGGAGCGACGGAACGCTGGCGGGCTCGGCTCCTGCGTGGCGCCTCTGCGCTGCGGCTGCCCCGGCTCGCGCCCGTCGACCGGCAGCTGTGCTTCGGACCGGCGCGGTCGCGACCGCTGCGGCAGATCGCGCTCGCCCCGTCTCATTCCGCCTGATCCTTTCTTGCCGTTGCGCGCCACCGAGGTCCTGTTCCGATCGCGAGGATCGGCTTTTCCTGCCATTCTCCGCGGGCGGGCGCAAATGCGTCGTGGCGGCAGGCGACGCGCCCGCTGATTTTGAAGTTGACAGCGGCGGGCCCGGTTCGCATAAGCGCCTTCACCGTCGTCCTGACGATGGGACCCTTTGGGGGAGTGTCCCGAGCGGCAAAGGGGGCGGACTGTAAATCCGCTGGCTACGCCTTCGTAGGTTCGAGTCCTACCTCCCCCACCATCTTTGAAGCGGCGCCTCTGCCGATTGGGATCCGCGCAGGACGCCGCCGTCGGATTCCTCCACCTGCTCCATTCAACCTCCACCTGCTCCCTGGATGGTTGCGGCCCTTCGCCCCTTCATCCGGACGCTGACCCCGGCCGAAAATCAAATCCGAGAACCTGGCCGCCGCCTTCGGTCAGGAGCTGGCCGGGATCGAGCGGCAGGCCCGCCGTCCGGGCTTGCTGCGTAATCACCAGGGCCACGCACAGCGGGCCTTTGCGATTAAACGTGCGTTCTTTCGTGAAGGCCTCGAGCGCGTCTTGCAGATCCCGGAGCATTCAGGCCGCGTCCTTCTCCGCGGAAGCGTCGGAGCCGAGGAGCGGCTCGAGAAGATGTTCGGCGAGGAAGCCCACCACCGGAACGACGACGCCGTCGCCGGCGAGATGGTAGGCTTCGTTGTAGTTTTTGGGCAGGACGTAGTCGTCCGAGAGCCCCATCAGGCGAGCGGCCTCGCGAGGTGACAAAAGCCGCGACCGCACTTTCTCGCCTTCGACGATCATGATCGTTTGCCGGCTGGAGCCGCCGGCGGGAGTCCGCAGGCAACCCGCGACATCGTCAAAGCGGATTTCGGCCCGCTGGACCTTGCCGCCTTCGGCGTCTTCCCGCGTGCGCCTGTAAACGCCGCCGATCATGCGCCGGCAGGAGCTTTTGGCCGCTTCGACTTTCGCGAGGTTGATCGGACTCATGAGAGACAGCAGCCGCTGCGTTTCGGCCTGCGTATGCCAGCTCACTCCCTTCGGCTCCTTTTCGATGAGCCCGGCGAAGTTCGTCTTCCGCAGAGGAGGCGCCGGAAGGCGCCACCATGTCCATGCCGCCTTCGCGCCCGTAGAGAGCTTGCCATAGGCGTCCTCCAAACCGGCGGAACGCCAATTCTGATCCGGGCCGTCGGCGACCAGCCCGGCCGATATGGGGTTAGAGCCATGCACGGCGACGATGAACAGACGCGGCCGTGATTGCGGAACGAAATGGACCGCGTCCATCACCAGCGCGCCGAATCGATAGGAGCTGCTTGCAAGCGCGGCGCCGATCGCCGCGAAATCCTTGCCGCCATGCGAGGTGAGGGCTCCGCAGACGTTCTCGAGGACGATGAGGCGCGGCGCGCGCGCTTCCGCGGCGAGCGCGTTCATGAGCTTCCAGAACGGCCAGAAGGTTCCTGACCGATTGCCCTTGAGGCCCGCGCCGGCGCCGGCGAGGGAAAGGTCCTGACATGGAAAGGACGCCCAGGCGACATCGGCGACGCCGGGCAAATCAGCCGGCGTTACTTTGGCGACATCCCCGACCATGAGATGATCGGAGCTTCCATTGGCGACGTAGCTTGCGGCTTTCTTCGGATCGAAATCATTGGCGAACAGGCATCTCCAGGAGGGGCCAAGGCCTTTGCGCGCCATGCCTCCGCCTGCGAAGAATTCGTAGAACGTCCGCATTACTGGCCCGCGTGGTCGTCGATCGTTGCCAGGGCCTCCACGCAAAAGCTCTCCAGATGGAAGAAACGTCACCGCGCGGGTGCTTCTGGCCGCTGTATCCGATTTAAATCCTGTAGTACCTCTTGGCGCCAGCTTGCCGTCGCCTCGGCGCTTGATCCATCGAACCTAGCTTGAGCCGCCGTGGTTAGCAAACGCTCTGGACGCCTCGCCGCGATCGTCACGCTCCTTCGTCGCATCCTGGCGGTCGCCGCGCTTGCCCTCGCCGTCGCCGTTCCCTCGCAAGCCGATTCGTTAGCGCCTCCCGCCTCTCTGTCGCCGCCGCCCATTCTCTCGCAGGGCGCGCGCTTTCTCCCCGTTCTCGCCGAGCACGGGATGGTCGTCGCGCAGGAAGGAACGGCGGCGAAGATCGGCGTCAACGTGCTGCGGCGCGGCGGCAATGCGGTCGACGCCGCGGTCGCCGTCGGTCTTGCGCTCGCCGTGACTCTGCCGAGCGCGGGAAATCTCGGCGGCGGCGGCTTCATGCTCGTCCATCTCGCGAAATCGAAGACGATCGCGATCGATTACCGCGAGACCGCGCCGGAAGACACAAGCCGCACGATCTTTCTCGACGCCTCCGGCGCGGCCGACCCCACAAAATCGCGCGACACGGGCCTTGCCGTCGGCGTGCCCGGAACCGTCGCGGGGCTGACGCTCGCCCTGGAGGAATACGGCTCGGGCAAATTCTCGCTCGCCGAACTCGCCGCGCCCGCCGTGCGTCTCGCGCGAGAAGGGATCCTCGTCGAGAACGATCTCGCCGACTCGCTCGCGCAAACGCGGCGCCTCGCCCGCTGGCCGGCGAGCGCGGGGATTTTCATGCCCTCGGGCGCGCCGCTGCGGCGCGGAGAGACGCTGACGCAACCGGACCTCGCCGACACGCTCGAAGCGATCGGGCGCGACGGTGCGCGCGCCTTCTACGAAGGCGACGTCGCGGCCAAAATCGTCGCGAGCGTGCGCGCCGCAGGCGGCCGCATGACGCTCGACGATCTCAAATCCTATCGCGCGATCGAGCGCGAACCCGTCCGCGGGCAATATCGCGGCCATGAGATCCTGTCGATGCCGCCGCCCTCGTCAGGCGGAGTTCACGTGATCGAACTCCTCAATATCCTCGAAGGCTTTCCTCTGGCTGACCTTGGCGCCGATTCCGCCGCCTCGATCCACATCTTCGCAGAGGCGATGAAGCTCGCCTATTCCGACCGGGCGAAATATCTCGGCGATCCCGACCAAGCGCCCGTCCCCGTCGGCGGCCTGATCTCCAAGGCCTATGCGGCGCGCCTGCGCGCCGAAATCTCAACCGACCGGGCAAGACCCGCAGCCGAGATCGCGCCGCTCGATCCGGCGCCTTACGAGAGCGAGCAGACGACACATTTTTCGATCGTCGACGCCGAGGGGAACGCCGTCGCCAACACCTACACTTTGAACTTTTCCTACGGGCTCGGCCTGGTTGCGGAAGGGACAGGCGTGCTTCTCAATAATGAGCTCGACGATTTCGCCGCGAAACCCGGCGCGCCGAACGCCTTCGGACTGCTCGGCGGCCTGGCCAATGAGCCGGCGCCGCGCAAGCGCCCACTGTCGTCCATGGCTCCGACGATGATCTTCCGCGACGGCGATCTCGAGCTGGTTACCGGCTCGCCGGGGGGCTCGCGGATCATCACCATCGTCACTGAGATGATAAGCAATATCATCGATTACAAAATGAACGTCGCCGAAGCGACGGCGTCGCCGCGCATGCATCATCAAGGATCGCCGGACGAATTGGAAGTCGAACGCGGCCTGTCGGTCGATACGATCCGGCTCCTCGAGGCCCTCGGCCACAAGGTCGCCCGGCGCGGCGCCTGGGGTTCGGCCGCGAGCATCGCGCGCGGCGGCGGCCTTCTCATGGGGGCCGCCGACACCCGCCAGCGCGGAACGCTGGCGGCAGGGTATTGACGCGCGACAGCCCCGCCGCAAGCGGCTGGCGGATCAACCGCCGTCGCACATGCGCCCATAGGTGAGCCCGAGGCTTTTCGCGATCGTGCCGGTGAGTTCCTCGAGGCGCCTGTCATAGGCCCGCTCGAGGCAGGCGACCTCCGCCCCGCAGGCGTTGCGCGCGAGCTTGATCCAGCTTGCCTGAAGATCGCGCTGATTGTCGCGGAATTCCCGATAGGCCATGCCGCTCCAGGCCGGCGCGGCGGTTTGCAGAAGCTGGTAATAGGCGGCCATCTTGACGTCTTTGCCGCCGAGCGACGGAGTTTGGCAGATCGTGGTTTCGGCGGGCAGCGCCGCATTCGCGCAATCGAAGCTCGCGATCTGGCAGACAGCGGGCGTCGAGGCGCCGGCCAGCCAGACGATCGCGCAGACCGATTTGGCGGCAGTCCTCGGCCCGCCCGCCCGGCCAGCGCCGCATCGCGGCCGGGGCGGCGCAGACAAGAGCCTGGCGGCCAGCTTCGATCGTATTTGCTCGGCCGAATTCAGCTTGAAGCAAGGCGGAAGGACTAAAAATCTGCGCAAGGTTTTTGGCGGCATGAGGTGCGCCTTGGCGTTTCTAATCGGCACGATCGTCGCGCTCGGCTGCATGCTTGGCGGCTTCGCTGCGATGGGCGGGCATCTCGCGGTCATTTTCCAGCCATGGGAATTCGTCATCATCCTTGGCGTCTCCCTTGGAACCTTCATCATCGCGAACTCGCTCTCGACGATCAAGGACACAGGCGTCGCAATCTTCGACGCCGTCCTCAATCGCGGACCGACGCAGCGCGACTATCTCGATGTGCTCGGCGTGCTTTATGCCTTGATGCGGGAGCTGCGCGGCAAGGCGCGCAGCGAAGTCGAGCAACATATCGACAATCCGACCGAGTCCGCGATTTTCAAGAGCTTTCCTAAGGTGCTCGCCGACGCCAATCTGACAAGCTTCATCTGCGACTATTGCCGGCTCATCATCATCGGCAACGCGCGCACGCATGAAATCGAGGCGCTGATGGACGAGGAGATCGAAACCGTCACCCACGACAGGCTGAAGCCCTATCATGCGCTGATCACCGTCGCCGACGGCCTGCCTGCGATCGGCATCGTTGCGGCGGTGCTCGGCGTCGTGAAGGCGATGGGGGCGCTCGATCAATCGCCCGAAATTCTGGGCGGCCTCATCGGAGCGGCGCTCATCGGCACTTTCGCGGGAATCTTCATATCCTACGGCGTCATCTCTCCCCTGGCGCACAAGGTCAAGGCGACGCGCGCCGTGCGTTGCCGGCTTTACATCATCGTCAAGCAGACGCTGCTCGCTTTCATGAACGGCGCCATGCCGCAGATTGCTCTCGAACATGGACGCAAAACCATCGCCTCACACGATCGGCCTTCGATCGACATGGTCGAAAACGAAACGGTCGCAGGCGGCCCCAAACCGGCGCAACAACAGGCGGCCTGATATTATATGACGGATGCTCATGCTCGAAATACTCCGCTGACCGGGTCTGAGCGCCTGCTCGACGCGCCCGGCATTTCGATCGACCGCATGCCGATGCTGCATGTGATCCTCGACCGGATGGCGGCGCAATCTTCGGAAAATCTGCGCCAGCTCTCAGCGCCGCCCGCCTTTTTCTCTGTCGATGCGATTGCGGCAAAGCGCATCGGCGATGTGCTCGATGCTTGCGAGAGCAATGTTGTCGTCGGCATATTGCATGTTCAGGCATGGGATGCTCGCATATTGATCGGCCTCGACCACCGCTTCGTCTTCGCCCTCGCCGAGGCTCTGTTCGGCGGTGACGGAGGCGAGGCGCCGTTCGAGGACAAGCGCAAATTGTCGAGCCTCGAACTGCGTCTCGCGCAGAAGACTTTCGATCTGCTCGGGCGCGCCTTGCAAAGCGCGTTCGCGACGGTCAGCGATACTGCGTTCCGATTGGAGCGGGTCGAGACGAGGCTCGACTTCGCCGTCATCGCGCCGAGAAACTCCTTTGGCGTCAACGCCAAAATCAAGCTTCGCATTCTTGGACGCCACGGCGAGATGTTCATCCTCATCCCGCAGGCGGCGCTGAATTCCGTGCGCCAGCAACTCGGCCGCGATCTATCGAACGACGCCGCAGTGCGCGATCCCGCCTGGACGAAGCAGATCGAGAGCGAGATCGGGCGCACAGAGGTCGCGGTCAGGGGCGTCATCGAAGAGCGACATTTCGTGCTGGGCGACATCGCCGGGCTCGAGGTCGGCGGAATTCTCCACCTTCAGGCGACCGCCAAGACCAGGATCAGGCTCGAATGCAATTCAGAGCCGCTATTTTGGTGCGATCTCGGCCAGGGCGACGGATTCTACACTCTCCGGATCGACGAATCCGTGAGCCAGGAGCAGGAATTCATCGATGACGTTCTGGCGCGCTGAAGGCGAAAAGCGTCACGAGCCGTGCGTGAAACAAGATGCTCGGCCAATGTCGTCGAGATCGGCAGTCCTCAACCGCAGGCGCATGGGCCGCGCAACTGCGAAATTGTGATGGGAGCGCGAAGTCGTGTCGGATGTGCAGGATCAGATGAGTCATTTGGGCCAGGGATTCGCCGAAGAGTCGCTGACGAAGTCCGGCGGGCATCGCAATCTCGATACGATTTTGCGCATACCTGTCGTTGTCCAAGTTGTGCTGGGTTCGGCGGTCATGCCGGTCTCCAACCTGTTGAAGCTCGGGCGCGGCGCCGTCATACCACTTGACCACAGGGTCGGCGAGCCGGTCGACGTGGTCGTGAACGGGCGCGTCATCGCCCGCGGCGAGATCGTGGTGGTCGAGGACGACAACTCTCGTTTCGGCGTTTCCCTGACCGAAATCGTCGGTCCCACCGGATCGGCTGATTAGAGATGGCGGCTGCTGTCGCTCAAACCGGCGCCAACCCGCGTTTCCTGCGCGGGCCGGAGCGAGTCGCGGCGCTGCTTCTCGCGATGGGAAAGCCGCTCGCAAGCCGCCTTCTGAAGCATTTTGACGTTGACGAACTCAAGCAGATCACGCGGTCGGTCGCTGAACTTGGGATCGTTCCGGCGCCGACGCTCGAGCAACTGGTCGAAGAGTTCGCCGGGCAGTTCGCAAAAGGCGTCGATCTCCTCGGATCGCCGAATGAAGTCGAGCAGATGCTCGACGGCGTGCTGTCGCCGGAGCAGATCGCCGACGTGATGTCGGACGTCACCGGCAATTCGAACGAGGCGATGTGGGAGCGCCTCTCCAATGTGCCGGAGGGCGTGTTCGGCGCCTATTTGGTGAAGGAGCATCCCCAGGCGGCGGCTTTGATTCTGTCGAAGGTGACGCCGGCCTGCGCGGCAAAGGTCATGGGCCAGTTTCCCCGCGATCTGCGCAACGAGATGATGCGTCGGATGCTTGGCATCGCGCCTGTCACGGAGGCCGCGGTGCGCATCGTTCAGGCTCAATTGCAGGAAGACCTCCTGTCCAATCTGTCGCGCCAGACCGGAAACGAGCAGAACGTCAAAGTCGCCAACATTATCAACAAGATGGATCGCGATCAAATGGATGACGTCATGCAAAGCCTCGCTGCGGCGCGGCCAAAGGCAGCCGAGGTTCTGCGCGGGCTGATGTTCACCTTCGACGACATCATCAAGCTACAGCCCAAGGCCCGAAGCATTCTGTTCGACAAGATTCCGACCGAGCTCGTGGTCCTTGCTCTGAAAGGCACGGACGCAAGCTTCCGGGATTCGATTCTGTCGTCTCTTGCAGCGAGGGCGCGGCGAATTGTGGACAGCGAATTGGCGAATGGCGGGCCCGCGCTTCAACGCGACGTTCTCAAAGCGCGTCGCATGATCGCCGACACCGCGCTTGAATTGTCCGGCAATGGCGAGATCGACCTGAATTCGTCCGAGGACGACGACGAACTTTACGAATAGCCGGACTGGCCGACATGGCGGAAGAGACAGGAGGCAGCCCAACAGAGGAGCCGACCGAAAAGAAACTTGCAGACGAGATTGAACGCGGAAATGTGCCGTTTTCACGCGAAGCGCAAACCTTTGCTTCCGTCTCAGCCATGCTGATCGTGAGCGCGTTCGTTTTGAAGGATTTCGTCGGATCACTGGCGCAGTTGCTCCGGCGTCTGTTCGAGGGCGCCGGCGGCTTGTCGCTGAAAAACGGGTTTGACGGACTGGTCCTATTCCGGCTTGTCGCTTGGGAGACCTCGAAGCTCCTGATCGCGCCGCTCGTTATCTTTGCCGTCGCCGGCGTGCTTGCCTCCGCCATGCAGAACCCGCCGCGCTTGGTGATCGATCGAATTCAACCCGATTTCAAGCGAATTTCTTTAGGCGCAGGCTGGCATCGTCTTTTCGGCGCTCGGGGCCAAACCGAGTTTCTGAAGGGCGTTTTCAAATTGAGCTCCATCAGCGTCGTCGCGTTCAGCGTCCTGCAATGGCAGCAATTCAACCTGATCAACGCGATGGCTGTGCAGCCGGAGGCGATCCCGGAATTGATCCTTTCGATCGCCGTGCGCTTCATGGCGGTGGTCTGCATCCTGACGGTTGTTCTGCTCGCCGCCGATCTCGTCTGGGCCCGGGTCCAATGGCGGCGCGACTTGCGCATGAGCAAGCAGGAGATCAAGGATGAGATGAAACAAAACGAGGGCGATCCGCTGAACAAAGCGAAGCTGCGTTCGCTCGCGCAGGATCGAATGCGCAAGAGCATGCTGGCCGCGGTGCCGAAGGCGACGCTCGTGATCGCGAACCCGACACATTATGCGATTGCGCTGCGTTACGTCAAGGAGGAGGGCGGCGCGCCAATGGTTCTCTCCAAGGGCCAGGATTTGATTGCGCTGAAGATTCGCGAGATCGCCGAGCAACATTCGATTCCGGTTATCGAAGACAAGCTCCTGGCCAGATCCATGTATGACGCGGTTGATGTCGACCGCCCGATTCCGCCAGAATTTTACAAGGCTGTGGCGGAGATCATTCACTTTCTTTATTCTCGGAGCGGGCACAGGGCGGTAAAATGAGTTTTCCTGATGTCGCCTGACGAGGACAGGGACCAAGCCACATTGAGGGCGAGACTGCTCGCGGCGGCGATCGCGCCGGTCGGCGCAGAGTTGATGCTCGTTGATCCGGCGGACTACGTCGCCTTTATCCGCTTTGAGCAATTCGCAAATATTCAGGACATCGTGAATTCCTCAACCGAACTCGTATTCAGGCCGGGTACGCTCAACTACAGCTGTTCGGCGGAATTTCAGCTCGATTGGAAGAGCGCTCCTCAGATCACGATCGATATGGAGTTCCGGCACCTCGGCGTGTGCATCGCCTTCAGGCTGATTCTGCGCGCATGTGGCGTTGGCGTGTCGATCCAACGGGTGCTGATCGAGCCGGCCGGCGGCGATGCCGCACAGGACACAATGCGAATCGCCGACGCGTTGGCCAGCGCGAGGCTGCGCGATTGTGGCGAATAACAGAGGCCTGCGCGCTTCGAAGCCTCGGCGCGCGTCCATGTGGTAAAGGCTCCGTATCGGCGGCCCCGCGGCCCGGAGCGCCAGCTTGAAGCAAGGCTTTTTTCGTAAGCCTGAGCAAACGCTTTCTTAGGCTTCGGACCCATAACGGTTTGGCTTTGGCTTGAATTTGTGATTCACCGTCTCAAAGGGGAGGCGGTGGATGATTCGCGAAGGATTTTGGCTGACCGACGACCAATTTGCGCGCCTTGCGC
>WBZN01000275.1_pt1 | contig 55193 bp, 45 predicted proteins | sample 5204281 | NCBI WGS metagenome assembly WBZN01 (sample SAMN12344347, study PRJNA552823) | activated sludge metagenome | biome: Activated sludge suspended growth; feature: Nitrification reactor; material: Wastewater; isolation source: activated sludge from nitrification reactor of wastewater... | reverse complement strand
CCGTCTCGACGATCTTCTTCGTCGACTGGTCGATGATCTCGTGGTCGTACGCCTTGAGGCGGATGCGAATCTTCTGCGCCATCGTCGGAATCGCTACTTGACGATCTTCGTGACCCGGCCGGCCCCGACGGTGCGGCCACCCTCACGGATGGCGAACCGGAGGCCGTCCTCCATGGCGATGGGCTTCTGGAGCTGCACCGTCATCTCGGTGTTGTCGCCGGGCATGACCATCTCCGTGCCCTCGGGCAGGCTGATCGTGCCGGTGACGTCCGTGGTCCGGAAGTAGAACTGCGGGTGGTAGTTCGAGAAGAACGGCGTGTGGCGGCCGCCCTCCTCCTTGGTGAGGATGTAGACCTGCGCCTCGAAGTCGGTGTGCGGGGTGATCGAGCCGGGCTTGGCGAGCACCTGGCCGCGCTCCACCTCCTCCTTCTTCGTGCCGCGCAGCAGGGCGCCGATGTTGTCGCCCGCCTGGCCCTCGTCGAGGATCTTGCGGAACATCTCGACACCGGTGCAGGTGGTCTTCTGCGTGTCACGCAGACCGATGATCTCGATCTCGTCGCCGGTGTGCACGACGCCCTGCTCCACCTTGCCGGTGACGACGGTGCCACGACCGGTGATCGTGAACACGTCCTCGATCGGCATCAGGAACGGCTTGTCGAGCTCGCGCACGGGCTCGGGCACGAACTCGTCGACGGCCGCCATGAGCTCGAGCACGCCCTGGGCGGACTCGGCGTCGCCCTCGAGGGCCTTGAGCGCCGACACGCGGATGACGGGAGTGTCGTCGCCGGGGAACTCGTACTCGTTGAGGAGCTCGCGCACCTCCATCTCGACGAGCTCGAGGAGCTCCTCGTCGTCGACGGCGTCGCACTTGTTGAGGGCGACGACGATCGAGGGGACACCGACCTGCCGGGCGAGCAGCACGTGCTCACGCGTCTGGGGCATCGGGCCGTCGGTGGCGGCGACCACGAGGATCGCGCCGTCGACCTGGGCCGCGCCCGTGATCATGTTCTTGATGTAGTCGGCGTGACCCGGCATGTCGACGTGCGCGTAGTGACGGTTGTCCGTCTCGTACTCGACGTGCGAGATGTTGATCGTGATGCCGCGCGCCTTCTCTTCCGGCGCCTTGTCGATCATGTCGAACGCGGTGGCCTGGACGTTCGGGTTGTTGTCCGCCAGCACCTTGGTGATCGCCGCGGTGAGCGTGGTCTTCCCGTGGTCGATGTGACCCATCGTCCCGATGTTCAGGTGCGGCTTGTTCCGCTCGAACTTCTCCTTGGCCATCCTTCAATCTCCGTTCGTAGCCCGCCGGGTCTACCTACCGGCGCGCGTGGTTGTTCCTTGCAGTTGGTGTGGAATCGGTCGCGTGGCTACTCGCCGCGCATCCGCTTGATGATCTCCTGCGCGATCGACTCCGGGACCTGGGCGTAGGAGTCGAACTGCATCGTGTACGTCGCGCGCCCCTGGGTGCGCGACCGAAGGTCGCCAACATAGCCGAACATCTCGGCCAGCGGCACCTTGGCGTTCACGACGTGGGAGGTGCCGCGCTGCTCCATGCCCTCGACCTGGCCCCGCCGGGAGTTCAGGTCGCCGATGACGTCGCCCATGTAGTCCTCGGGGGTCACGACCTCGACCCGCATCATCGGCTCGAGCAGGACCGGCTTGGCCAGCCGGGCGGCCTTCTTGACCGCCATGGAACCGGCGATCTTGAACGCCATCTCCGACGAGTCGACGTCGTGGTACGAGCCGTAGGTGAGGATGACCCGGACGTCCACGAGGGGGTAGCCGGCGAGGATCCCGCCCTCCATGGCGTCCTGGATGCCGGCGTCGACCGCCGGGATGTACTCCCGGGGGATGACCCCGCCGGTGATCTTGTCGACGAACTCGTAGCCGCCGCCGGGGCCCGTCGGCTCGATGCTGATGACCACGTGGCCGTACTGGCCCCGGCCACCGGTCTGGCGGACGTACTTCTCCTCCACCTTCTCGACCGGGGTGGTGATCGTCTCGCGGTAGGCGACCTGCGGCTTGCCGACGTTCGCCTCGACGCTGAACTCCCGCATCATGCGGTCGACGAGGACCTCGAGGTGCAGCTCGCCCATGCCGGAGATGATCGTCTGGGCGGTCTCCTCGTCGGTGCGGACCTGGAAGGTCGGGTCCTCCTCGGAGAGCGCCCCGAGCGCCTTACCCAGCTTGTCCTGGTCGGCCTTGGTCTTGGGCTCGATGGCGACCGAGATCACCGGCTCGGGGAACTCCATCCGCTCGAGCACGATCGGCTTGCCCGGGTCGCAGAGCGTGTCGCCGGTGGTGGTGTTCTTCAGGCCGACCGCGGCGACGATGTCGCCCGCGAAGACCGCGTCCTTGTCCTCGCGGTGGTTGGCGTGCATCTGGAGGATGCGCCCGACCCGCTCCTTCTTGTCCTTGGTGGCGTTGAGCACCGAGGCGCCCGACTCGAGCGAGCCCGAGTACACGCGGAAGTAGGTGAGCTTGCCGACGTAGGGGTCGCTCATGATCTTGAAGGCCAGCGCCGCGAACGGCTCGCCGTCGTCGGCCTGGCGGGACATCTCGGTCTCGCCCTTGACGTCGGAGCCGACGATGGCGGTGACGTCGAGCGGGCTCGGCAGGTAGTCGACGACCGCGTCGAGCAGCGGCTGGACGCCCTTGTTCTTGAAGGCGGTGCCGCAGAGGATCGGGACCGTCCCGGCGGTGATGGTCGCGTGGCGGAGGCCCTTGCGGAGGTCGTCCGCGGTGATCTCCTCCTCGCCCACGTACTTCTCGAGGACGGTCTCGTCGTGCTGGGAGACCACGTCGATCAGCTCGTGGCGCCAGGTCTCGGCGTCGTCGACCAGGTCGGCCGGGATGTCGACGACCTGGAACTCCTCGCCCATGCCGTCGTCCCAGACCAGCGCCTTCATCTGGAGCAGGTCGACCACGCCGCGGAACTCGCTCTCGGCGCCGATCGGCAGCTGGACGACGGCCGTCTCGGCGTCGAGGCGGTCCTTGATCATGTCGAGGCAGCGGTAGAAGTCGGCGCCGATGCGGTCCATCTTGTTGACGAAGCACATGCGCGGGACCGAGTACTTGTTGGCCTGGCGCCACACCGTCTCGGTCTGGGGCTCCACGCCGGCGACGGCGTCGAACACCGCGACCGCGCCGTCGAGGACGCGCAGGGACCGCTCCACCTCGACGGTGAAGTCGACGTGACCGGGGGTGTCGATGATGTTGATCCAGCAGTCGCGCCACTTGCAGGTGGTCGCGGCCGACGTGATCGTGATGCCGCGCTCCTGCTCCTGGACCATCCAGTCCATGACGGCCGCGCCCTCGTGGACCTCACCGATCTTGTAGGTGCGACCGGTGTAGTAGAGGATGCGCTCGGTCGTCGTGGTCTTGCCCGCGTCGATGTGCGCCATGATCCCGATGTTGCGCGTCCGCGCGAGCGGGAACTCTCGGATGACTGGTCCGTCTTTGGCCATGGTCTTTTCTTCCTCTACCTACGGGCGTTCGCGCTCGATGGTTGTCCGGCAGTCAGGCCGACGCCGGCGTCCGTCCACAAAGCGAGTTCTCTGCGAGCCGCCAGGCGAGCAGAGCTGTCCGAGCGACTGGGCGGATGCCGGTGGCGGCCCCGGGGTCGAGCGACTACCAGCGGTAGTGCGCGAACGCCCGGTTCGATTCCGCCATCTTCTGGAGGTCTTCCCGACGCTTGACCGCGGCCCCGATGCCGTTGCTCGCGTCGAGCAGCTCGGCGGCGAGGCGGGCCGCCATCGTCTTCTCGCGCCGCTGGCGGGAGTACCCCACGATCCAGCGGATCGCAAGCGTCGTGGCCCGCCGGGGGCGCACCTCGACCGGGACCTGGTACGTGGCGCCACCGACCCGGCGCGGCTTGACCTCGAGGACCGGACGGACGTTCTCGACCGCGCGCTTCAGCGTCGGGATCGGGTCGCTGCCGGTCTTGCGCTCGATCTCGGCGAGCGCCTCGTACACGATGCGCTCGGCGGTGGACCGCTTGCCGCGCTGGAGGACCTTGTTGACCAGCTGCGTGACGACCACGGACCGGTGGACCGGGTCGGGCAGGAGCTCTCGGCGGGGGGCGGGACCCTTGCGCGGCACGACTAACCCTTCTTGGCGCCGTAGCGGCTACGGGCCTGCTTGCGGTTCGCGACACCACTCGCGTCGAGCGCGCCGCGGATGATCTTGTAGCGGACACCCGGGAGGTCCTTCACCCGGCCTCCGCGCACGAGCACGATCGAGTGCTCCTGGAGGTTGTGACCGATGCCGGGGATGTACGCGGTGACCTCGACGCCGGTGGTCAGCCGGACACGGGCGACCTTCCGCAGGGCCGAATTCGGCTTCTTCGGGGTCGTCGTGAACACGCGCGTGCACACGCCCCGACGCTGCGGGGAGCCCTTCAGCGCGGGCGTCTTCGACTTGTCGGTCTTCGTCTCCCGGCCCTTGCGGACCAACTGGGCGATCGTGGGCACAGCACTCCTGGCGGATTCTCGGGAACCGGGGGGTCCCGTGGGGGCTCGTCGCGACACCCGGACGAGCAGCACGAACATCGTGCGACCGGACCGATCGCACAAACCCCGGAAGGCTAGGCGCTTCGGCGGGCCCGATTCAACTCATGGCCCGGACGGGAGAACGCCACGCCACCCGCCGGAAGCGGACGACGTGGCGCACTCCTGAACCGAACGGACGAACGGTGGCTATTCGCCCGCGGCGGCCTCACCGGCGGACGGCTCCGGCGCCGGGTCCGGCACCGCGGCCAGACCGGTCGCCGGCCACGTGGTGGGCTCCGAGGTCGAGCTCGGCACCAGGAATCCCAGGCCGGCGTCGTCGTCGCGGCGCTCCATCGAGGCCCGCAGGCGCTCGGCGAGCTCCAGCGCGTCCTCGTCCGAGGAGTAGTACGCCATCGGCTCGTAGTCGGGCGCCTCGGTGCCGACGTCCCGGTAGCGCGGCATCCCCGTGCCCGCCGGGATCAGCTTGCCGATGATCACGTTCTCCTTCAGACCCTCGAGACCGTCGTTCTTGCCCTCGATCGCGGCCTCGGTGAGGACGCGGGTGGTCTCCTGGAACGACGCCGCCGAGAGCCACGACTCGGTGGCGAGCGACGCCTTCGTGATACCCATGAGCTCGGGCCGACCCTCGGCGGGACGCTTCCCCTCCGCCACGAGCCGCTTGTTGACGTTGGCGAACTCGCGGGCGTCGGCCTTCTGGCCCGGCAGGAACGCCGAGTCGCCCGGGTCCGACACGCCGACCCGCCGGAGCATCTGGCGGACGATCACCTCGACGTGCTTGTCGTGGATCGACACGCCCTGCTCCCGGTACACCCGCTGGACCTCGTCGACGAGGTACTGCTGGGTGGCCCGGATGCCCTCGATGTCGAGGATCTTCTTCGGGTCCCGGGAGCTCTTCGCGTCCCCGGTGAGCTGGCCGCCGGCCTCGATCTCGGCGCCGTCGACGATGCCGGGCGCGAGGTGCGTGCGCATGGAGACCGCGTGCACCTCCTCCTCGCCGTCGTCGGCGACGATCGTGATCGTGCGCTCGCCCTTCTCGTTCTCGCCGAGACGGACCACGCCCGAGGACTCGGCCAGGACCGCCGCGCCCTTCGGCGTACGGGCCTCGAAGAGCTCCACGACGCGGGGCAGACCGTGGGTGATGTCCTCACCCGCGACCCCACCGGTGTGGAACGTCCGCATGGTGAGCTGGGTGCCCGGCTCACCGATGGACTGGGCGGCGATGATGCCGATGGCCTCGCCCTGGTCGACGAGCTTGCCGGTCGCGAGCATCGTCCCGTAGCAGGCGCTGCAGACACCGGCCCGGTACTTCTCGTCCCCGGCCTCGGCACCCTCCTCGGCCTGCGCGTCGACCTCCTCCGCGAGGTGACGCGGGTACTCGCAGGTGAGCACCGAGCGGACCCGGACCCGCGTCACGCCGGGATCGGCGACGAGCTGCGCGAGCACCTCGTCGGTGACCTCGGTGTTGCGGGCGACCACGCCGCCGTCGGCGAGCGGCACGTCCTCGGCGAGGCACCGGCTGAGCAGGCTCGCCTCGAGCGCCCGCGCGTGCTCCGGGTCGTCGAGGACGTTCTCCACCCAGATGCCGCGGGTGGAGCCGCAGTCGTCGTCGCGCACGATGAGCTCCTGCGCGACGTCGACGAGGCGCCGGGTCAGGTACCCGGAGTCGGCGGTCCGGAGGGCGGTGTCGGCGAGACCCTTGCGGGCACCGTGGGTCGAGATGAAGTACTCGAGCACCGACAGGCCCTCACGGAAGTTGCTCTTGATCGGGCGGGGGATGATCTCACCGCGCGGGTTGGCGACCAGGCCGCGCATGCCGGCGATCTGGCGCACCTGCATGACGTTGCCGCGGGCACCCGAGCCCACCATCATCTCGATGGGGTTGAACTGCTCGGCCTTCTGCTCGACGAGCATGGCCTCGGTCACCTGGTTGGTGGCGTCGGTCCAGATCTCGACTTCCTTCTGGCGCCGCTCGTCGTCGGTGATGATGCCGCGGTCGAACTGCTGCTCGACCTTCTCGGCCTCCTTCTCGTGCTTGTCGAGGATCCCGGCCTTGGCCACCGGCGTGCGCACGTCGGCGATCGAGATCGTGAGCCCCGCCATCGTCGAGTACCGGAAGCCGAGCTCCTTCAGTCGGTCGAGGCTGTCGGCGACCTCCGCCTTCGTGTAGCGGTCGACGAGCGCGCCGGCGATGTCGGTGATGTCGCGCTTCTTCACGATGCGGTCCTGGAACACGAAGTCCGAGGGGAACGCCTCGTTGAAGAGGAGCCGGCCGAGCGTCGTCTCGACGAGGACCGAGCCGTCACCGTTGGAGCCGTTGCGCCGGATGACGATGCTGCCGTCGCCGGCCGGGTCGTCGACCCAGCTGCCGGTGGCGTCGTCCCAGCGCTGGCGCGCCGGGTACGCGTCGGCCGGGAACCGCCCGGACGGGACCCGCACCTTGATCCGGGCGTGGATCGACAGCTCGGAGTTCTCGTCGGCGTCGCGCAGCTCGTGGGCCATGCGCGCCTCCTCGAGGGAGCCGAACACGCGACCCTCGCCGGCCGCGCCGTCGACGATCTCGGTCAGGTAGAACGCGCCGATGATCATGTCCTGGCTGGGCACGGCGATCGGGCGACCGTGCGCCGGCGACAGGATGTTGTGCGCGGACAGCATGAGCAGCCGCGCCTCGGCCTGGGCCTCCGCCGAGAGCGGGAGGTGGACGGCCATCTGGTCACCGTCGAAGTCGGCGTTGAACGCCGCGCACACGAGCGGGTGGATCTGGATCGCCTTGCCCTCGACGAGCACCGGCTCGAAGGCCTGGATGCCGAGGCGGTGGAGCGTCGGAGCACGGTTCAGGAACACCGGGTGCTCCTTGATGACCTCCTCGAGGACGTCCCACACCTGCGGGCGCGCCCGCTCCACCATGCGCTTGGCGGACTTGATGTTCTGCGCGTACTCGAGGTCGACGAGCCGCTTCATCACGAACGGCTTGAACAGCTCGAGCGCCATCTGCTTGGGCAGACCGCACTGGCGCAGCTTGAGCTGGGGACCGACCACGATGACCGAACGGCCCGAGTAGTCGACGCGCTTGCCGAGCAGGTTCTGGCGGAACCGGCCCTGCTTGCCCTTCAGCATGTCCGAGAGGCTCTTCAGCGCGCGGTTGCCGGGGCCCGTCACGGGGCGGCCGCGGCGACCGTTGTCGAACAGCGCGTCGACGGCCTCCTGCAGCATCCGCTTCTCGTTGTTGATGATGATCTCGGGCGCGCCGAGGTCGAGGAGCCGCTTCAGGCGGTTGTTGCGGTTGATGACGCGGCGGTACAGGTCGTTGAGGTCCGACGTCGCGAAGCGGCCACCGTCGAGCTGCACCATCGGGCGCAGGTCCGGCGGGATGACCGGCACGGCGCGCAGCACCATGCCCATCGGCGAGTTGATCTGCTTGCCGTGGTCGTCGTTGCGGTTGAACGCGGAGATGACCTTGAGGCGCTTGATCGCCTTGGCCTTGCGCTGGCCCTTGGCGGTCTGGATGACCTCCTTGAGCTCGACCTCCTCGGTGGAGAGGTCGAGGCGGCTGATGAGGTCCTCGACGGCCTCGGCGCCCATGCCCCCGGCGAAGTAGTCGCTCCAACGGGCGCGGATCTCCCGCCACACGCGCTCGTCGTCGATGAGCTGCTTCGGCTTCATCGTGCGCATCGCGTCGTAGACCGACTTCAGGAAGTCGAGGTCGAACTGCGTCCGCTCGCGGATCTCCTCGGCGTCCTTCTCGCACGCCTTCCGGAGCTTGTCCATGTCGGCCTTGCGGCCGCCCTCGCCCTCGGCCGTGGCGAGGTCCGCCTCGAGCTCCTGGAACCGCTTCTCGATCTCGAGGTCGCGGCGCTTCTCCTCGTCGCCCATCTCGGCCTTGATCTCGGCCTCGATCTCGGGCAGGTCGGTGTGGAGCTTCTCGGTGTCGACCCAGGTGATCAGGTGCGCGGCGAAGTAGATGACCTTCTCGAGGCTCTTCGGCGCGATGTCGAGGAGGTAGCCGAGCCGGCTCGGAACGCCCTTGAAGTACCAGATGTGGGTGACCGGCGCGGCGAGCTCGATGTGGCCCATCCGCTCGCGGCGCACCTTCGAGCGCGTCACCTCGACGCCACAGCGCTCACAGATGATGCCCTTGAAGCGGACGCGCTTGTACTTGCCGCAGTAGCACTCCCAGTCCTTGGTCGGCCCGAAGATCTTCTCGCAGAACAGGCCGTCCTTCTCCGGCTTGAGCGTGCGGTAGTTGATCGTCTCGGGCTTCTTGACCTCGCCGTTGGACCACGTGCGGATCTGCTCCGCGGTGGCGAGGCTGATGGAGAGTCGAGCGGAGTCGTTGACGTCGAGCACCAGTTGCCTTCTCTCTTGGTTCTCGGTGTTTCGGTGTGGCGTGTTCGGGTGTCGCTCCGGCGCAGCGGTCGCGGGGCCGCGGGGTTACGGCATCTGGGCGTTGCGCCGGGCCTCGTCCTCCTCGTCCGTCCCGCGCTCGGGGCGGCTGAGGTCGATGCCGAGGGCCTCGGTGGTGCGGAACGCGTCCTCGTCGAGCTCGCGGATCACGATCTCCGCGCCCTCCTCGTCGATGACCTTCACGTCGAGGCAGAGGGCCTGCATCTCCTTGATGAGCACCTTGAAGCTCTCCGGGATTCCCGGCTCCGGGATGTTCTCGCCCTTGACGATCGCCTCGTAGACCTTCACGCGGCCGAGGACGTCGTCGGACTTGATGGTGAGGATCTCCTGGAGGGCGTAGCTCGCGCCGTACGCCTCGAGTGCCCACACCTCCATCTCACCGAACCGCTGACCGCCGAACTGCGCCTTCCCACCCAGCGGCTGCTGGGTGATCATCGAGTACGGGCCGGTCGACCGGGCGTGGATCTTGTCGTCCACGAGGTGGCTCAGCTTCAGGATGTACATGTAGCCGACGGTGACCGGGGAGTCGTAGGGCTCGCCGGTGCGGCCGTCGTACAGCGTCGCCTTGCCCTCGGTGTTGACGAGCCGGCGGCCGTCGGCACCGTCGGGGTGCAGGGTGGCGAACAGGTTCTGGATCGTGCCCTGGTGACCTGCGGCCTCGGCCTCGTCCCAGTGCGCGCCGTCGAACACCGGCGTGTTGACCCACACCGCGGGCTCGGTGATCGGACGCGTGGCCCGCTCACTGCGCGGGGCGACCCGCTGGCCCTCCCACCCGTGGCGGGCGGCGTAGCCGAGGTGCGCCTCGAGGACCTGGCCGACGTTCATGCGGCTCGGGACACCGAGCGGGTTGAGCACGATGTCGACCGGCGTGCCGTCGGCGAGGTGGGGCATGTCCTCGACCGGCAGGATGATCGAGATGACGCCCTTGTTGCCGTGGCGCCCGGCGAGCTTGTCGCCCGCGCTGATCTTGCGCTTCTGGCCCACGTAGACGCGCACCAGCTGGTTCACGCCCGGGGGCAGCTCGTCGCCGTCCTCGCGGCTGAACACGCGGACGTCGATGACCTTGCCGTTCTCGCCGTGCGGCACCTTGAGGGAGGTGTCACGGACCTCGCGCGCCTTCTCACCGAAGATCGCGCGCAGGAGGCGCTCCTCCGGGGTGAGCTCGGTCTCGCCCTTCGGCGTGACCTTGCCGACCAGCACGTCGCCGGGGCCGACCTCGGCGCCGATGCGGATGATGCCGCGCTCGTCGAGGTCCTTCAGGGTGTCCTCGGAGAGGTTCGGGATGTCCCGCGTGATCTCCTCGGCGCCGAGCTTGGTGTCCCGGGCGTCGATCTCGTGCTCCTCGATGTGGATCGAGGTGAGCACGTCGTCGCGCACGAGCCGCTCGGAGAGGATGATCGCGTCCTCGAAGTTCTGGCCCTTCCACGGCATGAAGGCGACCAGCAGGTTCTTGCCGAGCGCCAGCTCGCCCTGGTGGGTCGAGGGGCCGTCGGCGAGGATGTCGCCCTCCACCACCTCGTCGCCGGTCTTCACCAGCGACTTCTGGTTGATGCAGGTGCCCTGGTTCGAGCGCCGGAACTTCGACAGCCGGTAGGTGACCGGCTTCGCCGTGTGGTTGTACGCGACGGTGATCGTGGTGCCGGTCACCTCGGTGACCACACCGTCGCCCTCGGCCACGTGCAGCTCGCCCGCGTCGTGCGCGGCGCGCGCCTCGACACCGGTGCCGATGTAGGGCGCCTCGGGACGCAGCGTCGGCACGGCCTGGCGCTGCATGTTGGCGCCCATGAGCGCGCGGTTGGCGTCGTCGTGCTCGAGGAACGGGATGAGCGCGGTCGCCACCGAGACCATCTGCTTCGGCGAGACGTCCATGTAGTCGACCTCGTGCGGGTCGACGAAGGCGACCTCGCCGCGGCCGGCGCGCACCAGCACGCGCTCGTCGACGAAGCGGCCGTTCTCGTCGATGACGGCGTTGGCCTGCGCGATGACGTTGCGGTCCTCGTCGTCGGCGGCGAGGTACTCGATGGTGTCGGTGGCGACACCGTCGACGACCTTGCGGTACGGCGTCTCGATGAAGCCGAACCGGTTGATCCTCGCGTAGCAGGACAGGTAGCCGATCAGACCGATGTTCGGGCCTTCCGGCGTCTCGATCGGGCACATCCGGCCGTAGTGGCTGGGGTGCACGTCACGGACCTCGAAGCCCGCGCGCTCACGGCTCAGACCACCCGGGCCGAGGGCCGAGAGACGCCGCTTGTGCGTCAGGCCCGCGAGCGGGTTCGTCTGGTCCATGAACTGGCTGAGCTGGCTGGAGCCGAAGAACTCCTTGATCGCCGCGACCACCGGACGGATGTTGATCAGGGTCTGCGGCGTGATCGCCTCGACGTCCTGGGTCGTCATCCGCTCGCGCACGACCCGCTCCATGCGGGACAGGCCGACGCGCACCTGGTTCATGATCAGCTCGCCGACCGAGCGCACCCGGCGGTTGCCGAAGTGGTCGATGTCGTCGGGGAAGTAGTCGTTCGGCTGGTCGTTGGCGTGCAGCTTCACGAGGTACGAGACCGTCGCGAGGATGTCGGCACGGCTCATCGTGTACTCGACCGGGCCGGCGTCGGGATCCGCGTTCGGCACCGTGATGTCGAAGCGCTTCAGCGTGTCGGCGATCTTCGGGTACTCGTCCGAGAGCTTCTTCGTGACCTTGTGGCGCCCGACCTTGGCCATGTCGTAGCGCTTCGGGTTGAAGAAGAGGTTCTCGATGAGGCTGCGGGCGCTGTCCGGCGTCGGCGGCTCGCCCGGGCGCAGCTTGCGGTAGATGTCGATGAACGCGGCGTCGACGCTGTCGGTCGGGTCCTTGTCCAGGGTGTTGCGCATCGACTCGTACGGGCGGCCCGCCGGGTCGGTGATCAGGTTGAGGAGCTCCTCCTCGGTCTCACCGAACCCGAGCGCCTTCAGCAGCACGGTGACCGGCTGCTTGCGCTTCCGGTCGATGCGCACGTAGACGACGTTCTTCTTGTCGACCTCGAACTCGAGCCACGCGCCGCGGCCCGGGATCATCTTGGCGCTGACGATGTCCTTCTCGGGCGACGTCTTGTCGGGGGTGACGTCGAAGTACACGCCGGGCGACCGCACGAGCTGGCTCACGACGATGCGCTCGGTGCCGTTGATGATGAAGGTGCCGCGCGCCGTCATCATGGGGAAGTCCCCCATGAACACGGTCTGCTCCTTGATCTCGCCGGTGGCGGCGTTCATGAACCGGGCCGTCACGAACAACGGCCGTGCGAAGGTCATGTCGCGCTCGCGGCACTCGTCCTCGGAGTGCTTCGGCGGGTCGAAGACGTGGTCGGTCAGCTCCAGCTTGAGCTGCCCGGTGAAGTCCTCGATCGGCGAGATGTCGCGGAGGACCTCGGCGATGCCGGTCTCCACGAACCACTGGAAGGACTCACGCTGCACGGCGATGAGATCCGGGAGGGCCAGCACCTCACGCAGCTGGCCGAAGGAGTACCGCTCACGGGACGCGAGACGAGTCAACGCAACTCCTCGAGGTTGAGGGGGGTGTGCAGGCGCGCGCGGACCGACACCAGGGAGGAACAGGGGTGGTGCGGGCGGATCGACACGGCTCGGCGGATCCTATCGCCCGCGCGCGCACGGGCGCAAGCACACCTAAGCAAGCGGTCACCCCCACCGGGGGTGCCGCCTCGAAGGACCGGGGGAGGATACAAATCCTCCCCCGGCAAGTCAACGACTCGGGTGCTCGCTCCGGGCCGACCGCCCGGCCGGGCTACTTGAGCTCGACGGTGGCGCCGGCGCCCTCGAGGGCCGCCTTCGCCTTCTCCGCGTCCTCCTTGGAGGCCTTCTCGAGCACGGGCTTCGGGGCGTTGTCGACGAGCTCCTTGGCCTCCTTCAGCCCGAGGCTCGTGAGGGCCCGGACCTCCTTGATGACCTGGATCTTCTTGTCGCCGGCCGCCGCGAGGACGACGTCGAACTCGTCCTTCTCCTCGGCCGCCGCCTCGCCGCCGCCGCCCGCCGGAGCTGCGCCGACCGCCGCCACCGCGACCGGGGCCGCCGCCGTCACGCCGAACTCCTCTTCGAAGGCCTTGAGGAAGTCGTTCAGCTCCAGAACCGTCATGTTCTTGAAGACGTCCAGGAGCTCTTCGGTGCTCATCGCCATTTCGGTGTCTCGCTTTCCTTGTTCTTCGATCGGGTGGTCAGGCCTCGGGCGCCGCGTCGGCTTCCGCCGCCGGCTCCTCGACCGTCGGGTTCTCGGTCTCGACGGTCTCCGCCGCGGGCTCGTCGGCCGCGGCGCTCGCCTCGGCGACCGGCTCCGTGGCATCCGCTGCGGGCTCGTCGGCCGCGGGCTCGTCCGCGGGAGGTGCGGCCTCGCCGGCCTCGATCCGCTGGTCGATCAGCGCCTTGACGCCGTAGGCCATGTTGCGGGTGAACGCCTGGAACAGGCCCGCCGCCTTGGTGAGCGGGGCCTGGAATCCGCCGGCCAGCCGGGCGAGGAGCACCTCGCGGGGCTCCACCTCGGCGAGGGCGTTCACGTCGGCCGGGTTCAGCACCCGGGCGGCGAGCAGCCCGCCCTTGACCACCAGCGCGGCGTTGGTCCGGCCGAAGTCGCGCAGCGCCTTGGCCGCGATGACCGCGTCGCCCTTCACGAACGCGATGGCGGTCGGCCCCTCGAGCATCGGGACGAGCTCGGAGAGGCCCTCCTCCTCGGCCGCGCGGCGCGCCAGGGTGTTCTTGAAGATCTTGAAGTCGGTGCCGGCGGTGCGCAGCGACGCCCGCAGCGCCGCGAGCTCGCCGACCTTGAGACCCCGGTACTCGGTCAGGACGGCGGCGTCGGACGCCGCCAGCCGCTCACGGATCTCCGCGACGGCCGCCACCTTCTCGGGTCTGGCCAACCTGACGCTCCTCTCACTCGGTCCGGGCCGCAGAACGACACCGACGGACCCGAGGGGGCCGGTCAGGATCGCCTCGTCCGGCGGGCACTCGGCCCATTACCGCCCCGTCGGGGCGACCGGAGGTCTGCGGCGTGGAAAATCTGAGACGGGGACTCTAGCCCGCCGTGCTCCCGGCGTGCTCATCGATCTTCACGCGGTTGGGATCGACGCGCACGCCCGGGCCCATCGTCGAGGACAGGCTCACGCCCTTGACGTACTTGCCCTTGGCCGCCGCCGGCTTGGCGCGCAGCAGCTCGTCGAGCACCGCCGAGTAGTTCTCGACCAGCGCGTCCTGCCCGAAGCTCACCTTGCCGATCGGCACGTGCACGTTGCCGTAGCGGTCGGTCCGGTACTCGACCCGGCCCGCTTTGAACTCGCCCACGGCCTTGGCGACGTCGGGCGTCACCGTGCCGGTCTTCGGGTTCGGCATCAGACCGCGCGGGCCGAGCGCCCGGCCGAGCTTGCCGACCTGGCCCATCAGGTCCGGCGTCGCGATCGCGACGTCGAAGTCCATGAACCCGCCCTCGACGCGGGCCACGAGGTCCTCGGCGCCGACGACGTCCGCACCGGCCTCCTCGGCCGCCCGCGCCGCGTCGCCCTGGGCGAACACCGCGACCCGCACGTTCTTGCCCGTGCCCTGCGGCAGCGACACCGTGCCGCGCAGCATCTGGTCGGCCTTGCGGGGGTCGACGCCGAGGCGGAACACGACCTCGACCGTCTCGTCGAACTTCGCGGGCGCCAGGTTCTTCACAAGGTCGATCGCCTCGACCGGCTCGTGCAGCCGGTCCCGGTCGAACCGCTTCGCCGCGTCGGTGTACTTCTTCCCGTGCCTGGTCATCGTCTCGGTCGCTCCTTCAGCTCCCTCGGGATCCCGAACCCGGTGGCGAGGTCCTCCACCGGTGGGTCGTGCGGTGACGTCAGACGACGTCGAGGCCCATGGAGCGGGCCGTGCCCTCGACCTGGGCCATCGCGCCCTCGAGGTCGATGGCGTTGAGGTCGGGCATCTTCTGCTCGGCGATCGCCCGGACCTGGTCCTTGGTGACCTTGCCCGCCTTCTCGCGCGGCGTGGTGGACGAGCCCTTCTCGATCCCGGCGGCCTGGCGCAGCAGGAACGGCGTCGGCGGGGTCTTGGTGATGAAGGTGAAGGTCCGGTCCTCGTAGATCGAGATCTCCGCCGGGATGATCTGGCCCCGCTGGTTCTCGGTCGCCGCGTTGTACGCCTTGCAGAAGTCCATGATGTTCAGACCGTGGGGACCGAGCGCGGTTCCCACCGGCGGCGCAGGCGTCGCCTGCCCGGCCTGGATCTGGATCTTCACCACTGCGGCGAGCTTCTTCTTCGCCATCTCGATTGCTCCGTTCACTGCGGGCCGGCTTCCGGCCCGCGACCTTGATGTCTGGACGTTCGTGCCGTCCGAGGACGGCGGCCCGCGGGCGTTCACTCCGCGGCTCGCCCTCCGCTGCGCTTCGGGCTCGGGTCGTTGGGACCGCGATCGTGTCTTCGATTGAGCTGTTCGGGTGGAGGCACGCGCCTCACACCCCGGACCCCGGGACCCCCCGGCGGCCCGCGATTCTCGCGGCGATGCCTAGAGCTTGGCCACCTGGCCGAACTCGAGCTCGACCGGGGTCTCCCGGCCGAAGATGTTGACGAGCACCTTGAGCTTCGAGCGGTCGACGTCGATCTCGCTGATCGCGCCGTTGAAGTCGGCGAAGGGGCCCTGGGTGACCCGGACCTGCTCGCCGACCTCGTACTCGAGACGCGGCCGCACCTTCTTCTCCTGCTGGCCGCCCTCGCGCTCCTCGCCCTTGCCCAGCCACTCCTCGACCTCGCGGCGGGTGAGCGGGGTGGGCTTGGCGCCGCTGCCGACGAAGCCGGTGACGCCGGGGGTGTTGCGCACCACGTACCAGGAGTCGTCGTCGAGCGCCATGCGGATCAGCAGGTAGCCGGGCCAGACCTTCTTCTGCACGACCACCTTGCGGCCGTTCTTGAACTCGATGACGTCCTCCATGGGGATGACGACCTCGAAGATCCGCTCCTCGACGTTCATGGAGCGCACGCGGCTGGCGAGGTTCTGCTTCACCTTGTTCTCGTAGCCCGCGTACGTATGGACCACGTACCAGCGACCGGGGCGGTCGTACGGGCTCGGCTCGGCCTCGACCTCCTCCTCGTCGTAGTCGGCGACCTCGAGGATCTCGGCGTCACCGGGGAGCTCCACCTCGCCCGGAGCGGAGGCGGCGTCGGCCGACGGCTCGGGCGCGTCGGCTGGGGCGGCCACGTCGCCCGCCGGCCCGGCCACGGGCTCGGTGCCGGCGTCGCCGTCGTCCGCGGACGCGAAGGGGTTCGAGAAGTCGTCGGTCACGGTCATCGGCTCAGTCGTAGAGGAAGAGGACGCCCTTGGCGAACACGTAGTCCGCGGCGAAGATCAGCGACGTCATCACCACGACCGCGATCAGCACGATGATCGTGGAGTTGATGACCTCGTTCTTGGTCGGCCACGCGACCTTCCGGAGCTCGGCGCGCACCTCGGTGAAGAACTGGGTCGGGCTGGTGCGTTCCGTCGCAGCAGCAGGCGCGGGAGCGCGTCGCTCAGGACGGCGCGGCTGGTCCGCTCCCGCCTTCTGAGCGGCTCGCCGCATCTGTCGGTTCTGCTGGTTCACCGCTGGAGGCCTTCCCGGGACGGGGTCCCTGGTTGGTCGTCTTCGGAGCAGGGCAGGAGGGACTCGAACCCCCAACCGCCGGTTTTGGAGACCGGAGCTCTGCCAAATTGAGCTACTGCCCTCCGGGCGCGCGGGGGCCGGACGGGCGAGCCTAGCCGCGCGGGGCTCCGGGACTCACGCCGGGAAGGACCGGCGGGGCTGCGCACGACTCAGCCGGCCAGCACCCGCCGGCGCGAGCGGGCCGCGACCACGGCCGCGGCGGTGGCCACGGCGGCGCCCCCGACGGCCGCGCCGGCGACCAGCGCCCGCCGACCCCGCAGGTACGACCGCGCCACCTTGCGCTCACCCTCGGCGGCCAGCGCGTTCAGCGTCTGGGCCAGGCCGCCCGGGGCCGGCTCGAGGTAGGTCGTGCGCAGCGTGCCGAGGCCCCGCAGCAACCGTCGGTAGCGGGCGAGCTCCGCCTGACACCGGAGATCGGAGTCGATGAAGGCCCTCGTGCGCGCGTCGACCTCGACGGTGCCGTCGACGAGACCGGGGATCAGATCGGCGACGTCCTCATACCGCACGGGCCGACCTCCGCTCCTCGAACACGCTGTCGCGCAGGCGCTTGCGCGCCCGGTGCAGCCGCACCTTCGCCGCCGACACCGAGATGCCGAGCTCCTCGGCGATCGCCTCGTGGGGCAGGCCGTAGACGTCCCGCAGGACCACGACGGCACGCAGCTTCGCCGGGAGGGCGTCGACCGCGATGCCGATGCGGGCCAGATCGAGGCCCGACTCGGTGGCCTGCTCCGGCAGCAGGTCACCCGCCACCTCGACCGGCTCGAACCCGGGCAGCAGCGGCTCCGTGCGGTGCCGCCGGCGCCTCGAGAGGTGCGTCGACGCGCAGTTCGCAGTGATCCGGTAGAGCCAGGTGCTGAGCTGGGCGTCGCCGCGGAACTTCCCGATGCCCCGCCAGGCGCGCAGGTAGGCGTCCTGGACGACGTCCCGGGCGTCCTCCTCGTTGCCGGTGAGGCGCACCGCGAGGGTGAACAGATCCACGTAGGTCAGGCGGACGAGCTCGTCGAACGCCTGCCGGTCGCCGCGGCGAGCGGCCTGGATCAGGTCGGACTGGTCGGGCATCGGCACACCGCTTTCGAGCGGGGATCTGACCCGGGGGGACACGGCGAGGTTACGTCGGGGGCCCGCCGGGCGGCGGGCAATCACCCGAGACGGCTAGCGGGTCTCCTTGTGGACCGTGTGCCGGCGGTCGAAGCGGCAGTACTTCTTCATCTCGATGCGCTCACGGTCGTTGTTCTTGTTCTTGATCGTGATGTAGTTCCGGCGCTTGCACTCCTCGCACGCCAGCGTCACCTTGATCCGCTTGTCCGACGCCATCTCTCTTGCTCCGTTCGCTGCTCGCCGGGGTACCCGGCTCGCGGCCGCTCACTGCGCGGCTCGCACTCCGCCTCCGGTTCCGTGCTCGGGGTCGCACGGACGCGGCTGTGCACCTGACAGATCCCCGGTGGTCCGGCCGATCGCGCCGCAGGGCGGGCGTTCGGCCGAGTTCTGGTAGCGGGAGAGGGGATCGAACCCTCGACCTCACGATTATGAGCCGTGCGCTCTGACCAGCTGAGCTATCCCGCCGCCGGGAGCCCCCTTACGGACTTGAACCGTAGACCCCTTCCTTACCATGGAAGTGCTCTGCCGACTGAGCTAAGGGGGCGCGCGCCGTCCGGCGTAGCGGACGGAGCCCGGAGAGACTAGCAAGACGGACCCCGTCGGATACCGTCCAGGCCGTGCCGACCCGCCTCCGTCCCGCCGCGCGCGCCGATGCGGAGGCCGTCCGGGCGATCTACAACGTCGAGGTCGCCGGCTCGACGGTCACCTTCGACCTGGTGCCCCGCAGCCTCGGCGAGCAGATCGCCTGGATCGACGAGCACTCCGGCGGGCACCCTGCGATCGTGGCCGAGGACGAAGTGGGCGAGATCGTCGCATTCGGTTCGCTCTCGCCCTACAAGGAGCGGCCGGCGTACCGGACCACCGTCGAGGACTCGGTGTACGTCCGGGACACCCACCGGGGGACCGGGGTCGGCCACCAGGTCCTCACCGAGCTGGTCCGCCTCGCCGGCCAGTTCGGATACCACTCGGTCATCGCCCGGGTCGTGGGTGGCCACAGCGCGTCGATCGCGCTCCACCGCCGGTGCGGCTTCGAGATCGTCGGGACCGAGCGGGAGGTCGGCCGCAAGCTCGGCCGCTGGCTCGACGTCGTCGTGATGCAGCGCATGCTGTAGCCGACCCGCCACACCCGGCGCGCCCGGCCCGGCATGACACCGACGTGCCATTACCCTCCGGGGACTTCCCCCGGAGAGGTGATGCCATGACGAGCACCCCGACCGATCTCGGTGCGGCGCGTTCCGTCGACGCGGTCAAGACCTACGGGATCGGCGACGCCGTCGTCCACGCGCTGCGGGGCGTCACGGTGACGTTCCCGACCCAACGGTTCACCGCGATCATGGGCCCGTCCGGTTCGGGCAAGAGCACCCTGATGCAGTGCGTCGCCGGGCTCGACCGGCTGACCTCCGGATCGGTGTTCATCGGCGAGACCGAGCTGTCGCGGCTGAACAAGACCGAGCTCACCCTGCTGCGCCGCGACCGCCTCGGGTTCATCTTCCAGCAGTACAACCTCATCCCCACGCTCAGCGCCAAGGAGAACGTGCTGCTGCCCCTGACGCTCGCCGACCGCGAGGTCGACCAGCCCTGGTTCGACCAGATCATCCGCACGGTGGGCCTCACGCAGCGGCTCGAGAACCTGCCGAGCCAGCTCTCCGGCGGCCAGCAGCAGCGCGTCGCGGTGGCCCGGGCACTCGTTCCCCGCCCCGAGATCATCTTCGCCGACGAGCCGACCGGCGCCCTCGACTCGCGTACCGGCATGGAGATCCTGAGCTTCATGCGCTCGGCGGTCGACGACTCGGGCCAGACGATCGTGATGGTCACCCACGACCCGCACGCCGCTTCCTACGCCGACAACGTGCTGTTCCTCGCCGACGGCCAGATCATCGACGAGATGCCGGACCCGACCACCGACGCGGTGCTCGACCGCATGAAGCGGTTCGAGGCCTGAGCCGGTGCTGCACCTCGCCCTCCGCGGCGTCCGACACAACGTCAGCCGCTACGTCGCCACCCTGCTCGCGATCCTCACCGGGGTCGCCTTCTTCACCGCGACCGGCTTCGTCAGCGACCGCGTCATCAACGCGCTCGAGGGTGACGTCGACAAGCAGTACGGCAACGTCGACGTCGCGGTCGTCGCCGACACCACCACGCAGGCACCCGGCGGCTCGTTCGCCGAGAAGCTCCGGATCCCCGGCGCGACCGCCACCCGGATCCGGGCGGTACCCGGCATCAGCGCGGTCGCGGGAACGGTGACCGGTCCCGTCGCCTTCCTCGCCCCGAGCGGCCGCAGCTTCGGTGCGGGCTCGACCGGTCGCCTCTGGGTGACCGACAAGGAGCTGAACCCGATCCAGCTGACGGAGGGCCGTGCACCGCGCGGCACCGACGAGATCGCGATCGACCGCGGCCTCGCCTCGCGCGAGTCGCTGCGGCTCGGCGGCCGGACCATCGTGCTCTCCGTCAGCGGGAAGCACCCGGCGACGATCGTGGGCATCACCTCGTTCGGCTCGTCGGAGGCGATCGACCAGGGCGGCACCGTCTCGATCCCGCCGGCCGCCGCGTTCGACTGGTTGACCGCGGGCCGGATCGAGTACCAGAACCTCTTCCTCCGCGGCGACGGCGACCCCGCGACCCTCGTCCGCCGGGTCGCGCCGCTCGCACCGAAGGGCTTCGTCACCCAGACCGGCGACCAGTTCCGCGCCGACCAGCGCGAGCAGGCGGGCTCGTTCGGCCGCTTCCTCAAGATGGGCCTGCAGGCGTTCGCCCTGCTCGCGCTCCTCGTGGGCGCGTTCGTCATCTACAACACGTTCAGCGTGATCGTGGCCCAGCGCCAGCGTGAGCTCGCCGTGCTCTCCGCCATCGGCGCGACCCCGAAGCAGATCAAGCGGTCGCTGCGCTACGAGGGGATCGCCGTCGGACTGCTGGGCTCGTCCCTCGGCGTGGTGGTCGGGCTCGGACTCACGTTCGTCCTCGTGTGGGTGCTCGAGCTCGTCGGCGTCACCCTGCCGGGAAGCGGCATCGTGGTCTCGCCGAGCAACGTGATCGGCGGGATCCTCCTCGGCACCCTGGTGACGCTCTTCTCGGTGATGGTCCCCGCCCGGCGCGCGGCGCGGATCGAGCCCATCGAGGCGCTGCGCGACGCCGCGGTGGAGTCCCGCGCGGTCCCGCGCCGCCGGGTCGTGACCTCCGTGGCGATGGTCGGGATCGGGCTGCTCGCACTGTTCCTCGGCGGCTCCGCCGTCGTCGTCGGATTCGGCGCCCTGCTCGTGGTCGTCGGAACGATCATCGCCGGACCGATGCTCGCGACCTTCGGCGCCCACCTGCTCCGGCCGGTCCTCGGTCGGGCCGGACTGGAGGGCCGGCTCGCGATCGACAACTCGGCCCGCAACCCGAAGCGCACCGCCACCACCGCCAACGCGCTGCTCATCGGGGTGTTCCTCGTGACGTTCGTGACGGTCGCGGGGACGAGCCTGAAGGACTTCGTCGTCGGTGAGATCCAGCAACTCAAGAGCGCCGACTACGTCGTCGCGAGCACCGGTGGCTCGCTCGACGCCACCATCGTGCGGCGACTGGGCGATGTGGAGGGCGTCGAGCTGGTCACCCCGTTCCGGCGCGAGTCGGTGACCATCGCCGGCCAGCCGTCGCAGGTCTCCACCGACGACGGTGGCAAGTTGCTGAAGGTCGCGAACGTGAAGGTGACGAGCGGATCACTCTCCGATCTCGGCCCCGGGACGATCGCGATGCTGACCAGCTCCGAGCAGCACCTCGGCGACACCGTGAGCGTCGCCGACGCCGACGGCCGCAGCGTCGATCTGAAGGTCGTCGCGCTGCTCGACGACACGATCGACGCGTCGCAGATCGGCAACCTCGTCGCAGCAGGACAGTTCGACGACCTCGTCGGCGCCACCGCGCCGACCGTCGCGTTCATCGACGCGAAGGACGGGACCGAGACCGCGACGAAGAAGGCGATCGACAAGGTCGTGGAGCAACGGCCCGACATCTCGGTCTTCGTCGGCAACTCGATCGCCCGGATCGTCGGGAGCATCTTCGACTTCATGATCAACGCGGTGAACGGGCTGCTGATGATGAGCGTGATCGTCGCTCTCATCGGGATCGTGAACACGCTGTCACTGTCGATCCTCGAACGGCGCCGCGAGCTCGGACTGCTGCGGGTCGTCGGCATGACCGACCGCCGCGTGCAGCGCATGGTGCGCCTCGAATCCGGGCTCATCTCCGCGCTCGGCACGCTCACCGGCATCGTGCTCGGCCTGCTCGTCGGCTGGGGTCTGCTCGTGGCGATCAACCGGCTGTCGGACGCGTCGATCGCGCTCGGCTTCCCGTTCGCGCGGCTGCTGCTCGTCCTGGTGCTCGGCGTCCTGCTCGGCGTGATGGCCTCGTTCCTGCCCGCCCGCCGCTCGACCCGGCTCGAGGTGCTCGACGCGATCCAGTCGACCTGACCGCGCCCGGACGCATCCCCGCCGTGCGCCGGAGGCGGTCCTAGCCTGCGCGCCATGCAGGTCGACATCACCGCCAATCCCGCCTTCTCCTTCGCCACCATCACGATCCCGCCGGGCGGCGAGGTCGTCGCCGAGTCGGGTGCGATGGCCGCGATGTCCGACGGCGTCGACGTCGAGACGAGCGCGCGGACCGGTCTCATGCAGGGCCTGCGCCGCTCGGTGCTCGGCGGCGAGAGCTTCTTCCTCAACACCTTCCGTTCGTCCGGCGGTGGGACCGTGAGCGTCGCGCCGAAGCTGCCCGGCGACATCACGCCGATCACCGTCGGCGGCGACCAGGCGCTCATGGTCGCGTCGGGTGCTTGGCTCGCCGGCGACACGAGCGTCAACGTCGACACCAAGTGGGGCGGCTCCAAGACGTTCTTCAGCGGCAAGGGCCTGTTCCTGCTGCGCTGCAGCGGCCAGGGCGACGTCCTCGCCGCGAGCTACGGCGCGATCCTCGGCATGACCCTGGAGGCGGGACAGAGCTACACGGTCGACACCGGCTTCGTCGTCGCGTTCGACGAGAGCGTCCAGTTCGACGTGCACAAGGCCGGCGGCTCGTGGAAGACGACGATCATCGGCGGCGAGGGACTCGTGACCCGCTTCACCGGCCCCGGCCGGCTGTGGATCCAGACGCGGTCGCCACAGGACCTGATCGACTGGATCATCCCGCAGGTGCCCGCGAAGTCGAACTGACCGCGGCGGCCGGGAGCGCCCGGACCGTGATCCGGGCCCGGGAGCCTGCTCGCCGCGCCCCGGACGGGACGCACGTCTGATGGTGGGCCCGGAGGGATTCGAACCCCCGTAGCTTGCGCAACTGGTTTACAGCCAGTTCCCTTTGGCCTCTCGGGTACGGACCCGGGCGTACAGTAGCAACCCGTCCCATCAGCGCTTTCACGGGAGTCCACGCGCCATGCCCAGCTTCGACGTCGTCTCCGAGCTCGACATGCAGGAGGTCCGCAACGCGGTCGACCAGACCGCCCGCGAGATCAGCCAGCGCTTCGACTTCAAGGGCACCAACAGCACCGTGGAGCTCAAGGAGAAGGCGATCGAGATCCACACCGAGTCCGAGCCGCGCCTCCAGGCGCTGCGCCAGGTGCTCGAGGAGAAGATGGTCAAGCGTCAGGTGTCGCTGAAGGCGCTCGACTACGGCACCGTCGAGGAGGCCACCAGGGGCACGGTCCGCCAGACCGTCACACTGCGCATGGGCATCACCGACGAGAAGGCCAAGGCCGTCGGCAAGTTCATCAAGGGCCTCGGCCGCAAGGGCGTGTCGCACCAGATCCAGGGGGACCAGGTCCGCGTCAGCGGCAAGAAGCGCGACGACCTCCAGGCGGTGATCGCCGCGCTGAAGGACGAGGACTTCGACCTCCCGCTGCAGTTCAACAACTTCCGCGACTGACGGTTCAGGGCCTCGTCGTCGACGAGGTGCTCGTCGACGTGGTGCTCGACGAGGTGGTGCCCGACGTCGCAGCCGCGGCCGGCGCCCCGTTCCGGCAGAACGAGTTGTCGTCGTTCGGGACGAAGTAGCGCTTCGGGATCGGCGGTCCTGCCGGGAGCCCGGTGGCCGGCACCCCGGTCACGCAGTTGTCGGCGATGAGCTTCTCGAGCGACGCCGGGACGGTGAGCTGCGCCCGCGCCGCTCCGAGCAGCGCATCCGCCCTCGCCGTCGACACGGACGGCAGCCGGTGCAACCCACGGATCTCGGCGACCTCGGCGTCGGTCAGCTTGCCGCTCGCGATCGCGTTCCGGATCGCCCGGTCGATCGCGAACTTCGAGCCCGTGGCCTGGGCGATGGCGCTGTTGAGGAGGCGCACCGTCGGGTACAGCGACCCGATCTCGGTGAAGTCGACCGCGAGCACGTTGGGGAGCGCCTGCCGGGTGGCCGCGCAGTCACGGAAGCGGTCGAGCAGGACCGACTGCGAGTTCACCCTGGCCGCCTCGGTCGGGTCGGGCGGACCGTCCGGGCGCAACCAGTGGTTGACCAGGAACAGTGGGTTCGACTCCTTGCCCCGCTTCGGGGCGCAGTCGAAGTCCGAGATGCGCGCGAACGTGTACGGCGTCTCCCGGAACAGCGAGTAGGTCGCCGGGAGCCACGGCGCGACACCGCCGTGCTTCTCGCTCACGGTGACCACGCGCTTCGGGTTCTCGCGCTTGCCCTTCGGCGGGGCGAGCAGGTACCCGAGCGGGACGCCGTGGATCTCCTCCGGGCTCATCGAGCGCACCCGGTCGTACAGGCCCGACTCCCGGAGCGCGGCCTTCAGATCACGCGGTTGCACGTAATCCTCGAAGTCCAGCACCAGGAAGTCGGTGAGGTTGCGGTCGAGGTACTGGTCGATCTCGCGGAACACGTCGACGGCCTTGACCGCCCCCAGCTCGCAGAGGTCGTGGCAGAAGTAGAGCTCCTGCTTGTGCCCGGAGGTGTCGGCCGCACCGGTGAGCGCGCCGATGCGCTGGAGTGACGCGGTCGCGTCCTTCCCTCGCTCCCGCTCGAGCTTCGCCCGGTCGATCCCGCCCGCGAGGTTGGTGCGGACGAGCCCGTTCTCCTCGTAGCCGTAGTACACGTCGAGCATCAGGAACCGCGCCCCACCGATGACCTGCTCGGGAATGGTGACGGTGTGCTCGGCGCCGAGGAAGTTGTACGCGCTCGACGACATCGCGTTGTGGCTCGCGGGCCAGACGATCTGGTCGAGTGGCTCCGTGCACAGCTCGTAGTAGCCGTTGCAGCCGTTCATGAGCGCGTTCGCACGCGGCGCGGTGGTGGTGCCCGCCGCGACGGACACGACCGCGAGCGCGGCGCCGACGGTCACGACGGCCATGGTCACGCCGACCAGCGCGATCCAGCGCTTCCGGAGCCCCCGGATCGTGTGGTCGGTCCGCAGCACGCCGCCGGCGCGCAGGCAGATCACCACCGCGACGTAGAACGCGCCGAGCGCCAGCACCTTCACGAGGATCCCGGCCGACCACGCCGGGCGGGTCAGCAGCAGGACCGCGCCGAGCGCGAGCGCCAGCCCACCCGCGAAGCGCCAGGCGGCCTGCGTGCGCTTCCGACCCACCCACGCACGGAACCGACGCCACCGCTCGCCAAGGTCACCGCCGTCGGCCGCGGGCGCGAGCGCCAATGCGAGGCCGACGACGACGAGCGCGAAGCCGGAGCCGCGGAGCCGGCCGGTGAGCAGCACCACGAACTCGCCGACGGCCGCGGCCCGCATCGCGTCGTTCGGCGCGACCACTTCGCCCACGACCCCGGCCGACGCGCCGAAGCCCACGAGCACCGCGCCACACACCGCCATCACCACGCCGACGGTCCGCACCGCGGCCACGCGGTCCTCGGCCCGGCGGAGCGCCCGCACGAGCACGAGCACCCCGAGCGCGCCGATCGGGATCCACAACCAGATCCAGTCGCGCAGGCGGAGGAGGAGGTCGATGCCGCGGTTCTGCGAGATCGTGGCGGACGCGTCGAGCACGTTGGCCGGCAGCTTCTTCGCCAGTGCCGGGTTGATGGTCTGCAGCGCGGAGCGCACCGACGTCGCGGTCTGCTCGGCGTCGATGTCGAGGCGGCGGGCGAGGCGCGCCTTGAAGACCTGTTCGTGCGCCCGCTTCGCGAAGTCCCGGACGTTCTCGGCGACGACCGGCGTCGCGATCGCGGCCGAGACGGCGTCGGTCACCGCCGGACGTGCCGCGGTCACGAAGTTCGAGGTGCGGGCGAGCCGCAGCGTCGCCTGGTCGGCGATGTAGTCGCGGACCGCTCGGTGCTGGGACGCCTGGGTCACCACGTCGGCGAAACCGTCGTCGTCGAGCACCCGGGTGTCGAGCCACCAGCCGAACGCGGCGACGACGACGAGCAGACAGCCGAGCACCGCCGACACGCGGACGCCGGTGCGTCCCATCCGCCGACCCCCCGGCTCGCTCACGGCCGGGAGTCTCGCACCTCCCGGCGGGACCGGCCCGTCAGCCGACCGGAACCGGCTCGGCGTCGATCGCGACCGTGGGCTCCGTCGCGATGCGCCCGGCCCGCCGCTTCAGGAGCACGAACATGACCACGGCGAAGGCGTAGACCCCGAGCGCGATGAACTGCACCGACCGGAAGCCGATCGACATCGCGAGGATCGTCGAGAGCACCGACCCGATCACCGAGAAGAACCCGTTGACGGCCCACGCCCACGCGACGTACTCGTCCGGGTGGTCGCTCATCCCGTTGACCACACCGAGTCCGAGCGGCATGAACATGCCGAGGCAGAGCCCGAGCGGCGCGAGCACCACCAGGGTGATGACGACCCGCACGGCGAGCGACTGGTCGAGCGCCGAGTCCATCACCGACGGCAGACCGAACTCGTAGAAGATCGTGAGCAGCACGAGCACGCCGAACAGCACCGGCATGACCCGTTCGGAACGCGACGCGAGCCGATTGCTCAGCAGTGCGCCGAGGCCGGTGAACACGAGGAGCGACGCGAGCGTGACCGTCAACGAGTACGTCGGATACCCGAGGAACAACACGAGCCGCTGGATCATCGTGATCTCGAAGAGGATGAACCCGAGACCGAGCGCGGCGAAGTAGAGCGCGGAGACGCCCTTGCCCGGTAGCGCCTTCCATTCCCGTCGCACGAAGAAGAACGGCACGAGCAGGAAGATCGCCGCGTAGAGCGCGGCGATCCCGAGCAGCAGGATCAGCACGCGCTCGCCGATCGAGTCCTCGGGATCGGTCGCGTGGATCGGTTGGAAGAAGTGGCGCAGCACGGTGGGGAAGCTCTGGAAGTGCCAGAAGAACGGCCCGTCGTCGGTGATGGCACCGACCTCGCGGTCGTACGCCGACGCCGCATGCTGCGCCTGCGCGTCGGTGCCGTCGAGCAGCTGCGGGACGAGCCCCGGACCGGGGGCGACCCCGGGCGCCCAGACCAGCTGCGTCTTCGGGACCGCCGCCACCCCGCGCTGCAGGCGGGCGACCTCCGCCGGGGTGAACGGCGTGCGCTTCACCATGATCGTGCTCAGGTCACCGGTCGCGTTGGTGATGTACGGCGCGACGACGATGTGCTTCCCGGGGTCCGCGACACCGAGGTCGTGCAGCGCCTTGCGCGCGGTCATGACGTAGCGGGCGGTGCGGTTCGGAGCGTGGTCGAAGTTCAGCTCCCCGAACTGGGCGACGAGCACGCCGTCCGGTGTGAGGTGCGCCAGGCTGTCCTTGATCATGTTCGCCGTGTAGAGGTAGCTCTCGGACAGCACGAAGGCCCCCGATGACGCGGCGTTGTTCGCGGCGTAGCTGTCCGGCGCGACGAACCAGATGACGTCGTACTTCGACCCGGAGCGCGCGAGGTAGGTGCGGCCGTCGCCCTGGTGGATCTTCACACCCGGCTGGTCGGGCAGGTTCCCCGCGTACGCGCGGTACTTCTTGGTGACGAGGTCGACGGTCACGGGGTTGAGCTCGACGCCGTCGGTCCTCTTGGATCCGTAGTGCAGTGCGGCGACGATCTCGTTCCCGCCCGCCGAGCCGATGATCAGCGTGTGGTCGGGCTTGCGGCCCAGCATCGCGAACGGCAGCGAGCGCGGGTCCTGGTCGAACCGGCTCTGGGACGCGGCGTCGCCGTTGAACTGGTAGATCGCCGAACCGAAGCTCCCGTCGTGGAACAACGACTTCAGCTCCGGGCGGATCTCGGCGACGTCGACCCTGAACACCGGGCCCCACTTGGAGTAGGCCGCGTGCTCGGGGTCGGCCTTGCGGGCCTCGGGGAGCACATCGACGAGTCCGGCGCCCGTGACGAAGACCGCGAGCACCGCGGTCACCGCGATCGCGAGGACCGCGGTTCCCCGGTGGCCGGCGGACGTGAAGATCGCGACGACGGCGAATACCGCAGCGGCGATGACGATCGTCTGTGGCGGGCTGTACCGCGAGATGAGCGGGATCGCGAGCGCGCATCCGAGACCGGCGCCGATGAGGTCCGCGAAGTACAGCCGGCCCACCCTCGTCCCGCCGCGCCCCAGGATCGTCGACACGATGACGCCGAGGGGTACGAACGACGCGAACAGGATGAAGCAGATCAGCGCGAGCTTGGCGAGCGACTTCCAGGAGGCACCGGTGCCGTAGTCCCAGATCTCGACGGTGTCGATCGGCAGCCGCGCGACCGCGAAGTAGCCGAGGGTGATGAGCACCGCGGCCACCGTCGAGCACACCGCCACGACCCGGTCGGTCGCGGCATGGCGGATCCGCGGCCAGATGACCACGAAGATGCCGCCGGAGCCGATCCCGAGCAGGGCCAGCCCGAGCACGAGGTACGTGTAGTAGTACCAGAGCTTGTACGAGATGACCCGGGTGTAACCCACCTCGAGCAGCAGCCCGGCGAGCGACACGAGGAAGATCGCCACGGTGTGACGACGCGCCAGCCCCGTCGTCGCCGTCTCGGTTGTCCGCACCTACGTCCTCCGCGCTGCCGGCCCGGCGAGCAGCGTAGGTGGCGGGCTGTTCCGGCGGTGGTCAAACCCCCTGGCGCAGGCGGGCGACGCGCTCGGCCGTGGGCGGGTGGGTGGTGAAGAGATTGGCGAACTCGACCCGCCGGCCCGTGAGGGGATTGACGATGTACGCGGTCGCCTGCGCCGGCGGGACGTCCATCGGCACCTGCTTCGCGTAGGCCTCGATCTTCTCGAGCGCCCGGGCGAGGGACTCCCCGTCGCCGAGCAGCTCGGCGCCGGAACGGTCGGCCTCGAACTCGCGGGACCGGCTGATGGCCATCTGCATCAGGAACGCGGCGACCGGCGCGAGGACCATCATGAGCAGCGCCCCGACGGCGTTCCCGCCGTCGCGGTCACGGCCGCCACCACCACCGAACAGCGCACCCCACATCGCCATGCGGGCGACGAAGGTGACGGCCATGGCGAGCGCGGCGGCGACCGAGCCGATGAGGATGTCCCGGTTGCGCACGTGGCTCATCTCGTGCGCGAGCACCCCGGCGAGCTCGTCGCGGTCGAGGACCTGCAGCAGTCCGCGGGTGACGCACACGACCGCGTGCTGCGGGTTCCGGCCCGTCGCGAACGCGTTGGGCTGCGCCTCGGGCGACAGGTAGATCCGCGGCATCGGCTCCCCGGCCCGGCGGGCCAGCTCCCGCACCACCGCGTAGAGCTCGGGGGCGTCGGCCTCGTCGACGGGCTGGGCCTTGGCGGTGGCGATCGCGAGCTTGTCGGAGAACCAGTACGAGCCACCGACGAGGACGAGCCCGAGCACCAGCCCGATCACCAGACCGCCCGTCCCGAAGAACGCGCCGATCCCCATCAGCAACGCCCCGAACCCGGCCAGCAACGCGAACGTCTTGATCGTGTTCCGATTCATCGGTCATCACCTCTTCCCTCCCCCAACTCCGAGAGGGACGCCCGCCGTTCCCCGAACCCTGAACCCCACCCAAGGAGGCGTGCCGGACCGGAACTACGCGATGACGGAGGCGGATCTCGTCCAGGTGGCGAGGAACGGCCGGCCGCAACCGAGGAGACGGGGGCCGGGTCCCGCCGGAGAGCGATGTTCTGGTTCGGCGGCGAGCGCAGCGAGCCCTGAACCAGTGAGCGACCGGCGGGACCCGGCCCCCGTCAGGCGTCCGGCGAGTCGCCTCGCCCGGGCAACCCCGAACCCGAAGCCTCAGTCGTAGTAGCCACTGTGCCGGTAGAGCGTCGGCACACCCTCCGCCCGCAGCATCTCGACGTTGCGACGGTCGTCCTCGATCCCCAGCAACACCTCGAACCCGTACTGACGGATGTCCCAGAGCGACAGCTGCTTGAAGTCACGCGACAGCTCGTAGTCACCCCACGGCCGCATGATGAGCAGGTCCCAGCGGATGTGGTAGCGCCGCAACCAGGCCTCGGTGAGCTCGTGGACGCGCTGGGGTCGGGCGGTGAGCAGGATGACGCGGATGTCGCGGTCGAGCAGGTCGAGCATCACCCGCACCTCCTCGATCACCGGGTCGTCGCCGCACGCGTCGAAGAAGGCCCGCCAGTCGCGCCGCGGGGCCTCGAGGTAGTGCTGGCGGGTGGCGGCGTCGGAGAGCACGCCGTCGATGTCGACGACGACCGAGCGGCCGGGCTCGACCGGGCCCTCGCGCCAGGTCCAGTGTTCGGGGACGAACCCGCGACGAACCACGCCGCTAGTCCTCGTCGGTGGCGGTCGCGAGGTACTTCGACTTGATGCCGTCGACCACACCCGGGTCGGCGAGCGTCGTCGTGTCACCCAGGGCCTGGTCCTCGGCGACGTCGCGCAGGAGTCGGCGCATGATCTTGCCCGATCGGGTCTTGGGCAGCTCCTCGGTGAAGAGCAGCGACTTCGGCTTCGCGATCGGCCCGATGTGGTGGCCGACGTGCTCGCGGAGCTCACCGACGAGCTCATCGGTCGGCTCGTTGCCGGCCCGCAGGATGACGAACGCGGCGATGGCCTGGCCGCTCGTGGCATCGGCCTTGCCGACGACGGCGGCCTCGGCGACGGCGGGATGGGACACGAGCGAGGACTCCACCTCGGTGGTGGAGATGTTGTGACCGGCCACGAGCATGATGTCGTCGACCCGGCCGAGCAACCAGTAGTAGCCGTCGGCGTCACGCTTGGCGCCGTCGCCGGCGAAGTAGCGGCCGTCGAAGCGCGACCAGTAGGTGTCGCGGTACCGCTGCGGGTCGCCCCAGATGCCGCGCAGCATCGACGGCCACGGCTGGGTGAGCGTGAGGTACCCGCCTCCGGGCACGCCGACGGGCGTGCCCTCGTCGTTGACGATCTCGGCACCGATGCCCGGGAGCGGGAACGTGGCCGATCCGGGCTTGGCGACGGTGGCGCCCGGCAGGGGGCTGATCATGATGCCGCCGGTCTCGGTCTGCCACCACGTGTCGACGACCGGGCACCGCCCGCCCCCGATCTCCTGCCAGTACCAGACCCAGGCCTCGGGGTTGATCGGCTCACCGACGGAACCGAGCAGCCGCAACGACGACAGGTCGTGGGCCGCCGGGAACTCGGTCCCCCACTTCATGAACGTCCGGATCGCGGTCGGCGCGGTGTAGAGGATGGTGACGCCGTACTTCTCGACGACGGCCCAGAACCGGTCCTTGGCCGGATGGTCCGGCGTGCCCTCGTACATGACGCTCGTGGCGCGGTTCGCGAGCGGTCCGTACACGATGTACGAGTGACCGGTGACCCAACCGCAGTCGGCGGTGCACCAGTACACGTCGTGGTCGGGGTGATGGTCGAAGACGTACTTGAACGTGAACGCGACCTGGGTGAGGTAGCCCCCGGTCGTGTGCATGATGCCCTTGGGCTTCCCCGTGGTACCGCTCGTGTAGAGGATGAACAGCAGGTCCTCGGCGCCCATCGGCTCCGGCGGGCAGTCGGTCGACTGGTCGGGGACGAGATCGTGCCACCACACGTCGCGTCCTGCGGCCATCGCCACGTCCTGGGCGGTGCGGCGCACCACGAGGCAGTGCTCGATCGACGGGGTCTCGCCCAGCGCCTCGTCGGCGATCTCCTTCAGCGGCACGATCGAGCCCCGACGCCACGCGCCGTCACCGGTGACGAGCACCTTCGCCTCGGCGTCGTTGATCCGGTCGCGCAACGAATCCGCGGTGAACCCGCCGAAGACCACGGAGTGCGCGGCACCGATCCGGGCGCACGCCAGCATCGCGACCGCCAGCTCGGGGACCATGCCGAGGTAGATCGCGACCCGGTCGCCCTTCTCCACGCCGAGGGCCTTCAGCGCGTTGGCGGCCCGCGCCACGTCGTCGAGCAGCTCGGCGTAGGTGATCGAGCGCTCGTCCCCCGGCTCACCCTCCCAGAGCAGGGCGACCTGGTCGCCGTGGCCGGCGGCCACGTGACGGTCGAGGCAGTTCTCGGCCACGTTCAGGCGGCCGTCGCTGAACCACCGGGCGAAGGGGAGATCCCACTCCAGCGTCCGGGTGAACGGGGTCTCCCAGCTGACGAGCTCCCGGGCCTGCTCCGCCCAGAACGCCTCGGGGTCCGCCGCCGCGCGGTCGTGGAGGGAGGAGTCGCCGACCAGGGCATCCGCGACGAACCCGGCCGGGGGCGGGAACGTCCGGCCCTCCTCCAGCAGCGCCTCGAGCGTCTCCCCCATGGTGTTCCCCTTCCCGACTCACCGGAACGCGGAGGCTATCCCCCGCTCCCGGCCGCCGGTGGCGCCTCAGATCCGGGACAGGGCCAGCACCGAGTGCGCGCCCAGGCCCGCCGGATCGGTCAGCGCCGCGGCCTCGGGCCCGCGGCTGCGACCGGCGAGCGCGCCGAGATCGGGCGCGCCCGCACCGGCCTCCCAGGTCGCGCGGCCCTCGGCGACGAGCTCGTCGATCCCGAGCTCCCGCAGCCACGTGGCCTGCGACTCGATCCGCAGTTCGAGACCGGCGCGCGCCGCGGCGTGCTCGACCATGGCGAGCGGGACGTCGATCGTCACGTCCTGGGAACCCACGGCCTCGAGCGGCGATCCGCCGCGCCGCTGCCCGGCGTAGGTCCGCAGCCAGCCTCCGTCGCGTGCGACGAGCTCGGTCCAGGGCGCGGCGTAGTCGAGGAGGACGAGACTGCCGCGGCGGAGATGGCGCGCCGCCGCGACGATCCACTCGACCACCGCACGCGCAACGGGGAGCCGGGTGCCGACCGGCGCGTCGACGTCGGCGACCCAACGGGTCAGCTCGACCGGCGCGGGCACCCCGACCTCGACGAGTCCGCCGTCGTCACCGACGGCGACCCGCACCTCGTCCCATCCCCCATCGGTGCGCGCCACGACGTCGAACGGCAGGTTGTCGAGCAGTTCGTTCGCGAGGACCACGCCGTCGAAGCTCACGGCCGGCAGCTCCTCGAGCGAGCTCACGATCGGGCCGGTGGCCTCGACCGGGACCGGCGACTCGTCCGGATGCTCCCGCACGGCGGGCCCGAGCGCGTCGGCGAGCGGCTCGAGCGGGAGCCGGGTCGCCTGCTCGGCCCGCAGCGCGGGCGACCGCTCGACCAGGACGAGGTGGAGCGCACGGGCACACGCCGGTTCCGCCCGGAGGATCTCCCGGGCGAGCCGGCCGTTGCCGGCGCCGGCCTCGACCACGACGAACGGGTCCGGGCGCCCGATCCGGGCCCACTCGCGGTCGAGCGCGCGACCGACGCACACCCCGAAGAGCGGACCGACCTCGGGGCTCGTCAGGAAGTCGCGCCCGGCCCGCCCCGCCCCGCCGCCCGAGTGGAAGAACCCACCGGGGCCGTACAGCGCGAGCTCGACGAACTCGCCGTAGCGGATCGGACCGTTGCGACGGACGCGCTCGGCGACGAGCGCGGCCGGGTCAGAGGGCGACGCGGGCGGCGAGGTCACCGAGGTGGCCGAACAGCCCCGGATAGATCCCCACGACCACCACGAGCACACCGCAGATGACCACGGCCGCGTTCAGGGCCAGCGGCGTGCGGATCGGAGCGGTGTCGGCGCCTTCGGGCGCGTCGTGGAACCACATCGCGCGGGCGACCCGGGCGTAATAGAAGAAGGCGACGACCGAGCTGACGGCGGCGATGATCGCGAGCACCGTCGCCCACGGGTTGTTCGCCACCATGGCGGCCCGGAACATCGTGAACTTCGCGAACCAACCGGCGAAGGGCGGGATCCCGGCGAGCGAGAACAGGAACATCGACATCGCCACCGCGAGGCCGGGCGCGTACTGACCGAGACCGTTGAAGCTCGCGATCTCCGCGCTCCGGGTGCGACGCGCGACCGCGATCACCACCGCGAACGCCCCGAGGTTCATCACCCCGTAGATGAGGATGTAGATGACCACCGCCTGCAGGGACGCGACCGGTGCGTCGGGTGCCACGGCGAACGGCACGAGGATGAAGCCGCCCTGCGCGATCGACGAGTAGGCGAGCATGCGGACGATGTTGGTCTGGCGCAACGCGACCAGGTTGCCGAGGATCATCGAGGCGGCGGCGAGGAACCACAGCACCGGCTGGTACAGGTCGGGCTCGGGCCGGAACGCGAAGACCACCACCGACAGCAGGGCGACGAAGCCGCCCGCCTTCGACGCGACCGACAGGAACGCGGTGACCGGCGTGGGCGCGCCCTCGTAGGTGTCCGGGGCCCAGAAGTGGAACGGCACCGCCGAGACCTTGAACGCGAAGCCGACCAGCGTGAGGAACCCTGCGACGTAGAGCAGCGGCACCTCCTTGACGTGACCGACCTGGGCGGCGATGCCGGAGAGGAGCGTCTGGCCGGTCAGCCCGAACACGAACGACATCCCGTAGAGCATCACGGCCGTCGCCATTACGCCGATCAGGTAGTACTTGATCGCCGCCTCGTTCGACCGCGGGTCGTGCTTGCGCCAGCCGGCGAGCACGAACGTCGGGATCGAGATCGTCTCGAGCGCCACGAAGATCGTGACGAGGTCCCGGGCCCCGGCCATGACCATCATGCCGAGCAGCGACGTGAGCAGCAGGACGTAGTACTCACCCTGGTAGTAGTCGCCGTCGCCGATGTAGTCGACCGACAGCAGCATCGACACCCAGGCCGCGGCCAGGAAGAACCCCTGGAAGACGAGCGTGTAGTTGTCGACGACGAACGCGCCGCCGAAGAGCGAGCGGCTGGTGCCGTCGGCGGCGAGCGAGATCACCGGGATCATCGCGATCAGCACGCCGATGCTCGCGATCGACTGCGTCCGGAACCGCCCGCGGTACTCGAAGAAGAAGTCCGCGAACAGGACCACCACGATCGTCGCGGCGACGATGAAGATCGGCGCGGCCGCGTGGAAGTCCCAGCCCTGGTTCACGGACCCGGTCCGTGTGGCGATCAGCCCGCCGGCGGCGAGGACGCTCACGTCGTCAGCCTCCCAGGATCCGGTGGAAGTCGACGACCATGCGGGTCACACCCGGGTTGGTGAGCTTGAAGATCAGGTCGGGGAACACACCGAAGACCACGATGGCGACGAGCAGCGGCGTCCACGCAATCCACTCGAAGCGGTTGACGTCGTGGATGTGCGCGTCGGCGAACTCGGGCTTGGGCTCACCGAACGCGACCCGCTGGTACATCCAGAGGAGGTAGCCGGCGGCGAGGACGGTGCCGATGGCGGCCACCACCATGAAGCCCCGGAACAGCTCCTGGGACAGCCCGCCGCCCGCCCACTGCAACGGGCTGTACGCGGAGAGGACCGCGGGGAACTCACCCCAGAAGCCGGCGAGGCCCGGTAGGCCGAGCGACGCCATGGCACAGAAGCCGAGGATCCACCCCATCTTCGGCGCCTGGGTGAGCAGTCCGCCGAGCCGGCTCATCTCGCGGGTGTGGTAGTTGTGCTGCACCGATCCGGCCAGGAAGAAGAGCATGCCGGTGATCAGCCCGTGGGCGACCATCCCGAACACCGCGGCGTTGATGCCATAGGTGGTCATGGTCGCGATGCCGAGCATCACGAAGCCCATGTGGGCCACCGACGAGAACGCGATGAGCCGTTTCATGTCGGTCTGCGCGAGACAGCAGAGCGCGCCGTAGATGATCCCGATCACGGCCAGCAGCCCGATCCACGGTGCCCAGTCGGCCGCGGCGTGCGGCAGCGCGGGCAGCGCGATGCGGATGAAGCCGTAGGTACCGAGCTTCAGCAGGATCGCGGCCAGGAGCACCGAGCCCTGGGTCGGCGCCTCCGTGTGGGCGTCGGGGAGCCAGGTGTGGAACGGGAACATCGGGACCTTGATCGCGAACCCGAGGAAGAGGCCGCCGAAGATCAGCAATCGGGTCGTGTTTGCCAGGTCGCCGTCGCCCATCCGCGCCAGTGCCGGGATCTCGAAGGTCCCCTGCAGGAAGTAGAGCGCCAGGAAGGCCAGCAGCATCAGCGCCGAGCCGAACAGGGTGAACAGGAAGAACTTGATCGACGCGTACTCGCGGTTCGGCCCGCCCCAGACGCCGATCATGAAGAACATCGGCAGCAGGACGATCTCGAAGAAGATGAAGAACAGGATCAGGTCCTGGGCCAGGAACGTCCCGTTCATGCCGACCTCGAGCAGGAGGATCAGCGCCAGGAAGGCCTTCGGGTTGTGCGGGTCCGGCCAGTGGTTCCACGAGTAGATGATCACGAGGACCGTGATCACCATCGACAGGATGAGCAACGGCAGCGAGATGCCGTCGAGGCCCATGTGGTACCGGGCGTGGATGACGTTGATCCACGGCTCGTTCACGCGGAACTGCAGGATGCCGGCGCGGTCGTAGTCGAAGTCGGCGAGGATGCCGATGCCGACCGCGAGCGTGGCGAGCGACGCCAGGAGCGCGACGACCTTGGCCGTCGTCTCCTCCGCCTTCGGCACGAGGAGCAGCAGCCCCAGCCCGACGGCCGGCAGGAAGACCGCCAGCGTCAAACCCCACTCGTGGAACCAGTTCATCTGTCGTCGTCCCCTAACCGAAGATGGCGATCACGAGGGCGATCAGCCCCACGGAACCGAACAGGAACAGCGCGTACCGCTGCACTCGACCCGACTGCAGCGGCCGGAGGAGGCCGCCGGCCCCGTCCGTGCCGCGCGCGAGTCCGTTCACCGCTCCGTCGACCCCGCCCTGGTCGACGAACCGGTACACCTGGCGGCCGAGACCCGTGGCGCCACGCCCGAGGCCCTTCACCGCACCGTCGATCACGTACGTGTTCACCCAGTACGACGCCCGTGCGATCGGGCCCTTGATGCCCGCGACGATCGTGTCGGTGTAGAGGTGATCGAGGTAGTACTTGTTGACGAGGAACTTGTGCCCGGCCTTGGCGACGCCGGAGCGCTCGGTGAGGCCCTTGAGCGCCTTCAGCTCCTTGCGGTCGAGCCAGAAGAACAGGCCGATGCCGATCGCGATCACGACGACCGCGAACGAGATGGCGGCGAGGTTCACGTCGAAGTCTGGCTGGGTCACGTGCGGGAACCACGGACCGTGCGGCTCGACGTACTCCTTGAACTTCTCGATGCCGAACGCCGAGGCGTTGGCCAGACCGGCCACGATGCTGAAGCCGGCGAGCACGATCAGCGGCACGGTGATCGCCTTCGGCGACTCGTGCGGGTGGTGGTGACCGCGGTACTCCCCGAAGAAGGTGAGCCAGACGCACCGGGTCATGTACGCGGCCGTGAGGAACGCCCCCACGAGGCCGATCACCATGAAGACCTCGTACCCGCCCTGCCCCGCGGTCGCGAGGATCTCGTCCTTCGACCAGAACCCGGCGAGCGGGAAGACGCCGGCGAGGGCCAGCGATCCGATCATGAACGTGACGTAGGTGATCGGCATGTACTTGCGCAGGCCGCCCATGTCCTTCTTCATGTCGAAGGAGTGGTGCGAGCCGGAGTGGCTCACCGACCCGGCGCCGAGGAAGAGCAGCGCCTTGAAGAACGCGTGCGTGAAGAGGTGGAAGATCGCACCCACCCAGGCACCGACCCCGAGGCCCATGACCATGTAGCCGAGCTGGCTGATGGTGGAGTAGGCGAGCACCTTCTTGATGTCGTCCTGCACGAACGCCAGCGCGGCGCCGATGAGGATCGTGATGCCGCCGACGATCGCCATGGCGTTGGACCCGCCGTGACCGATCGAGAAGCCCTGCCAGAACACGCCGTAGACGCGGGCGCCCAGGTACACCCCGGCGACGACCATGGTGGCGGCGTGGATCAGCGCGGAGACCGGGGTGGGACCGGCCATGGCGTCGGGGAGCCAGGTGTGGAGCGGGAACTGGCCGCTCTTGCCGATGATGCCGATCAGCAGGCACGAGGCCCCGACCACCCAGATCGTGTGACCGTTGACGCCCTGGAGCGCCACCCGGTTCATGTGGACGATGTCGAAGTTCTGGTTCGCCGCGAAGAACGTGACGATGACACCGATCATGAGGCCGATGTCACCGGTGCGGGTGGTGAGGAACGCCTTGAGCGCGGCGTTGGTGTTCGCCTTCTCCTCCCACCAGTGGCCGATCAGCATGAACGAGCAGAGCCCGACGAGCTCCCAGCCGACGAGCAGCTGGAGCGTGTTCGGCGCGACGACGAGGGTGAGCATCGACGCGGTGAACAGCGAGAGGGCGGCGTAGAAGTAGGTGAAGCGGACGTCGCCCTTCATGTACGCCGTCGAGTACACGTGCACGAGCAGCGAGATGAGCGTGACGACGAAGAGCATCATCACCGAGAGGCCGTCGATCTGGGTGCCGGCCGAGAACGTGAGCGGCCCGTTGCGCCACCACGTCACCGTGTGGGTCACCGGGGTGACCACGGCCTCGCTGCTCGTGAAGAGGATCCCCTTGCCGAGCGCGCCGAGCGCCTTGGCGCCCTCGGAACCGGTCTCGTTCTCGACCCGCTGGATCCACTGGACCACCGCGATGCAGGAGAGGACGAACGAGGAACCGACCGCGAGGATGCCGATCTCCGATCCGTGCCTCGGCATCTTCTTGCCGAAGAACAGGATCAGGAAGAACGACACCACCGGGATGGCGACGATGATCCACGCGTAATCGAGCACGGGTTGCCTCTCAGCCCTTCAACTGGTCGACGTGGTCGAGGTCGGGGCTACGGAGATTGCGGTAGATAAGCAGCACGATCGCGAGGCCGACTCCGACCTCGGCGGCCGCGATCGTGATCACGAACAGGGCGAACACGTTGCCCGCCGTCGACCGCAGGTAGGCGGAGAACGCGATGAGGTTGAGGTTGACCGCGTTCAGCATGAGCTCCACGCTCATGAGCACGAGAACCCCGTTGCGACGCACGAGGACGCCGTAGATGCCGATCGCGAAGAGCACGGCGGCGAGGATCAGGAACTGGTTGAGGATCACGTCAGTCCCTCCGCGCGATCACGACGGCGCCGACGAGCGCGGCCAGCAGGAGGATGGAGACGAGCTCGAAGGGCACGACGTAGCTCTTGAACATCAGGTCGGCGACCGACGCCGCCTTACCCGTCTTCAGTAGCTCCGCGCCCCGGACGCCGGAGATCTTGATCTCCCTGTTCCCGAACGCGTCGATCAGCAGCGCCGACATGACCCCGACGAGGAACAGCGACACGATGCCGGCCGACAGCTTCTGGTCGTTGTCGAGGTCGGCGTCCCCGCGCATCGGCGCCCGCGTGAGCATGATGCCGAACAGGAACAGGATCACGACCGCGCCGATGTAGATGATCACCTGCACCCACGCGACGAACTCGGCGGCGAGCAGGATGTACTGCGCAGCGGCGCCGGCCATCACGACGACGAGGTAGAGCGCCGCGTGCACGATGTTGCGCGACCGGACGACGCCGATCGCCGCGAGCACCATCGCGACCGCGAGGATCCAGAAGGTGACGTTCTGGGCGATCACTTCTTCTTCGCCTTGATCTCGGCACCGAGCTCGTACGGCTCCGGCTCGGGAACCGTCTCCATCCACTCGCCGAGCTTCGACTTGTCGTGGATCAGGTCGGCGATGCGCGGCTCCGAGTACTCGTACTCGGGGCTCCAGAACAACGCGTCGAACGGGCACACCTCGACGCAGATGCCGCAGTACATGCAGAGGCCGTAGTCGATGTCGAAGCGGTCGAGGATGTTCACGGAGCGGGGCTTGCCGCCCTCACGCCGCGGCGGGCGCAGCTCCTTGTGGCCCTCGATGTAGATGCACCAGTCCGGGCAGCTGCGGCCGCAGAGCATGCACGCGGTGCAGTTCTCCTCCTTGAGCGCGATGACGCCGCGCGCACGCGGCGCCGGGTCCTCCCGCTCGTGGGGGTACTGCACGGTGACGGCACCCTCCATCATCGTGCGGAACGTGATGCCGAGCCCGCTGACGACGCCGGGAACCTTCTTGCGGAGTCCCATCAGACGGCCACCTTCAGGACGGCGGTGACGATGATGTTCAGCAGGCCGATCGGGATCAGGTACTTCCACGCGATCGCCTGGAGCTGGTCCTCACGCAACCGTGGGTACGTGAACCGCACCCAGAACATGAGGAACGCCACCGCCATCAGCTTGACGAGCAGCACGAACGGACCGAGCAGGTCGGCCAGCCCGCCGTGCACCCCCGGCAGCGACCAGCCGCCGAGGTAGAGGGTCGCGGCCAGCGCGGCGAAGGCGAACGCCGTGCCGAACTCGCCGATGAAGAAGAACAGGAAGCGGAAGCCGGTGTACTCGACCATGTACCCGGCGACGAGCTCGGACTCGGCGACCGGCATGTCGAAGGGCGTCTGGGTCAGCTCCGCCTGGGCGGCGACGAGGAAGAGCATGAACCCGACGAACTGCGTGAGGATGAACGGATTGCCGATCACGTCGAACCCGAACATCGAGCCGTCGCGCTGGGCGTACACGATGCCCTGCAGGCTCATCGTCCCCGCCTGGATCACGACGCCGACGACGGCGAGCAGCAACGGGAGCTCGTAGGCGATCAGCTGCGCGGCGGCCCGGAGCGCGCCGATGAGGGCGAACTTGTTGGAGCTCGCCCACCCCGCCATGAGCACGCCGACGACCGACAGCGACGACACCGCGAGCGCGTAGAAGACACCGACGTCGAGGTCGCGCACGACCAGCCGTGGTCCGGCCGGTATCACGAGGAACACGAGGAACGTCGAGATCACGACGACCGCGGGCGCGAGGGCGAAGACCCTCCGGTCCGCGTCGCCCGGCATGATGTCCTCCTTCTGGAGGAACTTGATGCCGTCGCCCACGAGCTGGAACCAGCCGTGGAAGCCACCGGGGTCCATCGGACCGAGCCGGGACTGCATGTGGCTCATCATCTTCAGCAGGAACGTGTACCCGAGGATGAGCGCACCGGCCGGGATGATCATCAGGACCACGATCGTCTTGATCGCGGTGGTGGTCCCCCAGCCGATGTCGAGCGCGAGCGTCACGACGTCGCTCCGCTCCGCGTCGCGCCGCGACGCTGCTCCACCTGGCTGCGCTCCGCGTGGCTCGTCACCGGTCGATGTCTCCGAGGATGAAGTAGAGGCTGCCGAGGATGGTGATGACGTCGGGAACGTAGACGCCCTGCAGGAGCCAGGGCAGGATCGAGACGTTCGAGAAGCTCGCCGAGCGGATCTTCACGCGGAAGGGACCGGTCGCGCCCTTCGACACGACGTAGTAGCCCATCTGGCCGAGCGGGTTCTCCGTCTCGACCCAGACCTCGCCCTCGGGCACCTTGATGATGCGCGGCACCTTGGCCATGATCGGCCCGCCGGGCAGACCGTCGAGCAGCTGCAGCACCATGCGGGCGGCCTCGCGCGTCTCCTGCAGCCGCACCCAGTAGCGGGCGAACGAGTCGCCGTCGGTGTGGGTCCAGACCTTGAAGTCGAGCTCGGGGTACGCGAGGTAGGGCCGGCCGTCGCGGCGCAGGTCCCAGTCGATCCCCGACGCGCGCAGGTTGGCGCCGCTGACGCCGTAGGCCGCGCCCAGCTCACCGGGGATGATGCCGATGCCGCGCGTGCGGGCCTCGAAGATCTCGTTGCCGACGAGGACGTCCTCGAAGTCGTCGCAGCCGTCGAGGATCCGCTTCATCGCGTCGCGGCAGTCGGCGATCCACCCCCACGGCAGGTCGTCCTTCAGGCCACCGATGCGGTTGAAGTTCGGGTGGAAGCGACCGCCGGTGGCGGCCTCGATCAGGTTGAGCACGTGCTCGCGGTCGCGGAAGCCCCAGAACGCCGGGGTCAGCGCGCCGACCTGCAGGCCCATCTCCCCGAGGAACAGGTAGATCGTGGCGATCCGGCTCAGCTCGGTGAGGATCGTCCGGATCCACTCGGCGCGCGGCGGCGCCTCGATGTCCATCAGCTGCTCGGCCGCGTGGATGAACGGCACCTCGTTGGCGAAGCTCGAGAGCCAGTCGATCCGGTTGATCAGCGTGGTGATCTGCGGGTAGGTCCGGAACTCCGTGAGCTTCTCGTACCCGCGGTGCATGTAGCCGATCACCGGGTCGGCGCTCACGACCCGCTCGCCGTCGAGGCGCACCACCAGGCGGAGGGTGCCGTGGGTGGCGGGATGCTGCGGCCCGAGGTTGAGGATCATGTCCCCGGTGTCGAGCTCGACGTTCATCTGTGCGTCGGCGAGGTGCCGGTACAGCGACGGGTCGACCTCGAATCCGGGTGTCTCCGTGGTCGTCATCTCGTGTCCTCCTGCCCCTTCGGGGCGGGCCGGACAACCAACAGCCCGCGCAACGCTCGACCGGCGCGGCGTCGGTGCATCGGAGCGGAGGTCTCGCTCACGCCTCACCACCTTCTTCGCTGTCGTCGCCCGGCATCGGCTCGACGTCGACGAGACCCGGCCACGGCTTCACCTCGCGCGCGAGCAGCGCGAAGTCCTTGCGCAGCGGGTGCCCCTCGAACTCGGCCGGCAGGTACAGGTGCCGGATCTTCGGGTGCCCCGTGAAGTCGATGCCGTACATCTCCCAGCACTCGCGCTCGTGCCAGTCGGCGCCGGGGTACACGGGCACCCAGCTCTCGACCACCGGCGACTGCTCGTCGACGTCGGTCTTCAGCGTCACGCCCCAGTGCCGGCTGGTCGACTGGACGTGGGCGAACACCTGGAAGCGACCCTCCGAGCCGGCGGCGCCGAACGTCATGGTGTCCGGCTGGGTCGGCGCCGACGTGTCGCCACCGCCCTCGCCGCCCGCCGAGGGCGCGGGCATCCAGTCGATGCCGGACACGAACGAGAGGAAGTCGCAGTCGAGGTCGAGCCGTGCGACCTCCGCGGCGCGCCGCCAGGCGTCGGGCCGGACGCGCACCACGAGGGTGCCACGGGTCTCGGCGTGCTCGACCACACCGTCGCCGAGCGCGGCGTCGAAGCGGGCGAAGAGCGCCTCGATCTCGGGATCGAGGGCGGGCGCCTCGGGCTCGGCCGGCGGGGCCTCCGCCGCCGTCGCCCCGCCCGCGTCCGCGGACGCGTCGGTGCCCTCGGTCGGCTCGTCGTCGGCCATCGTCTACGCCTGCGCCGTCACGAGCGGCTCGCCCATCACGGCCTCGCCACGCCAGCGCTTCGCGAGCTCGTCGTTGCCGATCCCCTCGGCCTGGATCCGCTCCTGGAGCATGACCACGGCCTGGAGCAGCGCCTCGGGCCGCGGCGGGCAACCGGGGATGTAGATGTCGACGGGGATGATCTGGTCGACCCCCTTGGTGACCGAGTACGAGTCCCAGTAGGGGCCGCCGCAGTTGGCGCACGAGCCCATCGAGATGACGTACTTCGGGTCCGGCATCTGCTCGTACAGCCGCTTGATCGCCGGGGCCATCTTGTCGGTGACGGTCCCCGAGATCACGACGAGGTCGGCCTGGCGGGGCGACGCCGGGAAGGGGATGACCCCGAGGCGCATCATGTCGTAGCGGGGGCTGGCCAGGGCCGCGCCCATCTCGATCGCACAGCACGCCAGGCCCCACTGGAACATCCAGAGGCTGTACTTGCGGCTGTAGTTGAGCAGCCAGGTGACGGGCTTCAGCGGCTTCTTGCCGAGTAGCCCCTTCTCCACTAGGCCCACCGCAGCACCCCCTTGCGCCAGGCGTACACGAGGCCGAGGGCCAGGATGACGATGAAGACGATCATCGAGACCGTCGTCGTCACGCCGAGCCGGTCGACCTGGACCGCCCACGGGAAGATGAACACCGCTTCCACGTCGAACATCACGAACAGCAGGGCGTACACGTAGTACCGGACGTTCGACTGGCCGAAGCCCCCGACGGGGTCGGAGCCGGCCTCGTACGTGACGTACTTGTCCGGCTGGGGCCGCGACGGGCGGACGAGCCGGCCGAGCCCGAGCATGGCGCCGACCATCACCGCGCCGGCGAGGATCAGCGCGGCCACCGCCAGGTACTGCTGGTAATACTCCGTCACGCGCGCGGCCCCTCCAACCCGACGGCGAACCGGGCGAGTATAGGTCTGCCCTTTTCGAGACCCTCAAACCGTGGAGCCGCCATTTTTCGGGCCGTTCCGCCCCTCGCGGGCCGGTCCGCGGGCCGGCGGTTTCGCCGGGTCGGAGGCCGTCGCGCCCCTTCGGACGGGCGCGGGCGGTTTCGTCGCGATCGCGCGGCCACGACGGGGTCAGATGACGAACGTCGCGTGCTTCGCGAAGTCCATGACGATGGTCGGCCAGATGCCGATCCAGATCGTCATGACCGTGCAGACGACCAGCACCGTGGCCACCCCCACCCCCACCGGGTGCCGGGCGGCCTCCACGACCACGCCGTCGGGCAGGTCCTGCTCGTCCTCCGCGGCGTACATGGTGAGGATGACCTTCAGGTAGAAGTAGGCCGCGATCACCGAGGTCACGACGCCGACGATCAGCAGGGCGTACGAGTGCGCCGCGGCCGCCGCGGCGAACACGTTCAGCTTCGCGATGAACCCGGCGGTGGGCGGGATCCCGGCCTGGGCCAGGAGGAAGAACGCGAGGAGCGCGGCCACGATCGGACGGCGCCGCCCGAGCGATCGGAGATCCTCGATCGAGTGCGTGTCGTCCCGGACGTCGAGCGCCACGACCACCGCGAAGGCTCCGATGGTCATGAACGAGTAGACGAACAGGTAGACGAGCGCCGACTCAAGCCCGCGTGGCGTACCGGCCTGGACCCCGATGAGCACGTAGCCGGCATGGGCGATCGAGGAGTACGCGAGGAGGCGCTTGAGGTCGGTCTGGCGCAGGGCGGCGATCGACCCGCCGATCAGCGTGAGCACCGCGAGCACCCACAACAGCTGCCGCCAGTCGCTCGAGTACGCGCCCAGTCCCGTGTAGAGGATGCGCAGCAGCGCGGCGAACGCAGCCGCCTTCGTGGCCGAGGCCATGAAGGAGGTGACCGGGCTGGGCGAGCCCTCGTAGACGTCGGGCGTCCACATGTGGAAGGGCACCGCGGCGATCTTGAAGCCGAGGCCCACGAGGAGGAACGCGATGCCGGCGAGCAGCGTCCCCTCGTCGAGCAGCACGTGGTTGCCGAGGAACCGCTGGATGTCCTCGAGGTTCGTGCTGCCGGTCCCGCCGTAGGTGAGCGCGACCCCGTAGAGGAAGATCGCCGACGAGAACGCCCCGAGCACGAAGTACTTGATGCCGGCTTCGAGCGAGCGGGCCCGCCGCCGGTCGTACGCGGCGAGCACGTAGAGCGGGATCGAGAGCACCTCGAGCGTGACGAACACGACGATGAGGTCGTTGGCCGCGGCCATCGCGATCATGCCGGCGGCCGAGAACATCACGAGCGCCACGTACTCGGGTCGCGACTCGATCCCCCGGCGGACCAGGTACTGGGACGAGAGCAGCAGCATGAGGAACGCGCTGATGACGATAATCGTCCCGATGAAGACGGAGAAGCCGTCGACCGCGGTCATGTGCGCCATCGCGTCGGCCGGTCCGTGGTCGACGACGACGCTCCACTGCTTGGTGAGGAAGAACGCCGTGACGATGAGGCCGAGCCAGCCGATCACGAGCGCCGGCTCGTACGCGCGCCCGCGCTCGCGGGCGATGGCCCGGACCAGGATGATCAGGATCCCGGCGGCCACCGGGACGACGACGGGCGCGATCGAGTACCAGTCGACGCGCGGGATGTTGACGGCCGCGATCATCGGCATCCCTTCACGCCGGCGAGCTTCACCCGGTCCGGCAGCGGCCGGCTGAGGTTCGTCTCGCGCTCGAAGTTGCGCATCACGCACTTCGTCGTGGGCTCGATGCGGTCGAGCACGGGCTTCGAGTAGATACCGATGAAGAGCGACAGTGCGAGCAGCGGCAGGACGACGAGCACCTCACGGAGGTTGACGTCGGACATCGTGGCGTTCTCGCCCTCGGGCACGCCGGTGAACACCCGCTGGAACATCCAGAGCATGTAGACGGCACCGAGGATGACGCCGACCGTGGCCACGACGGCGTACCACCGGTGGATCGTGAACGTGCCCAGGAGCGACAGGAACTCGCCCACGAAGCCGGAGAAGCCGGGGAGGCCGATGCCGGCGAACATCGCGACGAGGAAGAGCGTCGTCAGGACGGGCGCGGTCTTCCAGATGCCGCCGAACTGGTCGATCATCCGCGTGTGGCGCCGCTCGTAGAGCATGCCGATCACGAGGAAGAGCGCACCCGTGGTGAGCGGATGGCTGACCATCGTGAACGACGCACCGTCGAGCCCCCACACCGTGATCGAGAAGATCCCGAGGAGGATGAAGCCCATGTGTGCGACGGACGAGTAGGCGATCACGCGCTTCGCGTCGCGCTGCATCGCCGCCACGACCGACCCGTAGATGATCCCGATGACCGCGAGCAGCAGGAACAGCCACGCGAACTTCGCCGAGGCACGCGGGAACAGCTCGAAGCCGAAGCGCAGCACGCCGTAGGCGCCCATCTTGAGGATCACGCCCGCCAGCACGACCGAGCCGGCGGTGGGCGCCTCGGTGTGCACGTCGGGGAGCCAGGTGTGGAACGGGAACAACGGCGCCTTGATCGCGAACGCGGCCATGAACCCGAAGAACAGCCAGTACTCCGCCGTCTTCGACAGGCCGGTCCAGTGGGCGAGGATCCGGTAGTCGAACGTGAGCACGCCCGTGTCCGCCTGGTGCAGGAAGGCGAGCGTGAGCAGCGCGGCGAGGAGGAACGCCGAGCCGAACGCGGTGTACAGGAAGAACTTCATCGCCGCGTACTTGCGGTTGGACGATCCCCATCCGGCGATGAGGAAGTACATCGGGACGAGCATCGCCTCCCAGAACACGAAGAACGCGACCAGGTCCAGCGACAGGAAGATCCCCATGATCGCCGTCTCGAGCAGCAGGAACCAGAAGGTGTACGCCTTCACCCGGTGCTCGATGCCGCGCGTCGACGCGAGCAGACCGATCGGGAACAGCAGCGCGGTCGCAAGGACCATGAAGATGCTGAAGCCGTCGACCCCGACGATGTAGCCGACTCCCAGCGCGTCGAACCACCGGTTGTGCTCGAGGAACTGGAACCCGCCGAAGTTCGTCTGGAAGCGCCACAGCAGCTGGGCCGCGAACCCGAGGGTGGCCATGGTGGTGATGAGGCCGAAGGCCCGGGCGAGATCCGGTCGGCGCGCCGGCGTGCACAGCACGAGCAGCGCCCCGACGAGGGGCGTGACGATGATCGCCGTGAGGATGGGATAGCCCACCTCAGATCACCCCCGCCCGGACGACGGCCCAGATGACGAGGGCGACGGCACCGATCGCGATCCCCAGCGCGTACTGGCGTACGAGCCCGGTCTGGAGCCGGCGGACCTGGCCACCGAGCGCACCGAACCCGCGCGCGACGCCGTTGACCGCGCCGTCGATGACCTTCTGGTCGAACACGTCCGAGGTCCATTGCGCGGCGCGCCGGATCGGACCACCGACGAGCCAGGCGATGGCGCCGTCGTAGTACCAGGCGTGACCGAAGAGCCGGCCGAAGACGCCGAGTCGCCGGTCGAGGGGGTCGACCGCCGGGTCCTCGAGGCCGCCGCGGTAGATGCTGTAGGCGATCCCGATGCCCACGAACGCCACGACAATGGCGACGATGTCGAGGCCGAAGGCGGACCAGAAGCTCGTCGGCTCGGGCGCGGCGAAGCCCTCGAAGACCGGCTCGAGGAAGTGCGTCAGGAACTCGAGCTTCTGGAAGGGCAGGTCGAGCAGGCCGCCGATGATCGCCAGGAACGCGAGCACCATCACGGGCAGGACCATCAGCGGCGTCCCCTCGTGCGGGTTCTCGCCGTGGAGATCCGGACGGGTCGGTGGCGTGCCGTAGTCGACCGTCGGCGAGGCGGTCGGGTCGTGCTCGGCGTGGGCGTGCACCTCGGGCGCCCCCTCGGTGCCCGCCTCCCCGTCGACCGCCTCCGCCCCGGCTGCGACCGTCGCCGAGACCGGCGGGTGGAACCGCTCGTTCCCGAAGAAGACGAGCACCGTCTCGCGCGTCATGTAGAGACCCGTGAGCAACGCCGCGGTCAGCCCGATCGCGTAGATGACGTAGTCGTGCCCGAAGAACGCGCTCGAGAGGGCGTCGTCCTTCGCCCAGAAGCCGGCGAGCGGCGGCACCCCGGCGATCGCGAGCGTCGCGATGAGGAACGCGATGGCGGTGCCCGGCATGTAGCGGCGCAGACCACCCATCGTCCGGATGTCCTGGTTCTCGTGGGTGCCGTGGATGACGGTGCCCGAGCCGAGGAACAGGGTCGCCTTGTAGAACGCGTGCATGAGCACGAAGAAGACGGCGATCGAGTAGGCGCCGACCCCGGCGGCCAGGAACATGTAGCCGAGCTGGCTGATCGTGCTGTACGCCAGCACCCGCTTCACGTCGGGCTGCACGAGGGCGACGGTGCCGGCGAGGATCGCGGTGAGCGCGCCGAACGCGGCCACGACGGTCATCGCACTGCCGCTGCGCTCGAAGAACGGACTCGCCCGGCAGACGAGGTAGACGCCCGCGGTGACCATCGTGGCCGCGTGGATCAGCGCGGAGACCGGCGTGGGGCCCTCCATCGCGTCGGGCAGCCAGATGTGCAGCCCGATCTGCGCGCTCTTGCCGATGCAGGCGACGAACAGGAGCAGCGCGATCGCGGTCGCGGTCGTCTTCGACAGCGAACCGGCACCGGCGCTCATCGCCGAGTAGTCGAGGCTGCCGAGCGCGCCGAGGATGAAGAACATCGCGATCATGAAGCCGAAATCGCCGACGCGGTTGGTGACGAAGGCCTTCACGCTGGCGCTCGACGCCCGCCGCCGCTCGAACCAGAAGCCGATCAGCAGGTACGAGCAGAGACCCACGCCCTCCCAACCGAGGAACGTGAGCAGGAAGCTCGACGCCAGGACCAGCACGAGCATCGCGGTGGCGAAGAGGTTGAAGTAGGCGAAGAACCGGGCGAAGCGCTCGTCACCGTGCATGTAGCCGATCGCGTAGAGGTGGATCAGCGAGCCGACCCCGGTCACCAGCATGATCCAGGTGACCGACAGCGGATCGGTGAGGAATCCGATGTTCACCTTCAGGTTGCCGGCCTGGATCCAGGTGAAGCAGTTGACGACGTTGCTGCGCTCGGACCCCGGCAGGCTGAGCAGCGCGATCAGCACCACGCACGACCACACGAAGGCGAGCGCCATCATCGTCGTGGCCAGCCAGCCGGCCTTGGGGTCACCGATCTGCTTCCCGAACAGGAACAGCACCACTGCGCCGGTCAGCGGCAGCAGTGGAACGATCCACACCAGATCCAGGATGTCTCGTGCCATCGCTCGCCCCGCTACCCCTGCATCAGATCGATGTCGTCGGCCGTCGCGCCGTTGCGGCGCCGCCGGAAGATGGCCACGATGATCGCCAGCCCGACGGCCACCTCCGCAGCCGCCACCACGAGCACGAAGAACACGATCGCCTGGCCGCTCACGTCCTTCAGCGCCTTCGAGAACGCGACGAACGTGACGTTGACCGCGTTCAGCATGAGCTCCACGCACATGAACATCACGAGCACGTTGCGGCGTACGAGCAGCCCGACCGCGCCGATCGAGAACAGGATCGCCGCGAACGTGAGGTAGTACGCCGGCGTGACGGTGAGCGCTGCGACCGTCACGATTCCTGCTCCTCGAGCTCGCGCAGCTCCTCGTCGGCCGGCAGGTGCGACCGCCGGGCGAGGACGACGCCGCCGATCACCGCGACGACGAGCAGCACCGCCGTGAGCTCGAACGGCCACAGGAAGGTGGTGAAGACGCTGCGGGCCACCGCCTCGATGTTGCCGCCGCCCCCGACGAGCACGCCGCGTGTGACGGGCGCGACGCCGGTGGCCCAGCCGCCCGAGAGCAGGGCGATGATCCCGGCGGCGAGGAACAGCCCGACCACGAGCGCGACGGGGCGCTGCATCCGGTGCGGGTCCTCGGTGCTCTCCCGGCGGTCGACGCCGAGGAGCATGATCACGAAGAGGAACAGGACGACGATCGCGCCGGCGTAGACGATCACCTGGACCGCGGCGAGCAGCTGGGCGTCCTGGACGATGAACAGCACGGCGATCGAGATCAGGACCACGACGAGCGACAGCGCGCTGTGCACCGGGTTCGGGGCGGCCACGACCCCGATCGCGGCCACGAGCGCGATGCCCGCGAAGAGGAAGAAGAGGATCGGCTCCACTAGTGGTCGTGCCCCGTGTCGTCGGGGCCGTCGGCCGCGGTGGAGGGCGACGCGGGCTCCGCGACCGCAGGCTCGACCTGCCCGGCCTCGGGGGCGCGGGTCCCGAACCCGAGCTCGCCGCTCCAGGCCACCCGACCCTCGAAGTCGACGTCGCCGGCGGAGGCGGTCGCCCGCATCCAGGCCGACGTGTCGTCGTCCTCGCCACCCATCCACAGCTCCCACGGTTGCCGGCGGGCGCGCCCGTCGTCGTCGACGAGCAGCTCGGACTTCGTGTAGATCGCGTCCTCGCGGTTGGTGAACGAGAACTCGAAGAGCTTGGTCTCGGTGATGGCCTCGGTCGGGCAGGCCTCCACGCACATGTCGCAGTGGATGCAGCGCAGGTAGTTGATCTCGTAGACGAAGCCGTAGCGCTCGCCCGGTGAGACCGGCGCGTCGGGCGGGTTGTCGGCACCGCGCACGTAGATGCAGCGGGCCGGGCACACACCGGCGCAGAGCTCGCAGCCGATGCACTTCTCCATGCCGTCCTCGTAGCGGTTGAGGACGTGCCGACCGTGGAAGCGCACCGGCTTCGGGCGCTTCTCCGCCGGGTACTCGGTGGTGACGCGCGGCCGGAACATCTGCCGGAACGTCACCCCGAAACCCTTCGCGAGTCCCATCACACGACCTCGCTGACCGACTCGTCGCGCCGGGGCATGCACAGGCGCAGGATGAGCAGGACGAGGATCGCACCGCCGAACGCCGCCGGAACGACGACCCAGCGGTTCCAGCCCTGGTCCCGGGCGACGATCACGACGCCGGTGACCATCACCGCGAGGAACGCGATCTCGATGAGCCACTTCCACCCGAGGTCCATGAGCTGGTCGTAGCGCAGCCGCGGGAGCGAGGCCCGGATCCACACGGTGCCGAACAGCAGCACCATGAGCTTCGCGAAGAACCAGAAGACCGGCATGATCCAGACGTTGACCGTGCCGTCCTTGGGCAGGAACCCGAGCGCCGGACCCGACGGGCCGCCGAGGAAGAGCGTGACCGCGATCGCCGACATGGTGATCACGTTCATGAACTCGGCGAGGAAGAAGATCGCGAAGCGGATGCCCGTGTACTCGGTGTGGAAACCACCGACGAGCTCCTGCTCCGCCTCGACGAGGTCGAAGGGCGGGTGGTTCGTCTCGGCCACCGCGGCGATCAGGAAGATCACGAACGAGACGATCGCGACGCTCCAGTACCAGTCGGTCACGAACGAGTCCCAGCTCGTCCACGCCTGGGCATCGGCGATGCCGCGGGTGCTGAGGGTGCCGGCGTGCAGCAGGACCGCGACGATCGAGAGACCGAACGCCGCCTCGTACGACAGCAGCTGCGCGGATGCGCGCACCGAGCCGAGGAGCGGGTACTTCGAGCCGCTCGACCACCCGGCGAGCATCACGCCGTAGAGGCCGATGCCCGACATCATGAGCAGGAAGAGCACGCCGATCGGCGGGTCGGCGAGTTGCAGGTAGGTCTGGTGCCCGGCGATCGAGACCTCGCCGCCGATCGGGATGATCGAGAACGCGAGGAACGCGGGGAGCACCGACAGATAGGGCGCGAGCCGGAACACGAACCGGTCGGCGCTGTCGGGGATCGACTGCTCCTTGAAGAACAGCTTGATGCCGTCGGCGAGGGTCTGGAGGATGCCCCACGGTCCCGCCTTGTCCGGACCGATCCGGTTCTGCATGTCGGCGATGACCTTGCGCATGAACCAGATGTAGAACATGACGAGGACGAGCAGCAGGGCGAACACGACCACCGTCTTCACGATGACCATGAGGACGACGCCCCAGTCGATGTGACCCGCGAGCAGCGGGTCCGAACCCAGGAGTCCCTGCAGACCGCCGCTCACGCCCGCGCTCCCTTGGCGCCCCTCGACTCGACCCGCAGGTCGGTGACCGCGTTCGAGGCGTCGACGAGCCGGCCCGCCTCGCACCCCGGCAGGTTCCACGGCAGCGCCGCCGTGCCCGGCGCGACGCCGCCGTCGGCGCGGACCGGCAGCTCCATCTGGCCCGTCGCCGAGGTGATCCGCACCGTGTCGCCGTCGGTGACACCGATGCGATCGCGGTCGGACGGGTGGAGACGCAGCTCGGCCGAGCGCACGAGCGGTCCGAACGCCGGCGTCTTCGTGACGAGCACGCCGCCGTCGTAGAGGGTGCGGCCGCTCACGAGGCGCAGAGCGTACGCGTCCCGGCCCGGACGGGCCGGGGTCGGGACCTCGGCGCGCCACACGTGCAGGTCCGGCACCTCCGGGCCCGCCGGGACCTCGGTCGACGCGGCATCCGCCCCGGTCTCACCGTCGGCATCGGACTCCGCCTCGGGCGCAGCCTCCGCCTCGGCCGCGAGGGCCTCCGAGGCGGTCGGGTCGTCGGCGTCGACCTGGCCCGGCGCGATGGGCTCCCACGACATGTCGGTGAGCGGGATCGAGAGCCGGCCCAGGACCAGCTCGTCGGGGTGCTCGGCGATCGGCAGGACCGCGCCGTCACGCGCCCGGCGCAGCACGCTGCTCGTCACTCCGGCGAACGCCGGTGCGACCCGGGCGATCTCGTCCTGGACCTCCTCGGCGGTCGCGAGGTCGAAGTCCTCACGGAGCCGGTACGCCAGCTCGACCGCGACCCGCCAGTCGGGCATCGCGGTGCCGTCGGGCGACACCTTGCGGGCGACACGCTGCACGCGTCCCTCGACGTTGGTGACGCTGCCGTCCTGCTCGCCCCAGGCGGTGACCGGGAGGAAGACGTCGGCCTGCGCGCTGCTCGGCGTCACGTAGGTGTCGACCGCGATCACGAACCGGGAGGCGTCGACGGCCCGGGCGCCGAGGGCGGCGTCGGGGCAGTCGGCCTGCGGGTCGGCGCCGAGCAGCACGAGCGTGTCGATCGAGCCCTCGGCTGCAGCGCGCAGGATGCCGAGACCGTCGAGGCCGGGCTCGCCCGGCAGCGCGCCCCAGTGCTCCTCGAACCAGTCGCGCCCGTCCTCGAGCGTGACGCGACCGGGAAGGAATCCCGGCGCGAGACCGAGGTCCAGCGCGCCGCGGACGTTCGACCGGCGCAACGCGACCAGGAACTTCGCACCGTCGACGTCCCGCAGGGCGCCCAGCGCGGCGACGGTCGCGTCGGCGGACTCGGCGAGGTTGCCGCGACCGACGACGACGACGAGGTCGCCGTCACGGCCGGCGACGGCGGCAGCTGCCGCCGCGATCGACGCGTCGTCGGAGTCGGCGCCGCCGAGGGCGGCGACGAGATCGGCCACGACCGCGCCCTGCTCACCCGGCGCGTACCGCAGCGACGCGGCGGCGTACCGGGCCAGGCCGGTGGCGCCCGGCGTGACCTCGATGATCGGCACCCCGAGCTCCTCGGCGGCGCGGCGGGCCCGCAGGTGCAGGACCGGCAGCTCCTCGCGCAGGTCCACACCCAGGACGACGATCGCCCGGGCGTCGTCGAGGTCGGCGATGGTGGCGTGCGGCAGTCCGAGGGCGACCTCGGCGGGCAGGCCGTCGCCGAGCTGGGCGTCGACGTGGTCGGTGCGCAGGACGCCCTTCGCGAACCGCGCCCAGACGTACGCATCCTCGTTGGTGCCGCGGGCCCCGCCGAGCACCCCGATGGAGCCGGCCCCGCGCGCCAGTGCCGTGCGCAGGCCCTCCGCCGCGGCGTCGAGCGCCTCGGGCCAGGTGCACTGCTCGAGCCGGCCACCACGACGGACCATCGGGTGCAGCACGCGCGACTCGTGGTGGACGGCGTCGTACCCGTACCGACCCTTGTCGCAGAGCCACCCGTGGTTCACCGGCTCGCTGTCGACCCCGAGCAGCCGCACCAGACGGTTCGAGCTCGACTCCAACGCACCGCGGCAGTGCAGGGCGCAGCTCGTGCAGCTCGTCTCGGTGGCGGCGAGGTCCCACGGGCGGGCCTTGAAGCGGTACGGCTTCGACGTCAGCGCCCCGACCGGGCAGATCTGGACGACGTTGCCCGAGAAGTAGGACGCGAACGGCTCGTCGGGGAAGGCCGCGATCTCGGTGTGACCCCCGCGGTCGAAGAAGCTGATGAGCGGATCGCCCGCGATCTCGTCGGCGAACCGCGTGCAGCGCGCGCACTGGATGCAGCGCTCGCGGTCGAGCAGCACCAGGTCCGAGATCGGGATGGGCTTCTCCCAGTGACGCTTCTCCTCGGTGAAGCGCGACTCGCCTGGCCCGAACGCGAGCGTGGTGTCCTGCAGCGGGCACTCCCCACCGCGGTCGCAGACCGGACAGTCGAGCGGGTGGTTGACCAGCAGCAGCTCGAGCACGCCGTCCTGCGCGTCCTTCACCGCGTCGGACAGCGTGTTCACGACCATGCCGTCGGCGACGGGCAACGTGCAGGCGGGCGGCAGGCCGCGGATGCCCTCGACCTCCACGAGGCACATCCGGCACATGCCGACCGGCTTCATCCGCTCGTGGTAGCAAAAGCGCGGAATGTAGGTGCCGTGCTCCTGCGCGGCCTTGATGAGCATCTCGCCCTTGGGCACCTCGACCGTCTTGCCGTCGATCGTGATGCTCACCGTCTCGACCGGCTGCCTCACGCGCTCACCCCCGAGGTGACCGGGATCGAGCGCGGGCCGCCGGCACAGGCCGCGTCGACCTCGTCCCGGAAGTACTTCTGCAGGCTCGCGACCGCGCTGACCGGCGACGGGCCGAGCGGGCAGATCGTGGTCTGCGTGAAGGGCGCCCGCATCACGTCCGGCGAGACGTTCGCCGACGCGGAGATCAGGAGGTCCATGTCGCCCGGCCGACCCTGACCGTGGCTCATGCGGTAGAGGATCTTCTCGATCCAGCCGGTGCCCTCGCGGCACGGCGTGCACTTGCCGCAGCTCTCGTGCGCGTAGAACTTCGCCAGCCGCCAGGCGACGAGCAACGGGTCGGTCGTGTCGTCGTAGACCATGATCGCCCCGGACCCCAGGGTGGTTCCGAGCTTCGCCGAGATGTCGTCGATGTCGTACACCTGGTCGAGGTGCTCGTCCGTGTCGATCAGCCACTGGAAGCTCGCGCCGCCGGGCAGAAAGAACTTCAGCGGGCGGTCGTCGCGGATGCCGCCGGCGAGCTCGAACAGGATCTCGCGGAACGTCATCCCGAACT
>WBZN01000274.1_pt1 | contig 55435 bp, 44 predicted proteins | sample 5204281 | NCBI WGS metagenome assembly WBZN01 (sample SAMN12344347, study PRJNA552823) | activated sludge metagenome | biome: Activated sludge suspended growth; feature: Nitrification reactor; material: Wastewater; isolation source: activated sludge from nitrification reactor of wastewater... | reverse complement strand
CCATTGACGAAGATCGAAGAGCAGGACACGATCACATCAACCGCTCAGGCAGATCCACTTATCCCGAAGAGAAATCTGTCCAAACAAGCGGAGCCAGCGCTCACCGCGTACAGGTTGAGGCCGCCCCTCTTGTAGCCGTGCGTGATCTTCGCGTAGCCCAACACGTGTTCATTGAACAGGTAATCGAGTCCCAACGTCCAGCTGGGCGCGGATGACTTCCGTGTCCCGGGTCGCCCACAATCCATCAAGCTTGTCGGCACCCCGGGCACACCGTTCGAGCAGCTTATGGGCGCGCCCTGATACAGGTTGAACCCGCTGCTCGTGCCATGGGTGTAGTCCCACGTGTAGCGGGCGCCGGCCGTGAGCTTCAATCCCGCGAGCGCACTGTTCAAGTGGCCGAAGTCATATCCGAGCTGCCCGTAGGCCGCCTTGGCCGAGTTGTCATATCGGTAGCCGATGCCGTAATTCGAGAACAGGAACGCATAGTTCTGCAGGAACACGTCCGAGGGTGTGTTCACCCCCTCATAATACAGACCGGCCGTATAGGTCAGGTTGTTCTGCAGCGCATTGCCCTGGAGCTGCAATTCCTCGGTGAGCTGGCGGGCATTTTCGCTCGGCCCGTTCAGCGGCAGATTGGCGTTGTACCACGTGAGCGGCGTCCCATCACCATCGTACGCTCCCGTTGCCTTCAGGCTGCTGTAGCTCAGAATATTGCGCAGTGTCAGTGAATTCGTCAGCTCCACCTTGAGCTGATCGATGAGGTTCCATCCCTTGACCTTGTCATTGAGCGACGGCGATGTCGGGCCGAGCGAGGTCTCACGCGGACCACGCGCCCTCTGTGCATCCGCCATTTGTGTCAGCACCGAGCAGCCATTGCCGAGACCGAGTCCGGCACAGCCTCCGTAGGCGCCAAAGACAGCGTTGATATAAGGTGAATTGAATCCCTCGAGTATCCAGCCCGCCCCGTTGCTGCGGCTGTCCGTGCCGCCGACCATGAGGTAGTTCTCGACGGAATCCGTTGGCTTCCAGGTGATTCCGAGGCGTCCGGTCCAGTAACGACGATTGTCATAACGGGTGCCGTTCACGATGTCGCGCGTGTAGCCGTCCCGGTCCACGAACTCGGCAGCGAAGCGCACCAGCAAGCGCTCGCTCAGCGGCATATTGACGACCGCCTGGGCCTCCTTGTCCCCGTAGTTTCCGCCCTGCAGCTGGATGGAGCCGGTCAATGCGTTCACCGGACGTGCGGGCTCGAGCAGGATCGCGCCGCCCGTGGAATTGCGTCCGAACAGCGTGCCCTGCGGTCCACGGAGAACCTGCACGTTCGCGAGATCGAGGAACTGCCCCGGTGCGCCCTGGAGCGTGGTCAAGGTCCCGGCCACCAGGGGAACTTCCGCCATGTACATCACGACTGCGGGCGGTGCGCCGAACGTCGTCGCCTGGCCGCGTACGGCGACCAGTTCCACGTCACGGGTCTGGGAATATGGCGTCACCGACAGGGATGGCACCTGGCCCTGCAGGTCCTGTGCCGTTGCGATGTGTCGCTCCTCCAGTGCGGCGGCCGAAAACGCGGTGACCGCAACCGGAACTCTCTGCGCGGACTCCTCGACGCGTCGCGCCGTCACCACGATCTCGGTCAGCGCCGTACCGCTGCTGGTCGCGTTGGCCGCGGCAGATGATGATTCCTGACCGCTCGCAACGGCACTCAATGCAGTCAATGCCAGTGCACTGCCCATGGCCACGTAGACGCTCATGGTCGGCATCTCATGATTCTTGTTCGTCATGGCATTCCCCCGATTTTGATAGCCCAGACAGCCCGACTTTACATCAGGTCGCATGCGCAACTCATAGTCCGAGGGGACTATGAATTCGTGTATCTCAGGCCGGCGGGAGGCCCAGGAGTTCGGCGACGATGCGTTTGAGTGCCTCGAGTTCTTCGCGATAGCTCGGGCGCACGGGTGCGAGCAGCCCTTGTATGGACATGCCGAGCATGGCGGTCGAGGCCAGTGTGCGCGCGGTATTCAGTTTGCGAACATCGAGGTCGAGATCGCCGAAGATCCTCTGCCAGATCCGGTGGGTCGCGGTGAGCGCCATCTCGGCCTGGCGCCTGCGAATGCTTCCCTGCGGGTGAGCGCGCCCGTAGAGCACGAGTTCGGTGTAGGCCACGGAGGTCGGCTGATTGATGTGGTGCCAGGCGCGGTCGATGAGAAGCGAAACCCGCTCCCGCGGGGACAGGCTGTGAGCCAGCAGTGCGCGGGCGAAGTCCCGTTCGATGGTCTCGATATTGCGCTCGATGACCGCCAGGAGCAGTGATTCCTTGTCGCCGAACTGATGGGCTATCGCCCCCCAGGTCACGCCGGTCCGCTCGGCGATGCGCGCGACCGATGCATTGTTCAGGCCCTCCTCGGCGATGCAATCGATGACAGCCTGGATGACCTTCTCGCGGGTTTCGGCGCTGCGTTCGGTCTGGGTGCGACGCCGGGGCTTGCTTTTTCGACGAGGCGTTACCGGTGTGCTGGGGCCAGGTGTCATCTTCTCATTCTCAATCGAAGTTCGCCTGACCACCATCGAGCGGAAGGGTGGCGCCGGTCAAATATCCAAGATCAGCTCCGCACAGGGCGACGATGGCGCGGCCGATATCGGTTTCACAATCGCCCACGCGGCGCAGCGGGATCGTCTTGAAGAACTCTGCCGCCTCTGCCGGATTGCCGTCGATCCAGCCCTTGAGGCCCGGCGACAAGGCATGCGGAGCGATCGTCAGCACCCGGATGCCGTCGATACCCCACTCAGCCGCGGCGGCGCGGGTGAGAGAACGTATGGCCTGCTTCACCGCGGCATAGGCACCGTAGTTGCTCATGTCCCAACGTCTGGAGACCGATGAGGTGAAATTGAAGATCGTGCCGCCGCCACGAGCCTTCAGATGAGGGTGGCAGGCCTTCATCATCCGGAATGTGGCGAGAGGGCCACTGCTGAAGCCCCGTTCGAAGGCGGTGTCGGTGACCGCAAGCAGCGGGCCGAGCGGGCACTCCTGGGCGTTGTTGACGAGGATGTCAATGCCGCCAAGGCGCGCCACCGTTCGTTCGACGGTCGCAGCGATGTCCTGTGCGGAATTGACGTCGCAGACCAAAGCCTCGGCGCGCCCGCCCGCCGCTTCGACGGCACGGCAGGTCTCCTCAAGTTTGGACAGCGTGCGGCCGGTCACCGCCACGGCAGCGCCTGCCTTGGCCAACGCGAGGCAAACGCCCCGGCCGATACCCTGTCCTGCGCCCGTGATGAGGGCGATGCGGCCGTTGAGTTCACTCATGCTGCGGACCCGGGTCACCCTCATCCTCAGAGCTTTGGCTCAGGCTGTGTGTGCAGGATGTACTCACTGGTGGCGATCACGTCTACTCCGTCGGGATCGAGAAAGCGCCCGCAACTCTCCATCATGATATCCAGGTTGTGCTTGAATTTTTCCGCATTCCCGACCGCGTCGTAGAAAGCGGCAAGATCGCGCAAGGACTCTGCCGGGAAGCCCTCTTCGACGATGCCGCGCCACGCGGGTGCGCCGGTGGTGAGCGGCATCACGACGACGTTCTGGACGTAGCGGAAGTTGGCCTGCGTCTCGATGCCCACCTTGGTATGCCTGTCGAACCAGACCCGCCGCCACTCGTCGAATCCCATCCGCGGCGGCACTTTCAGGAAGCTCACTTGCGAGAAACCCCAGGTGCGCTCGCCCACTTGCGACGGATGGTCGACGTTGCGCAGGATCGTGGACTCCGCCACCACGTAGCCGGCGATGCGCTGAAAGTGCTTCGCCAGCAGTTCTTCCGCCGGCGCACGCCGATAGGCGCTCGTCATCCAGAAGCTCACGATGCCGTCCGGCTTGGGGTTTGGCCCGGTCGAGAGTTGCATGTGTTCGACAGCACCTGTGAGATCGAGATCCATCACATTCAGCTGCGGCCTCGCGGCACCGAGTTCCACGAGCCGTGGCACGAGATCGCCGATCAGGTGCTGGCGCAACGTTTCGGCGGATTTCCCGCCGCCCCAGAAGGCATAGATCAGCTTTTCCATGGTGCACCGATGCTAGCGCGCTCGAGCGTCCGGCGCATCTGCGCTTCATTCATGAGGGGACGCTCCGGTGCGGATCCCGCGAGGCCATGCCGTTCCGGGCTTCCAGCTCCGCAAGATCGGTTGCCAGGCACTGCTCGAGCAGCGCGACGAGCTGGAGGTAGAAAGGCGGCGGATTCTGCTGCTCGAGCTTTGCGCGCATCAGCGGAACCCAGCGCCCCGGATGGCGCGCGATGAAATCCCGCCTGCCGAGGCGCCAGGCCGTGGCGTCCTCGCCGCGGGTCGACAGGTCCGCCTCGCCGAAGGCCAGCACATGCAGGAACTCGAGTTCGGCAGTCAGATGGTCCGGCGTCTCGCGGCTGCCAGCCGCCGGTGCAAGATTGAAATGATGGTAAAAGCGCAGCACCTCTTCCATGGTGATCATCTGCGGTCCCACATGGAGTCCGCCATGCAGCGAACAGGGCGGCGCCGAGGTGCCGGGATCAAAGAGGCGGGTGAACTCGGTCGGCAGCGCCTCGTCATGGTCACCGGCATCTGCGAGAGCCTGCCAGTCCACCTGATTCCCGAGTGATGGATCCACCCTTGCGCTCCATTCCTGCAGCCGCCGGGTCAGTTCGCCCGAGCGGATGGCCTCCAGCACATCGCCCCGTGGATAGCCGAACGCTTCGCCGAGCAGTGCATAGAGCGCGCTGCGCGCGCCAATGCGCCCGGTCGCCGCCGTCAATTCCAGATTCATGACTTCAACCTGACCACTTCAGTGGCGATCTGCGGCACGGGAAGCGAGGTACGCGACCAGCGGAACATCATCATGCCCTCACGGTGGCCGCGGGTGTCGATCCAGTTGTCTGTACCCGGGTTGGTCGCACCGATCCTGATCGTCACAGTGCCGTCTGCGCCGATCGCAGCGGTGCGGTTGTTGAGGTGGGAACGATGCGAGGGCCAGGACAGCGGCTCGAACCAGTAGTTGGTGATATCCAGGCCCCAGTACGGAACCTGGTCCGGCTTCAGCGTCACAACCAATGCCTCGCCGGGTTCGAGTCGGAAATGGCCCGAAGAGAAGCGATGACCGGTGGGCATCTCGGGCGACTCGTCGTGGTCTTTCTGGGGAAAGGTGACGAACCGGTTGTGTGGCGCCTGGCGCGCCTGATCGACGATGCCCGCCCAGATTGCGCTGGAGCGGGCCACATAGGCGGCGGTGCGCGGCAGGGCTGCCATCACCTGGGCCAGCGTGACATTGGGACGCACCGAGTCGGAGCCTGCCTCGCGGATGTCGAAGGTGGCGCCGACGGTGCGGCTCCAGTCGTGGGCATACTGCCGGATGTAGATGCAGGTGGCCTCGCGTGTGGTGCGTATCCAGTTGCCAGGATGACTCTCGGGCGAGAGGGTGATCTGGTAACGCCCATCGGCTTCCACCTTGAGTTCTCTCTCGGTGAGCGTCCCCACCTGAGCGCTATGGGGGTCGATGCCGATCTTGCCGGCGTAGACCGTGAGCTCGATGAACGGCGCATCGCCCCGGGTGCCGCTCAGCACATAGGTCTTGCTGCCATCGATCATCGCCTGATGGTAGCGCGCATCCGAGGTTTCGCCTTCTCCCAGCGTGGTCGGCGTGATGATGGGGTAGACCTCGGGGTGGCGCGTGTCCGCGTACTCGAGCGTCGCCTCCAGCCCCAGGCGGATCATGCGCGCGAGCTTGCGCAAGCCTTCCGCCTGGGTGAGATCATCGGTCGGTGTCGATGGGCGGCCGAGCACCGCACCAGCCGCCTTTAGTTGCTCGCAGAAGTCTTCCCAGGCCTTGACGCTGGCTGGCGTGTTGCTGTTCATTCTTCGGCCACCTTGAAGTAATCCTGATAGAACCGGTAGCGCGCACGCTCCGTCGGCCGGTCAAGGCCAAATTGCTCGAGCGTGTAGCGATGCGTGCCATGGCGATCCCGTGGATTGGCGGCGATGAAGGCGCGCATGCGGCGCAGGGCCTCATCGCTCATCGGGATGCCAAAGTGCTGGTAGATCCTTTGCGCCATGCCCACCTGGTCCTTCAGGATTTCGGCAAAGTGCATGTCGAAAGTGCCACGCGCGGCCGGGACCTTGCTCTCCCGGAACGCCACGCCGCGGCGCATGGCCTCCTCCCAGGACTTGCTCCACATCCGGCCGATCTCGTTCCGGTCGACCTCATCACTTCCCATGCTGCAGGCCATGGCGACGAGCGAGCAGTGCGAGGGAATGAGCTTCAGCGGGTCGCGATGCGTCATGATGATGCGCGCATCCGGATACACCTTGCAGATCGCCGCGAGACCCCAGTGATAACCGGTGCTCTTCAGTACCCAGCGCTCCCGGGGGTTGTGCCACTGCATGTACTGGAGCTGGCGTTTGTGCGTGCGGTACACGGAGGTCAGATCCGTCTCCTCCACCCAGCGCTGATAGCTCGGGAGCCGGAACTGGTTGGCAAAGATGGGGCTCTTGAAATCGAAGGCATTCAGCATCAGGCATTCCTGCGCCAGTCGAGCGCCCATCTCGTGCAGTGCCTGAAACTCGGGGATCAGGGCCCTGGAAGTCCGCTCGAAGTGCTGCTCGCAGATGGCGATGCGGGGATCGGTCTGGTAGGTTGCCGCTTCCGCGGGAGGCGACATGATGTGGCACTCCCAGGTCATGGGCACGCGGTTGGCCGGGTCCCTGGCCAGCAGGTCGTGCATGATGGTCGATCCGGTACGCGGCAGCCCCACCATGAAGATGGGCTTCACGATCTCAACATCCAGGATATCCGGGTGGCGCTTGATGTCGTCGGTCACCCGCAGCCGATTCTCGAGGTGTCGCAGCAGTTCATTGAACGCGATGAGCCGGCCGACGGCGTTGAGGCGCGACTCGTCGTTCAGGCTCTGCAGCAGGCGTTGAAAGCCCTCGCGCCAGTCGGCCTCGTTGCCGAAATCGGCAAGGCCGGTGTTCGCGCGTGCCGTTGCGAGCAGCGCCTGCTCCGTGAGTGTCACCTCCGGGATCTGGACAGCCGGGCCGGTCGTTGCGGCAGTAGCGTTCATGATGGCTCCTCAGTGATCGCGGGAGAGAATGAGGGCACTGGTGGGCACGCCCGAGGCCGCCGTCACCAGGACGTTTTCCACGTGCTGCGGCTGATTGCAGGACACCCCACGCACAAGGCGCACGCCCTCGGCGATGCCGTTCATGCCATGCAGGTAGGCTTCGCCGATCTGGCCGCCATGGGTGTTCACCGGCAACTGACCGCCGATCTCGATGTTGCCGTCCTTGATGAAGTCCTTTGCCTCGCCGCGCTTGCAGAAGCCGAACTCCTCGAGCTGCGGCAGCACCAGCGGCGTGAAGTGATCGTAGAGCACGGCTGCCTGGATATCTGCCGCCGCGAGTCCGCTCTCGGCGTACACCTGCTCGGCACACAGTCCCATCTCGGAAATGCCGGTGATGCTCTTGCGGTAGTAGCTCTTCATCATCTGCTGGTCGTCGCAGGAACCCTGTACCGCGGCGCGGATGACGGCGGGCCTGGCCTTGAGATCGCGCGCCCGCTCCAGCGTCGTCACCACCATGGCCTGGCCGCCATCGGATTCCTGGCAGCAGTCGAGCAGGCGCATCGGCTTCACGATCCAGCGGCTCTTCTGGTGGTCTTCGAGCGTGATCGGCTGCTTGTAGAAGAACGCCGCCGGGTTGTTCGCGGCGTGCCGGCGGCAGGCCACGGCCACTCGCCCGAAATCCTCGGTGGTCGCCCCATACTCGTGCATGTAGCGCTGGGCGAACATCGCCACCCAGGATGCCGGCGTCAGAAGGCCAAAGGGTGAACTCCAGCCGAAGTCCACTTCCATCGGCGTCGGGAGCGGGGCCCGCTCCTGCACCCCGATGCCGAAGCGTACCTCCGAGCGCTCATTGAAGGCGCGATACACCAGGCAGTAGGTCGCGGCACCACTCGCCACGGCCATCGCTGCCTGGTGGATCGTGCCGCAGGCCGCTCCGCCGCTGTGATGGATGCGGCTGAAGTGCGTGAGCCTATCGGTACCGATGCTGCGGCAGAGATCGATCTCGTGATTGTCATCGACCGTGTAGGAAACCATGCCATCGATCATCTCGGGCCTGATTCCGGCATCCCGGATGGCAGCCTCGCAGGCCTCCACGGCCAGTCGCAGCGTGCTGCGACCCGAGCACTTGGAAAAATCCGTCGCGCCGATACCGGCGATCGCGGTGTTTCCGGAAAATGACATCGCCATCAGCTTCGCCCTCCGAGAGGCAGATCCAGTGTGACCGTGCCGGTGACGTGATCGCCCAGGCCATTGCGGCCGCGCAGGTTCACCAGCACCTGGCCACGATCCTCGAGCGCCCCCAGGGTCTCGATCACACCCGAAAGTGTCATGGTGTCGCCCGCCACATTCGGAGTGCCGAGGCGGATATTGATGCCCGTGACCCGCGCGCCCGGTCCCGCCCAGGACTGCACGAAGCGGGTACACAGGCCGTTGGTGGTGAGGATATTCATGAAGAGGTCCGGCAAACCCGCACGCTTTGCGGCCGCCACGTCATGGTGGATGTCCTCGTAATCCCGGGTCGCGATGGCCCCGGCGACGATGCGCCGGGTGGTGATGTCGACGGGGCGCAGCGGCAGCTCCTGTCCCGGACGCAGCTCCTCGAAGCGCAATGTCTGCGTCGTGGAGGCCGGTGTCGCCGGCCGGAACATCGGCAGCCTCAACTCCGGGTCGGTCTGCTGCATCACCAGTTCGAGCGGCATGCCGATGCGCACCAGTTCGGGCGCGCAGTGCACGATGTTCGAGATGAACCGTGTACCTTCCGCGAGTTCGACCAGACCGACGACATAGGGATAGCGCATGAAGGGCATCGGCGGATGCACCGGTTCCACGAAGCTGTAGAGCGTGGCCTTGCCACTGGCAACGCGATAGCCCAGTTCCCATGAGCCGCAGGCCGGACAGCGCACCACCGGCGGATGGGCCAGACGCTTGCAGCCCTGGCACTCCTGGATGCGCAGCTCGCCCGCCCTGGCGCCCTCCCAGAAAAAGGCTGTCTCCTTCATCACTGCCGGACGTGGCCGCACCAGCAGATGCTTCGGGATCTGTGCCTGTTGCTCCTGGCGCTGCTTCTTCTTTGCGAGTTCCTCCTCGGTCGGCTGCCGGGGACGGAAGTTGAAAGTGCGGAATTTCCAGCTTCCAACCCGTTCGCCCTGCTGGTTGGTGAACTCGGTCAGCGTGGTCACGAAGTAGCCGGTGCCGAGTCCGGTGGTCTTCTGCTCCGAGACCTCCACCAACGAGAGCGTTCCACTCAGGAGCTCACCCGACTGCAGGGGCCGGGCGTAGGTCTCCTCGGTGTTCGTGCCGACTATCGAGGCGTAACCTGCCTCCTGGAGCAGCGTGAAGACCTTGCCGCGCGGGCAGTCGCGATCGTAGATACGCGGAATGTTCCCTGGCATGGTCCACACCGCCAGCATCGCGGGCGGCGCGCCGCCCGCCTCATCCGGCGCGGCCCGCTCGGGCGCCTCGCCATCGAAGCGCATGGCATCGCACCAGTTGCGGATGGCGGCGTGGTTGACCGGGTCCCGTGCCGCCTGCGGCTTGCCGGTCTGCCCCACGTGGCGGCGCAGGGTCTCCAGGAACGTGGCAGCTTCGACTTCGTTCATGGGTGCCTCATCCAATGCGCTCGATATCGATGCGCGTGCCGCGATCCGTCGACCCTGGGGCGAACAGCGCCGGCATCTGCTGCAGGTGGTAGTAGCCGCCCGCAAGTTGCAGGGGGTTGATGGGGTTGGGCGTGAGTGTGCCGTAGCTCTTGCGGTGTTTGTACATGAACGGTTCCCAGGCGTGATAGCAGGTGGCTTGTCCGGGTCGATGACCCTTGGTCACACGCACCTGCATTTCGGAAGAATTGATGTCGTTGAATACCCGCACGCGGTCGCCATCCTGGATCCCGCGCGCCTTCGCATCATCCACATTCATCAAGATCACCGGCTCGCCGCGATTCAGCTGCAGCATGTACTTCTGGTCGCGCCAGCTGGCGTGGATGGACCAGCGCGTGTGCCCGCCGGTCATGTAGAGGGGGTAATTGCCGCCAATGGCCGGGTGATCCTTGTGCACCGGCAGGCGCTCGCCGAGTTCCTCGTAGAACGGGTGGTCGATGCAGAACTGGATGCGACGGGTGAGCGTCGGCCACGGCATCTTCTTCTCCGTGTGCCAGAGACCGGCAGTGATGGTTTCGTTCTCCTTCACGTCGGTGGCATTGCCGATATTCATGAAGCTGTTTTCGCCGAGGGCCGTGAAGCGCTGGAACCCCTTCTCCTTGAGTTTCCGCCAGTCCACGTCGCCGACATTGGTCGATACGCCGAGGATCAGGTCCAGCAGTTCCTCGACGTTGTCCTCCGTGTAGCGCCCACTGAAGGTGAACTCGTCGTAGACGTCGAAATTGCGTTCCCCGCCATGGCGATCCTTGAATGTCTTGAGACCGCGCTCGGCCGCGCGGCGCTGGATGGTCTTCAGCAGGAGGCAGGAAATCTCCCAGTCGGACTTGGCTTCCGCCAGCGGCTTCGTCGCACGCGTCACCACCTGCGAAAACGGGGAGAGCGGGGTTGCCCAGGTGATATCGTCCCTCTCGTACCAGGCGGCCGCCGGCAGCACGTAGTCGCTGTAAAGACCGGTGTTGCTCATGCGCCAGTCGATCGTGACCATGAGATCGAGTCGCGGCAGGAGTTTCTCGATCATCACGTCGTAGGCACGGAACCGGCGCAGCACGTTGCCTCCGGATTCCATGAAGATGCGCGGAAGGTTGGGGGGGTTCTGCTGCCAGCCTTTTTCCACCGCCTCATCCATGAAGGACGACAGCGGCCGCTTCATGTCCGGATCCCATTCCGCCGAGCGACCGTAGATGTCCTTGTAGCCGCCCTGCTGGTAGAGCCAGAGCAGGGAAGGGGGGAAGCCCCCCTTCCTGGCCTCCTCGCGCGCCAGGTCGTAGATGATCATCTCCCGGGTCTGGCCGCGCATCTTTTCCGCGATGAAGTGCGGTGCCATCTTCAGACCGAGAGCCGCGAGCTGCAGCTTGGGATTCCCCGACCCCTTCAGATTGGCAAGTCCATCGGCACCATCGATCGACAGATAGGGGAAGGACATGTAGCCCGCACCCTTCCTGCCCATCTGTCCGGCAAGCGCGAAGCACAGGATCTGGGCGCGCTCCATCTCCACGCCATGGTAATACTTCGAAAAATTGGATTGACTGATGCAGGTCGCTGCGCGGGCCTTGGCGAGGTTACGCGCGAGCTGGCGGATGGTGTCGGGGTCGACGCCGCAGAAGGCGCTGGCCTTTTCCGGCTCGTACTGCCGGAGATGTTCAGTGAGCTGGGCAAACACCGGGCGCACCTTGAGCTTGCCATGCAGGCCGTCAACCTCGAACTCTCCCTGCAGCGCCGGATCCAGCTTCCCGAGCTCGAGAGTCCTCTTGGAAACCTCAACCGGGCGTTTGCCGGCAAGATCGAAGAAAAAGAAGGCATCGTCCGCCCCACCAGCCTTGAGATCCGAGCCGCGCAGGAAGCGACCGCTTTCGACGTGGGTCAGCAGCGGCAGGTCGGTCTGCTCCTGGACGTAATGCTTGTTATAGATGCCTTCGGCGATCATCACCTGCGCCATGCCAAGGCCGAGCGCCGCATCGCTCCCGACCTTCACCGGTACCCACTGATCGGCATGAATGGCAGAGGCCGAATAGTCAGGAGAAATCGTGATCACTCGCGCACCGTTGTAGCGCGCCTCCGTGATGAAATGCGCCTGCGGAATCTGGGTGTAGACCGGGTTCCCGCCCCAGATGAGGATCAGGTCGGAATGAAAGAGATCGTCCGAGGAACTGCAATGCACCATCTTGCCGGTGGTCACGCAGAAGCCGGGGCGGTGATCGCCGATCTCGGTGTTGACATCCAGCACCGGCGTGTCGAGCACGAGAGAGGTGCGCATCATGGCGAAGCCGGCGCCCCCACTGGTCTGGGCCGTACCCTGATCCCAGATGATCGAACCAGGCCCATCCTCGGACAGCATGGCATCGATCATCTTGTCGGCGATGTCGGTCAGCGCTTCATCCCAGGTGACGCGTTGCCACTTGCCTGAACCGCGTTCGCCAGCCCGCTTCAGCGGATGGCGCATCCGGGCGCCGTCGTACATGCGCTCCGAATAGCACGCACCCTTGTTGCAGCCGCGCGGATTGTAGTCGGGGATCTTCGGGTCGATCGGTTCATAGGTGCCCGACTGCTCCTCGCGCCAGACGATCCCGTCCTTCACGTAGACATTCCAGTTGCAGCCGCGCTGGTACCAGCAGTTCACGAAGTGCGTGCCCTTGGCAACCGTGTCCCATTGCCACTTCGCGCGCCAGATGTCCTCAAAGTTGTCGTAGGCGATGCGCGGCATCCGGTTGCCGCCGCCGGCTGGTGGCGCCGGCGGCGATGCCTCCTTGTGAAGCGCGCGCCAGCCGAGATACCCCATCGAGAGCACCACTGCACCACCGGCTCCAGTGAGGAAGGTACGGCGCGTGAGATCGACTGCCATGACTTTCTCTCCTACAGCCTGGATGGGTCTTGGGTGAAATCCGGAAAGATGTCGTGAGGCCATCGATAGACGATCAGGATATCCATGAGCTCGGAAGCTTCGCCCCGGGCCTTCTTCGCCTTTTCCGCCTCGATCACCGCGAGCGCCTCCTCGACTCGCGGGCCAAACAGGCTCTGCAGATACTGAAGTGGAAGCCTCGATCCGGAAGGATCGGGCTTGCCGGTCGGACTTACCCGGGGCGGGGAGAGCGGCGGTACATAGAACACGTTTGGCACGGTGCCGAATTCCTCGTGCAGCGGCAGCGCCACCTTCCACTGGTGTACCAGCTTGTGGATCGGCCCCTTCTCATCATCGAGATACCCCACGAAGCGCAGCCGCCCCGGGCACTGACGGGCGCATGCCGGTGCCACCCCTTTCTCGATGCGCGGGAAGCAGAAGGTGCACTTCTGGGCAACCTCCTTCGCGTGGTTGTAGTAGATCCGCTTGTACGGGCAGGCTTCCATGCAGAACCGGTACCCTTTGCACTTCTGGTCGTTGATGAGCACGATCCCGTCCTGCTCGCGCTTGTAGATCGCCCCGCGCGGGCAGGCCTCGAGACAGGCCGGGTGCGTGCAGTGATTGCACAGGCGGGGCAGGTAGAAAAAGTGCGAGTTCGGGTACTCGCCAGCCCCCTCATCCTCATCCCAGTTCGGTCCCCAGGACGGCTTCTCGCCCTTGAAGTTCTGCGGCTGCAGGTAGCTTTCCTTGCCCTTGCCGCCGTACAACACCTCCTCCTGGTTGAACTGCCAGGCATCGCTGAAGCCTTCGCAGCCGGGAATCTGGCTCGGCCGCTGTCGGCCATCGGGATCGAAGCCTCCCCCCATCGTCTCCCATCCCTTCGGCGTGCCTTGCCCCGGCATGGTGTTCACCACATTCCACCACTGGCCTTCCATACCCTCTTCACGTGTCCACTGTGTCTTGCAGGCCACCACGCAGGTTTGACAGCCAAGGCACTTGTTCAGGTCGAACACCATGGCGAGCTGGTGCTTGGGGCGCACGATTTGTCCGTCGATCTCCCGCCCGATGCGCGCCGCGTGTTCCAAAGGATCCATATTCCTCAGCCCTCCAGTGACAGCTCGACCCACTCCGGCGAGAAGGCCTTCAGCCCCCCGCGCTCGGCATTCGCCCCGGTCCATACCGCCAGTGCCGTGCGGTAACTCTGGCCGGGCTTGAAGCCCACCACCCCGGGGCCCTCGGCCGCCATCACCCGGCGAAACACCACTGCCCACCGCCCGCCGTGATAGACCGCCTGCGTGAGGATGTCAGGGCCGGACCGCACCAGGGCCGAGGTGCCTATCCCCTCGGCCACATTCTTCCGCGCCGTCCTCGGCCGGTGTGCCCGCCAGTGCCACAGACTCACCGGCGACCCGTCAGTCCCCATCAGCAATGAGGCTGTTTCACTCAGCGGAAACAGCAGTGCCGCCGCGTCGGCAAACTCATTGTTGTCCGCCACCACGTCCGCGCGCGTCTTGCACTCCCACTCCAGCCGTATGCATAACTCGCGGTCGTTGTGCGCCGCTTGCAATCCCACGGCATCCGTATGCCCGAACTGCCCATCCCGCCACTTGGCCTGGATGTACTTCGAGGGCTGCAGCGCTATTGGCGTGGGTGTCAGCGCGACCTTGCGCGCGGGGAACTTCTCCCACAGAGCCGCGGTGGGCTCCCCGAGAGTCTCCGATGCCACATTGATTCGCTTCGCCAGCATCTTTCAACTCCTGATCACGTAAGTGCGCTGCGCTGTATCGAGCCGAAAGACCGGGCCGCCATCCGGTCCGGGCTCGCGACCCAGTTTCTGCAGATCGATCTTGCGCAGCTTGAAAGTGGAAGTGATGTCGGCCTGCTGCAGGATGCGCACATAGAGCGGCACGGCGTAACCGGGCAGGGTCCTGTGCGCGAAATCAAAGAACGCACCGGGATTGAAGGCTCGCCCGGGCTTCAATGCCAGGGCAGCCATGCCCGCGCGCCCCTCCTCACCGGGTACCGCCACGCCATAGACAGTGATGGACTCGAGATCCGGGAATCCCCCGAGCGCATCGGCCACCTCGGTGGTCGAGACGTTCTCGCTCTTCCAGCGGAAGGTGTCACCCGTGCGATCAACGAAGTAGAAATAGCCGTCCTCATCGCAGCGGAACAGGTCTCCGCTGCGAAACCAGGCATCGCCCTTGCGGAAAACATCGCGCAGGATCTTGCGCTCTGTTGCTTCCGCATCGGTGTAGCCGTCGAATCGCCCCGCACCGATTCCCGGGAGCCTTACGATCATGGCGATCAGCTCGCCGAGCTCTCCTGGCGCGCATTCGACCAGGGTGCCGGCATTGCGCAGATGTTCGCCGGTGTCGGGGTCGTATCGCACCAGACGCACATTGCTGCGCTCCTTGAAAGGAACCCGTCCGCAGCTGCCGGCCGGTCCGTCGAGGTTCATCAGGCCGCAGTTGATCTCGGTGCCACCGTAGCCCTCGATGAGATGCGGTACGGCAAACCGGTCCTGGAAGCGGGTCCAGACGTCCTTGTTGATTCCGCCACCGGAGATCATTCGAAGACTGTGTTCCCGGTCGTTCGGCCGCGGCGGCTGGTTCACCAGATAACGGCACATCTCGCCGCTGTATTGGGTGACCGTGACACGGTACTGCCGCACGTCATCCCAGAACTGGCTGGCGCTGAAGCGCCGGCGCAGCAGCATGCGCCCACCGCAGGCAAGCACCTGGGACAGGAGCGACATGCCGGCCGCGACGTGATAAAGCGGCAGCACACAGTAGAAGGTGTCCCCGGGCCCGTGCCCGAAGAGCGCGGACCAGCCATCGCCCACGCCCAGCCAGCGCATGTGGGTGATGAGCGCCGCCTTCGGCAGACCCGTGGTGCCGGAGGTGAACACCAGGCAGAAGGTGCTTTCGCCGATGACTCCCTCGCGCAGCGTGGAGGGTGGATTGGCATCGTTCGCGGCAAGCGCCCGACCCGCGATGCGTCCATTTTCATCGACCAGGAAACTCGGCAGGCGGGCGGCCATGCCGTTGATACCGCCGACGCCGTCGAGATGCGCGACACACTCGCTGCCGACGAACAAGGCTTTGCTCTTCGTGCTGGCGCCGACCGCGTGCAGCAGGGCCTCGCCGACAATATGCGTGTTGACCAGTGCCGGGACGCACCCGATCTTGGCGAGCCCGAACCACAGGTACAGAAACTCCGGCCGGTTCTCGAGCATGATCGCCGCGGTGTCGCCGGGTTGCAGGCCCTGTGCCAGCGCGAAGTGCGCAAAGCGGTTCATGGCCTGGTTGGCGGCTCCATAACCGATCTCGCGGCCCTCCCAGATCAGGAAGGTGCGATTCGGATGCTCTGCGGCAAGTGCCTCGAAGCGATCCGCGACGGTGTAATGCTGATCGGGAGTGTGCCGCAACACCGCGGTCGCGACCACATCGAGCCGTGCCTGGGTTTCGTCCCGACTGGGCCACACCCGATCGTTCACATCGAGATCCCGCCGCCGCAGACCGGCAGGATCTGCCCAGTGACATAGCTCGATGCGGCACTCGCGAGGAAAACCACGGGGCCGATGATTTCGCGCGGCTCTGCCACACGCTTCAGGAGCGTCGACTGGATGGCGTAATCCATGAAACCCTGGGTCGAGTCCGCCAGTCCCTTCAACATGTCGGTCATGAATGGGCCGGGTGCGATCGCATTGACGCGGACGCCCATCGGCGCCCATTCCTCGGCCATGCTGCGGCTGAGCGAGCGCATCGCCGCCTTGCTCGAGCAGTACATCGAGAGAAAACCGCCCGGCTTGATGGCGCCGAAGGTGAGCACATTGACGATGGATCCGCCTCCTGTTTGTGCCATGCGCTGGGCGGCAAGAGTGGCCAGGTGCATCGGGCCCTTGGTGTTGATCTGGAAGAAGCGATCGAACATCGCATCGTCCACATTGGTGAGCGGCAGGGGGTCGTGAGCGATGCCCGCGTTGTTCACCAGCACGTCGATGCGTCCCATGGACTCGCAGGCCTCGGCCACGAGCCTCTCGACATCAGCCCAGCGTCCGATGTCACAGGCCACGACCAGCGCGCGACGCCCCAGCGCTTCGATGTCGCGAGCCACATCGCTGCCTGACTCCTTGTCGCGACAGGCCACCACCACATCGCCGCCGGCCTCGGCGAGGCCTTCCGCAATGGCGCGACCCAGTCCTCGGTTGGCTCCGGTGACCAGGCACACCTTGCCCGAAAGATCGAACATCGACTTGCCGTCCAGCATGCGCAAATCCCCCATGCCGCTTGTCAGTCGAAACGAATCAGGCCGCGCGCATTGCGCCCGGCCTCAAGATCAGCGAAGGCGCGTGGCGCCTCGTCGATTCCGTAGGTCTGCGTGATGAGCCCATCGAGATCGAGCCGCTTCGCCTGGTACAGCGCCAGCAGGTTCGGCATGTCCACCCGGAAGTTCGCATTGCCGTAGAAGCAGCCGAGGATGCGCTTGCCTTCGCTCGCCACCAGCAGCGCATTGATCCGCATCGCTTCCGTGTAACGGCCGACGCCGACGATGCAGACGCTCCCTCCCCGGCGTGCCGCCGCATAGGCCTGCTCCATGACGGGAGGGCGTCCGGTCATCTCGAAGCTGTAATCGGCGCCCCGGCCGCCAGTGAGGGCCTGCACCTCCGCCACGGCTCCGTCGCCCGCCTTGACGCAGTGCGTCGCGCCGAAGCGCCGTGCGTACTCGAGCTTGTTGTCCGCGAGGTCCACGGCGATGATCTGCCTTGCGCCGACGAGCCTTGCACCCTGGATGGCTGTGAGTCCGACGCCACCGCAGCCAAAGACGGCGACCGAGGAGCCGGCAGCGACGCGCGCGGTATTGGTGACGGCGCCAACGCCCGTCATCACCGCACAGCCCACGAGTGCCGCACAATCGAAGGGAATCGAGCGATCGATCGGCATGACGCTCGCCGCAGGAACCACTGCGTATTGCGCGAGACAGCCGAGCTGCGACATCGCGCCGAGTTCCTGGCCGCGCAACTGCAAACGGCTGGTGCCATCCCACATGCGTCCGCCCGCATCACAGCGGATGCACAGGTGCGGCTCCTTGCGCAAGCAGAACCAGCACTCGCCGCACGTCGGCACGAAGGACAGCACGACATGATCCCCGGCGGCGACGTTGGTGACCCCCGCGCCCGTCTCGACGATGATGCCGGCGCCTTCATGGCCCAGCACCATCGGCAACGGCATGGGGACGGTGCCATTGGCGACCGAAAGATCCGAATGGCAGACGCCGGCCGCTTTCATGCGCACCAGCACTTCGCCGGCACGCGGCGATGCGATCTGGACGTCCTCGACGGAGAGGCGATTCAGCTCGAGCGCAACCAGAGCTTTCACGTTGAGCCCCCTGGGCCGGGTTTGCACTTACATAACGATTGCTCAATAATTGCCTATCGGACCGACAGGCGCTGTACGTAAATACCGTGTGGTCCATTCGGACTAGGCGGCTGCAGGTCGAGCGTCACGACGCGAGGTCGCGACCGAGCCATGAGTGCAAGTGGACTGCCGGGCTTTTTTGCTGCCTTGCTTTGCATATATGCGCGGCGTAGGCTCCGGAAAATCAGTGTTCGCTCCATCAGAGGAATCGTCTTGATCGATTTCACGGGAAAGATTGCGCTCGTCACGGGCGGCGGCGTCGGCATCGGGCGCGCCACATGTGAAGCCTTCGCCAAGGCCGGCGCCACCGTCGTCACGATCGAGAAGGATGCCGCGCGCGCCGCGGAGGTCCGTGCCGCTCTCGGCCAGGGCCATGTCGTCGTCGAAGGCGATGTGACTGTGCAGGCCGATGTCGATGCGCTGGCTCGCGCCGTGGCCGGGCGCTTCGGCGGGCTCGACATGCTGGTCAACAATGTCGGCGATTTTCTGATGATCGTGAAGCGCTTCGAGGATCACACCGATCAGGACATCGAGCGACTCTACGCCACCAACCTGCGCCAGATATTTTCGGTTACGAGGGCGATGATCCCGCTTATCCGCAAGCGCGGATCCGGTGGCAGCATCATCAGCGTGTCATCGATCGAAGGCTTTCGCGGCATCCCGTTCAACAGCGTCTATTCGGCCTTCAAGACGGGGATCACCGGCTTCACCAGGAGCCTCGCGCTCGATCTCGCGTCCGAGGGTATCCGCGTGAACCTGATCGCGCCCGAAACCACGGATACGCCTCAAGTCCCGATCAGCCAGTACATCAAGCCCGAGTTCAAGGATTCGGTCAAACAGTGGATCCCGCTCGGCCGATTCGGCACCCCGGAGGATATGGCGGGCGGCATCCTCTTTCTCGCCAGCCCGCTCGCCTCGTGGATGACGGGCGCGACACTGAACGTGGATGGCGGCGCGCTGGCGGCGGCCGGCTGGTATCGTACCGCCGAGGGCAAGTGGACCAACATGCCGGTGATCCCCACCCACGGTCTGGTTTTCTGAGCAACCCGATTAAAACGGCGGCAATAAGCCCATGAAGATTCTCGTCGTCGGCGGTGCAGGCATGATCGGCGGGCACGCCGCGCTCCACCTCAGCTCCAAGGGCCATGACGTCAGCATCGCCGGCCGCACCGCGCCGGCGGCAGGCACGCCTCTGGGCGAACTGCCTTTCGTCAAGATCGATTACATCAACGACGATGCCTTCCCGGCCGGCTTCGACGCGCTCGTATTCTGTGCCGGGCACGACGTCCGCCACATTCCGCGGGGCGAGGAGGACGCAACGTACTGGCACAAGGTCAACTCGGTCGCGGTGCCGCGCTTCTTTGCGCTCGCCAGGAACGCGGGCGTCAAGATCGCGATCAATGTCGGCAGTTTCTATCCACAGGTCGCACCGTATCTCGTCGCCCGCAACCGCTACGTCGAATCCCGCAAGCGCAGCTGCGAAGGCATTCTGGCCCTGAACGCGCCGGGCTTTCGCACCGTCAGCGTCAATGCGCCATTCGTCGTCGGGACGGTACCGGGTCTCGTGGTGCCGATGTTTGTCGCCTACACGAAATATGCGCAGGGAAAATTTGCGCCGATGCCCGATTTCGCGCCGGGCGGCGGCGTCAACTTCATCTCCACACTCTCGCTTGCCGAAGCGGTCGAAGGTGCGCTGGAGCGCGGCGAGGGCGGCAAGGCCTACCTCGTGGGCGATGAGAATCTCTCCTTTCAGCGCTATTTCGGCTTGTTCTTCCAGGTGGTCGGCCGCGATGTTCCGCCGGTGCTCGATCGGGAACATCCGATGCTGCCCGATGCGTCGATTTTCGCGGGCCGCGGCAACGACCTGTTCTACGAGCCCGACGTGGCCGAGACCGCACTGCTGGGCTATCGCCGCAACGATATCAAGCGCGCCGTCAGCGAGATCGTCGCCCAGTACAAGGATGTGTAGGGCGCTCGCCGTGACGGAGATGAGCCGATGAGCACTTCCGGGTTTGCTGGCAAGGTTGCACTGATCACCGGGGGCGGATCGGGCATCGGACGGTCCGCGTGTCAGCTTTTCGCACGTGAAGGCGCGCAGGTGGTCGTGGCCGACATCAACCTGGAGGGTGCCCAAAGGACGGTCGCCTTGATCGGGCAGGCCGGCGGTCAGTCCATTGCCGTGTCGGCGAACATCGCCAATGAAGCCGACAACGCGGCGATGTTCAAAGCGGCTCGAGATGCCTTCGGCGGTGTGGACTACGCCTTCCTGAATGCCGGGATTCTGCAGCCGTATGTCCCGTTCGATCAGCTGACGCTGGAAGTCTTCGATCGCGTCATGTCCGTCAACCTGAGAGGGGCGTTCCTGGGGCTGCAACAGGCCCTTGCGCATTTGCGCCCGAACGGTGCCTGCGTCGTGACAGCCTCAGCGGCCGGCCTTATCGGTTTTTCGGAAGCGGCGGCCTATTCCACGTCCAAGCACGGCGTAGTGGGGCTGGTTCGCTCGGCGGCCCGCGCGTTCGCTGCCAGGAAGCTGCGGGTCAATGCGATCTGCCCCGGGATGGTGATGACGCCGCTGATCGGCATGGAGGCGCAGGAAAAGATCGTCGAAACGCTCGAGGATCCGCAGTATCGCGGCGGTCTCACTGCCCAGCATGTGGCGGAGGTGGCGCTATTCCTCATGTCCCGTCGCGCCTCTGCCCTGAACGGCCAGGCGCAGGCAGTGGACGCGGCCACTCTTTCGGCATTTCCGCCGCTCGAGATCTAGATGCGGTGCAATTCGACCACCGGAAATTCGACCACTGACAGGCATGAGTAAAATGGGCAAAGACAACATCGAAGACGTCGATATCGTCGTGATCGGTGCCGGGTTCTCCGGCATGTACGCGATTCACCGGCTGCGCAATCAGTTCAACGTCTTGTGTTTCGAGGCCGGCGATGGCGTCGGCGGCACCTGGTATTGGAACCGCTATCCGGGCGCCCGCGTGGACATCGTCAGCCTCGAATACTCCTACGGCTTCGACGATGCTCTCCAGCAGGAGTGGCACTGGCCGGAATACTTCTCGGCTCAGCCGGAGCTCGAGCGCTATGCCAATCACGTGGCGGATCGTTTCAACCTTCGCGAGCACATCCGGTTCTCCAATCCGGTGGAGCGCCTGCGCTTCGATGCCGGGAGCAATCGCTGGCATGTCCATACGGCCAGGGGTGACCATGTGGTGTGCCGTTACGTCATCGCGGCAACCGGGAGCCTGTTTGCATCGAATACTCCCGATTGGCCGGGACGCGAGAAGTTCAAGGGTCAGGTCCTGCACACGACGCAATGGCCGCGCGAGGGCATGGACCTCGCGGGCAAGCGTGTCGGCCTGATCGGCACGGGCTCGACCGGCATCCAGGCGGCACCGATCATCGCCGAGCAGGCCGAGCATCTCCATGTCTTCCAGCGCACGCCGGCGTTCACCATGCCATCCGGCAACCGTCCGCTCGACGCCGAATACGAGCAGGCGTGGAAGCAGGCATATCCGCAGCGTCGAAAACAGATGCTGAATACCTGGGGCGCGTCCCTGATCGAGTATCCGACGCTTTCCGCGCACGATTGCACCCCCGAAGAGCGCGACCGCATCCTCGAAAATGCCTGGAACTCGAAGAACGCCTTCCAGCTCCAGCTTGCGTTCAACGATGTCATGACCGATCTTGCAGCCAACAAGTACGTGGTGGAATTTGCGCACAGGAAGATCCGCCAGATCGTCAAGGATCCCGAGGTCGCGGAGCTGCTTTGTCCCAAGACCTATCCCATCGGTGGCAAGCGACTGTGCATCGGCAACGGCTATTATGAGATGTTCAATCGCCCCAATGTGACGCTGGTCGATGTCAAGTCCGCGCCGATCGTCGAATTCACCGAGAACGGGCTGCGCACGACAAGGAAGTCTTACGATCTCGATGTCATCATCCTGGCGACCGGTTTCGATGCGTTGACCGGAGCGCTGACCCGCATCGATATCGAAGGCTTGGACCACGTCAAGCTCGCCGACAAGTGGAAAGACGGACCGACCACCTATCTCGGCTCCATGGTCGCCGGGTTCCCGAACCTGTTCATGATCCATGGCCCGATGACGCCGGCCGCGCAGGCACAGATGATCACGACGGGCGAATGGCAGGTCAACTGGACCGCCGGGATCATCGAGGCCATGGAACGGGATGGCTGCACGCGGATCGACACGACCCAGGACGCCGAGCGTGCCTGGGCGGATGAAGTCGATGCCGCCGCCGGCGCGACGGTCCACCGGTTTGCCGATTCCTGGTACAACGGCAGGAACATCGATGGCAAGAAGGGCGGCTTCATGATCTACATCGGGGGCTTTCCCCGGTTCGCCGATACCTGCATCAACGCGATCGCGAACAACCATGAGGGTTTTGTCCGCGTTTGAAAGTAATATCTGCTCGACCTCGTGAGCTCGTGCGAACCGGAGAGATCATGCCCGACATTACCGAAGAACTCGAAACCAAGCGTGCGGCGGCGCGACTGGGCGGCGGCGCCAGACGCATCGACGCCCAGCACTCCAAGGGCAAGCTCACCGCGCGCGAGCGCCTCGAACTGCTGCTCGATGCGGGCACCTTCGAGGAATGGGACATGTTTGTGGAGCACCGTTGCGCGGATTTCGGCATGACGCTCAACCGGATTCCGGGGGACGGTGTCGTCACCGGTTACGGCACGATCAACGGCCGGCTGGTCTTCGTCTTCAGCCAGGACTTCACGGTGTTCGGCGGCGCGCTGTCGGAAGCGCACGCCGAGAAGATCTGCAAGATCATGGACCAGGCGATGAAGGTCGGCGCACCGGTGATCGGTTTGAACGATTCGGGCGGCGCACGCATCCAGGAGGGCGTCGCCTCGCTCGGCGGCTACGCCGAGGTGTTCCAGCGCAACGTGCTGGCCTCGGGGGTGATCCCGCAGATCAGCATGGTCATGGGACCTTGCGCCGGTGGCGCGGTCTACTCGCCGGCCATGACCGACTTCATCGTCATGGTCAAGGACTCGAGCTACATGTTCGTCACCGGCCCCGACGTCGTGAAGACGGTGACGCACGAGGACGTCAGCGCCGAGGAACTGGGTGGCGCAACCACGCACAGCACGAAGAGCGGCGTCGCCGATCTTGCGCTGGAGAACGACGTGGAGGCGATCCTGATGGTGAGGCGGCTTTTCAACTATTTGCCGCTCAACAACCGCGACAAGCCGCCGGTGCGCCCGGGCGGAGATGTTGCCGACCGTCTGGACATGAGCCTCGACACACTCGTGCCCGACAACCCGAACAAGCCCTACGAGATCGCCGAGTTGATCCTCAAGGTCGTGGATGACGGCGATTTCTTCGAACTGCAGCCCGACAACGCGAGGAACATCATTATCGGCTTCGGGCGCATGGAGGGCCAAACGGTGGGCATCGTCGCCAACAACCCGATGGTGCTGGCGGGGTGTCTCGATATCAAGAGCAGCATCAAGGCGGCGCGCTTCGTGCGCTTTTGTGATGCGTTCAACATCCCGGTCGTCACCTTCGTCGACGTGCCCGGTTTCATGCCCGGCACTGCGCAGGAATACGGCGGCATCATCAAGCACGGCGCCAAGCTGCTGTTCGCCTACGCCGAGTGCACGGTGCCCAAGGTGACCGTGATCACGCGCAAGGCCTACGGCGGCGCCTACGACGTGATGAGCTCAAAGCACCTTCGGGGCGACGTCAATTTCGCGTGGCCGCACGCCGAAATCGCCGTCATGGGCGCCAAGGGGGCAGTGGAGATCATCTTTCGCGAGGACAAGGGCGACCCGGCCAAGCTCGCCGCGCGCGAGGCAGAATACCGCGCACGCTTCGCCAACCCCTTCATCGCCGGTGCGCGTGGCTACGTCGATGACGTGATCCAGCCTCATGAGACGCGCCGGCGCATCTGTCGCTCACTGGTGATGCTGCGCGACAAAAAGCTGGAGAATCCGTGGCGCAAACACGGCAACATCCCGCTGTGAGCCGGGCGAATTAGGAACCAGACATGTTCAAGAAGATCCTGATCGCCAACCGCGGCGAGATCGCGTGCCGGGTAATCAAGACGGCAAGGAAGATGGGCATCGCGACCGTCGCGGTGTACTCCGATGCCGACGCCGCAGCGCTACACGTGCGTTTGGCCGACGAGGCCGTCCGGCTGGGTCCTGCGCCGAGCCGCGAGAGCTACCTGCTGGGGGATAAGATCATCGCAGCGTGCCGGAGCACGGGTGCTGAGGCGGTGCATCCGGGCTACGGCTTTCTGAGCGAGAACGAGGCGTTCGCGCGACGTGTCGAGGAAGAGGGCATCGTCTTCATCGGGCCCAAGCACTACAGCATCGCGGCGATGGGCGACAAGATCGCCTCCAAGAAGCTGGCGCGGGAGGCGCGGGTCAGCACCATCCCGGGCTGGAACGAGGCCATCGGCTCACCCGAGCACGCGGTGAGCATCGCACGCGACATCGGCTACCCGGTGATGATCAAGGCAAGTGCCGGCGGTGGCGGCAAGGGTCTGCGGGTGGCCCGGGATGACAAGCAGGCGTTCGAGGGGTTCACCTCCTGCCGGCACGAGGCCAAGGCGAGTTTCGGCGACGACCGGGTCTTCATCGAAAAGTTCGTCGAGCACCCGCGCCACATCGAAATCCAGGTGCTGGGAGATGCGCACGGAAACCTCGTGTACCTCAACGAGCGTGAGTGCAGCATCCAGCGCCGCCACCAGAAGGTGATAGAGGAGGCGCCTTCGCCGTTCCTCGATGAGGCCACGCGCCAGGCCATGGGCCAACAGGCGGTGGCGCTGGCGCGGGCGGTGAAGTATCAAAGCGCGGGCACGGTCGAATTCGTGGTGGGCAAGGACCGCGGCTTCTACTTCCTCGAGATGAACACACGCCTGCAGGTCGAGCACCCGGTCACCGAGTGCATCACCGGCATCGACCTCGTCGAGCAGATGATCCGGGTGGCGGCAGGCGAAGCCCTGCCGTTCAAGCAGACCGACGTTGCGCGCCGGGGCTGGGCGATGGAGTGCCGGATCAACGCCGAGGATCCGCTGCGGGGCTTTCTGCCCAGCACGGGGCGCCTGGTGCACTACCTGCCGCCTGCCGCGACCATGGAGGCGGCGGCGCCGGTCCCCGTGGGTGGCGCCGTGCGCGTGGACACCGGCGTGTGCGCGGGCGGCGAAATCCCGCTTTACTACGATTCGATGATCGCCAAGCTCATCGTGCACGGCGTGGATCGCAACGATGCCATCCGGCGCATGCGCGAGGCGCTCAACGGTTTCGTGATCCGCGGCGTGGCGAGCAACATAGCATTCCAGGCCGCGCTCCTGGCGCACCCCAAATTCATCGCGGGCGACTTCGACACCGGGTTCATCGCCGAGGAGTATCCGCAGGGCTTCCGAGCGCAGGACGTGCCGCACGAGGACTCCGATTTCCTGCTCGCTCTGGCGGCCGTCGCCTACCGCCGCTACCGCGAGCGTGCGGTGCGCATCACCGGTCAGTTGCCCGGACACGAGGTGCACATCGGCGAAGACTTCGTCGTCGTCGTCAAGGGGGCGGATGGAAAGCACGAGCATGTGCCGGTACGTATCCGCGCCGAGGGCGCGATCGTCGTCGAGTTGCGCGGCAAGATCTACAGCATCGATGGGGATTGGAGCTTTCGTGGTATCCGCGCCAGTGGCACCTGCAACGGACAGAGCTTCACCGCGCAGATCGAGCGCACCGGGCTGTGGATGGGCGTGGCACACAACGGCCGGAGCATCGAGGCGATGGTGATGTCGGCACGCGCCAGTGAGTTGCTGCGCGTGATGCCGTTCAAGCCGCCTCCCGACCGCAGCAAGTTCCTGCTGTCGCCGATGCCGGGGCTGCTGGTACAAGTCGCCGTCGCGGCTGGGCAGGCGGTGCATGCCGGCGAGCGGCTGGCGGTGATCGAAGCGATGAAAATGGAGAACGTGCTGATCGCGGCCCAGGACGGCATCGTCAAGGAAGTGCTCGCACCTCAGGGAGAGAGTCTCGCCGTCGATCAGCCGATCCTGAGTTTTCAGTGAACACGGGCGCCACCGGGCACCGGCCGGAACCCACCCGGATCCTTGCCGTATGGCGCTTGGGCTTATACTTCCCCGAGTAGCCATGCTCACCGTTCCATCTCTAATTGAGAAAGCGCGCACCGCGACCGGCCTTCAGGATGTTGGCGACGAATGGTTCATGGTGCCGCTGGCACGGCTCGTCGATGAGGTCAATGCCCACGCGGGGCTCGTCGCGCCCGAGGCGGGGGCGGGCTACCGCATCCTGAGTGCGCTCGAGGACCGCCTTCGGCTGGTCCAGTACCTGAAGGACCATCCGGAGGTTCGCAATGAAAGCATCGATGTCGCCTGCGCGATCATCGGCCTGCCGCGTACCGGGTCCACGGTCATGCACCGCCTGCTTGCGAGTTCTCCACGCACAACCTCGTTCTTCTGGTGGGAGACCACGTTTCCACTGCCGCTTGCGGGCGAAGCCGCGGGCAATCCGTCGCCTCGCATCTCTCTGGCGCACCAGATCGTCGACCGGTTGCTCACGGAGTGGCCCGACTTCGAGAGCATCGATCCGATCGAGGCGGAGGCCGTCGCCGAAGAGGTGATCCTGCTCGACCGCACTTTTCTTTCATCGACTTACGATTCGATGATGCCGATTCCGGGCTACGGCATGTGGCAGGCCGACCAGGACCACGAGAATGCCTATCGGGAACTTGTGCTCTGGATGAAGGTATTGCAATTTCAATCACCGTGGCGCCGGGGCCGCAGGTGGGTGCTGAAGACGCCGCACCATCTGCTCGGCGGCATGAATGGGTTGCTGAAGGTGTTTCCCGACGTCCCCCTCGTGATGACGCATCGCGATGTCGGCCAGGTGTTGCCGAGTTACTGCAGCATGTGCGCATCGCTCAGCATCGGTGCGTCGACGACCTACCGGCGCGAGCTGCAAGGCGAGCACTGGACGCGCCGGTTCAAGACCGGGCTCGAGCGTTTCGAGGAGCTGCGCAGACCATTGCCCGACGGCCGCGTCGTCGATGTTCGCTATCAAGATACGGTTTCGGATCCGGTTGGCACCGCGGGCCGCGTGATGCAAGCCATCGGCATGGGTTTCGACAGCGCCGATCGCGCGGCGATGGAAGCCTGCATGGCCGCCAACGCGCGCGAGAGCCGGCCAAAGCACAAGTACTCGGCCGAAGAGTTTGGCCTGACGCCCGCGGGGATCACGGCGGCGTTCGCCTTTTATCACGACAGGTATCTGTGATCGGGGAGTGGACATGATTCTGAAGGGTAAGGCCGTCATCATCACGGGCGCGGGTCCGGGAATGGGGCAGGCGATGTGCCGCGGGGCGGCGGCCGAGGGCGCCAGGGTGGCCGTCTCGGCGCGCTCGGCGGATGCGATCGCGGCGATTGTCGCCGATATCAAGGCTGCCGGCGGTGAGGCGATCTCCGTGCCGACCGATGTGTCGGACACAGTCCAGTGCAAGCGGCTTGCCGAGGAGACACTCAAGGCATTCGGGCGCATCGACGGCCTGGTCAATTCGGCTTATTTCCATCCGCCTTGGGCAAGCCTCGAGACCGCAGAGATCGATGATGTGGCGCGGGCGTTCAATGTGAATGCACTGGGTGGGCTGCGGATGGCACAGGCCGTGTTGCCGCAGATGCGCAGGCAGGGCTGCGGTTCGATCGTCAATATCTCGACTCTCGCCACGCGCAAGCCGATGCCGGGTGAAGGCGGCTATGCGATGGCGAAGGCGGCACTCGCGCAGATGACCCGCCAGATGACGATCGAGATGTCCGGAAGCGGCATCCGGTTCAACACCGCCGTCATGGGCTGGATGGACGGCGTACCGCTCAATACCTACTTCGGTTCGATTCCGGACGGCGCCAACGCCAAGGCCAGACGTGCCGCGGAAGTTCCGATCGGACACATACCGCCGGACAGCGCCTGCGCGAGGGCGGTATATTTTCTGCTCTCCGATTACGCCAGCGAGATCACGGGCGCCACACTCGATGTCAACGGTGGTGACTGGGTGGCGCCATGACGAATCCGGTGTCTGCGGACGCGGTGGTTTCGGGCGATGCCTGGCGCGCGTTCTGCGAAAAGCTCGCGGCCGCCGGTGAGGTCATCCTGGCTGCCGACGCTCCGTCCGATCCGCTGGTGCGCGCGGAGGGTTTTCGTTATCTGTCGCGCCTGACACGTCTTGCACTCGAACAGTATGTCGAGGCGGCGGACACCGATTTTCCATTCTTCTACTCGCTGAGCCATGCGACGGCCAAGATCGGCGCCGACAATCCCGACAACGCCTATCTCAACGCCTCGATCCGCGGCGACTGCGATTACCGCATTACCGGTACGCGCGGCAGCATGTTCTATTTCTCGATCGTCGCCAACGCAATGCGCTACCACATCGATGGCAGCAATGTGGCGACCGGTTCGCTGATGAGCGACGAGATCCAATGGGGTCCGAACGGCGAAGTGGAAATCATCGCAAGCCGCACTCCACGGGAGAAGAACTGGCTTCGCCTGGAAACCGACACGAGCGTCATCATCCTGCGCCAGAGCGCGCTCGATCGTGCGAACGAGAGGCCTGGGAGCTTCCGCATCGAGCGCATCGGCGGTCCGGCAGTGCCGGCGCCGCTCGATCCGGCGCGCTTCGGCGTGGGGCTGGCGGCAGCCGCACAGTTCGTGGACGGCGTCGCCCGCACCTTCGCCGATTGGACGCGGCTGTTTCGCGCTCATCCGAACACCTTCGCGCCCATCGACCAGTCGATGTTCCAGAAGGGCGGTGGCAGTCCGGACCTGTACTATGCGCACAGCTATTGGTCGTTCGCGCCCGACGAGGCCTGGGTGATCGAGGTGAGACCACCCGACTGCTACTACTGGAACTTTCAGCTCGACAACTGGTGGATGGAGTCCTTCGATTACCGCTTCCGCCAGATCACCGTCAACAAGCACAGCGCGCGTCTCGAGCCGGACGGGTCGCTCCGCATCGTCTGCGCGGCGCGTGATTGCGGCGTGGGCAACTGGATCGACACGTCGGGGCACCGCGAGGGAACCGCGCTGTTGCGCTGGGCCGGAGCGCGCGAGCATCCGCTGCCGAGAACCCGCATCGTCAAGCTCGCGGATCTGGAGAGACAGCGAGCGTGAGCAATCCATGGGCCGCATTCCTGCTCTGCGCAGTGACGCTGCAGGCGAGCGCCGGTTCGGCCGTTGCGCCGACCGAAGGCGCCCCCGATGCAGCAGCCATCTATGCCGAGCGCTGTTCGGCCTGCCACGACCATCCGCGTGATCGCATCCCGCCCCGCATCTCGCTGGCCGTTTATCGAACGCCCGAAGAAATCGTCGACGCCCTGACCAATGGCATCATGCGCCAGCAAGCCGCGGGCCTCACCGCGCGACAGATCCGGGCGCTCGCCGTGAACATCACCGGCAAGGAAATCGGGGCCGCGGGCCCGGATCCGAATGCCAATCTCTGTCATGATGCCGGTAAAGACGGGGCGAGGACTCTCCTCGCTCGCCCCGGCGACTGGAACGGCTGGGGCCGCGATCTTGCCAATACGCGCTTCCAGGAGGCCGCTGGTCTCGCCGCCCGCGACCTGCCCCGGCTGAAGCTCAAATGGGCTTTTGCCTATCCCTCGCGCAGTGCCTATGCTCAGCCGGCGGTCATCGGTGATTGGCTGTTCACGGCGGGAGCAGGCCGGCGCGTCTTCGCACTCGATGCGCGGTCTGGCTGCACCCGCTGGTCTTTCGAGCCCGGCGCGGTCGTGCGCACGGCCATCGTCGTGGACCGAGTCCCGGCCGGGGAGGGCCGCCTCATGGCCTGGTTCGGCGATGACCGGGCCAACGTGCACGCGGTGGACGCGATGACCGGCGAGCAGATCTGGACGGTGCGCGTGGATGAACATCCCGGCGCGCGCATCCTCAGCGCTCCGAGCTTCCACGAGGGCCGGATCTATCTCGGCGTGAGCTCGAACGAGGAAGTCGCTGCGGCGGATGCCCGGTACCCATGTTGCACCTTCCGCGGCAGCGTGGTCGCCCTCGATGCCGCGAGCGGACGCATCGTCTGGAAGAGCTACACCGTGCGCGAGGCACCGCGCCCGACGCGCATCAATTCGGCCGGTACGCAGATGCACGGGCCGGCGGGGGGCGCCGTGTTTGCCGCGCCCACCATCGATGCGGAGCGGGGCGTGCTCTACGCCGGCACGGGCGATGGCTATACCAGCGAGGGGTCGGACTCGACCGATGCGGTGATCGCGCTCGACCTCGGCACCGGCGAGCGGCGCTGGACGAGCCAGGTGCTTGCACGGGACTCCTGGATCCTCGGCTGCGGGAACGGCCAGGCTGGCGCCAACTGCCCGAACTCGCTCGGCCCAGACTATGACTTCGCCTCCCCGCCCATCCTCGCGACACTGCGGGGCGGGCGGCAGGTGATCGTCGCGGGTGCCAAGTCCGGCATTCTGTACGGCTTCGATCCGCAGGCCGCGGGACGCAGGCTTTGGCAGGTGGCGCTGGTGCAGGGCAGTTCGAACGGCGGCATTCTCTGGGGCCCGGCCGCCGACGCGCAGTTCGCCTATGTCGCCACGTCGGAGTACGACTACCGTTCGGGACGCGGGCCCGGCGGCATCTCGGCCGTGGACATCGCCACCGGCCGCCTCGTCTGGACCCATGCGGCACCCGTGCTCGATTGCGCCTGGGGCAGGGAGCGCTGTTCGCAGGGTCAGATCGCTGCCGTCACCGTCATTCCCGGCGCCGTATTCTCAGGCGCGCTCGATGGCCGGTTGCGTGCCTACAGGAGCCGCGACGGCAAGGTCCTCTGGCAGTTCGACACCGCGCACGACTTCCCGGCAGTGAACGGCGGCACTGCCACCGGCGGCGGCATCGACTTCGGCGGTCAGATCGTCGCGAACGGCATGCTCTTTGTGCACTCGGGCTCGACACGCACGCGCGGCCATGCGCTGCTCGCGTTCAGTGTGAACGGCAGATGATTTGTTTACGCTGGGCTCTGCTGGCGGCAAGATGGCTGCGTTTCGTGAAATATCGAGGACAACATGGCAGCAAGGGCCATTGAAGACCTTTTATCCCACCAGGCGATAACAGAGACGATTTATCGCTACTGCCGCAGCCTGGATCGCATGGACAAGCCGATGGCTCTTTCCGTCTGGCATCCCGGGGGCACTGCCGATTATGGGAAAATGTTTCAGGGAACCGGCGCCGGGTTCATCGACTGGGTGTGGGAACAGCACGCTCGAATGATGGCGCATTCACACCAGGTCACCAACATTTTCTGTGACGTGAAGAATGAATCTGCCGTCAGCGAGGCTTACGTCACGGTTGTCTTGCTCACGGATGTCCGGCCCGGCCACCAGTCCGTATATACAGGTCGTGGCCGGTACGTCGACCGCTGGTCCAAACGAGCAGGTATCTGGGCCATTGACCACCGTCGCTATATCCATGACTTCGGGGAAGTGCACGAAGGGCCGAACCCTGACGCGGAGCGAGCTGGCCGGCGGGATCGGCAGGACCCATCATACGACTTGTTGCGTATGACATAGCCGCTCATCAGACTCGAGGCATCGAGGAAGATGCCGCAACAGGCGAGCTCCGGTTCCGCAATTGCGCATTTCGGTTAGAATCGCCATCCCATGAACAAGACACCTGCTGACATCGGCCTCATCGGACTTGCCGTGATGGGCGAGAACCTCGCGCTCAACATGGAGAGCAAAGGTTTTCAAGTTGCGGTGTTCAACCGCACCGCCAGCAAAGTTCAGGCATTCGTTGCTGGACGCGGGGCCGGCAAGCGCTTCATCGGCACGGACAATCTCGCCGACTTCGCCGCCTCGCTCGCAAGGCCCCGCAAGATCGTGATGCTCGTGAAAGCGGGCAAGGCGGTGGATGAGCTGATCGAGCAGCTCAAGGCCCACCTCGAACCGGGCGATATTCTGATCGATGGCGGCAACAGTCTCTACACCGACACGATCCGTCGCACCCAGTACGTCGAAGGCCTTCGATTGCTCTACGTCGGTTCAGGCGTCTCCGGTGGCGAGGAGGGCGCGTTGCTGGGACCCTCGCTGATGCCGGGCGGCAGCAAGGCGGCGTGGCCGCATATCAAACCCATATTCCAGGCGATTTGCGCGCGCACACCGGAGGGCGAGGCCTGTTGTGACTGGATGGGCGAGGACGGCGCCGGCCACTTCGTGAAGATGGTCCACAACGGCATCGAATACGGCGACATGCAGCTCATCTGCGAGACCTACGACTTGATGAAGCGGGGCCTGAAGCTGTCGAACGATCGCATGCACGAGGTCTTCGCGGCGTGGAACAAGGGGCCGCTGGATAGCTATCTTGTCGAGATCACGCGCGACATTCTCGCGTACCGCGCCGAAGACGGCACGGCCGTTCTCGACCTGATCCTGGACGCCGCCGGCCAGAAGGGCACCGGCAAGTGGACCGTGAGTGCCGCACTGGACGACGGCATGCCGCTGACCCTGATCGGTGAGGCCGTGTTCGCGCGCTGCCTGTCGGCGCTGAAGGATGAACGCGTCGCCGCCTCGAAGCTGATCCGGCCCGAACTACCAGGGTTCACGGGCAATGTCGATGCATTCATCGGGGACCTGCAACAGGCGCTGTACGCCTCGAAGATCGTGAGCTATGCGCAGGGCTATCAGTTGCTGCGGGCCGCGGCCCAGACGCACGGCTGGAATCTCAACTTCGGCGGTATCGCGCTGACCTGGCGCGGCGGCTGCATCATCCGCTCGGCGTTTCTCGGTGACATCAAGAAGGCGTTCGATCGCGATCCTGCGCTCGGCAACCTGTTGCTCGATCCGTTCTTCGGCAAGATCATCGAAACGCACCAGGCGGCGTGGCGGCGCGTCGTCGTTGCGGCGGTCCAGCTCGGCATTCCGGTGCCATCCTTAAGTTCGGCGCTGTCGTATCTCGATGGCTATCGCGCGGATCGCCTGCCTGCGAACCTGCTGCAGGCGCAGCGCGACTATTTCGGCGCGCACAACTACGAGCGCGTCGATCGTCCCCGCGGCGAGATGTTCCATACCAACTGGACGGGCCGCGGCGGCACGACCACCTCGCAGCCGTACGGGGTCTGAAGGGCGCCGGGAACGGCGTGCGGGTGCAGTGCGGTAACGCACCCGAAAATTGTGGGAGCCATTGTCCTGGCTTTGAGCTGAGTATCATTTCGCATTTGAGCCTCCGCTTCGGTTTTCAGCACGGCTCGAAGGGATATCGAAAGCAAGGAGGACTCCAGGTGCTGCGCTCGAGCCCACCGCACCCGAGTTGATGCCGCTCGTGACGAACATCCGGTTGCCACTGATGACGACACCTCCCATACCGAATCCGCCGCCATGTCCGGTGCGGCCGTTGACCGCCTGGAACGGCCGCATCGCATCGTACGACCAGAATACACGCCCGTCGCGCCTGTCATAGGCGCGTAGCACGCCATCCATTGCGCCCACGATGACTGCCTCTCCCGTCACCACCGGTGGTGAAACGATTCCGTTGAGGCAGTGGTATTGCGTCTTGTCCCGACACGCATCACGGACCACGGGAGTTCGCCAGACGAGCCTGCCGCTCATCAAGTCGACGGCGTTGAGCGACCCGTCGCCGGTATTGCGCGCAAGCTCGGCATCCGAGATGGGGGCGTAGACAAGGCTTCCGTCGCTTGCCATACCATACTCGATGCCACCGAGTTCGCCCCCCTTGCTCAGGCGCAACTGCCACAGGACCTTACCCTGTGCATCAGGGTCGAGGGCATACAGCACTCCGCTCTTGCTGCCGGCGATCACGACGTCCTTGCCGTCGCTGCGCCGCACGAGAATCGGTGCGGCAGCAATGTCGCGGTCGCCGTGTCGATCCAAATTTGCTTTTCCGGCTTGGCCGGTCGGGCAGCGCGCCAGCGATGGATCCACAAACTCCTCGCAGGAGAAGTCATATATATCCTGCCCCTCGGACTCCGGAGGAACCAACGTCTTGACCCACCGCTTCGCGCCAGTGCGTGCATCGAGTGCCACGATGGCATCCGCTTCCGGCACGGCAGGACCCGTTGTCTGGTTTCCCGTCGCGACATAAACGACCCCCCGTGCACTATCCCAGGTGGGCGGCGCAAAAATCACGGCTCCAGACGGACCGTAGCGGCGCGCACCCGCCGCTGTCAGGCCGTGATATTGCAAGGGCATATCGATCATGTACCTCTGCCACAGCGGCTTTCCGCTGCGGACATCGTAAGCCGCAGCGCTACCGTTTGCCGTACAGCAGGAGCGCTCAGCCACGATTCCGAGAATCTCCTGGAGGCTGGAGACGGGTACGAAGAGCTGGCCGTCGGCCGCGAGAGGCGTTCCGGTGATCCGCCCGAAAGATTGGGAGTTGACGAGATGGCGCCATTTCAAGGTCCCGGTCAGGGCATCCAGCCCATAGACATTGCCGCGAAAATCGCCGAAGGCGAGGACACCTGCCTCGACCGTTGCGCCGGAGCGGATGGCAGTATCGGCTTCGAATGTCCACGCTGCGCAACCGGTACGTGCATCCAGGGCATACATCCAGTGATTCGGATTGCCCACAAAAACCAGGTCGCCAGCGACCGCAATCGGGTTGTCCGCGCCATGGGCGAACCCCGTTGAAGGAAACGCGAATGCCCACTTCAGCGTCGCTCTCTGGATGTCCGCGTTGCTGAACGTGACCCGCGCCACACGGGTGTTGGTTGGCTGCGCCGAAAAACCGCGCCAGTCCGCAGCTTCCCGTGATTCATGTCGAACGTCGCGACAGAGCATCGCACCGCCGTTGGGCGGTCGCTGACCGTGTGCCTGCGGATTGCCGAAGGTGCTGGCGATGGCGTGCAGCTGCCCGTCGTCGAGACCGGTCGCCGGTTCCTGCATCTGCCCGCGGCGTAGCACGGTGTATATCTCATCCGGCGTGAGGTTCTTCAGGCCCTCGAGGCCGACGAACGAATGACAGCGCGCGCAATGACTGCTGAACGCCTGACGGCCGACGTCTTCCATGGTGTCTGATGGGTGGGCCGTGGTACCCGGAGCAATGCTGAGCGTGAAGAAACCCAACAGCCAAAGCGCGGGCTCGCCAAGGCCCAGCCCTCTGTGTTCGCGAAGTCTGAGGCACACTTGTTTCATGGGCCCTCGGCGTGAAACGCTAGCAGCACATTCCCGGGTCGCTTGAGGGACGCTGCCCCGGAAGTGACGTACACCCAACCGTCTGCGATGATGATCAGAGTCATCATCGCCAGAAACGGGTTCGCGCCTCGATGTGCCGGGTAAATCTGCCCAGCCCGGAATCCTGACCCCATCCCTCCATCTCCCGACTGCCACAAATCCGAACGTGATGCGGTGACCGCCGAATCATTGCATCCGGAGCCACAGGTCTATTCGGCCACTGACACAACTTTATTTGCGTTTATGTTCCATGTGCCTTTTGCTGTCAAGAGAATGACATTGTTGGCCGCCGTCATGACGATCAACCGCTCGATCTGCCGGGCAGTGACAAATACTCTTACCTGAGTTAACGTAACAGAGGTTCCATTAGAAAACTAAAGGCGGGGGGGCTATGCGACTTGACACCGGATTCGGCGCGCGATTCGGCGAGATTCTCGTCCTGGCGAGCATCTGCGCGATCGGCGCGTCCCATGCACTGGCCGATCCGCAGCAGTCGTCGAACAAGCCTGTCGCGGAAGGCACTGGATTTGAGATCAAAGAGATCGTGGTTACGGCTCGACGCCGCGCCGAATCTGCCCAGACCGTACCTGTGGCGGTCACCGCGGTCTCCGCAGCCGCGCTCGAAGAGCAGCACATAACCAACGGCCAGGATCTCCAGGGTCAAGTGCCGTCGCTGTCGGTAAGTCCTTACGGCCAGATGCGGGATGTCGAGATGTTCGTCATTCGCGGCCAGAGCACGCAGTACGGTGCGGCCTCCGCGGTCGTCCAGTACATGGCGGAAGTTCCCCTGGTGCAGGGCACCATTACGTCCTTGCAAGGATCACCCGGCCAGTTCCTCGACCTCGCCGATGTCCAGGTGCTGCGAGGTCCGCAGGGCACCCTCTTCGGTCGTAATACTACGGGCGGGGCGGTGCTCCTCGAGCCGGCGCGACCTACGGATCATTTCACCGGGTCGCTTGCACTCCAGGGCGGAAACTATGGGGATAAGGAAGCCCAGGCGGTCGTCAACGTGCCGATCTCGGAAAAACTGATGGTGCGCCTGGCCGGAGAATGGGTGGACCGCGATGGTTACACGCGAGACGTCGTAACCGGGGCCAACTATGACGATCGGCACTATTGGGCTGGCCGGCTGGGGGTGACTTACAAGCCCACGGGCAGTATCGAGAATTACCTCACGGTCAGCGGCTCCCGTAGCTACAGCAGCGGGACTGGCTGGGTACTCCAGGCTTTCAACTCGCCTTACATTGATGCGGGAATTTTCGGAACGGTGGGCGGCTGCGCCGGGGTCGGTCTCGGAGCGAACTGCTCTGTCCTCGATCAGTTCGCAGCCGCCCAGGCCGCTCGAGGTCCCCGCAATGTCTCGCTTGGACCTACACCGCCGTCGCTCGGAGCCCTCGTCGAGGGCTGGAATGCCGTCGATCAGCTAAAGGTGGCACTGTCCGATACGCTGACGATCCGCAATATTTTCAGCATGAGCAGTCTCAATTCGGCGGGACCGTTTGACGGCGATGGCTCGCCGCTGCCGTTCTACAACAGCAACGCTCCTCTGGTCACCGGCTACACGGACGAGACCCGGCAGCTGACCGAAGAGCTGCAGATTCAGGGAACGGCGCTGCAGAACAGCCTCAATTACACGGCCGGCATCTACTACGAGGCCGTGAACACGCCGTCGACCGTACTGCTGCAGAACCAGGTCTTCTTCTCGGGCACCGGATTGGGCTACAGCTTCGATGACACGGCTCGGGCGCTCTATGCGCAGATCGGCTACGACTTTGGTCATACGACCGACGCGCTTGCCGGCCTCAAGCTTACCGCGGGCGCTCGGTATACCTGGGACAGCGTTCACGCACTGAGCAGTGCCTTCAATATCGACCCGGCGGGAGCGCTGACGGGATGCAGTAACGGTGTACCGGTTGTACCAACAGGCTTCACCGATTGCGCGCTGGGCGCGACACAAAAATCGTCCGCGCCGAGCTGGACGATCGGACTCGACTACATGATTGAGAATCATGTGCTCACCTACGGGAAGGTGACGCGGGGATACAAGCGCGGCGGATTCAACATTTACGCCGTGAATCAGGATCACCTGACCTTCGCACCGGAGTACGTCACTACCTATGAACTCGGCTTCAAGTCGACGTTCAATGACGGCGCGGTTCCCTTTACCTTCAACGCCGATGTTTTCCATACCGACTACAAGGACATTCAGATATCGGCTGGGGATTTCAACGCAATTTCCTTTGCCTCGGGCGCAGCAGTTTTCAATGCGGCCTCGGCGACCATCAAAGGAGTTGAGGTTGAGGGAAGCGTGGCGCCGGTCCATGGCCTCGAACTCTCGGCCAACTACTCGCACCTGCAGGGCACCTACAAGAAATTCTCCATCGATAGTCCTTTCGGTCAAATGGATTGCAGCGGCGGGTTTGTTGCAGGCCCCGTCGATCTCAGCTGCGTTCCGTTCTCCTACCTGCCGAAGGACCAGTTCAGTGTGACGGCGCGCTATACTTTGCCTATTTCGCGGGACATGGGAAAGCTGGTCGTCAGTGCGACCTATTCGTACACCGGGGCACAAGTCGAAACCACGACCCAGCTGCCGCAGTTCGAACCGGGGTCGTTGGTCCCGTCATTTGGTCTCATCAATGCGTCCATCAACTGGACCGGCATCCTTCGCTCGCCGATCGACGCGAGTTTCTTTGTGACCAATGCCACGAACAAGACCTACGAGATCTCGAATACCGGTGTGTTCAATACGATCGGAGTGGAAAGCAACCTCTACGGTGAGCCGCGGATGTACGGGCTGCGGTTGCGTTACCACTGGTAAGCCGGTTCTCGTGAGGGGGAAGGGCTGCCGCACACGGCGACGGTTTCGGATCGCCGGTGCGGCTCGCTGCAGCCTATTTCCCCTTCGCGGGCGAGTGGAATAGGTATGCGCGCCGCGCTTCGGCACATCTGCACACCTTACGTGCGATGATCCGTCACTTCAATTTCTTGAGCGCATCGATGACGCGCTGACGGCTCTCGGGATCCTGCAGCCCGCTGAACGCCATCTTGGTCCCGGGCGCGTAGGTCTGGGGTGACTCCAGCCAGGCATTCAAGGCCTCGTCGGTCCACGTGCCGGTATGGCGCTTCAGAGCGGCGGAGTACACAAAGCCCTTCCGGAGCGCGATGCGCGCCCCGTGGACGCCGAATAGATTCGGCCCGGTCGCGGGAGGTTCGCCGCGTTTGACCGAATGGCAGGCCCTGCATTCGACTAGCGGGTCGCCGGTCGCAATAGTTGGTCCAGCGATCATGCTGCCGGCGAAGAGTAGCAGCAGCGGCATGGAACTGCGGTTCATGGGCTGCATTTACGCGCGGCGCGAGACAGATTCGCTGCCTTCGACGCCGGCAATCTCTTCAAGAGTCGGTTTCATTTGCTCGGTTCTTGATATGAGCGCAGTGCGGATTCCCTTCAGGAATCTAGCACCACGCAGAGCCGCGGGTCAATCTGTTATCGGAACAGCGGTACCATTAGCCGTGTTTCGAGAATCTGCCCATTGCTGATCGGCAACTACATACTTCAGCGGAGCGCGTCAGAAGACTGGTCGCGCAAGCGGGTAGGGGGCGGTGTGCGGTGAAGCCGGCCAGCCGGCCGGCCCAAAGCGGTCGGGCGGGAACGTCAGGCGGGCGCGAAGCGCATCCGCCGCAGGATCTCGAGCATCTGGTTCAGAAGTCTGCCGTCGATCCGCTGTCGCTGCAGAAACGTAGTCACCAGAATGGGTGCCATGAACAAGTACATGAGCGCGGTGGGATCGAGATCCGCGGGCAGCTCGCCACTCGCTTGTGCGCTGCGCGCCATTGACACGATCTTTTCCTGGATCGGGTCCCATTGTGTGAGCATGAGGGCGCTCGATTCGTCGGTCGGATCCGAGATCAATGCAACATTCATGGCGAGTTCCGCTGGACTGGCGACGAACGCCGCGAATCGGCGAAGCATCAGTTCAGCGCTGCGAGGCCAGTTGTTCGAGGACGGAATCTTGAGCAGCGCGTTGTGCTCGGTGAGCGCTTCTCGAAGCAGATCTCTGCGCTTCGGCCAGCGACGGTAGAGGGTTACCTTGCTGACGCCGGACGCGTCAACGATGTCCTGGTACCTGAAATGCGTCTTGCCGTCCTCCAGGAGTTTCAGGACTGCCGTTGCTACCTGCTTGCGTACCCGCTCCGTCCGCCCGCCAGGGCGGCGTCGAGGCACCGGCGGCTTCGGCCGGGGGGATCGCTTCGCGGAACTCGAGCTGGCTTTTTTCACGTCATGGACCCGATATGCACATTGCTCCGGAGGACGCCGGATCGACTCCAATCATAGCGAATTCCTTCGCGGTGATGGCGGCGCGCGTCACGCCTGGAGTCCTTGGTAACTGCGGCCGGGCGAGGGCAGCCGTGGATCCGCCGTCACCACCCCAAATCCTGATCGTCAGGCAATCGGCTTGCTAACAGAACGGCTGTAACATTAACATGTAATGCAAAGCCTGGGAGTGCGATTCTATGGATCCGAACGTGGTAGTGGCGAGCTTGCTCACCCTGCGGGGCAGGGCCTGCAGCCGATGAAGGATTATCCGAACAGCGATCCGGCGGTGGTATCGCATTTCCGAGAAACACTGGTTTACCAGGATTCGAGTGCCTTGCTCGGGGTGTGGGCGACCGATGATCTGACCTTCCGTCCGCCCGACCTGGGCGATGAGGAGGTGCTGCAGGTACGAGCCGCGAGGCGGGCAGCCTGTTCATCGTACCTCCGTCGTCGGCCGCACACATCACCTCCGTCGGGCGCGCGCAATTGCCTCAGATCGAGGCATCGAGCCCTGCATCTGCGCCGCGCTAGTCCATCTTTCACCTGTATCGGAATCACCCATGAGCAACAAGCGAGTTGATTCAAAGGCCGTGCCGGGCGGCACGTTGATGTCCCGGCGAGCAGCGCTGCTGGCCTCGTCGGGTCTCGTCGCGGCCGGGATGACAAGGCTTGCCGCGGGCGCCTCTTCCAAGGCAGCGACGTCGAACAGTTCTCCTGATGTCATCGTCATCGGCGGCGGTTTTGCTGGCGTTACCGCAGCCCGTGACCTTGCGCAGCGCGGCCTGCACGTGACACTGCTCGAGGCGCGCAATCGCCTCGGCGGGCGCACGTTCACCACGAAATTTGGCCAGGACGAGATCGAGCTCGGCGGAACCTGGATCCACTGGACCCAGCCCTACATCTGGATCGAGATGATGCGCTATGGGCTCGGTATTTCCGACACGTGGACCACCCCGACCGACCGCACGCTCTGGTTCGCAGACGGTAAGGTCAACGAGAAGTCAGCCGAGGACTACGGCGTCGAGCTGGCGGCGAACTTCAAACGCTATTTCAAGGATTGCGAGAAGGTCATCAGCCTTCCATACGTAACGGATCTGGCGCGGTCAGCGATTCAGTACGATCACCTATCCGCTGAGGATCGATTGAATCAAATCGATTTCTCGGCTCAGGAGCGCGGCCTGATGTCTCCGATCCTCTCCATGTACTTCCTGGGATCTGCGAAAGAGGGGGCGTACACGGAGCTCGTGCGCGACTGGACGCTCGCCGGGCGCGACATGGGCGTGCTGGCGGAAGCCGCGTCCCGCTACAGCATCCAGGGCGGCACGGCCGCCCTGATCGACCGGATGGTTCAGGACGGCGGTTTCGAAGTCCGTCTCTCCTCGGCCGTCTCGCAGGTCATCCAGACCCCCACTGGTGTCACGGTCAAGACCGAAGACGGCAAGGCGCTGCATTCGCGGTTCGTCGTCGTGGCAGTGCCGGTGAACACCCTGAACTCGATCGACTTCCAGCCGAAGCTGATCGAAGGCAAGCGGGCAATGGCGAGCGAGCGTCATCCCGGCGTGGGCTGCCAGGTCTACATCCGGGTCAAGGGCCCATTCACCACGACGATCTACGCCCCGCCGAGCGAGGGCCTGAGTTGCGTATCGCCGTGGAAGATCGATGCGTCCGGCGGAACGCTTCTCAAGGGTTACAGCTGCAATGCGGGAGTGCCCGGATTCGATCCGCACAGCGCGAAGTCGGTTCAGGCCTTTCTCTCGCGCTACGTCCCGGGGACCGAGGTGACGGAGACGCTGGGCTACGACTGGGTCCTCGATCCGTACGCGCTGGGAACCCACTGCTTCTTCAAGCCTAACCAGTGGTCGCGCTACCTGAGCGCACTCCGACAGCCCGAAGGCCGGCTCTTCTTCGCGGGGGGTGATATCGCCTCGGGCTGGCGCGGTTACATCGATGGCGCGATCGAATCGGGCGCCCTGACGGCACAGGTCGTCATCGCTGCGGCGCGCGCCAGCGCAGCCCCGAGCCGGGTCGTACGCGGACCCGCGTGATGACGTCAGCGGCCGTGGGACGAGCCGGGGAGGCGATCGAAGACTTCCTTGAAGATCGACGGCTTCCCGGAAGCATCGGTGAGCGTTGCATAGCAGATCATCTTGTCGCGGGCGACCAGGATGCACATCTTGTCTTCGAGCGACCCATCCGGATACTTCAGGAGCGATCGGGTGACTCCCTCAGGGGTGAGGATCATGGTGCCCACGATGCCCATCCCGCCGGGCAGTTCCCGTGCCTTGCCGTCGACCTTGCCGGTGTACGAGAAGGTGCTCTTGGTGCCATCCGCGGCCACGCCGCTCCAGGTGAAGTCGAGGATCGAATCGGAGCGCCGGATCAGGACCGTTTCCTGATAGTCGGCCTCCGGCATGTTGATCGACTCGGCCAGATTCTTCTTCCATAGGCCGACCTGCACGCCGGGTGCAGTCGCAGCCGCGACCGATCCGGCGCAGAGCAAGGCGGGCAGGACATGAGTGACCGCCTTCATCGTCAGGAACCTTCCAGAAAACGTTGTCTGCCACGCCATCCGCTAGTCCTCACCATACTCCGTCCACTCGCTGATCTTCCCCGCCTTCAGCACGAAGACGGCGACGAGCTTGTAGACTTGAGGCTTCTCGCCAGGGTTTGTCATGGAGTCAACGTGCTTGACGACGACGACGGGCCCCGCCTCGAAGCTCGAGATGATCCGCGCCGTCAGCTTCGCGCCATTGGCGGTCATTCCCTTCAGAGTGGCGCCGATGGCCTTGGCTCCCTTGATCGGAGGCTGCGAGGGATCCATCCGGGCGACCGCGTCATCGGCAAACAGGCTCGCCGCCTTATCGGGGTTGTTGCCTTCCGCATAGAACTTCCTGACCACCTGAAGATTCGAGCCGTGCGTAGCCGGACTGGCAAAGACCGCGGCAGCGGGAACCAGCGACAATGCCAACAGCAGGAAACCGAACCGCATCTTTCGCGCAACGTTCATCGTGTATTGCCCTCTGGTAGACGACACAACCGTATCATTAGCGCGAGAGTAGACCGTCGCTCGATTCAGCGTCAAGGCGGCGATGGGACACGTCACTTGGGACGTCCGGGAACTCTGGGCTCCTGTCATCTTGACTCCTCGTGTTAGAGTAACTATGGTTACGTTAACGACATTGCAGGAGATGTCATGCCCGGCCAGAGCCAGTCGATCGCTTTCGCGGACATCGAGCTTTGGCATGGAATGGCACCATGAGAGTCGCGTCGCGCGCCTTCGTTCCGGTTTTCGCCCTGATCGTGTCGATCGTCAGCGCCCCACACGCCTTCGGGCGAGCGATCGCGGGCACCTCCGGCGATCCGGACAGTCCGGGGGGAAAGCTCTTCGCGCAGCGTTGTTCTGCCTGCCACGATCATCCCGTCGGACGGACCCCGCCCAGACTCTTGCTCACAATGAAGGACCCTGACGCGATCGTTCACGCACTCAGCTCCGGCGTCATGCGTCAGCAGGCGCTCGGGCTCGGGGCCGAGGAAATTGCCTCCGTGGCCGAGTTCCTGACCGGTCAGGCGCCGGGCCAGAATCGCTTTCCGGCCGATGCAAACCACTGCCCAAGCGACGCTCGGCTCGCGTCGCCGAGTTCCGAAGGCCTCCGGGGCGCCGACCTGACCCCTGCGAACGTTCCACGGCTACGCCTCAAATGGGCCTTTGGGCTGCCGGTAGGCGCCGCAGGTACGCCGGTGGTTGCGGCCGGCCGGGTGTTCGTCGCAACCGTCGGCGGGCGGATCTATTCGCTCGATGCGCGTACCGGATGCACGTACTGGGCCTATGAGGTCGGCAACGGCATACGTACCGTAAGTTTTGGACGACTGGGCCATCAGGCAGGCGATGGTGAACGCCTCTTCTTCGGCGATGACCACGCGAACATCTATGCCCTGGACGCCCAGTCCGGCGTTCTGAAGTGGAAGGTCCAGGTCGAATCTCACTCTATGGCGGTCATCACGACGCCGCCCGTCCTGGTGGGGAATCAGGTGTTCGTCGCCGTGTCCGGCATGGAGGATGTCGCCTCGGAGGACCCTGCATACCAGTGCTGCAACTTCCGCGGGAGTGTAGTCGCACTGGATGCCGCGAACGGGAAGCAGCAGTGGAAGACTTATATGATTCCCGAGGAACCCTCGCCGCGTCCCGCTGAAAACGGGGTCCCGCGATTCGCTCCTGCGGGCGGCTCGATCTACAGCCCCTTTGCATTCAATGCACCCAAGCACGTTCTCTACGCCGCCACGGCCGAGGCTTACGCGGAGCAGGGCGTGCCTTACGCCAATTCCATCGTTGCTCTCGACATGCGCCATGGAAGGATTCTCTGGGGCAAGGAACTGCGCCCGAGGGATTTCGATGAGACGTGCAAGACCGCCATCACGCCGCAATGCAAGGGTCACATCCAGCTGCTGGAACTCGCCAGTGGCGTTGCGATGACCAGGACGAGCAAGGGGCGCCCGTTGCTTCTCGCCGGCCAGAAGAGCGGTGTCTTCTATGCGCTCGATCCGAACCGGTCGGGCGAGGTCGTATGGGAATCGAGGCTTTCCCTGGGCGCCGATCTCGGTGGGATGATGTACGGCCAGGTAAATGACGGAAAGCTCGCCTACGTTCCGATTTCAGATACCGACCAGTACGGAGGCCGCGGTGCGGGCGCGGGCGGACTCGCGGCCGTGCGGATCGATGACGGCCGTGTGATGTGGCGTACGCCCGCTCCGCAGAATCAGTGCAGCTGGGATCCTCCCTGCACCTCCGCTCAGGCTTCGGCGCCGACGCTCGTCGACGGCGTGATCTTCTCCGGCTCCTGGGACGGTCACATGCGTGCGTATCGAACCTCCGACGGCGCCATCATCTGGGACACCAGCACCGTGGGTCCCTTTCAGGGGGTCAACGGCGTCGAAGCGGACGGGGGCGCCGTCAGCGGGTGGGCGCAGACCGTCGCGGATGGCGCGCTCTACGTCGTGAGCGGTGCTTACACCATGTACCACCCGGGTAATGCATTGCTTGTCTACACTCTTGACGGACGGTGAAGGAGTTCTTTCATGAGCGCGAGCATCATTATCGTGAGTCTGCTGACCCTTCATGGCGGAGACCTGAAGCCCGTCACGGACTGGGCTGGCGTTGACACCGCCGTGCTCGCCGGATTTCGTGAGAAGACGCTCTACACCGATGAGTCATCCTTGATCGGGGTCTGGGCGACCTCGCCGGTCACCTTTCGAACGCCCGAGGCCAGCAATGAAGAGGTGCTTCAGGTGCTCTCCGGGTCTGCGGAGATCAGCGGTGATGACGGCAGGGTTCTGAAGGTTCGCCCGGGGGATTGGGTCTGGATGCCAGGAGGCACGCGCTTTACGTGGAAGTATGCCGGGAACTTCCGCGAGGCGTATGTCTACAACCTTCGGGGCCTGTCCGATTCTGCAAAGACTCCGGCCTCGGCGGCACCAACCACCCCGGTCGTGATCGCGCACACGAGGGTCGCGGGTGGCGAGCCGACGTCGAAGAACGAGGCATTGCTCAGTAATGTCCCGAAGATCGACTCGACGCTGAGGGTCACCTTTCCCACGCTCTCGCGGGGGGCCGCGTTGCCCAAGGATTCCAACGTCCGCACGGTATTCGTGATCAGTGGAACAGTCACGATCGACGGCATCGAGCATGGAACGGGCAGCCTGTTCGTGATACCTGCGTCGGCCTCGGCCGAGGTCAAGGCATCGGGAAAAGCGGAGCTGCTCGAGGTCGAGACGGTGGCGAGTACGGCGGCCGCACGCTAGCAAGAGAGCGGAGATTGGAACCATGAGAAAGCGACTCGGATGCACGACGGCACTCGTGGTCGTGCTCGGCGTGAATGGTCTCGCGCGAGGAGGAGATGGAACCGCGGCACCTGCACAGCTCAGTCAGGTCAAGAGTACCGCGCCGATCAAGCCAAACTACGTTCCCTACGGTATCTCGAATCACGAGCTCATCGGCGCGGAGACAGGGGCACGCATTGCCGCCGGAATCGTCTATTTCAAGGACAAGGATTTCCCGTACGTAATGCACTATGACGAGGTGCTGATCTGCAAGTCGGTCAAAGGGCACTTCGAGATCGTCGTGGAGGGCAAGGCGCAGCGGATGGTTCCCGGCGACATGGTCTACCTGCCCAAAGGCAGCCACGTCAGATACCGCTCCGTCGGAGAGGCGGTCATGTATTTCGCGGTCACACCGGCAGACTGGCTGAAAAGAGTCCCTCCAGAGGAGTTGAAGGCGGCCGGCGAGCAGCGCTAGTGACCGCGCATCGGGGAGCAAAACCGTGAGGACCACCAAGCCGCTGGCCGTCTTCGCAGCCATTCTGATTTCGGTGATCGCCTCGGCGGCCTGTGCCCAGCCGGTTACGGCTGACCTGGCGATCATTCACGCGACAGTCCTGTCGCCGCCCGCCGCCCCCGTCGTCGACCAGACCATCCTCATCAAGGGTGACCGGATCGTTTACGTCGGGCGCGACGCTTCATTCAGGGCCGCCCGCACAATCGACGCGTCCCGCCGCTATGTCATGCCCGGCATGATCGATGCGCACGTCCATCTCAGTGGCGCGCTCAACTTCGCGAGCGAGGCGGATTACTGGAAGTGGGTGGATACGGGCCTGAGACGCATCCTTGCGGACTACCTTGCCCATGGCTTTACCTCGCTCCTGTCCGTCGGCGACTTCTGGCCGAATATCCTCCAGGTTCGGGAGCGGATCAGGAATGGCACACTCCCGGGTCCGAGACTGCTGATCTCCGGACCGATCCTCGCGCCCGTGAACGGTCACGGCATCGGCGACAATCCGGGCTGCACGGCGCTGCCCTATTGCGCGGAGCATGGAATTGCCCGTGCCGTTCCCGATGTGGCGGCCGCGCACCGTGTTGTCCAGGAGCTGGCGGCGGCGGGCGTTGACGGCATCAAGGTCGCGGTACAGGCACCGCTCATCCCGGATAACGCCGGGGCCTCTCGTGGGGCCGCGGAACACATCGACTTCGGGGCCCTGAAGCTGAACCGGATGACCGAGAACTTTGCGCCGGGCGTACTCGAAGCCATCATCGCCGAGGCGCATGCCCGCCATCTGCCAGTGCGAGCCCACACCGGCACCGCCACCGAGACGCTCACGGTCATGCGGGCCGGCGTCGATGCGCTGGTTCATGGTCCGGGCGTCATCGACGGGCTGCCGAGCGCCAACACTCTCGCCGAGGTAGTGACTGTTGCGGAAAAGTACCACATACCCATGATCACTACGGTCAACGCTTCGTCCTACCTGGCTGACACGTGGGGCACAGAACGGTTCCTCTTCGACGGAACTACGGGCATCGTCGGCTACCTGAAGGCCGCCAAGAGCCGGGAAAGCACTGGAGCGGGTCTGCGGGCCGTGCGTGAGGCCGGAATCACACTGGCGTTTGGCCTGGACCGGTTCGTCATCCAGCGCCCGAGCGATGCCGCCAGGTTCGAATTGCAGTTGCTGCAGGACTACGGATTCTCCCGGGTGGAGGCGCTCGCTACGGCAACCCGCAATGCCGCGAGCTATCTGAACCTGGCCGACGAGATCGGTTCCATCGCCGTGGGCAAGCGAGCGGATCTCATCATCGTGGCGGGGAATCCGCTGGAGCTCGCCGATTTCCTGGATCGCATCGACATCACGATCCAGTCCGGCAAGGTCGCGTGGTCGGCGACCGAGGATCTCGCTCATTGAATCAACATTGGGATCGCGTCATGGCAGAAGTTTCGCTCCACAGACCCTATCCTGTAGCCTGCGACCTTCACGCGAGAGGCCCTGAGCCACGGCGCATCGCCCAAGGCGCAGCTTTTCGCCAATGACCTCTCATGCTGTGCCTTTTGCGGGTCCAGTCTTTCGCATTCCGGAAGCGTGGATCGACGTCAATGGACATATGAATGCAACGCACTACTTCCTCGCGATATACGAGGCTCATGTGCGGTTTACCCAAGCCTTAGGTCTTGGGGATGAGTATGCGTGCCGTACACGTTGCGGAGAGGCCGTGATCGAGAGTCATCTGTGCTACGAGCGAGAGGTGACGCAAGGCAGCGAGCTGCAGGTCATCTCGTGGGTTCTCGCGGTAGACACAAAGCGGTTGCATTTCTGCCACGAGATGTACAACGTGACAACCGGGGTTCGCGCGGCGGTAGGCGGAACGAGCGACCATCGAGCCGACGGTCATTTCGGCTTTCATCACTCCTTCTGATCGACCATCGTTTCGCCGGGACATGCGAAGCGACAAACGAGGAAATAATATGCGAGCGATTGCAATGGATGGCTTCGGGGGAGTGGAAGTCATGCGGATGGCGGAAGTGCCTCGGCCGCCCGTGCGTGCCGGACATGTCGTCGTGCGCGCGGCGTACGCGGGAGTGAACCCGGCGGACTGGAAGGTTCGAGAAGGCTGGCTCTCGGCCTTCTTCCACTATCAGTTCCCGTTCGTGCTCGGATTCGACGTCGCGGGGGTGGTGGCCGAGCTGGGTGAAGGCGTCACCGGCCTGAGCGTGGGTGATCAGGTGGTCGCCGCGTCAAACCAAGGCGCCGGAGAGTGGGGTTCGTACGCCGAGTTTGTACTCTGCGCCAAGGAGCGCACCGTGCGGCTGCCTCCATCCGTGACTTTGCGGGACGCGGCGACGCTCCCCACTGCGGGCATGACGGCTTGGGAGGCGGTCTTCGATGTAGGCGCTACTCGGCCCGGGAGTTGCGTTCTCGTGAACGGAGGCGCGGGCGGCACAGGGAGCTTCGCCATCCAGCTCGCACGAATGGCCGGTGCGCGCGTCGCCGCAACCTGCAGCGCGGGGAATGCGGACTATGTACGCGGCCTCGGCGCGGAGCGCGTCATCGATTACCGCACCGTCAGGATATCTGATGCCGTGCGGAACTGGGCACCGGAGGGTGCGGATCTCGCGATCGATACCGTGGGGCAGGGCACGCTTATCGATGCGCCGGCGTTTATGCGTCGCGGCGGAATCATTGCCCCGATCGCCACGCTCATTGCCAATGAGCCGACCGTCGATGCGAAGGAGGCCAGCGCGGCCGGCGTGCAGGTGAGACCCACGATGTCGACCTTCCCGAACCAGCCGCGGCAGCTGCGCGGCCTCGTGGCTGCGCTCGCTGAAGCACGGATCCGTGCGCCGGACGTCACAGTCCTGCCGCTGTCCGAGACGCCTGAGGCCCACCGGCGCGTTCAGGCCGGTCACGTGCGCGGGAAGATCGTCCTCGAAATTGACGGCTCCCTCCAGAGTTGATCCCATGAATACCGAAGGTTGATGTCATCACCGGCGCGGGCGCCGGTGTGGGACGCGCCGCTGCCCGCGAGTTTGCCATGGATGGAACCTGGCGTTGCTGTCGCGAGGGATTACCGCGGCAACGCGGTGACGCCCATCAGAAACTCATCCACCGCGCGAGCTGCCTGCCTGCCCTCGCGAATCGCCCACACCACGAGGCTTTGTCCCCGGCGCATGTCTCCGGCTGCAAACACGCCCGGCACGCTGGTGGCGTAGCCGCCGCGGACGTCGGTGCTGGCCCGGGCATTGCCGCGTGCGTCGCGCTCGACGCCAAAGGCATCGAGCACGTCTGCCACCGGCGCGACAAAACCCATTGCGAGCAACACCAGGTCCGCTTTAAACACCCGCTCGGTGCCGGGAACTTCGCTCATCTTTCCGTCCTTCCACTGGACCTGCACGGTGGCAAGACCGGTCACGCGCCCCTGCTCACCCACGAACGACTTGGTCGCAATCGCGAACTCGCGTTCGCAGCCCTCCTCGTGACTGGAGCTGGAGCGCAACTTGATGGGCCAGTACGGCCAGGTCAGCGGCCCGTCTTCCTTCAGCGGCGGCTGCGGCAGCAGTTCGAACTGCGTCACGCCGGCGGCGCCGTGGCGATTGCTGGTGCCGACGCAGTCCGAGCCGGTGTCGCCGCCGCCGATCACGATCACGTGCTTGCCGGCGGCCGAGATCCGCCCGTTGACCTTGTCGCCGGCGTTTGTCTTGTTTTGCTGCGGCAGGAATTCCATCGCGAAATGGATGCCGTCAAGTTCACGCCCGGGCACGGGAAGATCGCGCGACAGTTCGGCGCCGCCGGCGAGCAGTACCGCATTGAAATCCTTGCGCAGCTGAGCCGGTGTGATTCTCTTCGTCGCCCCGTTCAGCACCTTCGACGGTACGCAGTCGTAGGAGCGTGGGATGCACTCCGAATAGCAAGCGCGGCGGCAATCCGCGATGAGAGCGGGGTGAAAAGGTAGTCTCGAGCGCATCGGGGCAGCTGCGCCTTACCCGTGACAGAGCGGTCGAAGTTGCTGACGGCTCCCTCCACTGACGTCGAATCGTAGGGTCAAGCGGTCGGCTACCGTCCCTCAACCGTAAACGCGAGCAGCAAGCTACCGGGGTGTGTGAGGAGGCTCGAGCCCGAAGTAACATAGAGGGTCCCGCCGGAGACGATCTGGGGGTATCCATTGATGGATCCGCCTGCGGCGACCGCGCCATTCACCGTTCGACGAGGCCGGCCGGTATCGGCGTCCCAGAGCAGCTTTCCGTCGCTGGTCGAAAATGCTCGTATGTGGCCATCCAGAGCGCCCGCAAACACGACGTCAGGAATGGCAGTTACCGCACCTGGTTGTGCAGCGCTACAGTCCTTGGAACCCCAGTAGCAACGTGGCTGTAACGGCTGTGCGTGCCAGAGCGTCTTCCCATCGCGCAAGCGGAGTGCTGTCGTGCCGCCGGGAGTAAACGGCGCGGACGCATCACGGTCAGCGACCGTGAAATATGCGGCGGCGGCGTCTGCTGCCCCACCGTACATCACCCCGCCAATCAGGCCACCTTTTCCGATGCGTTGCTGCCAGAGCTGATTCCCCGCATGATCGGGATCCAGCCCATACACGACACCCGACTTCTGCCCGATGACCAGAATCCGATGGCCGTTCCCGAGATCCCGAAGGATCGGGGAATCGCCGAATTCCATATGCTCGGGTGCAGGCTTCTCACAATCGGATCGCCGGGATGATCGACATGCAGTATAGGGGTCATCCGCTGGCATAGGCTGAACCGCCCACAGGCGCTGGCCAGTCGCCAAATTCAGAGCGACAACGGCATTGGTATCGCCATCCTCCGCATCATTGTACGCATTGCCAGTCGCGACATAGAGCGCATGTCGCTGAACGTCGAGTGTGGGCGCTGCCCAAATTGCTGCGCCTGCTGGCCCTGAGAGAGAGGTGCCCGCCGAATTATTGCGTCCGAGAGCGGCAGCTTCTCGCGGGATCATGTAGGTTTTCCAACGAATTCGACCATGGAGTGCATCGATTGCGACGACACTGCCGCGGAACGTGCAGCAGGGTTGGTTGGGGTACCACTCTGCGCCCTCCGACATCGACGAAACGGGGACGTACAGCATTCCCGCGTGATACATCGGAGAGCCGGTAATGCGCGCGAGAGGGTGATCATCCGCGCGAACTTTCCAAACCAATTTTCCAGCCTTTGCGCTTAGCGCATAAATATTGGCCTTTTCATCGCCGAAGTACACCTGGGCTTGCGACTTGCCCGGGCCTGCGGATCCCACGACTATGGCCGATCGAACGGGCGCCTCAGCTTGATAAGTCCAATGCGTGCAGCCGTGGCTCGAATCAAGGGCGAAAACACCACCGAGCGCGCCGCTGACAAACAGTGTGCCGCCAACGGCGACGGGAGTCCCGTAAGCGGACCCGCCGGGGTAGGCGAACGCCCATTTCAGCTTCAATCGGGAAACGTTTTCGCGCGTGATCGAAGTGTTTTCCTGAAAACGCGTATTGGCCAGATCCAGGCCGACACCGTTCCAATCTGCCGATGTGGGCACGATGGCCCCGATATTTTCGCGGCAGTGATTGGCGCTTGAAGAGGGACCGACGGTACGGCCGGGGGCACGATGCGTGAGGTGAATCGCCAATTCCCGAATGTCTGCTTGGGTCAGTCCGCGCGCCTGGGGCTGCATCGGACCGGTCGTCAGGGCGGCAACTACGGCCTCGGGTGGCTTGTAGTTGAGGACGTAAACCGGCGGAATGTTGCCGCGCGGATGCTCGTGACATATGGCACATCGCTCCGCAAACAGTGTTTCACCACGGCCTGAATTAAGCTGCGCAGAAGGAGATAAATTCTCCTCAGGCTCCGATGCGCTGAAAGAAGGCGATGACCATGTTGCTGCCAGGACGATGCCGCCCAAGATGCCGGCAATAATGAGACGCGAGGCACGCGCCTCGGTCGCTTTCGTGCTGCGGCGGATCACGGTCGTAGCACAAATGAACGCGCTGGATGCGATCGCCAATCGGGGGCCGACGCCTTCCCGCGTCAATCCAAGCTGAAAACGATGATCTCGATTTTCTGCAGTCATGAGCCGCTTGTATCCTCGCAATTTCGCAATTTACAGACGCAGGGCAAGCCGCCCATTCACGCATCGCAGGATAGCATGGACGTGAAATACCGCGGACGGCGCCATCCTTGTTTGAGCCGCGGGAACGTGGGGTGATCCTTCGGAGTCATCCCATCTACGAGATGAGGTTCGGACGTTCACCAGCCCATCAGCTTGCATCCCGTTGGCCTTGAGCCAACGAAATTTCGGAAGGAGACCCGCCACCCTACTTTTGCCGTCGGGCCGAGGAGACTCAAGTGCTCTGGATCATCCAAAGGTCAGAAAGGTGGTCGCAATGCTACCAGTGATAGCGCAGGCGAAGCCCGTACATCCTCGGCTCACCCCAAAGGTCGCTTGCGATGCCAAGCGTGTTGAACACGCCGGTATTACTGATGCGGTAAGTCTTATTCGAAGCGTTGGCTACGAAGAGGCCAATCTCAACGGGCGTCTTCAGGATGTCGCTCCATGTGAGCGAAGCGTTAACTAGCCCGAACGGCGCAAAGTATGAACCAGACTCGTACTGCGGAAGGTTGGTCGTAGCCTCAATCTGCGACCCTGTGTAGGCGTAAGTCGCGCCGAAAACAACCTTCCCGATGTCAGAAGAAATCTGGAGCGAATATCGTGCGGTTACGCTGAATTGCTCTTTCGGAAGGTACGAAAATGGCATGCAGCGCAGGTCCGCGGTCCCGACCACGAAGCCTCCACTGCAGTCAAACTGTCCAAATGCACTAAAGACCGAGAACTGCTTGTACTCACCACGGAGGTGGGAGTAGTTGGCAGAAAGCTCGAGCCCGTGCCCGGGCGTCACGCTCGCTTCTACTTCGACACCTTTGATCGTCGCGGCAGCGGCATTGAAGACTGCAGCTCCGGAGGCAAAAGTATTTGCGTTGTAGTCTCCTGCAACGACTTGGATGTCCTTGTAGTCGCTGTGGAAGACGTTGGCGTTAAATGTGAACGGGCCGTCGCCGCTCCGGAACGTAGACTTGAACCCGAGTTCGTACGTGGTCACGTGCTCCGGCGCGAATGTGAGGTTCGACGGACTGACTGCGAAGAGATTGAAGCCACCACGCTTGTAGCCGCGCGTCGCCTTGCCATACACTAGGACGTGTCCGGCAACCATGTAGTCGAGACCCAAGGTCCAGCTCGGGGCTGACGAACTCTGGGAGGCGATGTTCGCGCAGTCGTTATAGTTTGTCGGAATGACCGGGACGCCATTGCTGCATCCTGTCACCGTATTGTTTGGCCCGAGCGAAAAGCCGCTTCCCGAAGCGTGAACGCGATCCCAAGTGTAACGCGCGCCAGCCGTCAGCTTCAGTCCCGCCAGAGACTCGGTTGCATCGCCGAGGTCGTAGCCGATCTGCGCATATGCTGCGCGCGCGGTGTTGTCGTAATGATACGAGGTGCCCGAATCGAAGAAGAAGTTGATTCCTTGGAAGGTCACGTTGGCGGGTGTATTCACAGCCTCGTAGTACACGCCCGCGGTGTAGGTCAGGTGGTTGCTGCGAGCGTTGCCCTGAACCTGAAGTTCCTCGGTGAGTTGGCGAACCTGATCTGTGTATCCAAACAGGGGTAGGTTCTCGTTCGCCCATGCAAGCGGGGTGCCGTCGCCGTCGTAAGGGCTAACGGAATTAAGAGCGCCGTAGCTGAGGATATTTCGAAGCGCAACCGTATTCGACAGGTCAATCTTCAGTTGATCGACAAGATTCCAACCCTCGATCCGAGACTCAAGCGGCGGTGGCTGTGGACCGAGCGCAATCTGGCGCGGGCCTCGAGCCCGCTGAGCAGCGACGAGATCGGACAGGACGGAGCAATTAGCTCCGAAGCCGACGCCGGCGCAGCCGCCGTTTGCACCGAACACGCCATCCGCGTAGGGTATATTGAACGCGGACAACACCCATCCGCTTCCGTGGGTATGGCTTTTGGAGCCGCTGAACATCAGGTAGTTCTCCACACTATCCGTCGGCTTCCAGGTCACCCCCAGACGGCCGGCGAAGTAGTGCCGATTGTCGTAGTCCACGCCTGAGACGATGTCGCGAGTGTAGCCGCCGCGATCAACGAATGTGCCTGCGAACCGCAGCTGCAGGCGGTCATTCACTGGCACGTTGACTACCGCCTCAATTTCCTTGTCGGAGTAGTTGCCGAACTGAACCCGCAGCGATCCGGAATACTTGTTTGTCGGGCGCGCGGGTTCGAGGAGAATCGCCCCGCCCGTGGTGTTACGCCCGAAGAGCGTTCCCTGCGGCCCTCGCAGAACTTGAACATTCGCAAGGTCGAACAGCTGTCCCGGGGATCCCTGCAAGGAGGTGATACTGCCGGGCACCAACGGGATCTCCGCAAGATATTGAACGACGGCCGACGCAGCGCCGTACTGCGTGCTCTGGCCGCGGACAACGAACATTTCCACGTCGCGGCCCTGCCCATACGGGCTTACAGACAAGGAGGGAACCTGGCCCTGGAGATCCTGCGGCGTCGTGATGTGGCGTTCCTCGAGCTGCGCGGCCGACATCGCAGTGACCGCAACCGGGATCGTCTGCGCTGACTCTGATCGTCTGCGCGCCGTAACCGTGACCTCCTCTAGGTCGTACGAACTTTGGGCCGCACCAGAAGTGCCGCCAGACAACTGCTGTGGGTCCGCCAACGCCGGCCGTGTGATGATCGATACGATGCCTGCGAAAATCAGGAACAAAACCGAGCGCAAGGCAGTCCTGGTGTGTTCTTGCATGTCTACGATCCCCCGTTCAGTCAACGCAAACTGATTAGCTGTGTGCTGCACGCAAGTAACTATCAGACATGCTCGGCGCAAATCCAAATAATGACCCAGCGTGTGCCATTATAAGTACGGACTCCGCGCTAATTGCAAGTGGTGAGTGCTCGTCGTGTCGGAGGCCGACGGGCGCCGGGCATGCTGCGGTGCAAAGTATCTCCGACTTGCTGTAAGCGTTTTAGGCAGAGGCGACGGTGGATCTGTCAAAGGTCTAGAAGGCGGATCTCGCAAAGAATCGTATCGGCAGCGCTGAATACTCTCGTTCGGCAGATTTCGCCCAAGGCAAGCACCCCGAGTCGCCACATAGCGGTCGAGTACATTGGCGGAATTTCTTTGCCCGTTGCGCGACTCGCAGAGCGTGATTCTCGATACGGCGCACAGTCGGCTATGCGGCGATGACCAGCGGGAATGGGCGGTGCTACAAATCCGCTTACGACGGGCGCTTTGCTTCGGGCTCAGCGACGACAATTCGACGGGAGTCTTCGCGCCAGAGCAATCGAGCGGTTAGCGTCGTGGACCTTGAAATGCAGATACTCTGCGGCCGAGCACTGGGCCGAAACGTCTCAGCTGTGCCGCCGCCCCGGCGCGAGAAGCGATGTATGGGCGGAACTCGGACGCGTATTCCGTCTCTTTCAAATTGCGTGATTCAGCGAAAAATGGAGTTGCCGTGGCTAAGGCTTTGTAAATAAATAAGGGTATCAAGTCGACTTGTTCACGTTTGGCTTGATCAAGTAATTCCACTCGCCGTGGAACTTGTTGGGTTGCAGATTGACTTGCTTCATCTG
>WBZN01000273.1_pt1 | contig 55517 bp, 66 predicted proteins | sample 5204281 | NCBI WGS metagenome assembly WBZN01 (sample SAMN12344347, study PRJNA552823) | activated sludge metagenome | biome: Activated sludge suspended growth; feature: Nitrification reactor; material: Wastewater; isolation source: activated sludge from nitrification reactor of wastewater... | reverse complement strand
ATATCGCCGGTGGTAACGTTAATGGCGTAATCAATCAGGCGGGATCGGATGCAAACCGCGATGCCGACATGTTCATTTTCTACAACCAGATCAAGATGGTCCCCGGCATGGTCATCGAGCCGTTCTACGTGTTGTACCAGAACCGTTATGGTTCGGCTGACAATGCTGGTCAAGGTCTTGGTACAGCCAAGCACTCCAACCAGACCCGTCACATGATCGGAAACCGGGTTGAAGTGCGCAAGGGCGGGTTCGATTTCTCGAACGAAATCGCCTGGCAGTTCGGTCAAATGGGTCAGGTCGGTGCCTGCCAAGGCGAACAAAAATGTTTGCACATCAATGCCTGGGCCACCAGAAACTGGATCGGTTACACGTTCTACGACACGGCCTGGAAGACCCGTCTGGCCTTCAACCTCGATTACGCGTCCGGCGACAGCCGGAACAACACCTGCACCAACGGGACCAATTGTAAGACAGCGAACACGTTCGAAAACTTCTTCCCGACGAACCACATCCACATGGGCTACATGGACGTGCAAGCGTGGAAGAACATGCTGTCTCCATCGGTCAACTTGCAGGCCCGCCCTTCGGCGCGTGACCATATCGAATTGTGGTATACGAACCTGAACCTAGCCAACTCGAAGGATTGCTGGTATCGGGGCGCACAGGGTTGTTACGTGTTCTCGAACGTCAACAACACGAAGACCCACATCGGCGATGAAATTGACGTGGCCTACACCCGGATGTTCGCCGACGGCAAAGTCGCCCTGCAGGCTGCGTATGGCACCATTTTCGCTGGCGGCTATTTGACCAGCACCTTGAACCAGACGCAGAATCAGCACTGGGCCTATATGTCGTTGTGGATGAACTTCTAGGAAGAAGCGATCAGGTTACAGCTTTCAGCTGACAGCGTCCTTGCTGATCGCTGACGGCTTTCACCAAAGGAGACACGCAATGAAGAAACTCATGTTCGTAACGCTGGGCGTCGCGGCGTTGGCGATCGGCAGTCAGCCGGTTACCGCGCAGGCCCAGGTCGCGGATGCGATTCAAGCAGTGAACGATGCCATCGTCGAGTTGACCGATGCGCCGGGCCTCGGCAAGCGGACGACCGTCGATGTGACGAAGCGGTGGGGATCCGATCGGTCCGTCATCGACAGCGCGACGGCAAAACTCCAGGATGGGCTCAGCAAGGCTCAGTCCGGCGGAGTCGGCGCCGATGCCATGCGTCAATTGAAGATGGCGGTGGATTACGGCAAGGCTCGCTTGCACAAGGAAGCTCGTTTGTCCGCACAGGGGGCATTGCGCTATCTGTGCGTGGCGAATCAGGATCAGGGCCCAGGTTGCGATACGGTGCCGAAGTTCGGCAGCTACACCGCGCCGTAGCCAGACGTTTGGCGATCTTCGAGGTATGAGGGGAGATCCCCTGTCTGTCTCGACGCCTGAAGCCCCGCCGGGTGATCCCCGGCGGGGCTTCTTTTTTGGAGGGGGTTGGGACGAATCGAGCAGCCGCTGAGGTTTGTTGCAGATGCCTGTCATGCTCTCGACCCTGACGGCTTGCCCGTGGTTCGCCGGGCGTCTTATACTCGGCTCGTTCGCCATGTGCATCGTGGGTTTGTTCCTGAGTTTTCCCCGTGGATGATCTGAGTAAACAGCTGAGCCAACAATTCGGATTTTCGTCGTTCCGCCCCGGCCAACGGGAGGTGATCGATGCCGTGTTGTCCCGTCGCGATGCCATGGCCGTGATGCCCACCGGCCAGGGGAAATCCCTTTGCTATCAGTTGCCGGCCACCATTCTGCCCGGCCTGACGCTGGTCATTTCTCCGTTGATCGCCCTGATGCAGGATCAGGTGAATAGTCTGAACGCCCGCCACATTGCCGCCGCGGCATTCCACTCCGGTCTTTCTGAGCAGGAACGGGATAAAATCGTGCTGCACCTCAAGTTGAGACGGCTCCAGCTACTCTATCTCGCCCCTGAACGGATGCAGCACGAGCGCTTTCTTCGCCTCTTGCGATCATTGTGGGTGTCTCTTCTGGTTGTGGACGAGGCGCATTGCATTTCGCAGTGGGGACATGATTTCAGGCCTGACTACCTGAATATCGGTCGCCTGCGCCGGGAGCTCGAAAATCCGCCCTGTCTGGCCTTAACGGCTACCGCCACGGCGCGCGTGCAAGCGGATCTCTGTGAACGGCTGGCGCTCCACGATCCGTTGCGGCTCGTCACGGGGTTTCGTCGGCCGAATCTTGCCCTCTCGGTTCGCCGGTGTCGTTCGCGTCAAGAGAAACTTGCCCAATTGGAGCGGGTGGTGCGCGACTACCCCACGGGGACGCTGCTCATCTATTGCGCCACGCGTCGCGCGGTGGAGGAAGTGGCGGCCTGTCTGGGGCGCTCCAATTCGTCTGTCGGGTATTACCATGCGGGCCTGTCGGATGAAGAGCGGCGATCGGTTCATGAGGAGTTTCGCGTGGGGACGATCCGGATATTGGCGGCGACCAATGCGTTCGGCATGGGGATCGATAAGTCGGATGTGCGCCTGGTGGTTCATTTTGATATTCCCGGAAGCCTGGAGGCCTATTACCAGGAAGTCGGACGGGCCGGGCGTGACGGGCAGCCGGCCGCGTGCCTGTTGTTGTTTCATGAGCGGGATGTCGCCACGCAGGAATACTTCATTCAACAAGCTTCCAAAGAGTCCGGCAATTCAGCGCGCGTGGAACGCATGAAGACGTTGCTCCAAGACTTGCTGGACTATGTGTCGGTGACGACCTGCCGCCAGCTTGCCATCCTGGACTATTTTAGCGATGAGGTGGAGCGGGCCCTGGGGCCATGTGGGTTGTGTGATTGTTGTCAAGCGCCGTTGCAGGCGCCCGCGGACCTCGTGAATGATGAGGCCGGGTGCGCAAAGGCCGTCCTTAGCGCAGTAGCCTGGTGCGGGGGGCGATTCGGAGTGACCCGAATTGTGGAGATGCTTCGCGGAAGTCGTTCGAAAGGCTTGCTGGCCTATGGTGCTGAAGATTGTCCGGGGTATGGACTGTATCAAGCCTGGACGAAGACGGCGCTGACTCGTCTCGTGAAAGCCCTGGTCGACTCCGGCTATCTGCAAGTAGACGGCCTGGAATATCCCACCCTTGACCTGACTCGGCGCGGGCAGGAGGTTATGAAGGGCGTCAGTTCCGTGGACGTGAGTCAGGGGGGCGAGTCTTCGACCACGCCGCGCCTAAAGACACCGGTGAGTGGCCGGAACAACTCCACGACTGCATCACTCACGTCGTCCGTTGATCCGCAGTTGTTCGAACGGCTGCGTCAATTGCGTAAAGAGTTGGCTGAGGAGGAGGGCGTGGCGCCCTTCGTGATTTTTCACGACAAAACTCTTCGCACAATCGCCGGGCATAAACCGGTGACGCTCAGCGCGCTGTTGGAGATTCCCGGAATCGGGGAGATCAAGGTGGAGCGATACGGCCGACGTGTGCTTGGTATCGTGAATGAGGAATGCCGGTAAATTCCTTCGTGTAGTGGTCTTCCGCCCTTCCTCTCACGCTCCTGTTCCTAGGCTCTCAGCCCTCCCGCTTTACGGAACTGTTCCTGCAATTCCGAATAGGTGGTGGTCACAGGAAATTGCGGGAATTCTTTTGGTAGATGTGCCGGCGGACGGAAGAAGAACCCGGCATGGGCTTCTCCCAGCATGGCGGTATCATTGTACGCATCCCCGGCGGCCATGACGTGGAAATTCAGGTTCTTCAACGCGGCGACCGCGTGTTTCTTCTGGTTGGGTTGCCGGAGTTTGTAGCTGACAATACGGCCGTTAGGGCCGATTTCCAGCTGATTGCAGAAGATGGTGGGGAAGCCCAGTTGCCGCATCAATGGCAAGGCGAATTCATAGAATGTATCGGACAGAATGATGACCTGGGCTCGTTCGCGCAGCCAGGCAATAAATTCGGCCGCCCCCTCCATCGGGCCCATGGCGTCGATCACCGATTGAATGTCGGCGAGGGTGTACCCATGCTGATCAAGGATCTTCAACCGCCGCGTCATCAAGGCGTCATAGTCCGGCATTTCGCGGGTGGTGATTTTGAGTTCTTCAATGCCGGTCTTGATGGCAAAGTTGACCCAGATTTCAGGAACCAACACGCCTTCAAGGTCGAGACAGGCAATTACGGGATTCTGCATGCATCTCCTCCAGCAAATCGTACAGTTTAGATAGTGAGTGGTGGGTGGGGTACAGCATCACTCACGCGACGTTCAATACTTAGAAAACTGCCTTCTCTCCAGCGCTTCCGCGCCGGGCCCTTTCCTGAGCCAGGTATCGCCCAATTTTGTCGATGGCCTTTTCGAACAATGCTGTGCCGGCCCATCGGCCAGCCTGCTCGGCGCGATGCCGTTTGGCCCAGTCGACGGCCAGCGGGAGCGGGATGAGTCTGGGCGTTGTGCCGGTCAGGTCCGCCCAGAGCAGACTCAGCGCAGTACTCATGCGCACTGCAACGGGAACCGGTCGGATCGTCTGATTGGTCATGTCTTGGCAGTCGGTGGCGGGCGAGGTGACGGCGAGTTCCCGGCAGGCTGCCGGGCGATCGTCGTAAATGCTGCACACTTCATTGTCGAGAAAAGGGCAGGGCATCCGAAGGGCATAATACGCCCGGTTCAACGGTTCGATGGCTTCGTCACTGACCGGGTCGGGAGACTCAGCCAAAGCGGACAATTGTGTCAGGATTCCGGCTCGGGCCAGCTGTTGCTGCGCCACGTCAATTTTCGACAGGAGCCGTTCGCGCTCCGGTGGGGCGAGGCGGTCGAGGCTCTGTGCGAGGGCAAAGGCTTCGGGTGCGGAAATCGGCACCAGCATGCGGCAACAGGCCGCGCAGCCTTTGTGACAGGACACGGTGTGACCGCCTTGACGTACATGGCCGAGTTCCAGCGTTTGGGCCTCTTCGCCGAGGCTGCGCATCAGGGGAAGGATTGCCGTCACCGGCACGAAGCTCGTCGGAACTCCAACGGCGGTGGAGACTTCGCCGATCGGGGTCTGCAGAGAAATTTCGAAGTGGTCCACTCGTGTCTGTTGACTCACGGATATGATGGTAGCTCGTTTCTTGCGGTCATGAATAGGGATAATCCCCGTTATGGTGTGTTGCCGCAGCTATCATAGAGAACCATCGAATCGGCGGTCAACCGAGGATGCCGGACTCCGGTCTTGCTCCACGGGGAGGGTTGCGGCTACTCTATCGTCGATGCGTGTATCCGGTCATATCATCGGCTTACTCAAAGAATATATGCGCGATCTCGTTGAGCAGGCTCGCCAGGAGTCGCAGGCTCAGCAGGCATTCGGCTTTTCCGCGCCTCCGTATCAGCCGGATCATGCCATTGCGGATTTGCTCTCGATTTTGGACGACCGGATCGAATCCGAAGGGCTGCAAGTCGGCATGCCGCTTGAGTTCCTCCATGAAATGTGGCGGCATTGTAACGAGGCGCGTAGCGAGGTGATAGAACAGGTGTGGCTGGAAACCAATCTTGGTCAGCCGGGCTCATCCAAGGCGCGGATTCGAGAGTTAACCTACGCCGCGCTCATCACGCATCTCGAAAAGGACTCCGCGACAGAGTAACCAATCGCCGGATCGCAAATCGTGAGAACGTCGCTCAGGGTTGCCACTTTCCGGTGATCCAATAGACCAGGATTCCAGCCACTTCGTCGATGGTCTGCGTGCTGAGAAGGAGAGCCCGGGCGGTGGGGATGAAGTCGAACACGGTTTTCTGTTCCCAGGCCTGTTGCGGGTGATGTTTCGATTCATACCCGCAGGCAACCGGGGTAACCTGAAAGCCTTGCTTCTCAAACAAACCCACGGCGCGGGGGAGGTGATAGGCGGCGGTGACCAGTACGATGTGGCCTGGACCCAGAACGGCTTTGGCCTGCACTGCGTTTTCGTATGTCGTTCGGGAGTTCTCCTCCACCTGAATGACCGATTCCGGCACGCCAAGGCGGAGAGCCCACCGTTTCATTTCACGGGATTCCGGCGGTCCGGTTCGAAGCACGGTTGCGTCGCCTCCTGCGAGTAACAGCCTGGGAGCCAGGCCCTGGAACCACAATTCGGCGCCGCAGGCGGTACGCTGGCGTGAGGCCTCTGAGGTTTCGTCGGCCGGCCGCAGCGATCCTTTGTGAAAGACACCCCCTGCCAGGACAACCACGGCGTCGAATTTCGATGCGGAGGACGCTGTGAACGGCGGATACCGTGCCTCAAGCTGGGAGATATACATACTTGAAAGAATGGGGGTGGCGGTAAGGAACAGGAGCAGAATTGTGCTGAAGGCAAAGCGCCTGACCCAGGTGGTTCGTCGAGGCGTGACGGGCAGGATGGCGAAGAGCAGGGTGAACAGTCCTGCAGCGATGATCCATGTTAAGGGGTACAGCAAATATTTCGAGGCCTTGTATACACCGAACCACATGGGGGTTAGATCCATAGGTGCTCCAAAGTTGGCCGAAGAGGTAGAACGCCCAGCATACACGCAGGTGTGAGAGACACCAAGTATTCAGGAGGATTGCATGGCAGAGGGACGACATTACTGGTTGATGAAATCCGAGCCCAACGCGTTTTCAATCGACGATCTGGCACGCGCGCCCAAGCAGACAACGTCCTGGGATGGTGTCCGGAACTACCAGGCGCGTAATTTTTTGCGGGCGATGAAAACCGGTGATCAGGTCTTGTTTTATCACAGCAATGCCCAGCCTCCTTCCGTGATGGGGATCGCCGAGGTGGTGAAAACTGCCTATCCAGACGCGACGCAGTTCGATCAGAACGATGCGCACTACGATCCGGCTAGCGTTCCCGGCCAGCCCCGGTGGGATGTGGTGGATATCCGGTTCGTGCGCAAGTTTGCGGCGCCGCTCTCGTTGGATTTTCTACGGGAGCAGGCCGGTTTGAAGGGGATGGAATTGCTTCGAAAGGGATCGCGCTTGTCGGTGCAGCCTGTGCAGCCCGCCGAGTGGAATGAAATTCTTCGACTCGCCCGCGCTCACGCCGGCTGAGGTCCTGCTCCGGGGCAGGATTGTTTCTTCATTCTCCCTCTTCATTCCCAAGGCAAGGGTTAGCTACGGGCTTTTCCGTCGTCCAAATAGCGATGTTGCCAATCGAGCCAGGCATGGCCGAGCTCATGGGCGAGAATGTAGCGTCGTCGCGTGACGGGGAGCCGCTTGCGGATATAGATCGTTTTCGCTTCGTTGTCCCAAATTCCATCCGCGTTGGCATCCTGGCGGTCCATCTCCGAATCGGTGACTTGCCGGATCATGATGTGATAACCGAATGGAAGGACGACTTTGTTTGGTATTCGCACCATGTCCCTCACTGTCTTTACTTATGGGCGCGCTCTGCGCCAAATTCCTGCTCCCGGATAGCCTAACATATTTCCTGTTTCGTCATCCCCGTTTAAAAAGTGATTGTTTTCAGTTAGTTGCGTCGAGTTCCCCTGTCTCCGCATGCCTCCTGACCTCATAGTGTCTCCCGGCCCCGAGATCGTGTTGAGGATTTCAATTGAAAGATCGGATGGTGTATCATCCGTCCATGGTCGATAAACTTCTCGCTCAAGAACTTGCGAAGCCCTACCCGTCGGTCGTCAGGATTGTGGGAGTGAAGATCCGTGACCGCGGTGAGGTCAAGAAATTCGATGCCGGGGAAACCGGCCTGACTGTGGGCGATCGCGTATTGGTCGAGGTTGCCGGCGAACTGAGCTATGGAGTCGTCTATGGGGCCCCTCAGGCGGTGCCGTTTATTCCGCCCATGCGTGTCTTGCAGTCCATTGCCCGCAAAGCCACCGCTGAAGATGCGGCGACGATCGATCGCTACGAACGGCTGGCTTCCGAGGGCATGAAGGCCTGCCGGGAACAGGCCGCAGCACTGGGACTCAGGATGAAACTGGTCGAAGTGTTCTGCTCGTTTCATCGCCGGCAGATGACCTTCGTCTATACGGCTGAGGATCGTATCGATTTCCGCGAATTAGTTCGCCTGCTCGCTCGCCGGTTCGGCGGGCGGATTGAAATGCGTCAGGTGGGGGTCAGGGATGAAGCAAGCCGATTGGGCGGGATCGATACCTGCGGATTAGTCTTGTGCTGCGCGGCATTTCTGACGGAAGTCAAACCGGTGACCGTGAAACAAGCTCGGGTGTTAGGGCTTCCGGTGGATGACCCCAAGTTGCTGGGAGTCTGTGGTCGCCTCAAGTGTTGCCTGCTGTTCGAGGCGATGGAGAGTCAACCCGTCTCCTCATCGTCGAAGTCGTCCGCGCTCATCACACCCGCTCGTTCCCGTCTGGCCTCCTCCTAACCTGCACCCATTCCGATACGCCTTTTTGTTGTAGACGTCCGCTCCTCTCGTACCCATCGGTTGCGCTCATAACGTCTCGTGATTTGAACCTGAAAGAGTATAATGAGCAGGAGGTGACAGATGCCTCAGGTGCTGGTGCTCGGATCCGGGAAAATCGGGTCTCTCATCGCAGGGCTGCTGTCGGCCAGGGAACAGTACCAGGTGCATCTGGCCGACCTCACCCTGGATGCGCCAAAACGATTGATCGATGCCCTGGCGCTTTCGACGGTGACTCCCTGCGCATTGGACCTGCGCCGACCCGAGTCGGTGGTCGACTATGTTGTTGCGCACGGCTTTGACGCCGTGATCTCCAGTCTACCGTATTTTTATAATGCGGCGGTCGCAGAAATTGCGCGAGCGCATCATCTCCACTATTTTGACCTGACCGAAGACGTGGCCGTGACCAGCCGCGTCAAGGCCATCAGCGACGGCGCCGACCGGGCGTTTCTTCCTCAGTGCGGGCTGGCGCCCGGCTTCATCAGTATCGTTACGAACGACCTGATCGGCCATTTCGAAGCGATCGACAACGTGAAGATGCGCGTTGGCGCGCTTCCGGTCCACCCGAGTAATGCCTTGAAGTATTCCCTGACGTGGTCGACCGACGGGTTGCTCAATGAATATGGAAATGTGTGTGTCGGGATTGAAGGCGGGGAAGAGGTTCACCTGCGGCCCTTGGAAGGATATGAGACAATTGAATTGGACGGTCTGCTCTACGAAGCGTTCAATACGTCGGGCGGGCTGGGCACCCTCGCGGACACCTATCGTGGCCGGGTTCGGACGATGAATTACAAGACGCTGCGGTATCCCGGCCATTGCGAAAAGATCCAGTTTCTTATGAACGATCTCAAGTTGAATGAGGACCGGGAGACGCTCAAACGTATCCTGGAGCAGGCCATTCCGCAGACGCACCAGGATGTAGTGTTGATATACGCGGCTGTCACCGGCACGCGGCAGGGTGAGTTGTTTGAGGAGACCTACGTGAAGAAGGTTTATCCTCAAACAATGCTCGGACGGACGTGGTCTGCGATTCAAGTCACGACGGCGTCATCCCTTTGCTGCGTCGTGGACCTGGTTATGACCAAGCCATCAGCCTATCGGGGATTCATCAGGCAGGAACATTTTTCTTTGCAGGACGTCTTGGACAATCGCTTCGGGGACTGTTTCCGTCCTTAGATGAATGATGACGACGGAAGAACTATTCACACAGCTGGGTTTGGCCCGGGAACAGTCGGGAGGCGGCTGTGCTTCCTCCGCCTGGACACGTACGACGCATGCCGGAGTCATGGAATCCAGAAATCCGTCGACAGGAACGACGCTGGCGCGGGTATATGGTTGCTCCGATGAGGATTACGACGCCCTGGTGACCGGTCTCCAGCAGACTCACCGGTCATGGCGGACGGTACCGGCCCCCAAACGAGGCGAGGTGATTCGTCGGATCGGACAGGCGTTGAGGGAACAGAAAGAGGCTCTCGGCAGTCTGATTTCTCTCGAAGTGGGGAAGATCAAGGCTGAGGGCGATGGTGAAGTGCAGGAGATGATCGACATGGCTGATTTCGCCGTCGGGCTCTCCCGCATGTTGTACGGGCAGACCATGCATTCGGAACGGGCGCAGCACCGGATGTACGAACAATGGCACCCGTTGGGTGTGACAGGCGTGATCACCGCGTTCAATTTTCCGGTTGCGGTCTGGGCCTGGAATGCATTCATCGCTGCCGTGGCGGGGAATACGGTGTTGTGGAAACCCTCCCCCAAGGCGCCGCTCTGCGCTGTCGCCATACAACACCTCTGCAATCGTGTCCTGGAAGAGGCCGGATACCCCGGTGTGTTCGCGCTGATGACAACGGATCGGGTTGAACTGGCCGAGCGCATGGTTCGAGATGAACGGCTTCCTCTGATCTCTTTCACCGGTTCTGTGCCGGTGGGAAGGCATGTGGCGGAAGTGGTCGGGCGTCGCCTGGGCCGCAGTCTGCTGGAATTGAGCGGGAACAACGCCATCATTGTCGATGAGACCGCCGACCTCGAATTGGCCACGAGAGCGATTGTCTTCGGGGCCGTCGGCACCGCGGGACAGCGCTGCACCAGCACCAGGCGTGTGATCGTGCAGGAGTCCCAGTACGAAAAGTTGATACCACGGCTCCTTTTCGCCTATGCGCGGGTGACGATCGGGGATCCGCTTCAGCCGAATGTCATGATGGGACCGCTGATCGATGGCGAGGCGGTGGCGCGATATCGGTTGGCGCTCGATGCGGTGATACAAGCAGGCGGTGAGGTGCTCTGCGGAGGGCGGGTGTTATCCCGTCCGGGGTATTTTGTCGAGCCGACGATTGTCCTAGCCCAGAATCATTGGGAGATTGTTCAGCAGGAAACGTTTGCGCCGATCTTGTACGTGATGACCTATCGAACCCTGGATGAGGCCATTCACATCCAGAATGCCGTGCCTCAGGGATTGTCGTCCGCGCTGTTTACCACTCATCTTCGCCATAGCGAGGCGTTTCTCTCGACCCTGGGGAGCGATTGCGGCATTGCCAACATCAACATTGGCACCTCTGGCGCGGAGATCGGGGGCGCATTCGGCGGGGAGAAAAGCACGGGCGGCGGACGGGAGGCAGGATCCGACGCCTGGAAGGCGTATATGCGGCGTCAGACCACCACGATCAATTGGGGGACTGAATTGCCGTTGGCACAGGGTGTTACGTTTGGTCGGGCGGAAGGAGGGAACCATGGGGCAAGTCGCTGATCTTGATGCCGTGATTGCTCGAATGACGGCCGACTTTCTCGCACAGAATAGCGCGGCCGGCATGCTGCGCCATGCGTTGGACGACATTGGGGTCGGGTTTGTGCCGGTCATGGACCACTTGACGATTAGAACCATGAACATTGATCAGCGGGCGGAGGAATTCATCGCCCTCGGGTACGACTACGATGAAACAATTTACTACGACGATTGGTATGCAAAAGTCTTCAGGAAAGCCGGATATCCGGCCTTGTTTGTCGACCAGGCGTATCCAGACGCTCGTGGCCAGACCAGTATTATTCCGCGTTGGGTCGAAAAGTTCGGCGATGGTGTGTTTCATCATGTGGCTGTCCGGGTAGAGAATATCGAGCACGCGATTCTGAAGCTGAAATTGAAAGGTGTGGTCTTTGCCGGGGAAATTGTCGGGGCGCGGGGAGGCCCGCTGCGGCAGATTTTTACGGCTCCTGAGATGATTGACGGCCAGCCTTTTTCGGTCTTGGAACTCGCCGAACGGCATCACGGCTATCTGGGATTTCTTCCACCGCAAGCCGACAGTCTCATGCGTTCCACCCTGCGCTAGATGCCCTGTTGCCTTCACTGGTCCATCGCGGCCAGCCGCACGTATGGGGCGGTGTCTCACTGTCAATGAGACTCTCGACCAGCTCCACGAATCTGCGTACAATGTCCGGCGTGGTGGCAGTCATTCCATTGGTTCGGCGTCACGGAATCCATACAGGAGGTCATGCATATGGCGCGAACGGTTGTGCCGCTCTGCTTCATCTTCGTACTGATGGTTGTCTCTGTGTTCGGGACCGGCGAGAGTCTCGTGGGCGCTTCTCCTTCAGCCCATGCGCCGCACGGGACCGTGACCATCGACAACACAACGGTGCCTGATATCGGGCCACTGCCGACTGTGGTTCCGACCCCTTCTTCGAACCTGAATTACGCTGCGAAAATTGAGCTTGGAAAGCAGCTGTATTTTGATGGACGACTCTCAAAAAGCAACGCGATCTCCTGCGCGTTCTGTCATAACCCGGGAACCGGATTTGCGGACCCCCGGCAGACGTCCATCGGGGTGGGCGGCGGAGTCGGTGGTCGCCAATCGCCGACCGTTTACAATGCAGGGTTCAATCACGTGCAATTTTGGGACGGCCGTGCGCGATCGTTGGAAGAGCAAGCGATAGGGCCGATCCACAACCCTGTTGAGATGGCGGAGACCCACGAACATGTGGTAGCCAAGTTGGGGAAGATCAAGGGCTATCAACAGCAATTCCGGGCCGTCTTTGGGACGGATGTCAATTTACAGGGCATTGCCGAGGCCATTGCCGCCTATGAGCGGACGGTACTCTCCACGAATTCCGCGTTTGACAAATACGTACTCGGCGACGCGAAGGCCATGGACGAAGCGGCGGTTCGAGGGTTGGGACTCTTCAGGGGAAAGGCCCGTTGTATTCTGTGTCACAATGGGGCGAACTTTACAGACAACCAGTTCCACAACCTCGGAGTCCCTCAGGTAGGGCCGATGAAGGAGGATCTGGGACGGTACAGTATCAGTAGGGCGGAAAAAGACAAGGGGGCGTTCAAAACGCCTACTCTTCGCAGCATTACCGAAACTGCTCCCTACATGCACGATGGCGCCTTCAAAACATTGGAGGAGGTCGTCGACTTTTTAGATCAAGGCGGCGGCAGCAATCCTGCGCTAAGTCCGCTCATGCGCCCGCTGAGTCTGACTGCGGAGGAGAAAGCCGATCTCGTCATGTTTCTGAAGGCGTTGACGGGAGAGCCGATACCATTCAGCATGCCGAAGTTGCCAAAATAAATCGCGAATCCTTTCGGACAGCTGTGACTCTTACGGGCTGAGAGGCACGATGGATAGGTCTGTCGCTAGGACATATCAACGCATTCCAACCCCAACCAGAGGAGGCCTTCTATGTTTCGACATCTTTGCGTGCTTGGCGCAAGCACGCTCGCACTCGCCATTGGTGGGCCAGTATCGGCAGCGGACATGAAGCCGGGTCCGGCCGACGGGTTCGATATTCATGTGATGGCCCCGCATAAGATGGAAGACGGGTCGGTGGCTGGCCCCTTCCATCACTACTGCAAAGCGATCAAGCCTGAGGTTCTGCAGTGTTTGTTGTTCGAATCCACTGAGCCGAATGCCGTGTTGACCGATGTCGAGTACTTCGTGGCGAAACCCGTCTCTCGATCAGCGGTATCACTCGATGTGTGGAACAAATTCTATCACGATCACGAGGTCGAAATTGCCACCGGTCGTGTTCAGGTGCTGGACATGTCGGATGCGCAGGCCAAGGAGGTGGCTGCGGCGGCAGCCAAGACGGACGGCATTATTTTCCATTTATGGCCTAAGGGTGCGAAAGCTCCTGACGGATCGGTCGGGCATCCGACGTCAGTGGGGCATAAGCCTCGAACGGAATAACATTGGTTTTATGAAAGATCGATAATGTGTCGACCTATGTAAGGAGGCCATGATGCGAAGTGCGATTGCGATGATCGGGCTGTGTGCGGCGGCCTTCACGGCTGCCGGCTGTGCGGAAACGTCTCACGAAATGAAGTCCGCGGCCGCGGCTGCTCCGGCCGCAGCAGCGGCGAAAGCCATGCCGACACCGGCTCAGGGGTATACCATCCACGTGATGGCCCCCCATAAGTTTGAAGACGGGTCGGTACATGGCCCGTATCACCATTACTGTAAGCCGATCTCGCCGGAGATCTTGCAGTGTTTGTTATTTGAATCGACGGACTCGAACGCGTTGTTGACCGACATCGAATATTTCGTGGCGAAATCCGTGTCGCGAGCACATGTTCCGTTGGAGACCTGGAATAAGTACTACCACGATCACGAGGTCGAAATTGCGACGGGACGGGTTCAGATCCTGGATATGCCGGATGCGCAGGCGAAGGAAGTCGCCGCCGTCGCGGCGAAGACCGACGGCATCATTTTCCATCTCTGGCCGGACGGGGCGAAGGCGCCGAACGGGGAAGTGGGGCATCCGCAGTCAGTCGGCCACAAGCATCGGACGGAGTAAACAGACTGCCTGAAGTCACCGGGCGGAGAGGACAGGTTCTGCGTCCTCTCCGCCTGTGCTGTTTTGTAGAGAGGAAGAAGCTGTGATGAAAGCCATGCGTCCCTTTCTTTTGGCCTGGGCTTTGGTCAGCGCGGGGACCGTCGTGTGGCCCGCGGATTCCGAAGTGTTGCGTCCTCGCGTGCCGATCGATCAGATAGAATCGGCCCGTATGGTGACGAATCCATTTCCTGTGACTCCGGAGATGCGTGAAAAAGGAAAGCTGCTGTTTGAAGGAAAAGCCTTCTGTCGTGCCTGTCACGGGGCTGATGGGAAGGGCCTGGGTATGGATTTGGACTATTCCACGTTTAAGGGCCCGCTTCCACGAAATTTCACGGACAAGTTGTGGCAACAGGCCCGCACGGACGGCGAACTGTTCTGGATTCTAAAAAATGGGAGCCCGGGGACAGATATGGCCTCGTTCATCCCTTTGGTCCTGACGGAAGAAGAGGCCTGGCAAGTGCTGATGTATGTGCGTTCATTCAGCGGGAGATGAGGCGTGGATCGGCACCTGACCGGGCTTTGCGGCCAGGATTTCTTGCAGGCTGCCTAATTAGTGCAACATGTGTCCGGTTCTTCCGCTATCTGCGAGCGGTTAACCTGGCCGAAAAAGTTTTCTATACTGACGATGCTTCCGGCCATGCCGATCGAATCTCGGCAGTTCCATGCAATTCGGTAAGTCCTGCCGCCGGTGGGTGATGATTGGTAAGATCATCGGCGATGAGCGGCTAAGAAGCGCTCAAGGCGGCTGAGCTCTAGCGTGGGGAGTCGAAGAAATTCGATCCCGAAGTAGTGCGTGTGAACCCAGCGAACGGCCGCAAGGTCTATGACCAGCGCAGGGGCATGGTCGGGAAGCAGCAGCCGTACGCTCAGATAGCTGCCCTCCATGACAATCCGTTCGCCTTCTAGGAGGCAGCCATCTGGCGAGAGATTGAGAACAGTTCCTTCACCGATGAATCTAGCACCAGCGAACATGGCGGGACAGACCACTCCAAGGCGGTCCAGGGATCGGTGAAAGGAAATCGTGGTTTCTGAAATCGAGGTGCGAACTCGTGAAGTTCGTGGTGATGAAAGATGTGACTGCATGGACGGCATTGTAGTGTTACGAGAGAGAACCGTAACATCCCACCTTAGAGGGGGCTACGCCACTGGTGGTCATTTCCAAATATTGCCAGGAGCACGGGAGGAAATTATTCGCGATTGACGGCATGGAAGCGATGACTGCAGGAGCGACACCGCCAGGGAAAGCGACCCAAGAGATGCCAAAAGAAATCGCGCCACCCACGGCGTTCAGATCGACGCACGATTCCAGCACACAGAGGGCAACAATACGAGGGTTTGATGGACATATGGTCATCTGTCGAGTGCACGTTCGTCGGTGGGTATCCGATCCAGGGGTATCTGTCCGATCCGGATGGTGTTGGGGATATCCGTGTGGAGATTGCGCTCATAGTGGACCTGTGTTGCCATGGAGGATAATCGGTCTCGATACGGGACGGTAAGTATGTCAAACGGGGTGTAGCGCAGATAGGCTGCGTATTCCTCTCGACCGTGCTGCACCTGAGAATTCATCACTCCTGCCACCATACCAAACGAATAAGGTAAATTCCCGCGACATAGGTTCCGGCAATGATAATGGCCCAGATCATGATCCCCTCGCTTTCTTTTGTCGGCATGCTGCCGCATCAATTGAGACGTGATGCCCTGATCAAGAGCAACTCGCGTACCACGAGCTATCATTTATGGCCGGGTGAGAAAGCCAAAATTCCCTTATATTGACCAGCCATCTTGTTGTGGAAAGCACTCTGTTGTCCTAGGTAAGAATGGACGTCGTATCTGATCCGATAATGGTGAATCCGTTTAGATACCGGGGCCAAAACCGGACGCGATAAGTCGATGGCATAGTGGGGGGTGCGGTGGGCCGAGTTCACTGGCTCGATCGTGGTGTCCCGTCGAGGGAATATGCACGTAGATAGTTGTTGGCGTGGATCGAATGCGGGAGGCAGTCGCAGTGGCGGAGAGTTTCAAGATCTACAAAGAGATAAAGACACAAAAGGGTAGGCGCAGTGGGCAAGCCACTGCACCCTTTTTCTCAAGGGTACTGGATTGGAGGGTCAGTGTTTCGGGGTGTGCTGCGAGGGGTTGCGTGCCCGTAGTTCAACGGCTAGGGCACAGGCCGTGATGGCGAAGTCGCACTGTCCGCAATACAAAAAACCTCCGGTTGGAACCAAGCTGCGGTGTCGGCATCGGGGGCAGTCATAAATCTTCATTGGTGAACTCCTGCATCACTGATAGAGCGTATTGTGAATGTATCGTGCTAAGCCGAAGGAAGAAGCGCGGTGTGCGCATGATTTTCCCGACGATTGGACATGGTTTGCGGCGATTTTTCTGCAGGGATATGAGAATAATGGGAATGACGCGCGTCGCGAGCTCCGCAGTTGACGCATCGCCAACGACCTTCGGGACAATAGAAATCATTGGATGGTTCGGTCGCCATATACCCACCACATCGGGAGCATTTCATCGTTCGGTCCTTTCCCGCCCCAATATTGTGTCAGAAGCCGTTGAATGGAGAGGGGCCAGGGGACGGTGTCGCCACCTCTCCATCCAGCGGGTTCATTCCCACGCTGCTTCTCCGGACTGATGGGCATGGTCAGCGCCGTCACACCTTCATGCGCGGGACTTTATGAATCCTTCAAGTCCCGGTTACGCCGAAGATCGAAGCAGGGTAGCTGTTACATGATATTAAGTATCAAAATCATAATACTGTCTAGGGGGAAGTGTTGGGAATGTTTATTTTCCTGACATCAGAAGATTGCTGAACGTATAAGAACGGGGAGGAATTTGCCGGTCTTTGTCACAATTTCAAACGTACCCGTGGGTGTCTGCAGACTAGAACCTATCTCAAAATTAAAAAACGACAGTCCGATGAACCTCCCTATGCAAGCGCCAGGATATCGATTGCGATATTTGCAGGGATTTTGCCATTTGCTCATGTTCAAACCCCTTCGAGCAAACGGGTCCCCGACCGATGAACGATTTTAAGGCAAGTTCTGGTCTGTGAACCGTTCAACTACTTCTTCCCCCTCGTTCGTGCAGCCCTGTCCCCAGCGTGGGCAATTGTTGCTATGACGAATCCTGTTCTACCCTGCCTCCAATCGCGAATGGTCGGATGCCGTGATTCGGTGATACTGCTGCACTAGTACGTAAGTACGTACCGGTCAATGAGGCGACGACCATAGTCACCGGAGAAGAGGTAATCCCTAACCATGCACAACCAGCCCGCAGTCGGCCTCAAAGAGCCATCCGACCAGTCGCCTACCCACCTCCAAAGAGCGCAGTCACCTGCGGTATACTCTCCTCATCGCTTGGTGACTCTGTTTGTGAACCCCTCGCACTTCTTTACGTCCCTTGACGATCTTGCGCGGCCGCTTCTCCTCCTCTTGGCGACGTTCTGCCTCGGGGTCGCCTCTATGGTGGACAGGATTGAGCAGCACATTCTCCGTGCGGAGATGGGTCAGAGTGTTTCCGGATGGTCGGAAGTAAGTCCGTGGTTGCTCAATTCGTGGAGTACGCTCTGGGCCGCGTTGTTGGTGCTCGGGGCGTTCAATATTCCCCTGTTCTGGTATCTGGGTGGTTGGTGGTATCGCCTTCGTCTCAAGTGGTCGGGAGCCACCACGTTGGATGCCCTCCGGCCTCGGCTACTGTTCGTCTATTCGTCACTGGTGTATGCTCTTCCGGTCGTCGTGGTCATGATAGCCGAGACCCTCCTGTTTCCCAATTACCGCATGGCTAGGAATGCGGAGGGGAGTTGGACGCTCATCTTCGTGCTGCTGTCGTTTTGGTCTGTGGTGGTGAGTTACTGTGGCGCAACCAAAACCTTCGCCCTCGCGTGGCGAAAGGCGCTGCTTTGGTTTCTCCTCCTGCCCTGGATGCTCTATGCCGTTGAGCTTGGCCTCTGGATGTGGTTGTTTGATGCGTTCAATGACTCAATGAGAGACACAGTGTGAGTTGAATACGGTAGGTATGCGCTTGCCAATATGAGGGAGTAGACATGCAACATACGGACGCTGCCTGAGGAATACGCCCCGCATGGAGATTCTTCCTCGATGTGATGGACGTGCCTAGATCTGAATATAATTTTCTCCTTGTAGATTCTTTCTCTGATCTCAGTAGCTCTACCTGGATCGGATCTGATATTTCTCCTGTATGATCCCGATCTTGGCATGTGCCACTTAGAATATGGGTCGAGGCGTGAAGGCCCGAGGCGCTTCCCCCCAACCAACTCGTTGGTAGACAATGGCGCGTGAAGAACCTATTCATTACTGTCCTTCGTGCCGGATTCCAGTCGTCCCAGAACGTCTCTTGATCAGGCCGGACCATCCTCGGCGGCGTGGCGCGATCCAGCGACCGGAGTGGCATTGTAATCAGTGTGGACGTACCTTCTCGCCGGATTATTTCGACGCCCCGAGTTAGGCCACATTTCTGTTGCCAGAGTGCTCTGATCTGGACAGATGGATCGCGTATGCCGCCGACACGTCCACGCCTCTTTACTACTGTCTGAATGGCTGCCGTTAGGCTAGGTCCTTCAACAGCTCGGACACTCGAAGCCGACGACGACCTTGAAGCACTACGCCAAATGGATGCCGAGCGGGAACCGCCGCTATGTCGATGTGCTAGATCGGGAGTTTGAAAAAGTTTGACACCAAAAGTCGGCACCAACGGTAGAAATGAGGGGAGAGTCAGTCCGGCCAGAATCGCAAGTGTTTGAGAAGATTAAGGAAGAAAATGGTGGGCCGTGTAGGGGTCGAACCTACGGCCCGCTGATTAAGAGTCAGCTGCTCTACCAACTGAGCTAACGGCCCCACCGGTGTGTACTATGTCTCGATCGTGACGTGCCTGACAGAGCGATTGGTGCGCCTGACAGGATTTGAACCTGTGGCCCTCAGCTCCGGAGGCTGATGCTCTATCCAGCTGAGCTACAGGCGCTCCCGTCGGTCAGACCAGGCACATTAGCATAGCGGTTCTGTTTCTGTCTAGGGAGTTGATGCGCGAGCTAGACGAATCCATATGGCAGGAGCAGTTCGTCGCCCGCCTCCGGCTGAACCCGGCGCAGGATTGACAGGGCCATCGCCTCGTCTTCAGCCAATCGTTCCGATTCTGTCTTCAAGCTCCGTGAGGGCCGGATAATGGGTATGGCGGTCTGGACGCTGCAGGCGCCATGGACCATTCCATCAGATTCAACAGGCACACCCATTGTGCGGCAAGTGATGGGTCTGAACGCATAAATGCCGCAACTTCCGTCTTCTGCGAGGGCAGGACAGGGAAGGTTTGCAAAGCGTTCAACCATGTCATCGATGCTGCTATCCGCCCATTCATCAAGATTCGGTTTGGATCGAAGATCCGGGTAGGTTACTTCAAGTGAGGCGATCTGCTCTTTCGCACGCGTGACGATTGCGGCTCGGTGGTTGGAGGGTAACAGGTTGAGGCCACGGTGCAACTCCAGGACATCGAGCTGAGTAACGGGAAAGATACCGATACAGCACTGGCAGCAGCCTTGACTGCAGGGAATGGCGCCAAGCAACGAGGCCCGGGCACGCCGAAACCAGTGTGAGGCCTGTTGAAAGATGGGCAGGGGGAGCGGGGCGGATGCATCGGTCCCCATGAGGCTACTCTTCAGGCAGGGAGAGATCGACGATGAGTTCTCCTTTCGGAGAAAAAAACCCTTGCTGATCGATCTGCACAATACCGTTACAGTGCTCCTGGAAAAACTCCAGGATCCAGCCGTTGAAATCGTAGCCTTCCTCCGTGACATCGGCCTCAATCATGCGGGTGGTCAGGATGAAGCGCGCGCGTGTCACGTGTTCCTGCGCCAGGCTGGCTTCAAGCTCATCATGGGAGGATAGATCTTCGCGAAATTGTTTCTGCTCTTGTTCGAAGAGATCCTGATACGTCCCGCGGTCGCGGATACAAAACACATGGATCGGTTTGCGTTCGCGCGCATACCCGAGCACCACCTGGACCCATGCCCATTCATCCAGCATAGAGTCGTCCATGTCCGGAGGAAGGATCGGCGTCTGCCCTCGCGATTTCAAAAACTCCACCAGCAGGCGAAGGGGAGGGGCATTGTCATTCTTACAAAAGACCCGCGAGTAGATAACTGCTTCGGGTGCGGTGCCTTCAGCGGGCTGGGCAGTCGAGGGGAGGATAGGAAGTTCTTTGGCCATGAAGACGCCTCTTGTTTCTGAGTATGACGCTGAGCAACGATGCGTCCGTGTACTCTACTCTGTGATCTGCGTGGCGCGCAAGGGCATCAAACGTGCGTGTCGCCAGTCTGGGCGCGCATGATTCCATCTGTCGGCTCTTGACAGCCCCTGGGGCTTTGGATACACTCTCGCCCTGTTTTCGGACTGATTCTGCAGACCACGCGCAGATTTCCGGCTCCACCTCTGTACGTACGAGTTTATAGATCGCAGACCGCACAAGTCAGTTCACTTTCATTCGTTGTTCAAAGGGAGGAACGCATGGCCAAGTCGATGACGAAATCGCAGATTGCTGACCATCTTGCTGGAAAGGCGGGAATTACGAAGAAGACGGCCGTCCAATTCCTGGACGATTTCGCCGCCCTTGCCTATCGTGAAGCGAAGAACGCTTTCGTGGTCCCCGGCATCGGGAAGCTGGTGCTCGCCAATCGGAAGGCGCGCATGGGCCGAAATCCGCAGACCGGTGAGCCGATCAAGATTCCCGCCAAGCGCGTGGTGAAGTTCCGGGTTGCCAAAATGGCCAAAGATTCGATCCTCGGAAAGAAATAGTCAGCCTCGTTCCTCGTTCGATTCCAGGGCCGGTGCGTTCCTGTATGGCACCGGCCCTTGCATTGTCCGCAGCGATCCGGCCTGACGGTCAGTGGCGGTATGGTTGTCTTAGAATGACGGGGCCAACCCGCTCCCTCCGGCGCCGTCATGCCCCACGAAACGCACTGCATCTCCATCCTGCACCATCGAATCTTCGCTGGCGATGCGTTTGTTGATGGTGACCAGTACCTTTTTCTCCCGCAAAAGTTGCAGCATGTGGCGAAGGCCGCGGCCCTGCCGTTGAATCACCTGCCGCACCGTCACAGGGGCGGGCAATTCGCAGGCGATGTCTCGTTCTCCGTCTGTCGTTTGAAGTTGTCCCATCAGTGTAATCGTAATCATGCGAAGCTATCCTCTTGATCGATATACAGCATGCAGCCGGTTCTCATTGTGCCGCTTGGGTGCATGGATGCAAATTGACTCCCCTGGCGGCCGCGACTAATATTACCATTATGCAATCCCTCAATATCCAGCGCCCGGGAATGCCCGACCTTCAATTCGTGCTCGTGGTGTCGGCCCTATGTACGTCAGGCCTTGAAACACTGAATGTGCCGGAAGACCTCCGGCGCAGGGTGTTCGATGCCTGTTGGGCGCTGGTCAGCACTGATCCTCCGCCGACCAATGAGCAGGAACGCGTGCTGGATTTGCGCTCTGGCACTGAGTTAACGCTCGACGCCCTGGTGGCCACGATTCGACAGCTCTTTGCGGAGGCGGGGGTTTCAACGTTGACCTGGGACCATCCCCCCAGCGAGCCCACACGCCCCAGCAGTCCTGCCGCAGAACCGCTGATTGATCGTTTGCAGAAGCTGTATCCGGATACTCCTCCGACATCCGATCCTTGACATCCGATCCTTCAGGCCGCGACTAGTCGCGCGCGTTCTTCCTGCGCGGGGTTCGCTCGCGCTGTGCACGATCAGCTGTTCCCCATGCGAAGAAGAGGGTATGATGCGCCTGTCCAACGGTATTCCATTCAAGAGGGGGTCATGCAGATTACACCAACGCCGCTCAGCGGCCTGTTTCAGATCGAGCCGGATGTCTTCGGGGATGCGCGTGGAAAGTTTGTGGAGATCTTTCGCGAGTCGCGCTATGACGCGGCAGGAATCACCAAGCCCTTCGTGCAGGATAACTTTTCCTGGTCCGTCCGCGGCACGTTGAGAGGCCTGCACTATCAGTTGGCCCGCCCCCAAGGGAAACTGGTCATGGTCGTCAAAGGGACGGTCTATGACGTGGCGGTCGACATTCGACAGGGCTCACCGACATTCGGACAATCATACGGGGTAGAATTGTCCGGGACGAATATGCGGCAGCTGTACATCCCTCCAGGCTTTGCGCATGGGTTTTGTGTGCTCAGCGAAGAGGCCGGGTTTCTGTATAAGTGCACCGACGTCTACTCCCCTCAGGATGAACGGGGTATCATCTGGAACGATCCGGAATTGGCGATCGCATGGCCCGTCACGGCGCCACTCCTTTCGGCAAAAGACCAAGCCTATAAGTGCCTCGCCGACATGACGGAGGAGTTGCCTCGTTATCAGGGTCGTTAGCCGAAGACTGTCTCAACCAATTCAAGGTTCCACGGTTCCTTCCATCAACACTCCGCGACCGTTCATCTGAAGGACCCGCTCTCGTTTCACGCGGTACCCTGATCGTTGCAAGTTTGGGCGCTTGCTGACTTCAAGCCAGTGACCGGGTCTCCCTCGGCCTTGCTGTGCGATGGATCTCCATGCTATGTAGGAATCATTCCTGTCTCACGGTCAATGGTATGAACGTACACCCGCAAGAGATTGAGGCTCGTTTTCGTCGGCACGCGGTACGTGTCACTCGCCAGCGCGCAGCGATTTACGCGGCATTGGTAGAGACTGCCAGTCATCCGAGCGCTGAGGATCTTTACCGGATGGTGAAGCGCCAGCAGTCGAGGATATCGCGCAATACCGTCTACTACACGCTGGGCGTATTGCGGAACGCGGGGTTGGTGCGGGAAGTCAACGTCGGCCATGCCATGGCGCGGTATGACGGGAATGTGAGCATGCACCACCATCTGATCTGCCTGGGATGTGGCCAGATTATAGATGTGATGGACGATGATTTGAATCGGTTACAGCTGTCGAGCAGACAGGCGAGAGGATTTGATGTCCTCGGGCATCGAGTCGAATTTCACGGATATTGTGTGAGTTGTCAGCAAGCCGGGCGCGACGTGCCGCCGCGTCGCGGGTAGGCCATCATTTATTGAAGGAGGAGAGTATGGGAAACAGTTTGAAGGGCACGAAAAGTCATGAGAACCTCAAGCACGCATTTGCCGGTGAGTCGCAGGCCAACCGGCGGTACCTGTATTTTGCGCGCCGGGCCGATATTGAGGGGTATCCCGATGTCGGCGGACTCTTCCGCGACACGTCCGAGGCGGAGACCGGCCATGCTTTTGGACACTTGGATTTTCTCAAAGAAGTCGGCGATCCCGCCACCGGCGTGCCGATTGGAAACACCGAAGCGAATTTGAAGTCCGCGATCGAAGGGGAAACATACGAATACACCCAGATGTATCCGGGCATGGCGAAGACAGCGCGTGACGAAGGTTTCTCGGAGTTGGCGGAGTGGTTCGAGACGTTGGCCAAAGCCGAACGATCCCACGCCAACCGGTTTACCAAAGGCCTCGATAGCTTGAAGCAGTAACAGTCCCTGCCTTGGCAGGTCCTGAGCGCATGATGACCGGGTGGGGCGGAGCGTTCCGCCTCACCCGGATGTCCGCTCCCCATCGACTGGCGTCGTAAAGGTCCCTTTCGTGATAGAACTTCGTCTTCTCCAACCGATCGATCAGGCTACCCTCGAACAGGAAACACTGCGGATCTACGATGTCTGCGACGGCTGCCGCCGCTGCTTCAACCTCTGTCCTTCTTTCAACACGCTCCTGGACCGGATTGATGAGTATGAGAGTGTGGTCACGAAGTTCACACCGGCCGATCATCATCGAGTCGTCGACGAATGTTACTACTGCAAGCTCTGCTATAACCATTGTCCCTATACGCCGCCGCATCAATACGGAATCGATTTTCCGCTTTTGATGGCGGTATGGAAAAAGCGGTTGGCCACTGTGCGAGGGATTCGGTGGCGGGATTGGCTATTGACCAGAACGGACCTCTTGGGGCGAATCAATAGCGCCCTTGCGCCGTTCGTCAACTGGGGGTTGGACCAGCGGTGGGTGAGAAGTCTCATGCAAATGGTGATGGGCGTTCATCAAGATCGGCAGGTCCTGCGCTATCAACGGGAAACATTCACGCGGTGGTGGGCCGGGCGGTCGTCCCAGAACAAAGCGGCGACAGGCAAGAAAGTCGCGTTGTTTGCGAGCTGCCTGGTTAACTATCAGGCGACCGATGTCGGGAAGGCGACCGTGCAAGTCCTCGAAAAAAACGGCATTCACGTGGTGTTGCCAGACCAGTCCTGTTGCGGAATGCCCTCCTTTGACATCGGTGATACGGCGGCGATGGTGAAGGCGGCCGAGCACACGATTGCATCACTGAAACCCTGGGTCGATCAGGGGTATGATGTCGTGATTCCCGCTCCCAGCTGCAGTCTCATGGTGAAGCGGGAGTATGCGAATCTCGTTTCGGGGGACGATGCAACACGGGTTGCATCGCGCACCTACGATGTCTGCGAGTATCTCATGAAGCTCAAGCGAGAGGGGGGCCTAGCCACCGATTTCACGCAACAACCTGGACGGGTCGTCTATCAAGTGCCCTGTCACTTGCGAGACCAAAACATCGGGTTCAAGTCGAAGGAGCTGATGGAATGTGCCGGCGCGCAAGTCGAGGTGATTGAAAAATGCTCCGGTCATGACGGCTCGTGGTCGGCCAAAACAGAATTTTTTCCGCTGTCGATGAAAATTGCGCAGAAGGCCGTCCGTCAGGTCGAGCAGGTCCTGGCTGATCAGGTGGCATCCGATTGTCCGCTCGCAGGCCTTCAACTCGATCAAGCCGGGGCTGCAGCCCATGTCGGCGGGAAGGCGGCGCAGCATCCCATTCAAATTGTGCGCGATGCCTACGGGTTACCTCGAGACCCGCGGCCTTCCTGACAGATCCACGTTTCGCCCGGACAGAATAATGGACCAGCTGACGCATGATGATCTGATCGCCCCCGACGCGTATGAGCAGCAGCGCGAGGCGTATCGGCAGACCATTATCGATCTCAAGCGCCGTCGTCGGATCGGCCTCGGCGACAAGATCACCATGGTCTTCGAGAATCGAGACACGCTGCGCTTCCAAATCCAGGAAATGATCCGCGTGGAGCGGATTGTCGATCGGCAAAAAGTGCAGGATGAATTAGATGTGTACAATGCCCTCCTGCCGGCTTCCGGTGAATTGAGCGCGACCCTACTGATCGAGCTGACCGATGCCGACACGATGAAACAGTGGCTTGATCTGTTTATGGGGTTGGACCATGGTCAGAAGCTCGGCTTGCGGGCCGGCGGCGAAGTCGTCTACGGCGAGTTTGAAGGCGGGCACAGCCATGACACAAAGATCAGTGCGGTGCATTTTGTGCGCTTTCGTCCGACTTCGGCCATGATAGCCGCCTTGGCTGATCCGGCCGTGCGTGTCGCCCTCTCAGTTCGCCATGCCGGATATGAGGCTGACGCCGAAGTGCCCTGGACGATGCGGCAGGAATGGTTGTCCGACCTCGGTGCATGAATGTTGAGTTTTTAGTTGTGAGTTTCAGGGTAACAATCCACTATAATCTTCTCAAGCAAGTCTAAGACCACAACCCATCGCTCTTGATCTATGGCAGCTGTGCTTCTGAATAAGCGAATCGAGTTTTGCGCCTCCCACCGCTATCATAAGCCGGAGTGGGATGCCGCTAAGAACCGTGCGATCTTCGGCGCGTGCAATAACGATCCCGGGCACGGGCACAACTATATGCTGGAAGTGACCGTCGCGGGAGACGTTGATCCGCGAACCGGTATGGTCGTGAACCTCTTCGATTTGAAGCGCGTGTTGCTGCAGGTGCTGGAAGAATTTGATCACAAGCACCTGAATTTAGACCTGCCCTATTTCACTCACCAGATTCCTACTTCAGAAAACCTGGCGCGTGTTCTCTGGGGCAAACTCCAGGCCCAGCACGACATCGGCACGCTTCAACGACTGTCGCTCTATGAGGATGAGGATCTGTGTGCCGACCTTACGGCAGAGGCCGGCCAGGAAGTCGCGTCAGTCACGAGACGATACTCGTTTACGGCCGTGCATGAGGGCCATCGAGGTCATACCTGGGATGTATTCGTGTCTGTATTCGGGCCGATTCATCCTGAGACCGGAATGGTGACCGATATCGTCGCTCTGGATCGACTGTTGAAGGAACGTGTGGTGGTCCCGTTTGATGGACGAGATCTGCGCATGGTGTTAGCGACTCCGTCTGTCACGGGAGAATATCTCGCCAAAGCCGTTTGGGATCGCATCGTGTCGGCCGTTCCGACAGGCCGCCTTCAACTCGTGAAACTCGTTCAAACCCGCGACCTCTCCTACGAATACACCGGCTGAGTCGTTTCGCGCCCACCCCTGATTCTCATCTCTGCTGTGACGTGATGCCTCTCGTTTGACGGCGAGTGACTGCGCCGTGTGATCGCGCATGCGTTGCGTCAAGCCAGAATTTCATGATCAGGCAGGTCTCAAGCGTCTCTTGCGGAGACCGGTGATTGATTCGATCTCAGGCCCAGAAGACCAAGTATGCGAGCATTATGACGGAGAGAAGCACGGTCATGGCAAACAGACTCCAGGCGAGAGTCAATGATCGTTGAGTGGCGCGCAAGGTCGTCTGAAATTGCCCGATTGTGTCAGTCTGCAGCGCGATTGTCTGCTGCAGGCTGTTGATCTGTTCCTGCAAGAGAGCGATGGCCGGGTCGGCGGGCGCCGGGTCCGGCACAGAAGGGGTTGCTCGAATGCGTCCGATAGTCTTCAGCAACTCCGGAGCGTGGTCAACGACGACCGGTAGCACCTTCTTGGCAATTTGCAGCGCTGCGATCCAGGGAATGCTCATATAGGCCTGCCGTAATCGCACAATCACACAATCTTCCTCTATTCATGACACAGGAGTGATGTCCAAATCCACACGGTCTTAGCCAGGGCATGGGCCTGCGGGTTGTCCGGAAGGTTTTCTGGTTCCAGCCGAAAAGTGCCCTCGCCGGATCTATCGTCGGAAGAATCGTGGCTCATACGGGCTGCAGAAAGATTCCAGCAGGTCGGCAGTTCTTGCCTGGCTTCCCCATTCACGAAAAGCCTGAGCCACCAAACTCCGTGATTTGTTGGAGATCCAATGAACTGAGCCTCCTGGCCTGATTGTTGAAAGCTCCGGCTATCGCGTGGTGGTTTTGCTGAGGTGGACGCGGAGGTGTAAGCGCCATGATGTCTATGTGGGAATTTTTCGGCCGGGACGTGACCCTCTTTGGAGACCTTCATAGCCCGATGTTGAGTTGGCTCGGGTCCGGAGGGCTGATTGCGCTGTTCATATGGCACGCTGGGCGATTATCGACGGCCATTTCCAGCGTGCAGGGTTGTTACATGCGAGTGTGGCCGACATTGACGAGCCTTGCCGCCAGCCGCAAGAGCCTTCAGTCCGAGTGGTTAATGGTTCCGAGTTTGAGCGACGTCAAGAAAAGCGCTCAATCCAGCGGTCAACCCGAACGGGTGGATCTCGATGATCTCCACGCGCTGGACAAGGCTATGCGCCGAGAGCCGCGCCTGGAGCAGGCTTGGCTCCACTTTCGCAAAACCTTCGTCGTCGAGCGTACGGCTTGGTTTATCGAGCCCAAAGTGTTCGCCACCCGTACGGCGGCGGAGTTTTTTCCTCGTGACTTGTTGAGCAGCCGCCTCAATCTGGCTTTTTATCATCAGTTTCCTTCGCTGATCACGGGGGGCGGCCTGTTGCTCACGTTTCTGGCGATCCTGATCGGCCTAAGCAAGCTTCATGCGGACGGGTCTCATATCGTCGGGATTCAAGGATTGATTAACGGTTTGGCAGGAAAGTTTCTGACATCGATCGTGGGATTGCTCTGTGCCAATCTGTTCGTGTTGCTTGAGAAGTCGGCTATGCATCGTTTGGCGACGACACAACAGCAATTCGTCACGATGGTGGACGAGTTGTTTCCCCGTAAGACCATGGAACAGATGCTGGAGAACTTCACGCCGGGGGCTGGTCCGGCGACCGCCCAAGGTCAGGTTGCAATGGGTGCGGTGCCAGGCGACCTCGGTGATCGTCTGGCGGGTAGCCTGAGTGATCGATTGAGCCCTACGGTCACGGCCCTGAGAGAGGCGGTGGAGGTGCTGGCCAGACGGGAGCAGGGAGGTCGAATAGGGGCTCCGGATCGGTTGGCAGAGGAACTTTCACGGGTGATGCAACAGACGATGGCGGCACCGATTCAGGAATTGAATCAGGCCATTCAGACACTCGCTCGATCGGTCGAGGAATTAAAGCAGGACCGAAGTCTCAAGCCGGAGACAGGCGAATGTGAAGTCGACTCGCTGGATGAGGCGCCGACCTCTCACATAGCCCAGGAAACTCAGGAAGAGGCCGAGCCTGATGACAGTATGCTCGGATTGCGGTGGTTTGCGAATTGGCGACAAGAGGCCTCGATGAAAGGCGCAGCCTGATATGCGCGCCAATCACTCGCCGCAATCTCCGGAACATTCATCAGTGCTCACCATCGGGGTCACGGACTTGATGACGTCGCTGGCCGTCATTTTTATCCTGCTGTTCAGTGCCTACGTGACCAAGGTGTCTGAAACTGAACCGCAAACGAAAGTGAAGACCCCAGTACCGGCGCCTGACCGGAATGTGGCGAAGAACACGACCGAGGATATGAAAGGGCTGCTCCGTGATCACTTCCAGCGGTTCGATCTGTCACTGGATGCCGATCCTGCAGACCCCAATGTCGTACGGATTGTGGTGCCCGATGCCTTGCTGAACTTTGAGTTCGGAAAGGGAACGCTATCGTCCGTCGCGGATCAGTTTCTGGCGGATGCGATGCCGACCTATGCGGCGCTGCTCTGCGGCGCCATGCGTGATCGCATCGACTCGCTGGTGATCGAAGGGCATACCGACGATCGCGGGTCCGACATTTACAATTTAAAGCTCAGTCAGGAACGATCCCTGAACGTCATGGTGAAGGGGCTTGAGGTGATCAAAGACGCAGCGCCCTGGGCCTATCGCTGCTTCCATGAAAAAACGTCGGCCAGCGGACGAGGTCGGCAGGATCTGGTGGTGGATCGGTCGCGCGTACTCGACCGAGACAAAAGCCGGCGCGTGGTCTTTAAGATCCGGTTGCGCGCCACGGATCAGTTGGCCGAAGTGAATCAAGCCATGCGGCCGCTCGAGTCTCCCGCCTTCAGCTCTCGCCTGTTCTAGCGCCCGGTCGAGGGCGCCGCGTCCGTTGCGCAGCGAAACCCGACATCGTTTCTTCGCGCATCGGGCGCATATCCGGCGCGATTAGCGGATCGAATGGACTTGGCATCATTATTCCAGGCCCCGCCGCGCAATGCCCTGAGCGGGCCTGCCGTGGGACCGGATGGATTTTCACGCGGGCTGAATTGATAGTAGGTGGCATCGTACCAATCAGCGACCCATTCCCAGAGATTTCCAGCCAAGTCGTACACTCCATTCGGGGTCTTGCCTAATTCGAACTGCCTGACGTTGGTTAGCGTGTCGTAGCCGCGCCATTTGGTGTGCCCGGCGTTGGTGTGACCCTTGGTAGGATGGGCGTCTCCCCAGGGATACACCCGTCCCTCCGTGCCGCGAGCTGCCAGTTCCCATTCCGCTTCTGTCGGCAATCGTTTTCCAACCCATCGGCAATAGTCTCGCGCATCATACCAATTGACGCCGACCACCGGTTTGTTTTCGTGGGAACCGCCGGTGGCCTCGTTCCATTTGAAGGGTGGGTCTGGTTTTTGTGAGGCAAGAAACTCGGCATAACGCGAGACGGTCACTTCCTGCGCATCCAGATAAAACGCCTTGACCGAGACGCGGTGTACCGGCTGCTCGTCATCCTGGCCGCGATCACTCCCCATGGCGAACTCGCCGGCGAGGATAAAGGCCATCGGGGCGCTCTTGGGAAGGCTCATTGAGACGTTGCGGGATTCAGCATGGCCGGCGGACGAGGCGCCCGGCAGGGAGTCGTGGCCGCTGCTGGGATCGGGAGCCACGAGGCACAGCAGGCCAGCGACAACAGACGTGAGGCGGAAAGTTGTGCGTATCGCCTGAACGGTCATCCAGGCGCATCTCATTTGAACGCGGCTCCTCACGCGTCTATTGTATCGTGTCTGTGTCGGGAAGTGGGATGTGTCACAATGCTGGCAGCGTTCATCCCGGATTAAACTGAGGGAGGCGTGCGACGGACGCCGAATGCGGGTTGTCAGGAGAGATTACTTCAACAGATGGTCGGAAATTAATGCGGCCAGCTCGGCCGGTTGGACCACTCCTTCACGAGTCAGCAGCAGTTTGCCATGCGCGAAGAAGTGTGTGGTGGGGTAGGTCTCAAACGTATGCGTTTTTTTGATCTCACGGCAACGGCCGGGTACATGCATCTTGGCTTTGCCGATCTTGATGGTCGGAAATTTTGCCGCGGTTTCTTCCAAAATGGGATCGTACTCCTTGCAAGGCTCGCAGGTGGCCAAGCCATACGCCACTACCGCACCGGCGCTCTCGGTGAATTCTTTATAGTTCTCGTCCCGAACGTCTTCAACGGTGCCGGTCATGAGATCTCCTCGGCTGGAAGGGATGATCGAGGGGAAGGCCTTGTCATGGCTCCTTCCCCCCGGTCCCTGTCCTGGCTTAGCTCAATTTCGCGAGAGCGGCGAGAATGTCCTTGTCTTCCCGCGCGACCTTGATTTCCTGAACTTTGACGTAGGCCACTTTGCCGTTCTTGTCGACGATGACCGTTGCGCGCTTGCCGCAATTCAGCGGTTCAAAATACAGCCCGTACTTCTTGACGACTTCGCGGTTAAAGTCGGAAAGGAGGCGGTGCTTCAGATCCAGCGAATCCGCCCAGGCCTTGTGAGAAAAGAAGCTGTCGCAGCTGATGCCGAACAGTTCGGCATGGGCGCTTTGGAACTTGGGAAAGTCATCGGTCAGGCACTTGTTTTCACCCTGACAGACCGGGCTCCAGTCGAGCGGGTAGAACGCGAGCACGACGTTGCTCTTCCCTCGAAAATCGCTCAGCTTGACGTCCTTCTGGTCCTGATCCTTTAATGTAAAATCCGGCGCGGTATCGCCGACTTTAATTTCTGCAGCCACATCACTCATTGAAATCCTCCTAGGTTAGACCTGCGGAACTGCGCAAACTCATTCGTGGTACCATGCCTGGAAAAACCTTGTCAACGGGGCCAGAAGGCCTAGGCGGAGAGGTTGACCAATCACAATCACTTGATTTCGTTTGGGTTGCGTGGTGTGCGGGGTTATCCGAAGAGGTGGATCAAAGCTGGTCGGTCGTGATTTGTCGAAAGGCCACCATGCGGCCGGTTGGTGCGGCAGTGCGATGCCTGATGAATCGAATGGTATGGGCCAGAGCATGGAGATCCATGGTGCATCCCACCTTCTGATTCTGTCCCTTTCGCAACACCCCGTCAGCGGCGCAGTGCAGGAGCGCGATGGTCTCTCTCTCCGGAAGGCCTCGTGGCTGAATCACTTCCAGCTCGTCTAAGCCGAACTTTGTGAGACCGAGCGTATAGAGCCAGTCTGACGAACGATCAGCGGTCTCGCTCTGTTGGACGGTGATATGGTCGGCAGCGACAAACACATTCAGCGGCCGGTCATTCCAATCCGAAGGGTTCAGATATTCATGGCAGGCGACATCGAAGGCTGTGCCTTGTGTGAGTAGCGTCAGGCCGCGGGCGAGTCGGGCGGTGACCAGCACGGTGTCTGCGATGGTACTGGGTGTGGCGGAGGAGAGAGACACGGCGCCGAGTTGCTGATGATCCCACGACAGGACCTGCTGCCATTGTGCCGCTTCGGAATCAGGCAGACTCGCCAGGATATGTGCACGCCAGGGACCGTGGCCGGCGCTGGCACGGCCTTCCGCGATCTGTTCAATCCAGGCGAGGGGGCCTCCATACTGGAGGTCGTACCAGATCTTCAGCTCATCGAGGGACGGCGGCATTCCTCGATAGCCGACTACGTAGAGCGGAGCCTTTGCGGGCGCAGGTTTCGGGGCTTTTTTCCGAATCTTCATGCAGTCCGCACGAGCAGGCGCGAGGCTCTGTCGGGGATTACTTCGCGCTTTTCTTCGCCTTCCGGCGGTCGTCAGGATTGAGGAGCCGCTTACGAAGGCGCAGATACTTCGGTGTCACCTCAACCAATTCGTCCTGGCCGATATACTCCATGGCGAATTCGAGCGACATTTCACGCGGCGGCGTGAGCACCAGGGCCTCGTCGGTGCCGGCGGCCCGCATGTTGCTCAATTGTTTCTGCTTGCACACGTTGACGTCCAGGTCTTCGTCGCGGCTGTTTTGCCCGACGACCATCCCTTGATAGACCTCGACCGACGCGCCGATGAAGAGTTCGCCGCGTTCCTGAGTCATAAAGAGTGCATACGCGGTGCTGGTTCCGGCTTCGAAAGCCACCAGCGAGCCATGGGGCGCCACGAGCAACGCTTTTTCGTCAGCCGGGGCATACCCCGAGAACACGTGGTGCAAAATGATGGTGCCGCGCGTCTTCGCGAGCAGAATGTTTTTGAGGCCGATGATGCCGCGCGTCGGGATGTGATACTCGATATGCATTTCGCTGGCGGTGCCCTCGGAATGCACGAGTTTCATATGGCGGAGTTCTCCGCGCCGTTTTCCGATCTCCTCGATCACTGGACCCTGATATTCCGAAGGGACCTGGATCGTCAGTTCTTCAAACGGTTCCGTGACCGTGTCCCCGTCTCGATGCAGAATGACTTCCGGCTGCGAGATTTGAAGCTCATACCCTTCACGCCGCATCTGCTCGATGAGCACGCCGAGATGAAGTTCGCCTCGTCCGGCCACGAGGAATCGGTCGGCGCTGTCGGTCTCCTGGACGCGCAAGGAGACGTTGGTTTCCAATTCCTTGAACAATCGTTCGCGCAGGTGGCGTGACGTCAGGTATTTTCCATCGCGGCCGGCGAAAGGACTGTTGTTCACGGAAAAGGTCATTTGCACAGTCGGTTCGTCGATCGTGACGCGTGGAAGCGCGACGGGATTGCCCGGATCGGCAATGGTATCGCCGATGTTCACTTCTTCCAGTCCGGAGATGGCGACGATTTCACCGGCTTCAGCGGACTCTACATCGCTGCGCTCAAGGCCGGAGAACACCGCAAGGTCGGAAATCTTGCCGGCAACCTGACCGCCGTCTTTGGTCAGAGTCACCACGTTTTGACGGCGGGCGATCGAGCCGGATTGAATTTTGCCGATCCCCATTTTGCCCTTATAGGAATCCTGCGCCAGAGCCAGCACCAGGAGCTGGAACGGGTCGTCGCGGTTAATAGCCGGCGCGGGGATCTTGTCGAGAATGGTTTCCAGCAGCGGAGTGATATCCGTCCCCGGCTGTTTGAGGTCAAGGGTCGCGATGCCTTTGATGGCGGAGGCATAGACAATCGGGAAATCGAGCTGTTCGTCGGTGGCGCCCAAATGCACGAATAAGTCGAAGGTACGGTTGACGACATCGTCGATGACGGCGTCGGGACGATCGATCTTGTTGATGACGACGATGGCTTTATGTCCGAGGGCCAACGCTTTCCGCAAGACAAACGTGGTTTGCGGCATGGGGCCTTCCTTGGCGTCGACGAGGATCAGCACGCCGTCCACCATGCGGAGCGTGCGCTCGACTTCGCCGCCGAAATCGGCATGGCCCGGCGTGTCGACGATGTTGATCTTCACCCCTTTATACGTCACGCTGGCATTCTTGGCCCGGATGGTGATGCCGCGCTCGCGCTCCTGATCCATTGAGTCCATGATGCGTTCGCCCATGTCATCGATTTTACGATGCACATGGGTCTGCCGCAGCACCGCATCGACGAGAGTGGTTTTCCCGTGGTCGACGTGCGCGATAATGGCGATGTTGCGAATATCGGTCCGACGACCTTTCGGCGCGTGCAAACCTGTGGTGGATGAGGGCGCTGAGCTGTTCATAATCTCCAATGCCGTGAAAGTGCCAAAAAAAAGACGCCTTCCTATGAAGGCGTCTAATCCTATGGACTATACCCGATTCAAATCGCTTCCCGCAAGCTGATTATGGAATGTGCGATGGAAACTTCTTTCGACGACGATTCGCGCCTTGCTTGAGTTTGTCGGGTGCGCATTGTATGGTGGGGTTGTCGCGGGTTGACCGCTTTCCTCGCTACCACCCAACTTCATGCCTGAACTCGATCACTTGCTCGATAAGCCGGAGAAGCCACGTCGTCGTCGGCGCTGGTGGAAAATTGTTCTGATCGGACTGCTGCTTGCCATTGTGCTTGGCGGCGGGGGAGCTGCCGGCACGCTCTGGTATTTTTCCCAAGATCTGCCGTCGCTCGATCCACTCCAGAACTATCAGCCCAGTTTGGTCACGCGCGTCTATTCAGATGACCGGCAGGTCATCGGCCAGTTTTTTATCGAGCGGCGTTTTCTCAAGCCCATTCAGGAGATGCCTAAAAGCCTGACTGAGGCTGTCATTGCGACCGAAGATACGCGGTTTTTTGAGCATCCCGGGCTGGACATCGTGGGAATTCTTCGGGCCGCGTGGACCAATATTCGCCATGGCGGGCGGAAGGTCGAAGGCGCCAGCACGATCACGCAACAGCTGGCGCGGTCGCTGTTCCTCTCAGCGGAGCGAACGTTCGATCGCAAAGTGCGCGAACTCATCCTGGCCTACAAGATGGAGTTGGTGCTGTCCAAGGAACAGATTCTGGAGATGTATCTCAACCAGATCTATTTTGGGCAAGGCGCCTACGGTGTGGCGGCGGCCGGTCAGACCTATTTCGGGAAGGAACTGTCGAAACTCACGCTGGCTGAATCGGCTTTCCTGGCGGGGCTTCCCAAATCGCCCAGCCACTACTCGCCGTTCAAGGCCTATGATCGGGCCAAGAAGCGGCAGGAGCATGTGCTTAGCCGCATGACAGAGGCGGGTTTCATCAGTGTCGCCGACCGGGATCAGGCCATTGCAGAAAAACTGAACTTCCGCCGCCCCGGCAGCGAACATCTTGGTCCGTATTTTGTGGAATACATTCGCCAGCTCCTGGTCGCAAAGTTCGGCGAAAGCATGGTGTACAAGGGTGGACTGGAAGTCTTCACCACGCTCAACGCCGATATGCAGAAAGCGGCGGAGGCGGCCGTGTTTAACGGCTTGCGCGACGTAGACAAACGCCAGGGCTGGCGCGGACCGCTCCGCACCGTTGATGTGGCCACCCTGGAAGTTCCGGCACACGATCCCTCCGTAAAGCTCGCCGAGGGCGATATGATGGAAGGGGTGGTGACAAAGATCGCGAAGGATCATGTGCTGGTTCAGATCGGCGGCGGCACCGGCCGCCTCGCCTTCGACGACATGGCCTGGGCTACCAAATATCTCAAAGGCAAAGATCCCACGAAGGACGCCGTTCCAGTCAAGAACATCAAGCAACTCCTCACGCCCGGCGATGTGATCGAGGTCGGGGTGAAGAAGCTTGACAAAGAGGTCGTGCATCTACGGTTGGAGCAGACACCGGTCGTCGAGGGCGCGCTTGTGGCCGTCGACCCCAAAACCGGCGCCATCCGCGCCATGGTCGGCGGGTATGATTTCGCGCGCAGCGAATATAATCGAGCCGTGCTTGCCCGCCGTCAGCCAGGGTCGTCATTTAAACCGATTATCTATGCGACGGCCATGAATCAAGGGATGAGTCCGGCCTCGGTGGTGTTGGATGCGCCGGTGGTGTATGAGCAGGAAGAAGAAGATAAGACCTGGAAACCCGAAAATTACGGCAAGCGTTTTCACGGCATCGTCAGCCTGCGGGAGGCATTGATCCATTCACACAACCTCGCGACGGTGCGGCTTCTAGACAAGGTCGGGATTCGGAACGTGATCGATTTTTCACGGACCGTGGGCGTCGTGAGCCCGTTGGCCGCGGACCTCTCGCTCGCATTGGGTTCTTCGAGTGTCGGCTTGATGGAACTCGTGTCGGTCTATGGGGTGTTTGCCAATCAGGGTGTGCGCGTGGAACCCTATGCCGTAGCCAGCGTGCAGGATAGCGGGGGGCGCACGTTGGAGCAGGCGGCCATTCAGCCGCGCCAGGTGGTGTCCCGTGAAACCGCCTACCTGATCACGAACATGATGGAAGATGTGATCCAGCGCGGCACGGGCATTGCGGCGAAAGCGGTCATTGACCGTCCTGTGGCGGGAAAAACCGGCACGACCAACGATTTTACTGATGCCTGGTTCATCGGTTCCACGCCCAATTTGGCAACCGGAGCGTGGGTAGGATTCGATGACCGTCGTCCCTTGGGTGAAACTGAATCAGGCGCGCATGCAGCCTTGCCGATTTGGATCGCATTCATGAAGGACGCCCTCAAGCAACTGCCGGTAGTGCCCTTTGAAATTCCCGAGGGGGTCATGTTTGTCAAGGTCGATCCCTCGACGGCGCTCCTGACCGATCAGGATGAACAACGTGGCACGGTGGAGTTGTTTACCAAGGGCACGGAACCGACGAAGAGTGCCGGCTCTAAGATCGATCCCACCGAGTTTTACAAACTTGACCAGGCCCAGGAAAGTGTTCCTCCCGCTCCCGTCGAGCCGTAACGGAATCGCCCCTCAGCGAGTCTGGATTGTTGCCGATGGCAGTTTCCCGCGCGCCCGTTACGTGACTTCGCTGGCGGCATCAGGTGGGTATTGGGGGGAGCGCCTGTGATAGACCGATCAGGACCGGGAGTCCTGATATTCCTCGTGCCAGGCCATCTGGATGGATTCGAGGATTTTCTCGTTTGATTTTTTGGGATCGTCTTTGAAATCCGGGAGGGCGACGATCCAGGCGTGCATGTCCGTAAAGCGGATGGTCAGGGGGTCAGCATCCGGGTGTTCTTCCACCAAGCGAATTGCAATATCTTCTGCATCCTGCCATTTCAAATCCATCAGGGCTCCTCGCGTCGGGAATCACGTCACGTCAGAGACTTTTTTGCCTTGGAGTCCTTGCTTCAAGGAATCGTCCAGCATGGCCACGGTGAGGCCTTTGGCGGCTTGTTCCAGATCGGCCATACGTCCGCGGATAGCACGGGGGTCGGTTCCCTCTTTGGCCGAAGCCAAGGCGGCGAGTGCCGCGTGAATCGTAGCGACTTCCTCTGCCGCAACGAGATGTCCGCCATCGGCCAATGACTTTTCGGTGGTCGTGATCAGAGCGCCCGCATCCAGCCGGGCTTCGATCACTTTTCGCGCGCTGACATCGTCCGCCGCAAATTTAAATGAGTCTTCGATCATCCGTTCGACTTCTTGATCCGACAATCCGTACGACGGTTTGACATCGATGGACTGGGTCGCGCCAGTCCGCATATCCTTGGCCATGACATTCAGAATGCCGTTGGCATCGATCAGGAATGTCACTTCGATCCGGGGGACTCCCGCCGGCAATGGCGGAACCTTGAGGCGAAAGCGGGCCAGGCTGCGATTGTCCTTTGCCAGCTCGCGCTCCCCCTGGAGAATGTGGATGTCCACACCGGTTTGGCCATCGACATACGTCGTGAACATTTCCTTGGCGCTTGCGGGAATAGTCGTATTTCGTCTAATCAAACTGCTCATGACGCCGCCCATGGTTTCAATCCCCAGGGACAGCGGGGTGACGTCGAGCAACAACATGTCGGTCGTGCCACCGCTCAAAATATCGGCTTGCACCGCAGCGCCGAGCGCGACGACTTCGTCCGGATTCAGTTCGCAATGCGGATTTTTGCCGAAGAGGGCCTGAACCCGTTGGCGGACGAGCGGCATACGGGTCGATCCGCCCACAAGCACCACTTCATCAATGTCCGTCGGATTGAGTCCTGAATCTTTCAGGGCCAGGCGACAAGGCCCGAGAGAGCGCTCAACCAAGGCGCTGCAGAGTCCTTCGAGTTGGTCGCGTGTGAGCTCGCGCGTGAACCGACCCTGTCCGTTCGGCAGGTCGAGGCTCACCGTGGTTTTGAGTTCCTCCGACAGGCGAATCTTTGCGCGCTCAGCTTCCAGGCGCACGGCCTGCATATGATCGGGATGGGTGCTCAGATCGAGCCCATGTTGCGCGCGGATCTCATTCAGCAGCAGATCGGCAACTAGCTGGTCAAAGTCGTCGCCACCGAGATGGGTATCGCCGTTTGTGGCGAGGACCTCGAAGATGCCGTTTTTCAACTTCAGGATCGAGATATCGAATGTTCCCCCGCCCAGGTCGTAGACGGCGATGGTCCCCTGTGTCTTCTCCTGGAGGCCATAGGCCAGTGAGGCGGCGGTCGGCTCATTGATGATGCGCAAGACTTCCAGTCCCGCGATCATGCCCGCATCTTTCGTGGCCTGCCGCTGGCTATCGTTGAAATAGGCCGGCACCGTGATGACGGCCTTCGTGATGCTTTCTCCGAGAAAGGCTTCGGCGCGGAGTTTGAGTTCCTTCAGAATCATCGCGGAAATTTGCGGCGGCGAGTAGGACTTCTCGCCCAGCTTGATCCGGATGACTCCGCCCTTTTCGGTGAGCGTGTAGGGAAAGTAGGTGAGTTCGCCCTGCACATCCGCGAGGCTTTTGCCCATGAAGCGTTTGACGGAGTAGACCGTGCGTTCAGGATTTCTTGTGAGATGCTCCTTGGCCGGATCGCCGACGATCAGTCCGTTATCAGTGAGTGCGACAACGGAAGGGACCATAGCGCGTTCGTGGCGGGCCGAAATGACGCGCGGGGTTCCCTTGTCCATGTAGGCGACAAGAGAGTTCGTGGTGCCGAGATCGATACCGACAATGCGTGCCATAGGAGTTAGGCGATCGTTTCGACGAGATCGTTGACGATATTTTTTACATACGTGCGGTTGGAAAGAAGGTCCCGCATGTCTTTGAGAATGCGATTTCGTTCCGCTCGCGCTTGCTCAGTGGCTTCGCCGCGATCTTGCAAGGCATCCCACCGGCTGAACAATTGTTGGAGCCTGGCTTCCATATCCCGCTGCCGTTCCTCGAGATTCGTTCGATCGGCATGGAGTTTTGCGCGGAGCGTGGCGGCATGGTCTGAGGCGCGATCGCTCTCCCGGAATTCGTCAAGCGTCTCCTGCAGCTCAAGGATCTCCTCGAACAGATCAGCGGGCGGCGACGTTCGGATCTCTTTCACCGACCCGGCTTCGAGATCCAGCAGATACTCGGCGCGTTGAATCGGATCTCGCAGAGTGCGATAGGCCGTGTTCAGCATGGCCGAATTATCGAGACTGATGGATTGCTCCGCATCGCTTTTGTTCTGATAAAAATCAGGGTGAAATGCCCGGCTTAATTCGTAAAACTTGGCTTCCAGGACTTGCGTATCGATGACGAGGCGCCGAGGGAGCCCAAAGCAGGTGAAGTAATCGAGATCTTTCGATACCGGTTGAACTTTCACGCAGCGGTCGCAAAAGTATTCGCCGGCCATTTCTGACTGGCAATGCCAGCACATGCTGCGGGCCATCTGAAGCTCGCGGCGGTCGTCGGTGCTATGGGGATGATGGGAATGTCCACTCATTTGCATTCGCTCGCTCAGGCTGAAAACGATTCGCCACAGCCGCACGTTTTATTGGCATTCGGATTCACAAACTTGAAATTTCCACCCATCAGGTCTTTCTGAAAGTCCAATTGAGTGCCTTGCAGATAGATGGCGCTCTTGGCATCCACAATGACCTTCACACCGTCGAATTCGTACACCTGATCGTACTGGCCGATTTTTTCATCGAAGTTGATGGTGTAGCTCAGTCCGGAACAGCCGCCTCCTTTGACGCCCAGACGGAGGCCGCCTTCCTCAATGCCTTGGACATTGATGAGGCGCTTCACTTCTTTGAGCGCGGCATCGCTCAGAGTAATGACCGGGGCTTGGGGATCGGCATTCGTGGTGACGTCCATAGTGCGCTCCTTCCTGTCGGTTACTTCGGGTCGGCCTTCTTTTGATAGTCGGCAAGAGCCGCTTTAATGGCATCCTCGGCCAAGACCGAGCAGTGAATCTTGACTGGGGGCAGATTGAGCTCCTGGACGATATCCGTGTTCTTAATCTTGCCGGCTTCCTCCACCGTTTTGCCTTTCAGCCATTCGGTGGCCAGGCTGGAGCTGGCGATAGCGGAGCCGCATCCGAAGGTTTTGAACTTCGCGTCGACAATCGTATCGTTTTGAACCTTGATTTGGAGCTTCATGACATCCCCGCACTCGGGGGCGCCGACGATGCCCGTACCCACCCCGTCTTCTTCCTTCTTAAAGCTGCCCATATTGCGGGGATTGTTGAAATGGTCGACGACTTTTTCGCTGTAGGCCATGGTGTCCTCCGAAAAGAATCAATCAGATGGTGATGGTTTCAAATTAATGCGCTGCCCATTGCACGGTTTTCAGGTCGATGCCTTCTTTCGCCATTTCATAGAGCGGCGACATTTCGCGCAGCTTGGTAACGGTTTCAATAATCTTCTTCGCGGCATAGTCAACCTCTTCGTCGAGCGTGAAGCGTCCCAGACCAAATCTGATGGAGGAATGCGCGAGCTCCGCTCCCACCCCCAAAGCTCGCAAGACGTAGGAAGGTTCCAGCGTCGCGGAGGTGCAGGCCGAGCCGGAAGAGAGGGCGATTTCTTTGCAGCCCATCAGCAGCGATTCACCTTCGACATAGGCAAAGGAAATATTCAGATTGTGCGGGAGTCGTGCTGTCGGATGGCCGTTCAGATAGACATCCTCCAGCGCCTTGGTAATGGTCGCATGCAGACGATCACGCATGACAGAGAGCCGCGCGGCGTCGGCGGCCATTTCCTGCTCGCAGAGCTCGCAGGCCTTGCCGAATCCCACGATCAATGGCACGGGCAGCGTCCCGGATCGCATGCCACGTTCGTGTCCGCCCCCATCCATTTGAGCCGCGATGCGGACCCGGGGGTTCTTTTTTCTGACATACAGGGCGCCAATGCCCTTGGGTCCGTAAATTTTATGGGCGCTGAAGGACATGAGGTCGATCCCCATCTCTTGCACGTCGACCGGGACCTTTCCCACGCCTTGGGTCGCATCGCAGTGAAAGAGGATGCCCTTTTCTTTGGCGATCTTCCCGATTTCCTTGATGGGGTTGATCGTCCCGATTTCGTTATTCGCGAACATGACGGAAATGAGGATGGTTTTGTCGGTGATCGCCTTACGGACGTCCTCCGGATTCACCATGCCGAACTTGTCGACCGGAAGATAGGTGACCTTCACGCCGCGCTTGGTTTCGAGCGTCTTGGCAGTGTCCAGCACCGCGCGATGCTCGGTTGACGAGGTGATAATGTGGTCGCCCTTCTCGTGGTACATCTCCACCACCCCTTTGAGAGCCAGGTTGTTGGATTCGGTGGCGCCACTCGTGAAGACGATTTCTTTGGCATCCGCGTGGATTAACTTGGCGATTTGTTTGCGCGCGGTCTCCACACCCTCTTCAGCCTCCCATCCGAACGCGTGGTTCCGGCTGGCGGCGTTCCCGAACTTTTCCGTGAAATAGGGGAGCATTGATTCCAGCACCCGAGGGTCCATCGGGGTGGTCGCATGGTTATCCAGGTAGATGGGGAACTTCATCGCTCGACTCCTTGTTGTTCCGTCGCGACGGATTGAATGGTGATGAGAGGGGTGCCCCCCAGCATATCTTGCAAGGTCATATTATTCAGAAGCTGATAGATGCTGTTCTGGATTTTCAGGAGCGGGGTCCGGATGTTACAGTGCTCGCGCTGCATGCAGGCATCGCCGTCTTTCTCGTGTGAGCAATCCATGATGCCGAGCGGTCCTTCCAAGCTTTCGAGTACGTGGGCAATCGTGATTTCACGTGGATTTTTGCCGAGGAGATATCCACCCTTGGGGCCGTTATGGCTTTCAATGATGCCGCTCTTGGAGAGGGTTTGAAGGACTTTCGCCAGTAGTTCGACCGGAATGTGATATTCCTCGGCGATTTCTTTGGTGTTCACCACACGGGCATGAGCGACATCGCCATATTGGTTGGAGGCAATATGTTGCAGCGCCATTAATCCGTAATCTGCCTTTTTTGATAATTTCAGCATGGCCTATTGCCGATCTTTAAAGTCGGAGACTATAATGATCTCCGATCAAATGAGTCGTACAAAAGCTATCATGTGATCTTTTATACTGTCAAGGGCGAGAGAACTCCGAGGGGAGTCCGAGAGCGGAAATATATGGCTTCCAGCTGGAACGGCCGGGTGATGGGCAGGTGGATAATCCGGCATATCTCTTAGTCAGAGGAATGAGAAGAAAAGGGGCTGAGCAACATGGGTGGAACGAATCCCTATATTGAAAAGGCCGACATTGAGTTACCGTCTCAAGCCTACACTGTGACTTTCATTTTCCCGGACAAAACCGAAAAGAAGGTGGCGGTGCAGCCGGACAAGATTCCCTATGGTCCGACGGGGCTGCCGGGCAGCATTCTGGATATCGCCATGGGGAATGACATCGATCTGGAGCATGTCTGCGGAGGGGTTTGCGCTTGCTCTACCTGTCACGTCATGGTGAAGAAGGGCCTGGAGACGTGTAATGAGGGGACTGATGATGAGTTCGATCAGTTAGACGAGGCTCCCGCCACGACGTTGCAGTCCCGGCTCGGGTGCCAGTGTGTGCCGAATGGAAGGACAGACATCACGGTGGAAATCCCCGCCGTCAACAAGAATCTCGCGAAGGAAGGTCATTGATCCAGCAAGACACAGCCTGGTTAGGCTTCAATCGTATGTTTCGAGCTTCACTTCCCGGCGATCAAATCCCAATTCCATAAACAGGCTGCGCAGCGGGCGGGCAAAAGCCTTGATCCCTGCGATCATCGGTGTGACGCGGTGGCCGTTTCCGGTAAGTTGTTTGATCGCCTCCACCGTCCCTGCATGGCCCTCCGGGGCCTCGCTCACAAACGGCAGATACTGAAAGTTGGAATGCCTCGCGGCCAGCGCCGTGAACTCTTCGTGGTACAGCTGTTCGCTGGTGGTCGGTGCATGGGCAATCAGAGTGGTTGAGGGCAGGGTGTCCTGTTCCGCCAGAGCACGGACCATACAGCGGAGCGGAACAAGGCCTGAATAACGGCCGATCAATAGCAGGTGCTGCGTTTTTGGTTCGGGAAGCACGAAATGACCATAGGGGCCCGACAGAGGAACGTGGTCCCCCGGGTTACGTGACGAGAGATAGCCTGAGCCTTTGCCTCCCGGTACATGATCAAAGACGAGCGTGAGATGTCCCTCGGGTGTCGGGGGCTCCGCCAGTGAATAGGCACGATTCAACGGTGGATGGTCTCCGACTGGCAATTGAAGGGAGATCCACTGCCCCGGCTTAAACGCCAGCGGAAATTCAACCGGGCGGAGCACGAGTTCTGTGGTGTGCGGCGTCAAGGCCGTGAGCGAGACGACTTCAGCAAGTTGTGTAGGTTCAGCCATGGATTGTTCTTAGCAAAAACGGATTCGGAATGGAACTGCCTTTTCTGTACATCGTTTCGGCGCCATGTTATAGATAGCCCCCCGTTGCACGTACATTATTCCGCACAGACTACGGTGACGCGATGAGTCAGGTCAGGGTTCGATTTGCGCCCAGTCCGACCGGCTTCCTCCATATTGGCGGGGTGCGGACGGCCTTGTTCAATTGGCTGTTTGCCCGGCAGCAGAATGGCGTGTTTATTCTCCGGATCGAAGATACGGACCAGGATCGTTCCACCGACGCATCGATTCAAGCCATTCTTGAGGGCATGCGCTGGGTCAAATTGGATTGGGATGAAGGTCCCTTTCGGCAGACCGAACGCATGGATCTCTATCGAAGTCATGCCATGCGGTTGTTTGAGCAGGGCCATGCCTATTGGTGCGTGTGTACACCGGAGGAACTTGAAGCTCGCCGGAAAGACGCTGAAGCCAAAGGCGGATCACCCAGATATGACGGTCGGTGCCGAAATCTGGGGCTGGCCAAACCAACCGGTGATGCGGCGCTTCGGTTCAAAGCCCCACAGGACGGTCAGACGATCGTCGATGATTTGATCAAGGGCCGGGTGGTGTTTGACAATCAGATTCTGGATGACGTCATTATTCTCAGGTCGAACGGCTTTCCCACCTATAACTTCTCCGTGGTGGTGGATGATGCCTTGATGGGCATTACCCATGTGGTGCGGGGGGACGACCACCTCACGAATACGCCTCGCCAGATCCCGATTTTTCAGGCCCTCGGGTTTCCGCTGCCGCGCTTCGGCCACTTGCCGATGATCTTGGGCTCGGACAAGACGCGGCTGTCGAAACGTCACGGCGCGACGTCGATCATGGCCTACAAGGACATGGGCTACCTGCCCGACGCCATGGTCAACTATTTGGTCCGGCTCGGATGGTCACATGGAGATCAGGAGCTGTTTTCGCGAGAAGAACTGATCGAAAAATTCTCCTGGAAGAATGTCCAGACCTCCCCGGCTGTCTTCAACCCCGAAAAGTTATTGTGGATCAATGCCGAATACCTCAAGACCAACCCGCCCGAACAGGTGGCGGAGGCGCTGGTGCCGTTGCTCGAACAGACCGACCTCAAAGACGAGGTCCGCGCGGTATCGATGGAGTGGCTTGCGCAGCTCGTGGTCCTGGTGAAAGAGCGGACGAAAACCTTGGTTGAAATGGTTCATTGGGTGAGGCCCTATTTCGGCGAGGCAGTGGCGTTCGAAGAGGAGGCGGCGAAAAAATTTCTCACGCCTGCCCATGCGCCGATGCTGACCAAGTTGACGGAACGATTTGAGGCCTTCCCCTCATATGACAAGCAGACGTGGGAGGAGGCGTTCAAAAAACTGGTCGAGGAAGAGGGGATCAAAATGGGGCAACTGGCTCAGCCGGTGCGTGTGGCCTTGACCGGCCGGACGGCGAGTCCCGGTTTGTTCGAGGTGATGGACGTACTTGGCCGGGAGCGTACGTTACTTCGACTGCGCAAGGGGATCGAGCAGGCGTCCAGATCCTGACTGGCCGCTCAAGAATCACGCTCGATCTTGACGCAATGGAGAGGCTTATATTACTGTGTGGACCGGTTGGGGGATCGTCTAGCGGTAGGACGTCAGTCTCTGGATCTGACTACCTAGGTTCGATTCCTAGTCCCCCAGCCAAAATCTTTTCCACGCCCTGCTCTTCAGCTCGATGTCTCGGTTCCGTACCGCGCTGGGGGATCGTCTAGCGGTAGGACGCCAGCCTTTGGAGCTGGCTACCTAGGTTCGATTCCTAGTCCCCCAGCCAAATTTCTCTTCACGAACTCTGCACGGTCTGTGCGCGTTTCTCATCCAGTTCAGCCCAGCGCGCATAAAGTCTCTCCACTTCAGCCTGGGCCTCCACCAAGGCTTCGCTCCGTGCCTGTAATTCCGCGGCATTCGACACCACCGCCGGATCCTGTATCGCAGCCTGACAGGCGGCAACCTGCTCTTCGGCCTTCAGAATCGTCTCTTCAATGGTGCCCCATTCCTTCTGTTCTCGATAACTCAGTTTCTTAGGTTTGCGAATCGTCGCAGTTCCTGCCTCTTGGTCGACCGCTGCGGAAACGGTGCCCTCCTCGTTCGCGGCCGTTTCAGATTCAACGGCCCGTTCCTGTGCGCTTTCCCACTGGGCATAGTCGGCGAACCATTCGAGCTGGCCGGTGCCGTCCAGTGCCAGCAGGATGGTTGAGACACGATCCAGCAACCACCGATCATGCGTCACGAGCACCAGCGCGCCGGGGAATTCGAGCAAACTATCCTCCAGTACATCCAGCGTCGGAATATCTAAATCATTCGTCGGTTCGTCGAGAATAAGCAGGTCCGCAGGCTGCAACATCAGTTGGGCGATCAGCAGTCGCGCCTGTTCACCGCCGGACAGTCGCGAGACCGGAAGGTCGAGTTGTTCAGGTCGAAAGAGGAAACGCTTCGCCCACGAGGCCAGATGGACAGAACGGCCTTGATAGACGACCGCATCACCTGAGGGAGCTAGCGCGCGCCGCAAGGTGGCGGCCTGATCCAATGACTCGCGATGTTGTTCGAATGACACGATACGCAGCCCCTCCGCTCGCATAATCGTGCCTGAATCTGGTTCCAGAGTGCCGGCGAGTAATCGAAGCAGAGTGGTTTTACCGCTGCCGTTCGGGCCAAGGAGACCGAGGCGTTGCCCGGGCCCGAGGAGCAGATCCAAATTGGTGACGACGGGCTTCTCGTTGAAGCGCTTCGTTACCTCTTTCGCGACGAGCAGTTGTTTCGACTTTCGCCCCGAGGCGGAAAAGTCGATACCGATCGACGACTGGGCGGCGCGGGACTCGACCTGGTCCAATTCCTCGATCAGTTTGCCAGCCGATTGAATGCGGCCTTTGGCTTTGGTTGTGCGGGCCTTGGGCCCTCTACGCAGCCATTCCACTTCTCGCCGGACTCGATTGGCCAGCGACGATTGATAGTCGGCCTGTGCTTGAAGGGCGGCATCCCGTTGCTCCAGAAAGTCGCTGTATCGACCTTTGGCTTCAAAGCGCCCCTCGGGATAACAACGATTGAGTTCCACCATGCGTGTGGCGATCGACTCTAAAAAGCGGCGGTCGTGACTGATGACGAGAAAGGCCTTGGCGCGGTTCTTCAGGATCCGTTCCAGCCAGAGAATCCCCTCGACATCCAAATGGTTCGTCGGTTCGTCCATGAGCAGCACGTCCGGCTCGAGCAGCAAGGCCTGTGTGATGGCTAATCGCTTGCGCCACCCTCCCGAGAGGGTGGCGACGCCGTGTTCCGGATCGGGAAAGGCGCCGATGCTGAGTGCTCGGGCAATCCGGCCTCCTTCTTCGTGAGGATCGCGGCCCGCGTCGGTGAGGGTTTGCTGCAAAACGTGTTCGATGCTGGAACCGTCAGGGAAGCTCGGCTCTTGCGGCACGTACCCGACACGGGTATGACCACGTAGAGTGCGAGTGCCTTGGTCGGGCGATTCGAGGCCGGCCAGGATTTTGAGCAAGGTCGACTTGCCGGACCCGTTCGGGCCGATTAGTCCGACATGGTCACCTTCGCACAAGGCCAGGGTTAGGTTGGCAAACAAGGCTCGCACCCCATAACTTTTGCTGATCGATTCGCAACTCAACAGAATATTCGGGGCCATACCTGGAGCACCTCTCTCGCGACAGTGAAAGCGTGCAGTATACGGTGTGGGGGAGGCTCGGGGCTAGCGGTACGTCGGGTAGCAGCCGTGCTGTTTGAGCGGGTGAATCAGTCGATTCCAAGGAAGCGAGCGTGACGTTAGTGAGCGGTTCTGGCGCGTCCTGTGCTACGCCGTTGGTGAAAACAGGCCGGGCAGAGATGATAACCGCCCTGCGTCGAGGTATGGAACGACTCCATGTTTGTCGTTCCGCAATCAAAGCAGCGAACGTGGCTGACGAGAGAGCGGGGCAGGAGAGGCGTCACATCGATGCGCTGAAGCTGTTCGTGGAGCCGACGGACGGACCGGTGAATGTTCACCAGGACTGGTTGCGCGCCGGTCGCTGCGCCGGGAATCGCGGCTTCCAACTGCAGCAGGCGCTCCCGGAATGAACCACGTTCTGTCTGATGATCTTCGCTTCCCGATCCTGTCACCATCGTTGTAACTCCTTTGGCGTCAATGAAGTGACCAACTGTGCGTCGGGTCATTCTCGTTCATAGCCAGGAGAGGGTTCAAGGCTGCCGAAGGCCGGCGCACCAGTACTTTGTGTGGGACAGCGAAATGCCGAATCGAGTGGCAGCGGAGTGGATCAGCGCGGGGCTTGGGCTTTTTCGATCTTCGCCCAGGCGTCCTTGAGCGTGACAGTTCGGTTGAAGACCAACTTGGCGGGAGAAGAGTCAGGATCGACACAGAAGTAGCCAACACGTTCGAACTGCACGCTGGTGCCGGGAGCCAGCTCTGCAAGGCTGGGTTCCACTTTACACGCCGGCAGCCGTTCCAGTGAACGGGGATTCAGATGTTGGGTCCAATCCTGATCGGCAGGAATCTTGGCTGGATCCGTGAGCATGAGCTGCTCATACAGCCGCACTTCTGCGTCGAGGGCATGAGCGGCCGACACCCAGTGGATCGTGGCTTTCACTTTTCGTTGTGCCTGCGCGCCGCCGCTTTTGGTTTCGGGATCATAGGTGCAGCGGATCTTGGTGACCTCGCCGGTGGCCGGGTCCTTCACGACGCCAACACAGGTGATGATGTAGGCGTACCGCAACCGCACTTCCCGGCCCGGGGCGAGTCGGAAAAATTGTTTGGGCGGGTCTTCTTTGAAATCTTCCTGATCGATGTAGAGCACGCGTGAGAAGGGGACCTGACGCGTGCCGGCGGACGCATCTTCCGGATTGTTGACGGCATCGAGTTGCTCGACCTGATGCTCAGGATAATTCTCGATCACGAGGCGCAAGGGGCGCAGCACGGCCATCACGCGGGGAGCGCGCTTGTTCAGGTCTTCGCGGACAAAGTGTTCGAGGAGCTGCATTTCGACGATGGCATCCCGTTTGGCTACGCCGATGGCTTCGCAAAATGCGCGTAGGGCTTCCGGCGTGAACCCGCGGCGGCGCAACCCTTTGAGCGTCGGCAGGCGAGGATCGTCCCAGCCGTTGACCAGCTTGCGTTCGACGAGATCGAGTAATTTGCGCTTGCTCATGACCGTGAAGGTCACATTGAGCCGGGCAAATTCGATTTGTTGCGGGCGTCTCGGCGTCTCGCATTGCTCGACGACCCAGTCATACAGAGGCCGGTGGTCCTCGAATTCCAACGTGCAGATTGAATGGGTGATGCCTTCGATCGCATCAGACAGCGGATGCGCGAAATCGTACGAGGGATAGATGCACCAGGTGGTGCCGGTGCGGTAATGGGCGACATGCCGGATGCGGTAGAGCACTGGATCGCGGAGATTGATATTCGGCGACGCCATGTCGATTTTGGCGCGAAGCACATGGGCGCCGTCGGGAAATTCTCCCGCCCGCATGCGGCTGAACAGGTTCAGATTCTCCTCGATGCTGCGGGTGCGATGCGGGCTGGGTTGCCCCGGCTCCGTGAGCGTTCCACGGTACCGGCGCATGTCGTCGGCCGTCAGGCTGTCGACATAGGCGAGGCCTTTTCGGATGAGTGTCTCGGCATATCCGTACAGCCGCTCGAAGTAGTCGGACGCGAAAAACATGTTGTCGCGCCAGTCGAATCCCAGCCAGCGGACATCTTCCTGAATGGCCTGCACATATTCGGGATCTTCTGTCGTCGGGTTGGTATCATCCATGCGGAGATGGCAGATTCCGCCCGGTTGCTCGTTGGCAATGCCGAAGTTGAGGCAAATCGACTTGGCATGCCCGATATGGAGATAGCCGTTCGGTTCCGGCGGAAAACGGGTGACCACCCGGCCGTCATGTTTACCGGCGGCACGATCGGCTGCAACAATCTCGCGAATGAAGTCTGAGCGTGTCGGGGGTTCTGGCATGGTGGACATGCTGGGTGCGATCTCGTCGAATTGCCGATAATCAAACGCGCATGGTTCTATCACAGAATGGCGGATGGGAGAAAGGGATTGATGGGCGGCCTGTGCCGTGTCGATTTTTTCTGGATCGATTGGGGTGAGTATTTTAGAATCAATCTTCCATCGCAGGCTGCCTGACGTGTGGTGATTCAGTGAGGGAGATCGGATGATGCGTGGTCAACGGATGGTTCTGGCGCTGGTGGCGCTGCTTGGTATGGGCGGGATTGACTGGCTCCACGCGGAAGAGCCGGCATCGCCAGAGTCGTGTCGGGTCCAGCCATTTGACGCCAAGATGCCGTGTTATCAAACGCATCTGGAAATGGTGTTGCAGGCCCAGGGCACCGAGGCGGCGCTGACGGCCCTGGAGCAGATCACTGTGCAAGATCCCGAGGCCATGCGAGAGGCGCATCCGCTTGTGCATCATGTCGGTCAGCGGTCGTTTACACGCTACGGGACGGCGGCACTCGCGATGTCGCATTGCCGGGATGTGTTTTGGTCTGGTTGTTACCATGGTGTGCTCCAGGCCTTCCTGAGCAGTCTGCCTGCTGTGGAGCCCGAGCATATCCTGTCTCTCTGCCCCATCAGCGAAACGGTCTCGGCCTATTCGTTTCAGCGATATAACTGTCTTCATGGGTTAGGCCACGGCTTGACCATCCAATTTCGCTACGATCTGCTGAAGAGTCTGGCCTTTTGTGATGCCTTGCCCGGAAGTTGGGACCGCGAATCCTGCTATGGCGGCGTGTTTATGGAGAACATCGTCACGTTTCAGCAGGCGCGCCGTGCGCAACCGGCCGGCGAGCATCATCACCATGAGGCAACCAGCTTTTTGAATCCTCACGATCTGTTATATCCCTGCTCCGTCCTGACGGAAAAGTATCTGCGCGCCTGCTACCTGATGCAGACGTCTGCGGTACTGACCTTTCTGAATTACGATTTCGCGCAGGCGTTCACGCAATGCGCCCGTGTGGAGGGGGAGCATCAGACGACCTGTTACCGAAGTTTGGGACGCGATATCAGCGGGTACACGCTGCGTGATGCTCCGCGCGTGAATGAGCTGTGCCGGCTTGGGCAGGGCGATCAGATCACGCAGTGTTTCATTGGCGCGGTAAAGGACTTCATCTTGACCGACGCGAATCCCGATCCCGGCCTGGCGCTATGCCGCAGCCTGGATGGCCCGTTCAAACGAGACTGCTATGCCACCGTGGGCGAAATGGTGGTGCCTCTGTTTGATGATCACACGAAGCGTGTCCAGGCCTGCCATCGCGGCGAAAACGAATATGTCGACGCTTGTCTTGCCACTGCCACGGCCTTCTAGCCATCTGCCGCATTCATTGCTTTCCGATTCGCCTGCCTGAGCAAACCGTCTCGGTACATATGATGTCCGCCGAGGAGTCACGTTCGGATGCCTCATGCATCCCGGTCACGCACGCTTTCGCAAGCGTGAACGAGGCTGGTTAGGCGGCAGGTGGTGAAGGCAATTGGATGACATTGAAATCTTTTTGCGCGATCACGCGGTTGTTCATGCGCAAGCGAAACTCATAACGACCTGGATGGGGAAACAGAAGGGCGGGGATGTTGATGCCGAAATCGGCAATCTGCAGGCGATCGCCGATGACGATGTCGGGAAGGGAGGCGCGGCAGACCAACTGATCGGTGTTCACATACATCAGATCGATCTCCAGGTGGTACGTTCCTTCAGCATCGGTCATGCAGAAGTACAGGCCCAGTTGGTGGTGCTGAAACGGGAACGTCACTGCCTGCAGATGGGTGAAAATACCGATCAGAGATTTTTTCTTGGTGAGGCTGTCTTCGATGACACTGTCACAGACCAGGAAGGCATGGATACTGGGGTTTGGCGCGTCAGTCATGTGATCCGGCCGTCTTCAGCCGAGCACCGCCGTTCCGCCACGCGCTTCAAACACATCACCGAACAGGGTGTGCGTCGATCCGATGCGGCAAAAGTGGGAGGTGATTTCGATGAGTTGGCCGCGATGCGAATAGAACTTGCCCGTCGCCACATGGATCTTTTCGCCCGGGGTGACGGCCGCTTCCAAGACCGTTTCGCCGGTTTCCTGATCCGTCACCTTGAGCCAGGGAAGATTGGGGAAGAGGGTCGGCGGAGAGTCGCTCGTGTTGAGCAAAAAGCGGTTGCCGTCGTTGAAGGCCCAGCGATTGCGGCGGAGATGCGCCACATGGTTGCCGCTCCCGTCATACAAATCGATGGTGAGCAGGATACGGTCTTGTTCCGGCGCCAGTTCCAGGACGAGTTGTTCCTTGCCCTGAACCCGGATCACACCATTGGTATTGCGAAAAATGTTGGAGCCGAGCCGAATCTCCAGGCTGTGTTTATGCCGCTCTGATTCGGCCTCGTGGGAAGGAGGTGATGCGTCAGGTTTGCGTAGTTCCATGCGTAGAAATCTAGTGCGACCTGAAGACCGGCTGGGCGACGCATTCGGCCCTCTGTGCCGGCCTGAGCAAGTGGATGCAAGGTAGGCCCTTAGCGGGGCGCTGTCAAGTCTGTTCTAGCGGGATGCTAGGGCGTGGCGGGGCCTTCACGGTCGTCGGAGTCGGTGGCTGTCACGCAGACGGTCACGTCCTGCTCTGCCTGGTTCGGCGTGGGTATCATGATGACTTGAGAGACGGCTGCCCCGCCGGTCTTTTGTGATGCCGGCACAACTTTCGCGATCACAGGGCCGTCCCCGGCATTATAATAAATGGTTGTGTAGGCAAGGTTGGTCAGGGGTTTGCCGTCAGTGCCGGTGGTCGGCTCCGTATACGCGACCGTGATAGTGGATTTAGGCGGCTTCACGCGCACTTTGGTGGTGCTTCCGCACTTCGTCCAGGCGCTGGAGTTGGGCGGCGCGATCGTCCCCTCAAGGAAACTGGCTCCGCAGCCGGCCAATGCGAGAAGAGCGGGAATCAGGCCGGCAACAAGAATGCGTGTGGGTTTGAAGCCATGACGATACATACACGTACTGTAGGCTAATTCAAAAGGCTCTGCAAGCGGGCCTGGTTGATCGAGTCATGCCCGCGTCTTGAGCGGCCCCTCCGGGCAGACCGCTGTGACTTGCCGTTTGAAAAGCCAAAACTCGCTATGGTACAGTCCGGTTCTTTCCGCTGTAGTTGGACTACCTCACCGGTCCCATCGTCTAGCTTGGCCTAGGACGGAGCCCTCTCAAGGCTCAGACACGGGTTCAAATCCCGTTGGGACCACCAACCTTTTCCCTGATCTTCCGAGGAGTTGGCGACCTTCCTGAGTTCTGGCTCAGGAGTGGTTTGCCTCTCATAGGACAATCCATAGGACAAAACGGGCTTCGTGTACGTAGTTTCTAGTTGCGTCACGGCCTCGCGAAGCTTGAGATTCCAGCCATGTCCGCCATGTGAATACTGTTTTGAGACTGGTAAGAGAAGGGCCCTCGACCGCGCCGCTGATGTTCTGCAACGCTCCCAAAGTTCCCATTCGACCGACTCCTTTTTCTGATGGTTAGCGCTTCTGCTCGTCCTGTTTCTGAAACTCGCGTTCGAGCAGGCTGCGAATAAATCCGCTCGAGGTGGTGCCTTGTTTTCTCATGGCGTCGAGCTTGGCCTTTAATGTCTTTGGGAGTGAAATCAGGAGCCTGATCATCGGCATGGGGTAGACCTCTTTGTCTGACGAGTGAAGTATATATCAGCATATAACTGGATAGCAAGTTATATGGTTGACTCGGTAACCAGCGTTGCGTATTGTGCGCTTCCATGACAAAGAAGCAGTCAGGATCGACTCGAAAACTCTACGGAATTCGCATGGATCAGGCGGTAATGCTGGAGATCCAGCACCTTGCGTTGGATCAGGACAGGTACGTGAATGAACTGCTGGAAGAGGCGGCGCGGGATCTGCTGAAGAAGTATGGAGAGAAGAAGAAATGAACAGGCGTCACATGCCGCGCATCACCCTCGCCCTCGCAACGCTCATTCTTCTGGTTTGGCAAACGGCTTTTGCGGAAGAAGTCCTGCAGCGGGAATCGGCCAATGGATCTCGGAACCTGCGTCCTTTCACAGCGAAAGATGGATGGGAACTTCGGTGGGATGCCAAAGGGGAAAGTTTTAGGGTCTCGCTCTATGCCATGAATGGGGACCCGGTTGACAACCTCGCTTCGCAGCACAAGCCAGGATCAGGTAGTAGTTACTACCCCAAAGCCGGCACTTACTATTTGAGCATCATTTCTGGTGGAGATTGGACCGTCACTGTCGTGCAATTGCCGTGAGGTAGAAATCCGTCAGCTCGGCGGTGAATTGGGACAGGTATGTGAACGGGCCGCTGGAAGAGGCGGCGCGGGATCTGCTGAAGAAGTATGCAGAAAAGCGGAAATGAGTCTCGTCGAGTGGCCTGTGAAGCGACAGCGGGCCACTGGTAAGCCACAATTGACCATGAGCTTAGATCAGCACCAAACTAGGAGGGGATGAATGCGCAGGACAGTGATCGCTGCTGGCTGTTGTGCTGTCTCGCTGCTCCTTGGCGGGTGCGTCAATATCTCCTCTCGGATCACCCCTGAGAATCAGGCCGTAAAACCGATGACTGAGGGGAGTGATTGCTCATACATCATTTTCGGCTTCGGTTTTGGCACCAATACAGTAGAGCAGGCCATGGCGAACGCCAGCCCTCCTGTGCGGCACATTCGCAGTGTCACGCTCGATACGTTTGCGTTCTGGTTCTTTGGATCACAGTGCATTACCGTTGTGGGAGAGGTGGTTCCCGGTGCCACGAAACCCAAGACCTATGACCCCACAGAGCAGCGGCCATAGAGTGAGGCTCGCTGCCCTCGCGTTTTATTTCTGCTGAATGTCGCCTTCCGTCTTACCTGTTGATGGCCTATAACAGAAATGTTATAGTGCTGATATGCCATGGACGGTGGTGTACTACGAAACCAGGACCGGAGAGACGCCGGTCGAGGATTTCCTTGACGCGCTCTCCCCGAAAGCCCGGGCGAAGTGTTTGGCCTACATCAGTCGATTAGAAGTGGATGGAACCCGGCTGCCCGCGGCAATTGCCAAACATGTTCGCGGGAAGATTTGGGAGCTCCGTCCGGAATGGTCGGGGAGCGAATACCGGTTCTTTTATGGGGCGATCGTGGGGCAGCGTTTTGTCATTCTCCATGCGGTGCAGAAGAAGTCTCAGAAGCTGAAGGCGGGAGACATTGTGCTGGCGGAACAACGGTATGCCGATACGCTGAAGAGGTGAAACGATGAAAACCCATCGAGACTATATCGACGAGCAGATTTGTAAGAAACCCTCGTTTGCCGGCGAATTGGCCGAGGCGGAGAAGGATGTGGCCTTGGCGGTTGCTTTAGCCAAGCTGCGAGAACGGCGCGGCCTGAGTCAGACGGAATTGGCGAAACGCGTCGGCATGAAGCAGCCGCAGCTTGCAAGGCTGGAAAGTGGAGCCCAACGGCCAGGAATCGGTACGCTGATCCGATTGCTCGGTGCGCTGGATGGTACCTTGGAACTCAGCGCGACGACTTGCCGGCTGACACCGACGAAAGGTGCCTCATCACGGCGAGGCCGCTTGGTACCTGTCGGCTGACTCTCTATGCGAGCGAGGTAGCCTTGGCTAATTGTCTAGAGCCGAACCGCATGTGGTCGTGATGCGGCTTCCACAATTCCATGAAACGGAATTCCCCCAGCGGAAGATAGCCGCTAACAAATCGCCTCCAGCTCTGTAGGGGGCTCCATTCCTTTGCATACTTAGTCAGCCGCTGACCGATCGCTACCATCTCTATGCCTGTCCTATATCGGACAGCCTATCTGTAAGCCATTGTAAAAGCTCATCACTCATTGGACGTTTCCGAAGAATCATCCTGTTGATTTTCCTCAGTTTGGTCCGTTCTCTCAAGGCTCAGACACGGGTTCAAATCCCGTTGGGACCACCAAATTTTTCCATGTCGGGGAATAATCGCTTGAGAGTCTGATCACGGACCGGCAAGAGCGCCTCTTCTCAAGGCACTCAATTCTC